>Ga0315286_10004795_pt1 | contig 12969 bp, 4 predicted proteins | sample YL17G10_0_MG_FD_205038 | JGI IMG/M metagenome (GOLD analysis project Ga0315286, IMG submission 205038) | Sediment microbial communities from Yellowstone Lake, YNP, Wyoming, USA - YL17G10_0 | ecosystem: Environmental > Aquatic > Freshwater > Lake > Sediment | place: USA: Wyoming | collected... | reverse complement strand
GCACGCGGGGTCTGAAACTACTTTTTTCAAGTAGTTTTTACTGCATCGCTCGAATCTCATCAAGTGTCGGTATTTGCGGGGTAGTTTCTTGACGTGGAGTTTGAGCGCTTCCTTGTCGAAGTATATCGTGTTGCTTTTCGTGTGCGCCCACGCTTTAATGATCGGCGAAGGTTTTTTGTGCACGAAGCCGATTTCGCGGAGGAACGTTTCCACCATTTCGCGGTCTTTGAACTCGGCTATCCATAATTTGTTGGAGTTGGGCCGGTCTTTCGGCGAGTAAATGCGGGCTACAATGCCGAACGCGAGCAGCAGCTGCGCGACGTCTTCAACGAGTTTTTTGGAGGTGGTGTTGTAGCGTACGCTGTTTCCAGAGCTTTTCGAGGCCATGAAGCAGCCGTCGCCGCTGTAAAGCGCGCGCAAGAACGCGGCGACCTTGTTTTTGGACAGGCCGTAAACCAGTGAGGGAACTCTTTTTTCAGTGCAGGTGCGGCCGCAGCCTAGCTTTTGCACTAGTAGCGCGAGTGGCGAGCTTGAAATGCGGAGTTGGGTTGACTCGCCTGCGCCGTAAACTTTTCTTTCAGCTGGATTTATTTTGAACAGCGAGTTGGAAAGGAATTTCATGTCGCTGAGAATAGCTTCGTTCGAATTAGTCAGAACTACTTGGCCTCCCTTTCCTTGCGCGCGAGAGTAGTAGCCTTCGGAAATGTAGTAGCCGAGGAAGCGGCAGAGCTCCTCATTCACGGGGATTACTGCAGGAATGGGCGTGCTCGTCCCGTTTTTTACCCTCAGTTTTTCCCGCGAGAAGCCCGTGCTTGTTTCGTTCGTCAGTTTCTTGAATGATTCTATCGGCATGTTGACTTGCTGGCTCGGCGAATTTCTGAAGTAATTGTAGATGTCTCCGGAAGTCACTCCCGCGGTCTGCGTTGCTTGCTTCCAGCCAATTTTTGCAATGGCTTGCCTGACGGGCGCTTCAAAGTTTTCAACGCGCAGTTCGGGCAGCGCTTCCATTACGGATATTTCGGTCACGTCGTTGTAGCCGCAGGGAAGCCTGGCCGGAATTACCAGCTGGTCCCCCGCGGAAAGTCGGTTGCATTCGATTGCGGCAATCTTGAAGTCGCGCGTTGCCGTGAACAGGCTGTGGTCGTCGGTTACCGTGACTTTCCTTCCGGTTTTGGTAGTTATTTCCACCAACTTGCTTCGTTCAGGGTGCTTCACGAAGCCGGCAAGCGGCTTCAACCGAAATTTCAAGTCAAAGTCGAGAGCGGGCACTTGAATCGCGTTCAGCGGCTTGCCTTCGAGGTCTTTAATAGGAATTTTTTTAGTAACGCCGTCCTCTACAACAATTACTTCTTCGCTGCCCCTAATCGAACTGCGTACTTCTCCGACGACGAGTACGGAGTCTCCGAGACGGAGGGCGGTGCGCAGCGCGTCTTCGGCGCTGACTTCAGCTTCGCTCACGCCGCCGAGGGGCGGCCTGGTTTTCAAGCGCTGGATGTTGAAACCGAGTTTCTTGAGTGTTGGAACAGGGAGTTCCTGCGTGTCTTCTTGGACTATTATTCTGAGGTTCTGTGGAATTTCCTGCATCATTGCTTGCAAGAATGAAGTTTTTCCGGATCCTCTTGATCCGACTATCAGCATTGACGCTTGCGCGTCGACGAAGAACGAGAAGATTCCGCCGGCGATGGATGGAAACATTTTGAAGTCAATGAATTGGCAGAGTGTCCATGGCGTGTCCTTGTGTAAACGGAGTGCGAATGCAGTGCCGTCGACTGCCAGCGGTTTTCCGATAGTGCAAATACGGGTTTGCAAGTCGGAGAGGTCGAAGTCGAGGATGGGGTGGGCTTCGTCGAACGGCCTTCCCGACAAAGCTCGGAAGCGGGATACGGTTGCGCGGGCTTCTTCTTCGCTGAAGATGACGTTCGTCTGGCACTGGCCGTACTTGCTGTGCACGGCGTAAATCGCTTTGACTCCAAGCGGCGAGTCTATGTAGACGTCGGTTAGCTTGCGGTCCGACAGAATGACTTCCAAGATTCCGTAGCCGATCGTGTAACGCGCTACGATTGTGGCGAGGTCTTCTTTTTCTTCGACTGACAGCTCGATGTTGTTCTTGGCCGCTAAGTCGGAGATGGTTGCGACGTAGATTTTGCGGAAGTACTTGCGTGCTTGCTCCATGTCCATGAAGCCCACGCTGCCGGGCCGGTGGGCGGCGACGACTTCCTTGGTTTTTTCGAGGAGGAAGTACTTGTCCGGCGCCAGCGAGTACTCCGGCGGGTTGATGTAGTACAGATACTCTATTTTGTCCGGGTGCTTGTAGATGTACACTTTGCTGTTGAGGACGTCGTATTGGTCGACTAACTGCATTGTTTCGACGCCGGTGAACATTATTCGCGAGCCGATGAACGACGGCTTTATCGAGACTTCGAAGATGCTCATGTACAGGCCGCGGCCGGAAGGCATTTGGCCCAATTGCGCCAGGTACTGCCGCATTTGCTGGACTAGCTTGGTTGCTTCGAGAATGTTTTTTACGAAAGTCAGCGTTCCGAGGTAGACTTTCAAATCGTCCATTGCCGCCGCGTTGCCTGAAATGGTGTTGGCGTAGTCGACTTGCTTCTTTAGTTCGGAGAGCGTGTCCATGTACGCGCCGAAGGGGTCGCCCTTGCACTTGTTTAAAATCGAGAGAACCGAGTCGTGGCGTTCGGCGGTTTTCTTGGCGTCAAACGCTTTTCCCAAGTGGGAGGGGCTCCAAATGCTTTCGGTTTCGAACTTGGTAATGCAGTCCGCGATTCCGCGCAATAACTTGGTTTGTTCTTCGTTGTAAATGCGTTCGTAGTACTCGCTTAACACGACTTCGTCGGCGTCGACTTTCTGGAGTTTTTCGATGACGTCCTGGAAAGCCTGGGGGTACTGAGCGATGTCGGGACCGTAAGGTCGGCCTTTGTAGTTTATTACTAGCCTGCGCTTGTCTCCCTCTGCTTTTACGACGAAGTCCTCGGCCATGGTTGCTCTAAAGCGAGTTACTGGCGCGGCATATAATAATTATGCGCTAAACCGCTTTGTTTCAAGCGGCGCGCGAGAACTGCGCGTTACCTTCCGTGGCTTTTCTTAAATCGTTTCAGCGCGTCAGTCCACAGCCGCAGGTGGGGTTCGGCTCGCTCCGCGAAGGGCGTGCCCTCGTGGAAAGCAAACAGCATGTGCGTCGCTTGACTAAAAGTTTCGTAAGTTCGGCCAGCCGCCGCATCCGGCTTGAGGCCGTTTCCCACGACGAATCGCTTGTAGGACGTTAGCAAGAAGTCAGCGCGCTGGTCGCCGTTCATGTCTTTGAAGTCGCTTTTGTGCCCAGGGCTTATTTCCCGCGTGTGTTCCATTGCGTCAAGTATGTCTCCGGCGGTAAACCGTTCCCTGCGGTTCAGTCTGCTTACCGCCACGTCGTAAGGCGAGCGCTGGCGTTTTTCCTCCGGCATAAACATCTCCTCCAAGGAGTATTACTTTTTACCTCATAATTAACTGCGTATATAATATTAGTGCTGGCTTTCTAACAAGGCTAATGCAAAAACAGCGCGTCGTGCTTGAGGCAATCCGTTTCGTCACGATTTTTCTAGTAGTTTCTTTCGCCGCGTGGCTGGTTCTCTCGGCGACGACGCTTCCCAACGAAGTTGCCGCGCACTCGTCGAACGCGTTGCTTTCGTTGTTCGGTAAAAGCGGGCAGGTGGAGCAAGACGGCGTGCCGCACTTGGTTTTTTCGGAGGGAGTTCTTTCGCCGAAAAAAATTGACGCGGAAGTAAGCGAACTTTGTTCCGGAGCGCTTGAACTAGCGGTTTTGTTCGGAATAATCGTCGCAAGCGAAGACCGGAGCTGGAGAAAAAGGGTGGCGGGGTTGCTGGGCGCGCTTGCGTTTGTCCTCGTCTTCAATCCCATTCGGATTGCCGTGACGCTGTTGTACGCTGACTCTGCTTGGCTGTCTGCGGTGCATGAAGTTGGGTTCAGGGTTTCGTTGGTTGTTTTAATAGTATTTTATTACGCGGTCTGGTACTATTGGTTGAGCGGAGGAGATTCTTGTGGAAAGCGGTGCGCTTAAGGAATTCGGGAGAAAAAGGGAAATGAGCGGGCAAATGGCTCGCGAGCGCGAGCGCCTGCGGCTTGGAAAAATGGAGTCGCGGGAAAAGGCGTTGTTCGAGGAACTCCGCGAGCGCGACCGCCTCATGTCGGACGAGGAACGGGCGCAGCGGTTTTTTGACGAACTGCACGAGCACGACCGGCTGGCCAGGCTCGCGGGAGAGGCGGGCGACGTGCGCATTCTAGTTGAAAAAATGAGGGCCGAAAAGGCCGAGGAACAGGCGGTTGAACAGCTTCGCAAGACCGATGCAATGAAATCAATTTTCACGCGCCGCGAGCTGGAAACCGCTTTGAATAAACTGCGTTTGGGAAACCGCGTCGGAGAAATAGAGGCGGAAGTCAAACGCATTCCCATTCCGTTAAACGCCAGAGTGCACTGGACTCCGGAAAAGGCAAAGGCCGTGTTGAACCGCGCAATGCTCGGCCACTTGCTGGCGCAGTCGGCGATGCGAAAGGGTTTCGCCGGCCGGTTGAGGAAGGAAGCGCGCAAGGCGGCTTGAAAAAGGCTCTTTTTTATACGACGCTGCGTTGAGTTGGGTTCATGGAAAAGCGGAGCCGCGCGTTCATTGCCGCGCCGTTGATTGGCACCATTGTTTTCTTGACTGCAATAGTGTTCGTAGTCAACATCAACAAAGCCGACACCGCCGAAGTAAAGCAAATCGTTAGCAACGCCTACCACAACCGCATTGTTTCACTTCTCGAACTATACCGCGCAGACCTCGGAGCGCTTTTCAGGGAAAGCATGGGGCGCTTGTTTCAAAACGCTCTGGCCGACCCGTGTTGGACCTTATTCGACGTGCCGCTTTATCCGGGGCAAAATATTGGCGAACCGCCCGAGCCTCCGGAACCAGACCTTACGAAAAAAAACCGTTTGGAAAGCTGCAACCGCGTGAAAGAGGTTTTGGACGCCGTGATTTGCGCGGACACCGGCGTTTCTTGCAATCCCGCGGCTACTGACGAAGCGAGTTGTGGAGCGGGCTGTACTTGGAGAGATTCGCCGCCGCCTGATGAAGCCAACTGCATTCCCGACCTTACTGGCGTGCCTCGTTTTGGTTTGCAGGAGTGGGTCTTGAACCTGAAGACTTCCGGAGTTTTCGAAGGAGTTTTGTTCACGCCCGCCGGCGAAATAGCGGGAACTAATTATACTCCTTTCGATTTTTTCATTCAACCCGATCTCTATCGCACTAATCCTACTGTTAATCCTCGTTGCACGGCTTCGCCGTCTTTGCCCGGATGCAATTACGTTGACAACTGCAAGAGCCTCATTCCGGGCATTTTGTTCGATTGCGCGAACTTCGCCACCAACAACGCCCATCCGTTCAGTTGCTGCAGGAAATACCGGCGCGGAAGCGAGGAAATAACGCCTCTGGCGCGGGATTATAAGGCGGAGTTGGGCGACGTGTGCATAGATCCGATCGAGGGTTGCGAGAACGGCAACTTCTTCGTGCAAATCAACGTTGAAGACCCGCAGGTTTTCTCCAACCTGCCGCGCTTGCAGGCCACCGACGGCGCCGGAAACGAAATCAGGTCCGGAGCAATTGCGGACGCCAACTTTTTGCTTCCAATAAAATACCCGTTTTTCAAGTACATGGACGCTTCATTCCGGGTTTACGACCGGCTTGCGTATGGCGCGAGAGGAACGGCTTACGCCAGCGACCAAATCCGGTGGCAGGATGGCGGCTTTCCAGGCGACCAAGCAGGAATAGTGTCCGGAGTCTGCATTGGCTCCGTAGACAGCTGTAACAATCACGCCTTTCCCGGACTCGAAATTCCTGCAGTTCTTAGTTTTACTTCTGACGACGTCGTCGGAACAGCTTTCGCTTCCAGCCCAGACGCTAGGCTGGCGGCGAAAGAAAGCGCGTCGACCAATTACGCAGAGCAATTCCGCAAAGCAATTGCCGCCGCTTCTGTCCATTCCGATAGCCCGGTTGCAGTCAGTTTCTACGAACTTTCCGGAGGTGCCTTCAACTGCACGTCTTCCGCGGGGGTTGTTACGGCGTGTGCTCCTGCAGAAATTAGTTCTGTTCTTACGCCTTACTTGACTAATGCGTTTACTGAGTTCAACTGCCGTCCCGGCGAAGCGGAAAGCAAGTGCGCTTTTATCAGCCGCTTGCCGATGTACTCGCAGATAATAGACTTCAATCCCGCGTACCGGGTTAGCATGACGAAACCCAACATTTATTGTTGGACGGCGAAACTGTTCCTGTGGGAAGGGAGGCAAACCAATCCGTTGCCCAGTTGATTTTCGGTCTTTCGAGGAATGTTTTTTAAAGCACTTTAAGCATTAAGTTCAATTGCTGGCGGACGAGGGTTCGCAGGTTAGCGAGTGATTTTTAACAAAGGGGGCTGTGTAAATGGCTTTAGAAGATCTTAAGGAAAAGTACTCCGAGTTTCTCGAAGGATTGAGGGAAAAGGGAATTCCTTCGCCCGAAGTCCTCGTGCCCCTCGTTGTCATCGTGGCTATCGTCGCCGTCGGCTACTTCGTTGCCCCCATGCTGATGGCGCCGGCTGCGCGAAGCGTTTCGTTCACGGTCAAGGACCAGAGAGGCACTCCCATTCCCGGCGCCTTGGTTGCGTTGGCGTACGCCAACGGCACTTCGTTCGGCGAAACCATTACTGACACGGATGGCGTGGCTTCTTTCTCCGGCGTTCCGGCGCAGGGAGTTACTGCCTCGGTTTCCGCCCCAGGATACACCTCCCAAGAGGGAGTTGTTTTAACTGCGGAGGAAACGCAGAGCGTCAGACTCGCTGCTTCCGCCGCCATTACCGTTACTCCGACAACTCAGTTCGCCGTTAACGTAAAAAACCCAGACGGCTTGCCTGTGGACAGCGCGTACGTGATGGTTAACTTCGCGGACGGCTCGACTCAAGGCGCTTTGACTGACGCGCTTGGCTCCAGCACGATTGAAGTGCCTGACGGAAAACAGCCTGCGACGGTTTCGGTTGAAACAATTGGTTTCCAGAAAGTCGAGCAGTCGCTTGGCTCCGACGCGCTTACGCGCGGTTCGGTCGACATAACGCTTCAGCCCGACGGCGAAACCACTTCTCCCGGAACGAATCCCGCTGTTTCCTCAAGCGGAACGGTTGTTGTTGAACTGGAGAGCAACGGCGCGCCAGTCCAAGGAAAAGTTTCTTTGGTTGACTTGACTGAAGAAGAATTCGCGTTCGCGCAAGCCGGTGAAGACGGCCGCGCTTCGTTGGAAGGAATTTCCTTCGGAACAAGGCTGTTGGTTAAAGTTGTTGCAACGGGTTTCCTGACTTACGTTTCTCCCGATTACTTGACTTTCACCGAGTCGACGAGGCCGATCGCAGTCTCGCTGACTCCCCGCACCGCGGGCCGCGCTGCAATCATCGCCCTTACCGTAACTGACAAGAACGACGCGCCCCTCGCGGGAGCGGAAGTCAACGTCTTCTTCCAGTCGACAGGAAAGTTTTTGGCAAAGGAATTCACTGACGCAGACGGAAAATATTCTTTCGACGCCGAGCGCAACATAATGTTTTACGCAACAGTCTACCGCGAAGGATACGTGGTCGGCTTTGCAGACAACCTGCAAGCGGGTTCGAGCAGGAAAATCGTTTTGGACGAGGAAGTCGACGGCAGCACCGCCGCGTTGAACGTAAAAGCAATGACCAGCACGGGAGTTCCCGCCGCCAACGCAGTGGTTTCGCTCTACCGCGCAGGAGGATACTTCCTCGGCATTCCGCAGTTTGCGACGAACGCCGCCGGCGAAGCCTCGGTCAGCGTGCCGCGCGAGTTCCAGGGAAGCGCGTACAACGTTTACGCAAGGGCCAAGCTCGACGAAAAAATCGGGCAAAGCGACCAAGTCGAACTCACGTCTGAAAAAACTGAAGCCCAGTTGTTCGTGGTAGTAATCGCGCCGCCGGCCGAGTTCACCGTAACTGCATTGGACGCAGTAAGCGGCAGGCCCGTTTCAGGAGCGCAAGTGACTCTCTCAGTTGCAAACAACCCGGTTGCGTTAAACCGCACGGGCGCAACCGGCGCGGCTTCATTCGCAGCCGCAGCAGACATGGACTTCGCTTTCGCAGTTTCCGCAGGAGGCTACTTGACTTACTCTTCCGCAGTGCAGAGGCTTGCAAGCGGACAGAACCAAAGCGCTTCAATCAAGCTCTACCCGTTGAGCGCAGGAGGAATTCAAGCCTCGTTCATCGGATTATACAACTCCAAGGGACAAGTGCGCGAAGTATCCAACGGAGAATACTACCGTGCCAAGTTCGTGGTAAACATTCCCGCGTCTTCACAGCAATCCGGCTTCTACGTGCGATTAGGCGACGCGCCGACTGCAGCGGACGAAGTAGCTGAAATCGTTTCATTCGACCCGTCCATTGCGCAAGTGGTTTACTCGGGAACAAACTACGACCCCGCGCTGGAATGCATTAGCGAAACCCTCGCGGCAGGAGAAACGCCGAAGTGGATTCTGTTCCAGTTCCCGGCAGGCTTTGCGGGAACGAAAGAAATCAGTTTCAACATCCGCGTAAAACGCGAGGCAACGCCCGTCGATTCGGTTGACTTCGCTTACCGCGCTTTCGCGTTGAAGAACGACGTGCCGTTGTTCTCGCCAGCTGACGTCGACACTGCAAACCAGTTGATGGCCGGCGGAAACCGCACGCTGACAGTAACGGACTTCTGCCAGGCAAAAACCGTTTCAGCAAGCGTTCCAGTAACCCAATCGCCTTTATTGTGCGACGAAACGGGAGCATTGTGCTACAAACTGTATTACGAGCAGAGCGGAGTGCTTGGCGGCGACGGGTTCCAAGTGCCCCTCGGAACTTCGTTCACTGCGCACTACGAAATACTGTCCGACTACCAAATCAGTTCCATTGGATTCTGGTCCGACTACTTCCGCGTAACCGGCTCGCAAACCCAGCAAACGCGCCTCGCCGACTTTGCGGACGCGCCGCAGTTGCAGGTCGTGTCGGTTTCAGCACAGGCCGGGGTTAAGACAATTGGAACAATAGAGTTGCGCGCAACCAAAGCCGGTTCGTTCGCGTCCATTGCCTATTCTTTCAACACCGCAAGCGGAGCAGAACTGCCGGTCGTATTGCACTCGCTTTCGGTAGTCGGCTCGAACTCGTTCAAAGTATCGGTAACGCCGACTAAAGTCGCCGCAGGCCAGCGCAGCCGCGTGACCGTAACAGTTCTCGACAGGTTGAACAACCCCGTTCCCGACGCGAAAGTAGTGTTGTACGAGTGCGAGGGAACTCCCTTCAACTCCCAGGAGCCCGAGGAAATGCTGGGAGACGGCGCGACGGACAACGGCGAAGACGGCCGCTACCTCTTCCGCGTAACGCCGGTTTCAGTCGGCTGGATCGGAGTCAAGGTATCGCGCTCCGACTCAAGGACTTACGACCAGTGCCTGATGCAAACAACCGCGTTAGACTACCTCATGGTAAACCCCGAGTACATTTTGATTGAAGGAGATTCTTCGCAGAAACTCAGCCAGACCATTACGGTTTCGTCCAAGATTCCGGCGACTTCACGCGTTTCAGTCACTGGAAGCTGCTTCGGAGCCCAGCGCGTAATCAAGGCCTTTCCCGAAACCTTTACTCTCCGCGAAGGCGGTTCTTCGCAAGTCATGGTGCGCGTGCTCGACAACGTCACTGCGGACATGCAGTGCTTGATTCACTTCACGGCAACCATTGCGCCCAACAACATTGCGGAAGCCGAAGTGCCGATCGACGTCAAGGTTTCCTGCCCGAACTGCGTGCCGCTTGTTCCTCCGGAAGGAGTCGGAATCACTACCCTGCCGTCGAAGATCACATTGACTGTCGACCCGTACAACCTGCGCGACGAACGCTCTTTCGACGTAAACCTGGAAACAGACCCAGTCGGCTGCGAAATCCGCGGATTCCGCGTCGACCCATACGGACAATACCAGGCAACAGCAGGCTCCAACCTGTGGGGCTGCTCGTCTTGCATGACGGGCTACAGCCAGGCTTCGTTCAACTGCTACTCTTGCACCGTACAGGCGCAAATGGCTTTCCAGTGCCAACAATGCGCAACTCAAATGTATCCCGCCAGCATGTTCTTCTGCCAAGGCTGCCAGTCCTACTACGGAATGTCGATGGGAAGCGGCTGGACAACCGGAACTTACCCGAACTACGGCTACGGCATGCAAGGCGGCTTCGGAGTGCAAGCCGGTCCCTTCAACGTGCAAGCCGGATTCGGAACGCCGTCGTACGGCGGCTCCGGATACAACTCCATTGCAGGAGCCGGTTCAATTGCTTACCCGCAAGGCACGCCTTACCAACAGCCGTTCATGGCCAACCAGCAAATGCAGTACCCCTACTCGTACGGCTACCCGACTTCCTCGTCTTACTTTGACACCGCCGCTTACGAAGACATAGTAACCGCAGAGTGTTCGCGAACCGAACTCGTCGTAATGGCGGACTACCACGGACGCCAGCCAATGCCCGGCACGGGAGAATTGGTGATGAGCTTCGCCGACGGAACGCGCAAACGCATTCCAGTCGAAGTAACCGCTGGCACAACCGGAGGAATGATGGGCGGACTAGGAATGTTCCCGGGAGTTCCCTCGTATATTCCGCAGTGGTACCAGCCTAACTACTACTGTTCGATTGACTCGCAGTACTACGAGTACCAATCCATTAACTTGACTGGCAAGCCGTACTCGTTCAGCAGGAGCTTGAGCTACAGTTGTCCGTACTCGTTCCCGTTGACCCGCACGTCGCTGCGCATGGAAACCGGGCAAGGCGACCAGCAGGTCTGCAAAGTCGAAGGAAAAGTATCCGGCAACGGCGGCAGCCTTGAAATAAGCTGCAACTTCGACGAACAATTCCAGCAAAACCTGCCGGAAGGAGAAACAGTTACCTACCTTGACTTGAACTTGGCTTCGCCCCAAAATCCAGGCACAACACTGCAGGCGACGATTGAAATCGTGTTGGTAAAGACACGCGGCGCGGAGGAAAACGTGCAGCTCGCGCTTCGGCCAAGCACGAGCATTGACTACTTATGCAACATTGCGACTCAAGCGCCCGCAGGAGAAACCGTGCCCGGCGAGCCGTTGCAGATCACTTACCAGTTCCCCGCAAGTAGCACAGAACGCAGCGTCATTCTCTTGGACCCGCAGGGAAGGCAGGCCGACTGGCTGCAAGTAAACACCGCAGTGCCCGCGACCCAGTCGTTCACTGTTCCGTCAAGCGCAGCAGGCGGCTTGTACACGTGGAGAATGATTTTCCGCTACGGCGACCAACTTTTGCAATACGATTGCAACTTTTTAGTAAAACAAGTTGCGCAGCAGAACGAGGCGGTAATAATCCAGCCTGAGCGCGAGGTGGGCCGCGGTGTTGACTTCTGCGAAACGCCCAGTCTGCATCCCTTGCGTAACATCGTCGTATACAACGTTGCGCAGGGCAACGCAGTAGTCAGGACTTCGGGCAACCACTTTTCAAACAAGAACAGCGAAGCGATTGTTCGCGTTTGCATTCGCAGCGACGAGCAAATAAGCGACTTGTCCAACGCTCCGATTAAAGTAAAATTCGTCCCGACTTCGGTAAACGACGTTTCAATTGACTTCAACAAAAACATTCGATTCACGTGTACGCGCCTTTCAATTGGAGGCAAGCAGTACTACGACTGCAGCAGCGATCCAAAACCAGTAAGTGACTTTGCCGACTCTATTTCGGGATCGACCACGCTGAAGGCGGTTGTTGACGCAAGCGAGGTAATTGGCAACCAATTTCCCGACTACAATCCGACGGGAATAAGCGAGTTCAAGAAGCGCTTTTACTGCCAGGCTTGGCCGCTTGACAAACGCGCCGGTTCCACGCAAAGCAGTTACGGCCTGCCTTCCGGCAGCGAAATTGACGGGGTGGTGTACGGTGCGGGAATTGCGGCAGGCTACGCCAACAACGGCGGCATTGCGCCCAACCCGACGTGCAGCAACGGCGCCGTGCGCTTCGGAGTAGGCGCGGGAGGCAGCGTTGCTCCAGCAGGGACTAGCCACCCTGCGCCAAGTGGTTCGCACAGTGACCCATTGTTAGGAAACTATGGTTCTTCGGCAACGGGTTTGACTGCGGCGGGAACTTTGGCGGGAAGAGACGAGCGCGCCATCAGCTTCGCGGGCAGCGCAACCCTTTCGTTTGCCGGCGGCCTTTACGTACTGGCTTCCGACGGTAGAATAAGATATACCGGACTCACTTCGGCAACCAGCGTTGCCGTAACGTGGATTAACGCCAGCGGAGCAACCAGCGAGCGATTGGCAGGCCCGTCGTCTGTTAATCTAACTATGTCAAGTGGAGCCCTTACTCTAGTGCCCGTGTGTAGTCTTAGCGGCAGGCGGTACAAGATTAAGCTAGAGTTTCAAGTAAGCGGCCAAACCCAACCAGGGGTAAGGTGGGTTGGCTATTCCCACGGCGGCCCTTCACTGGTTCAAAACGAGGCCGACGCAATATCAATCAGCCAAGAGGCAGTAAGCGGCTGTACTACAACTACGTCTACGTCGGGAACCGCCGAAGAGGAAGTGACCTGCGACGTTTCAGCGCCCAGTTGGGTGATGACCAGCGGAATAGCGGAGTGGGGCGCTAACTCCGGCGACTTGACTTACACCTGCCACGGTGCAGTCTTTAAAGCAGCCGCGGATTGCGATGGCGCAGCAGCAACCTGCCAAATAACGGATTCCACAACAACGTTTACTGACCCCAACAGCAAAGTGTTCAAGCTCGCGGTCTCTCAGGTAACCGCGCAAGTCGAGACCTTCGTTAAAATAACGTTCTGGCGCACTACTGGCGGAGGAACGTATACGCGGTGGGTTGGCCAACAAGGAAAGCTCGTGAAAAACCGGAGCGATGCAATGAAAATAATGGCGTACCACGGCG
>Ga0315286_10004792_pt1 | contig 12977 bp, 6 predicted proteins | sample YL17G10_0_MG_FD_205038 | JGI IMG/M metagenome (GOLD analysis project Ga0315286, IMG submission 205038) | Sediment microbial communities from Yellowstone Lake, YNP, Wyoming, USA - YL17G10_0 | ecosystem: Environmental > Aquatic > Freshwater > Lake > Sediment | place: USA: Wyoming | collected... | reverse complement strand
CGGGCTTTCCACCCCACCGCGGGTGCCGCGTCGGGGGCCCCGGCTTTCCACCCCACCGCGGGTGCCGCGTCGGGGGCCCGGGCTCCCGTCGATTGTCGCCCTGATCCTGCTGGTCGGCTTCACGCTAGCCGGGCTGATGCTGGGTGGCCCGCCAGAGGCCGCGCCGGCGACGGCTCCGGCCACGGAGTTTTCCGCCTTCCGCGCAATGGCGCATGTTGCCGAGATCGCGCAGCGGCCGCACCCGGTCGGGTCGGCCGACCACGCGCGGGTGCGCGACTACCTGGCGACAACCATCGGAGGGATGGGGCTGAAGGTCGAGCGCCAGAAGACTACGGCCACACGAAGTGAGGCCGGCGGCGCCTACGCCGCGAGCGTTGAGAACCTGCTGGTTCGCGTGAAAGGCACAGCAAGCACCGGCGCCATCCTGCTTGCCTCGCACTACGACTCGGTGCCCGCGGCGTCGGGTGCGGCAGACGACGGGTCTGGCGTGGCGGCCATGCTCGAGGCGTTGCGCGCGCTCAGGGCCTCACCGCCGTTGCGCAACGATGTCATCCTGCTGTTCACCGACGCGGAGGAGTTGGGCCTGCTCGGGGCCGAAGCGTTTGTCGTCGAGCATCCGTGGGCCAAGGACGTCCGGACCGTGCTCAATTTCGAGGCGCGCGGCACGAGCGGCCCGTCGCTGATGTTCGAGACTGGCGCGAACAACGGTGCGGTCGTACGCGAGTGGGCGTCGGTGGTGCCCCGGCCTGCGGGATCGTCGCTGACCTACGAGGTCTACAAGCGACTGCCGAACGACACGGATTTCTCGGTCTTCCGCCGGCTCGGGATTGCCGGGCTGAACTTCGCCTTCATCGACAACTGGCGCGGGTATCACACGCCCATCGACTCGACCGCCAACCTTGATCCAGGAAGCCTGCAGCATCACGGGGCCGCGGCGCTCGGGTTGACGCAGCGGTTTGGCGCGATGGACCTGGCCGGCATCAAGGAACGGGACGCCGTCTTCTTCTCCGTGCCCGTGCTGCGCCGCGTCGTGCGTTACTCGACGGCGTGGGTGCTGCCGCTGGCGGTCCTGGCCATCATCCTGTTCGTGTGGGTCACCGTGTCGGCGTGGCGCCGGTTGAACACGAGCATCGGCGGGTTGCTGCTGGGACTGGTGGTGTGGCTGGTGCTGGCCGGTCTCGCGGGACTGTGGGGCTTCTACTTCAGCCGGTTGATTGGATGGGTTCATGCCCGCTGGCTGAGTCCCGGCAACCTGACAATGAGCGGACCTTACGGCCTCGCGCTGGTGATGACCATCGTCACCGCAGGCGTGTGCTTCTACGCGGTGCTGCGGCGAAAGTTCGCCGCGCAGACACTCGCGCTCTCCGGGCTGTTCCTGTGCCTGCTCGCGACGTCGGCGGCGTCGTGGGTCGTCCCCGGCGGCAGCTACGTGCTGTTGTGGCCGCTTGTTGGCAGCCTGCTGGCGGTCACGCTGCTGCCCTCCGCGATCGACCGGCGCGCGACGGTCGGGGTGGCGCGCACCGTCATCATTTGTGCGCTGGGCCTGCCATCCACCCTCATCCTGTGGCCGCTGGCCTCGATGCTGCTCCAGTCGCTGGGCCTGACGCCGGTCGGCGGCGCCGCCGTTGGGCTTCTGACCGTTCTCGCGCTGTTCACCATGGCGCCGCAGATCGACGCGCTGGCGGACGGGACCCGCCTGTGGCCGGCTTCAGCGGCGCTGGTTGTGACACTGGTCAGCGTCGGCCACGGAATGACGACGATGACGTTCTCGGATACGCAACCGCTGGCGATCAATGTCGTCTACGCGCTCGACGCGGACACCGACGAGGCGTACTGGGTGGCGCGCGCGCCGGACACGAACCCGTGGCTGCGCCAGTTCTTTGGGGACGCGCCTGCCCCCGGCCGCCCCGCCGTGCTCCTGCCGCAGTGGGCACCGCGGGAGGGAACGCCCGGCTATGTTCATCAGCGCGCCGACCTCGTCAATCTGGGGGCGCCGGCGGCCACATTGATCCCGGGCGGCGAAACGTCGGAGCGTGGGCGATTGCTGATGATGCGCGTCACGCCCGCGGCAGAGGGCCATACGCTCTCGATCTGGCTAAGCGGGGCGAGCGTACTCGAGGCGCACGTGAACGGCCACGATCTCGGCCTCGGCGCATCGCCCGTCCAGTCGCGCGACAACCAGTGGACGCTGGACTATGGGAACGCCCCGGCGTCAGGCATCACCGTCGCGCTGATGCTCAAGGGCACGGATCGCGTGTCGCTGGCGGTGCTTGACCGCAGCATGGGGTGGCCGGCGATCGCGGGCAAGGTGTTCACCCCGCGGCCCGCGGATCTGATGACCATCCAGTCGGGCGACCAGACCGTCATCCGAAGGAACGTCGTGTTCTGACGGTCGGGCGGGCACCCTTCGACTCCGCTCAGGGCAGACGGGGACCCGCCCCTACAAGATTCGGTCTTGAATGAGTAGGGGCAACCCCCTGTGGTTGCCCGATCTCAGCGCGGGCACCCTTCGACTCCGCTCAGGGCAGACGGGGGCCCGCCCCTACGCTCCCGACGTGATGTATTTCTCGAGATGGTGAATCGTGTATCTCTGCTCGGCGACGATCGCGGACACGACGGCCCGAATCGAGACCACACCAATCACCTTGCCGCCTTCCACGACGGGCAGGTGGCGGATGCGGCGCTCATCCATCAGGGCCATACATCGGTCAGTGGTCCAACTCGGATCGATCGTCACGACGTCGGTGGACATGATCTCGGTGACAGGGAGGTCCCTTGAGGCCTTCCCCACCAGCACGACCTTCCGTGCATAGTCGCGCTCGGTGAAGATCCCCACCAACTGGCCATCCGAGAGGACCACGACCGCGCCCACGTCCTTCTTGGCCATCAAACGGAGCGCGTCGAGGACCGTGGTGTCGGGGGCGACAGCATACACTTCCGAACCTGCAACCAGCATCTGCCTGGCGGTAGTGGCCACGGGTCAACCTCGTTTCGCGTTGTGCCGTAAGGGACCGGCTGGATTCCGGCTTTCGCCGGAATGACGGGCAACTGCGCCGTCACGCCGAAACCCTTCGACAAGTTCCCTTCGACCACGCTCACGGAGCCCCGAGCCCCGTCGACGGACTCAGGGTGAAGGCGAACTGGCGAACGTGTCGATGGCCTGAGAATAACACGATTCAACCACGCTACTTTCTGTCGAGCCGCTTGATCGGGTACGGCGGTGGGGGTGGCACCGGCACGGGCTTCGTCTTGATGAGATCGAGCAGGTGCTTCACCGCCGCGTCGAGTTGCACGTCCTGCCCGTTAAACGTCGCGTTCGGCAGATTGTCGACGACGATGTCGGGGTCGACGCCGTGGCCCTCGATGAGCCACTGGCCTTCGGGTCCGTAGACGCCGGTTTCGGCGGCGGTCGCGATCCCGCGATCGACCAGGAAGTTGTTCGAGCTGAGCCAGACTTCGCCGCCCCATGTGCGGGTTCCAATGACTTTGCCGAGCCCAAGACGCCGGAATCCTTCCGCAAACGCCTCGCCGTCCGACGCCGTGCGCTCGTTAACGAGCACAACCAGATGGCCGCGGAAAGCGAACTGCATGTTCCACGTCGGGCTTCCGACGCGGTCCTTGAAGTAGAACCACGCCTTGCGCAGCAGTTTCTCCAGGACCCAACTGTCGATATTGCCGCCGTTGTTCTGGCGCACGTCGATGATCAAGCCCTGTCGATCGAACACCGGGTAGAACTCGCGCGTCCACTCGGCCATGTTCCCACCACCCATGGCCCGCAGGTGGACGTAGCCGAGCGTATTCTGGCCCGCCTTTTCGACGGCGAGCCGACGCGTGTACTCCCACTCGTCGTAGCGGAGATCGTCTTCGGTCTGCGCGCTGGCTGGCACGACGACGACGTCGCGCGACGCCCCGCCCGCTTTCGGCTTCACGCGGAGCAACACCTGCTTGTCGGCCTGGCCGCGAAGCAGCGTGTAGATATCGGGCGCCGTGAGCGTCCCGACGCCGTTGACCATCTCGATGACGTCGCCCTCGACCATGTCAATCCCCGGCCGAGCCAGCGTCGGCCGTTTCTCGGGCCGATCCGGATCGGTCCTGATGATGTGATCGACGCGGTAGCCTCCCGCCTTGTTGTCGCGTGTGAGCGTGGCGCCGAGCGACGCCGGCCACACGTTGTCGGTGCCCGGGCGCATGTCGCCGCCGCGCACGAAGATGTGGAGCGCCGAGAGTTCGCTGACCATCTGCGCGAGGATGTCGCTCAACTCGGCGCGGTCGGTCACGCGATCGACCAGCGGCAGGTACTTGGTGCGGATCGACGGCCAGTCGAGTCCGTGCATGCCGCGATCGTAAAAGTAGTCGCGCTCGAGCCGCCACGCTTCGGTGAACATCTGCCGCCACTCGGCCCGCGGGTCGAGGTGGAATGTCCAGTCGCGGAGGGGAACGATGAGTTTCGACAGATCAGCCGGCGCTTTCGCTCCGGCATCGACCACGTAGTAGTCACTGCCTTTGCGGATGAGCACCTTCTTGTTATCGAGCGACAACTCGTAGGACCGAGGGTCCTCGATAAACGTCTCGGCCTCGGGCTTCTTGTTGTCGAGCGCCAGCGTCTTCAGCGCCGGTCGTCCCTCGCGCCCGGTCGGCCGCGAGATGAAGTACAGGCGCTTGCCGTCGGTCGCCAGATCGCTGTAGTTGCCCGCGGGAACCGGCACCTCGATGAGGCGTGTCTCCAGACCCTCGGCATCGACGGCCACCGTGGCTGTTGTCCCCGCAGTTGCAGGCTTCAAATCGGCGGGCGTCGTGTCCGTTGGCTTTGTCCCGGCGGGCTTCGCCGGTTCGGTGGTCGCGGGTTTCTGCGTGGCCGGAGCCGTCGCGGGTGCAGAGATCTTGTCGAGCGGCGTGTCGGTCTTCTTCTCGGTGTCCGGTTTCTTGTCAGCCTCAGCTTTCTTCGCCGCCGCCTGCAGTTCGTCGTCTTGCTGGAAGGGCGACCGCTCTCCCCGCTTCAGCGCGACGTGGTAGATCTTCGTCTGCCGGTCATAGAAGGGTTCCGGCTGTCGCGAACCCCAGGGACTGCCGACCAGCGATTCGAAGTTGCGGTCCGAGAGGAAGAAGAGCCACTTGCCATCCGGGCTCCAGGCAGGGCTCGTGCTGTCGTATCGATCCGAGGTGACCGGCACCGCGCGCCTCGTCGCGATCTCGTAGATGAAGATGCGCGTCAGCAGAGAGGTGGCTGGCGCCGTGTAGGCCAGCCAGCGGCTGTCTGGCGACCACGCCAGATCGTCGAAGTTGCCGTCGGCCGCTTCGGCGATCTTCTTCTGCGTCTTCTTTGCGATATCCAGCAGCCACAACTGCTGGTTCTTGTCGTGATGCGCGACGAAGTTGCCATCGGGCGAGGGCACGCCGTCCCAGCGCAGCACCTTGGCGTCGGTCGTCAATTGCGTGGCGGCGCCCACGCCATTGGCCGGGACGCGCCAGAACTCGACCTCATCGCTCTCGTCTGACAAGGTCAACACCGACTGGCCATCCGGCGCGAAGCGGGCGTTGCGGTGGCGCACCAACTTGTTACGGGTGGCTTCGACCATGCGGCCCTGTTGAGCAGGCGCGACAAAGACCTGGCCTCGCGCGGTCAAGACGACCCGGTCGCCGCTGGGGGAGAGGTGGGCTGACGACACCCAGTCGATCGCGTTCTTCACCCACCGCTCACGCAGTTGATCGAAATCCGACACCAGCGTGATCGACACTGGCTTGTCCGACCCGCTCCTGATGTCGAGCAGGCGGATGTCGGCGCCGATTTGGTACGCGATTCTCCCGTTCGAGAGTGATGGCGACTGGACGTCGAACTCGCGGTGTTTCGTGTGCTGCTTGAGATCGCGCCCGCGCTCGTCCATCGACCAGATGTTCATTGATCCGTCGCGGTCGCTCACAAAGTAGATCCGGCCGTTCCACGGCATCGGGGTCTTGCTGGTGCCCGCGTAGTCGGCCGTGAGCGGCGTGGCTTCGGAGCCGGGGCCGCTGAACTTCCAGAGGTTCTGGGCAGTGCCGCCCTTGTACCGGCGCGTGTGGCTGCCCTGGAAGGGGAGGCGGGTGAAGTACAGCGTGCCTCCCGCCGCGTCGTACGCGCCGTCACTGGCCTGCGCGAGCGGCACGATCACGCGGGCGCCGGTCTTCGGATCGAGACGCATCAACTGCGTATTGGGCAGTGTGGACTGCCTCCGCGTCGCGTAGAGAATCTCGCCGCCCGGGGTCCAGCCAACCACCGACCCCCGGCTCGCGTCGTGCGTCTGCCGGACCGGCACCCCCCCATCAAGCGGCAGCGTGTAGACCTCGACCGGTCCTTCGTACGACGCCGAATACGCCACCACTTTGCCGTCGGGCGAGATGGCCGGCCGGCTCTCTTCTTCGGGGTGCGATGTCAACCGCTGCGCGATCCCTCCTGATGCGCTGACGCGCCAGAGATCCCCTTCGGCGGTGAAGACGATCGTGTCGCCGGAGAGAGCCGGGAACCGGTAGTACCCGAGTTGTCCCTTCTGGGCGGTGACCGGCAGACTCAGCGCGGCCACCAGACCGACGAGCAGAAGCAGCGCAGCGCGTCGACGCAGCATGTCGTTCTCCGTTGATTTCACGAACACGAGGGGCAGGCCCCGAACATCCGCGTATTCTACCCGGGCGGGTGTATAAGTACTCCAGCGACGCTTCGCGTCACACTGCCGGCCGCTCTCGCCGGCTGTCGGCATCGGCAGCGACGCTTCGAGTTCGTCATTTCGGCGACGTGTCCCGCCGTAGCCGCGGAACGATCGTGGTGGCGAACGCGGGACGCCGGAATCCAGTCGTGTGCCTCTCTGGACCCCGGCTTCCGCCGGGGTGACGATCGCTTGCCCCCGGCAAGATGACACCGATGGAAGACGTCAGGGGGTTGCGTCATGGCTCAGACCAAGAAGAAGTACCGCCACCGCGAGATCGAGGGGCACGCCCTGCGGCCCGAGACCCTCATGATGAGCTACGGATACGACCCCGAGCTCTCCGAAGGGTCCGTCAAGTGTCCGATCTTCCAGACGTCGACCTTTGCCTTCAAGACGGCTGAGGACGGGAAGGCCTTCTTCGAACTCGCCTACGGCCTTCGCGAACAACGGCCCACCGAAGAGCCGGGACTCATCTACTCGCGCGTCAACAACCCCGACCTCGAGATTCTCGAGGATCGGCTCACGCTGTGGGATGGAGCCGCGGCGGGCCTGGTGTTCTCGTCCGGCATGGCCGCGATCTCGACGACGATGTTGAGCTTTCTGAGGCCGGGCGACGTCCTGCTGTGCAGCGAGCCTGTGTACGGTGGGACGGAGTTCCTGGTCGACCGGATCCTGCCGCAGTTCGGCGTCACCCGTGTGTGGTTCGGATCGGGCACGATGACGCCGACCCTGGATCAGGCGGCCGACGCCGCCCGCAAACTCGGCCGGGTCGCCATGATCTTCGCCGAAACGCCGGCCAATCCCACCAACGGCCTCGTCGACATCGCCCACTGCAGACATGTGGCCGACACGCTCGCGTCGACGCAGGATCGTCGCCCGATCGTGGCGATCGACAACACGTTTCTGGGACCGCTCTGGCAAAAGCCCATCGAGTTGGGCGCTGACCTGGTACTCTACTCGCTGACCAAGTACGCCGGCGGCCACAGCGACTTGATCGCGGGCGCCTGTCTCGGCCCGGCCGACCTCGTCAGTACCGTTCGTGGGATGCGCACGATTCTCGGCACGATCTCCGACCCGAACACCGGATGGCTGCTCATGCGCAGCCTGGAGACCCTGAAACTGCGGGTGACAAGCGCCATGAAGAACGCGCGCTACGTCGCCGAGTTCCTGGCCGATCATCCCAAGGTGAAGTCGGTGAGCTATCTCGGATTTCTGGCCGCCGGCGACGCGCAGCACGACCTCTACGTTCGCCAGTGCTCGTCGCCAGGATCAACCTTCGCCTTTGAAATCCACGGCGGCGAGGCCGAAGCGTTCCTCGTGCTGAATCATCTCTTGTTGATCAAGCTGGCGGTCAGCCTCGGCGGCACCGAAACGCTGATGGAACATCCGGCGACGATGACGCATTCCGACGTGCCGCCCGCGCGCCAGATGGAGATGGGAATTACCCCGGCGTTGCTCCGCATTTCGGTGGGCATCGAGCACCCGGACGACCTGATCGCCGACCTCAGGCAGGCGCTCAATGCCATCTGATGTGCGTCGGCGTCTGCGAAGACGCGAAGGGCTCCCGCCATCGGCGTCGGCATCCGCGAATGTCTCGATCGACACGCGGACCGCGGATGGCGGAATCTCAATGACGCGCGGGTGACCGGAGGTTTCATGAGCGCGACGCTCGTCAAGAACGGCACGATTGTCACGGCGGCGGACCGGTACGACGCGGATATCTACATCGACAACGGTGTCATCACCTACATCGGCCGCGCGCTCACGCTCCCGGCCGAAACGGTCATCGACGCCGCCGGCAAGCTTGTCATGCCAGGCGGTGTCGACGCACACACGCATCTCGATCTGCCATTTGGCGAGACCACATCCGCCGATGATTTCGAGTCGGGAACCGTCGCGGCCGCGCACGGCGGCACGACGACGCTCATCGATTTCGCCACACCAGGCGTCGGCGAAGGGCTGTATCACGCGTTGGATAGCTGGATGGGCCGGGCCGAAGGCAAGGCCACCATCGACTACGCGTTCCACATGACGGTCCGTGATTTGACCGATCAGGTGGCCAGCGACATGGACCGGTTGGCCCGCCACGACGGGATCACGTCGTTCAAGCTGTTCATGGCCTACCCGGGCCGCCTCATGGTCGATGATGCCACGATCTTCAAGGCGCTGGTGCGCACACGCGATAACGGCGGGTTGATTTGCGTGCACGCCGAGAACGGCACCGTCATCGACGTTCTCGTGAAAGACGCGCTGCGCCGGGGCCAGACGGCGCCGAAGTACCATGCGCTCACGCGGCCGTCGACAACCGAGGGGGAGGCGACCGGCCGGGCGATCGCGCTGGCCGAGATGGCGGGTGCGCCCATCTACATCGTGCACGTGTCATGCGCCGAGGCGCTCGAGAAGGTCAGGCAGGCCCGGGACCTCGGGCTGCCGGCGTACGCCGAGACGTGTCCGCAGTACCTGTTCCTGTCGTACGACGACTACGATCGCGAGGGCTTCGAGGGGGCCAAGTTCGTCATGTCGCCGCCGTTGCGCGAGAAGTGGCATCGGGACGTGTTGTGGAGCGGGCTGAAGAAGAACGACCTGCAGGTGGTGGCGAGCGACCACTGCCCGTTCCGCATGGATGATCCCGCGCAGAAGCCGCTCGGGAAAGATGACTTCTCGAAGATCCCGAATGGCGCGCCGGGCATCGAGACGCGGCTGATGCTGCTCTGGGACGGCGGCGTCGGCTCGGGACGCATCGACGTTCATCGGTTTGTCGAAATTGTCGCGACCAATCCCGCGCGGATGTTCGGGCTGTGGCCGCGCAAAGGGACGATTGCCGTCGGATCGGACGGCGATCTGGTCGTGTGGGACCCCGATCGTCAGGTGACGTTGTCGGCAAAGACGCTTCACATGCGCGTCGACTACAACCCGTATGAGGGCCGTGTCATTACTGGCGCGCCCGCCTTCGTCATCTCGCGGGGCGACCTGATCGTGGATCACGGCACGTTTACGGGGCGTCGCGGTCGGGGTCAGTTCATCAAACGCACGCCCGGCCCGCCGTTGCTGGTGTGAAGAAGAGCGGGATTAGCGTCCTAATCGGCCCGCTGCCGAAAATCGCGCCGAGGAAACACCGGCGCATGTGAGAAAAGTCAGCCATTTCTGAGGTGTTTCTTGAGGGATTGGGGATTCGGGGAACGGTTGGGATCCTGGGATCACCGGGCTCCAGCCCGGCATCGAGGCGCAGGGGTGTGCGGGTGCCGTGGCGCTTCGCTCTTCGGCCCCGCTCACGCAAGCCGCCCCTCGACCCTGCTCGGGGCGCCCTGAGCTACGTCGAAGGGCGGCAAAACGCACCTTCCGGGTGTTACACGTCGGGCAACCACGGGGGGTTGCCCCTACATCCGCCGTAGGGGCGGGCGCTTGTGCCTGTCGAGATCCACGCGGGGCAACCACAGGGGGTTGCCCCTACATCCGCCGTAGGGGCGGGCGCCTGTGCCTGTCGAGATCCACGCGGGGCAACCACAGGGGGTTGCCCCTACACCACCGTGGGTGCGACGTAGGGGCGGCCCCCCGTGGCCGCCCGTCGGCAGGGGCGCGATTGATCGCGCCCCCCGTATCCGTGGAGTTACGCAATGTCCGAAGACTCGTCGACGTCCATGTCCGGTGATGAGATTGTCCGCCTCTGCCGGCGCCACACGATGTACGAGTGGTCAGCGCAATCGAAGGTCGACCCGATCCCGGTTGCGCGGGCGGAGGGCGTGTACTTCTGGACGCCCGAAGGCAAGCGGTATCTCGACTTCAACAGCCAGTTGATGTGCACCAACATCGGGCACTCGCATCCGAAGGTGGTGCGTGCCATCCAGGAACAGGCCGCCACGCTCGCCTACGCCAACCCGTTTATGGCAACCGAGCCCCGGGCGCGTCTGGGCGTGAAGCTCGCCGAAATCACACCGGGCGACATCGATACCTTCTTCTTCACCAATGGCGGCGCCGACGCCAACGAAAACGCCATCCGGATTGCGCGCGTGGTCACGGGGCGCCACAAGATCCTCGCGCGTTATCGCTCGTACCACGGCGGCACCGCCGGCGCGATTGCGCTCACTGGCGATCCCCGGCGCTGGGCCGCGGAGCCCGGCCTGCCCGGCATCGTGCGCGCGCCGGACTTTCACAAGTGGGCGCGGCCCGAGCCCGAGCCGGTTGACGTCTGCCTGCGCGAGCTCGAGGACATCATTCGGTACGAAGGCGGCCAGAACATCGCCGCGTTCGTGATGGAACCGGTCGTCGGCACCAACGGCATCCTCATCCCGCCCGACGGCTACATGCAGGGCGTGCGCGAGATCTGCGACCGGCATGGCATCCTCCTGATTGCCGACGAGGTGATGTCCGGATTCGGACGGACGGGCCGCTGGTTTGCCATCGACCACTGGGACGTCGTGCCCGACATCCTGACGATGGCGAAGGGGATTACGTCGGCGTACGTGCCATTGGGCGCCGTGGGGATGCGGCCGCACGTGGCGAAGGTGTTTACGGATCGAGCCTTCCCCGGGGGGTTGACCTACAACAGCCATCCGCTCGCCTGTGCGACCGCGCTGGCCACGCTGGCGGTGTACGAAGAAGAGGATCTCATCGCAAGGGCGGCGCGCACCGGCGAGATTCTCCGCTCCTGCCTGGAGGCGCTGCGACGCAAGCACCCGTCGGTGGGCGCCACCCGTTCAATTGGCCTGTTTGGGCTGGTGGAACTGGTGCGCAATCGGCGGACGTACGAGCCGATGACGCCGTACGGCGGCACCTCCGATGAGATGGTGGCGATTGGCCGCTTCTTCCGCGAGCACGGGCTCTACACGTTCGTGCGCTTCAATACGTTCTTCACGAACCCGCCGCTCACGATCTCGGAGGAGCAACTTGACGAGGGGCTGGCGATTATCGACCAGGCGCTCGACATCTCGGACCGGGCAGTTGACAATTCGTGACGCCCCGCCTCAAGCCGGCGAGCGCTCATGCACGAGGTCGAGGTCGGCCCGGTCGGCATCAACCTCGGCTTTCCGCAGATGCGCTGAGTGCCAACTGTAAACACGATCGACGACACTGCACTCTGGGATGTTGGGACCTCGCCATCCTGGCAGGCGACTGCGCCTGCCGACGCACCACAGAAGCAGGACGCGATGAGCGTTGAGATAAAGCCAGGCCGGCCTGTCCTGATCGGCTTGCCATACGATGCGAGTTCGTCGCATCTGCGCGGCGCGGCGGATGGGCCTCCGGCCATCCGCGCGGCGTTGCGCTCGCCAGCCGGCAACTGGTGGACCGAGGCGCTGCAGGATCTGGCGGCGCCCGGAGGTCTGGTGGACGCAGGCGATCTCGTCCTGCCGGCCGATGCGGGAGCCAGGCAGTTGATTGAGACAGGCATCGGCCGCATCCTCGACGATGGCGGCTCGCCCATTGCGCTTGGCGGGGATCACTCGGTGACCTATCCGATACTGCGTGCGCTGGGGTCACGACATCCCGGACTCACCATCCTCCATATCGACGCGCATCCGGATCTCTGCGATCACTTCGACGACAATCGCTGGTCGCATGCCTGTCCGTTCGCGCGGATCATGGAGGAGGGACTTGTCGGACGGCTCGTGCAAGTTGGCATCCGAGCCATGACGGGACATCAGCGTGAGCAGGCCGCGCGGTTTGGCGTCGAGACGATCGACATGCGCGATTGGACCGCTGGCGCCCGGCCCGCGTTGCAGGGACCCATCTATGCGTCGATCGACCTCGACGGGCTGGACCCGGCGTTCGCACCTGGAGTGGCGCATCCGGAGCCAGGTGGCCTCACCGTCAGGGAGTTGATCAGCCTCATCCAGGGTCTTCCCACTCCGTTGGTGGGCGCCGACGTCGTCGAGCTCAATCCGGGTCGCGACCAATCCGGATTGACGGCGATCGTCGCGGCCAAGCTGGTCAAGGAACTGGCGGGGCGGATGATGGCATGAAGAGACACGAAGCGTAGGGGCGGGCCCCTGCCTGCCCTGAGCGGGGTCGAAGGGTGCCCGCCCTGGCACAGGGGCAACCACAGGGGGTTGCCCCTACACCGTCAGGAATCGATCGTCAGGAATCGACCGTCAGGAATCGATCGTCAGGAATCGACCGTCAGGAATCGACCGTCAGGAATCGGCCGTCAGGAATCGACCGTCAGGAATCGACCGTCAGGAATCGACCGTCAGGAATCGACCGTCAGGAATCGACCGCCAGGAATCGACCGTCAGGAATCGACCGTCAGGAATCGACCGTCAAGAATCGACCGTCAGGAATCGACCGTCAGGAATCGAGCGTCAGGAA
>Ga0315286_10004789_pt1 | contig 12979 bp, 9 predicted proteins | sample YL17G10_0_MG_FD_205038 | JGI IMG/M metagenome (GOLD analysis project Ga0315286, IMG submission 205038) | Sediment microbial communities from Yellowstone Lake, YNP, Wyoming, USA - YL17G10_0 | ecosystem: Environmental > Aquatic > Freshwater > Lake > Sediment | place: USA: Wyoming | collected... | reverse complement strand
CATCTCGACATCGTTCGGCGTGGACACCTTGACCGACAGGAGGGCCTTGGGGTTGATCGCGTGCGCCCAGTCGAGGTGCTTCTTGTGGTCCTCGACCGAGTAGACGCTGTGGAACGGGAACGGGGAGAAGAGGCTGGTGTAGGGGACCGCCTCCCTCATGCGGGCGACCTCGGGCGTGTTCTTGTCGTGCAGCAGGTGGCCGCCCAGGCCTGGCTTCGCGCCCTGGGCGTACTTGAACTCCAGGATGGGGGAGCGCTGGATGGTCTCCTCGCGCACGCCGAACAGGCCGGTCGCGATCTGCGTGATCACATGGTCCTTGTACGGGATGAGCGCGTCCGGGTATCCGCCCTCGCCGGTGGAGACGAACGTGTGCCACATCTTCGCGGCCTTCATCCTCGAGAGCATCGTCGAGACGCTGACCGAGCCGAAGGACATCCCGCCTCCGTAGACCGGGATCGGTATGCTGATCCTCGTGCCCTCGCGCCTCCTGTTGAGCTCGATGGCCGTGGACATCTTGTCCGGGTCGAAGCCTCCGGACTTCTCCGGGAGCTTGAAGTACAGCTTGTCGAAGCCTCCTCCGGACCTGCCCACGTTCCCCGGATGGTCGAGCGAGATAGGCTTGCCGGTCTCGGCCTGGGCCCAGGTCGCGAGTATCATCTCGGCGGACCAGCGCGGGTCGCCCAGCGCGAGGTAGTTGTCGCTCTGCTTCACGGAGAGGGACTTCGTGGGGCAGTTCGCGACGCAGAAGAAGTAGTTGACATCGCACGAAGGACCGATGCAGCCCCTGTCGTCCGGGGGCATGATCTTCGCGTGCCCTTCGATGCGCTTGTGGACGTCGTACGGGCAGAGGCTCGCGCACATGCCGCACGAGATGCACGTGCCAGCCCTCACGACGGTGAACCTGTTCATGAACTGTAGACGCTCCGCAGGCGCGAGCGCGGCCTCGGGGAACTGGTCGGCGTACTTGTCGGCCTTCCTAGCCATTCTTCGCACCTCCTTCGAGCGCGGCGAGCAGGTCGCGTTCGAGGTCGTCGAAGTATATCGCGCGGCCGACCTCTCCCCTGAGCCTGCGTACCTCCCTGATGCCCATCGCGCCGAGAATCTCCAGCATCTGGTCCCGCCACGCGCCCACGAGGTTAGTGACCCGACCCTCGATCCAGTCGGGGGCCGCGCCCATGAGGCTCACGGGGCATGAGCCCAGCGAGCATGTGACGCAGTTCCTGCACTCGAGCGCGGCCTCGAGAGCAGATTCCAGGACGACCGCGTCCGCGCCGCTGATGATCGTCTTGGGAACGTGCTCCGCCGCGGCGATCCCGCCGCCCGCGATGACAGTGATCCTGTCTCTGACCCCTTTCGAGACCATCGCCTTGTGGATGGCCCTCAGGGACTCCATCGCATGCCTGGTGTCCCCCTGGCCCTCCTCCGAGCCCTGGTCGTCGTAGTCGACGTGCGCGACCGCAACTTTCGAGCGGACCATGTCGAGCACTGTGTCCTCGACGCCCTTGCCGGCCTTGACCCTGAGGGCGAGCACGACGCCCGGGAACCATTTGTTGAAGTTCTTGACATCGTCCTTCCACGAGGACCCCGCCTCGATCTCGATCATCCTCGTGCCGAGGGGTATCTCGATGGAATCGAGCTCGGTCCCCACGGGGTAGACCGGAACGATGTGGCTGCCCGCCTGGGCCATGACCTCTGAGGGCACCTTCTCCGGATGCACGAACAGCAGGGACCCGAGATGATCCGCGGCCCTCGCGCATCCGATGATGAGGTTCTCGTTCGACGACCTCAACCTGGTGACATCGAACACGACGGGCACGGGAAGGTCGATCAGAGGAGGCACGTCGGACCTCAGCGCGTTGGACTGGTCGAACTCGAGCGAGAGGACCTTGCGGCCGATGTCGACGCTGGTCGAGATGACCTCGCGGCCGTGTATGCCGTCCCTGGTGGGCCTCACAATCTCGGACATATCGGTCCACATGCCATCGTAGTTGGGCCCCGCGAACATCCCCCTGTACCCGGCGCCGAACACCGGTATCTTCCCGGTCTCGGATTCGCTCCACATCGTCGCGAGCCTGAGCGATGTCCAGACGCCCCTGCCCAGGGACCTGTACTCTTCACCGGCCGCCATCGTGAGCGCCCTCTGAGGGCAGTCCGCGACGCATCTGAAGCAGTTCTTGCAGAGGTGGTTGATCGGGTCGTCCATCTTGCGCGGGTCCTGCTCGTTGCGCTTGTGCACGCCGTATATGCAGGCCTTCTCGCACTTGCCGCAGTTGATGCAGTTGGTCGCCCTCGTGATCACGAACTTGGGCACCGGTGGAGCCCGCCCTGGGACGACCTTGATCGGGATGTGGTAGCGCTCAAACATCGCGCTTCGCACCCCCCATGCCGTTCTTCGGGGCGCCGACCACGAGCCCCTTCTGTATGAGCTGGTCGAACTCCGGGGAGGCCTCGGTGAACTTGACGAACCTCTCGATCTCCGCGGCGTCCTTCCCGTGGAGGCTCTCCAGCTCCGTCTCGAGCGATTCGTAGACCGGTATGAGCTCCAGCTTGGACTGGCAGACCTGCTCGCACGCCTTGCAGCGTATGCAGAGGAAGGTCCTGTGGGCGTGCTCCTTCGTGATCCGCATCCCGCTGGCCATGGCCTTCGCGGTCATGAGCTTGCCCCTGGCGGTGACGCGCTCGTCGCCGACCATGAGATACGCCGGACAGACGGACACGCACGCCCCGCACATCGCGCACTCGTCTGCGACCCTGAGGACGTCCGTCTTCACGCTGGGCCTCAGCTGCGACCGCACGAACTTGGTGGCGCGTCTGATGAGTTTCGTCGATAAGGGGTCCAGGGCGACGACTGCCCTGAGGAGCTGCCCCATCAGGCGCGGGTGGAGCACGAGGCCGCCGAGCCTCCCGAACCTGCCAGACAGCACGAAGAACTTTCCAGGATTCATCACGCCCGCGGGGTCGAGGGACGTCTTCAGCTCCCGCATCTGCTTGATCCTGCCTCTGTCCTCCGCATCCAGGAACGAGTGGTTCCATATGCCGATCGAATACGGCTTCCCGCCCGCGTCGACCAGCATCCGCGCGATCAGGAGCGACTTGAACGCGTCCAGCGTGTACCCGAACGTGTTCCCCTGGTCGGTCGTGAAGAAGCAGAGCACCAGGCCATTCCCGTCCTGGAGGAAGACCACCTCGAACAACGGCTCGATGTCGAGGTTCGCGCAGAGCTTGCGCGCCGCCTCGATGGATTCCGGCAGCCTGTTGAGGGGCACGACGAGCTCCGCGCCCAGCATGCCCGGGCCGAACTTGCGGATCTTCATCGGGAAGAAGCGCTCGTTCCAGAGATAGCGCGCGAGGTACTCCCTCTCCTCGTCGACGCCGATGGTCTTGAGGAACACCTCGAAGGCCGCCTCGGATCTCTCGCCCTCGAGGTTGAACAGGACCGCCTCGGCCACCCTGAAGTGCGTGCCCTCCATCGCCCTGTCGACCAAGGCGATCTTGGATGCGCTCTCGTAGACTATGTGCGTCGGCATCACGTCGCTGTTGGCGAGCGCGTTGGCGAAGCTGAGCGCGCCCGTCACTTCATCGAACAGCACCAAGTGCGGCCGGCCCTTCCCGGGCTTCTCGAGCACCTCGATCGTGGCCGATGTGACCACGCCCAGCTGCCCTTCGCTGCAGAATATGAACGGGAACTGCGGGTCCGCCTGGGACAGCTTCCTGACGGCCCCGTCTGATGTAACGAGCTCTATCGCGAGGACGCTGTCCCGCAGATGTCCTCTCGACAGGCTGTTGATACCGAGGCCACCGGTCGCGATCCAGCCGCCTACGGTGGAGAACTTGCTAGATGGGCACGTGCCGACGCGCAACCCCTGCTTCTCGAGCTCGTGGTCGAGATCGGCCCATCTCACGCCAGCCTGCACCGTAGCAGTCCTTCCCTTAGTGTCGATCTCGACGATCCTGTCCATGCTGGACATGTCGAGCACGAGGCCGCCCGTGACGGGAACGCATCCCCCGAACGGAGACGACGCCGAGCCTCTAGGGATGACGGGTACGCCCGCGGCGGACGCTGCCCTGAGGACCTTCACGACCGCGTCCGTGGACAGCGGCTGCGCGACGACCTCTGGAACCGTCTTGAAAAGCAGTTGCCTCATGAACCTAGGGATCTCGGACTGGTCCCTCGAATACAACATGCGCTCGCCCAGCGCGGTGACGATCCTGAGGTCGTCCCTCGGGGCCCGGAGCAGTTCGAGGGCGAGCGCGCCTTCGGGGGATTCCTCCTTCGCGGAGAACTCTTTCGGAAGAGAGGGAGGGCCGTTGCCATAAATAGCACGGCCTACAGGTTCATTGCTCATGGGCATCCCCCTCAGGACCAACGGTCCCTTCGTCTCCCTTCTGCGGTTCGGGTGAGAGCGCCGTCAGAGCAGAGCCCCGTTCGGGGGCCACACATCCGCGAATGCACTTTTGTGGGCCTCAATGGCGCCTAGCTCCCAAACATGCAGCCGTAGGATGGAGTCCATATTTTAGCCTTTCTGATTCAAAATGACGCATTCGGCCGACTGCTGGTCATACTGCGCGTCGATTACCGTCATGCTGCCGGTAGGCTCTGTAACGTGCGAGAGTATTAATACGTTGGAGTATAAATCACATCCAGCACTAATTGTGTGCCGAGTGATACGAGGAAGCCGAACTTCGACCTGTTTTCAAGCCGACAGTCTGTTTTCGCGTAACAGCCACGGATGCAATCTTGTGCCAACAAAAACACAGGAAGAATAGACATGGAAGAGAGCGTAGGAAATGCTCCCGCAGAGGGACAAAGCGTAGAAGCCAAGATTAAGGACCTGAACCCGCAGTCGAAGCGAGTCGACGTGTTGGCAAAGTGCCTCGAGGTCGGAGAAGCCAGGGATATCCCCGGCAAGTTCGGCAACTCGAGGAAGGTCGCCGAGGCGACGGTAGCAGACGAGAGCGGCGCGATCGTGCTGTCACTCTGGGACGCCCAGATCGGCACTATTGCCAAGGACGATGTCCTTGCGATCAAGAACGGCTACGTCTCGCTCGTCAGGGGCCACATGCGCCTGAATGTCGGCAAGTACGGTCAGCTTTCGAAGGCCGAGAAGACCATCGAGGCGACCGCGACGGACCCGAACATGAGTGAGAAGGAGTACGAGCAGGAGCGCAGGCGGTTCGACGGGCCACGCAGCGGCGGAGACAGAAACTTCTCCAGCGGCGGGCGCGGCAGGGACCGTGACTCCGGGTCCGGATTCGGCGGCGGCAGCAGGGACAACGACAGGCCCAGGTACATGAACAAGGGCCGCAGAAGGTTCTAAAGTCCGCTGAAGCACGCAACGGGGCTGTCCGCGAGGACGGCCACGCAAACCACTTACCTCACTTTTCATCGACACAATGCTCAATGACTCAGCCCGGGCTCCGGGTGCGGTTTCTTCGAGGGGCCGTCCCGCTCCGGACCGAGCATCCTCGCGAAGGCGACGTACCCGATGCATGTGACCGCGCCCACTCCTCCGAACACGAACCACACGAACTGCGTCTCCGGGAACACGGACAGGAGCCACATGCCGACGAAGAAACCTATCCCGCCACCGAGTGTCTGGACGAAGCCGGAGAAGCCCATGTAGGTCCCTCTCTGCGCCTCGGGCGCCAGGTCGGCGATGACCGCGGAGATTATGGACATGTAGACGAGCTCGCCGAGGGTGATCACCACTATGCACCCTAGGAGCATGTAGAAATCGGTCGCGAAGAAGATCAGGGCGAAGCCTATCGACGATGTGAGCTGTCCAGCCATAAGCACGAGCGACTTCCGGTAGTTGACCATCTTGGACGTGACCCATAGCTGGAAGGCCACCGTGATGAGCGCGCTCGCCGCGAACAGGAACCCGAAGGCGTACTCCCTTATCCCCAGCTCATTGTACGCGTAGACGGGCAGCACGGACATCCACTGAGAGAAGAAGAACCAGAAGACCCCGCTGAGGGCGGACACTAGCGCGAACGGCCGGTCGGACGCGACCCTGAGGACCCGCCTGAACGTGATGCCTTCCGGGAGCGCGTTCTTGGGCTTCGTCTCGCGGATGAACACGAGGTTCATGAAGAACGCACATCCGAGGATCATGGAGCCGAACACGAACAGGACCTTGATCGAGAACGCGGCGACGACCACGGCGCCGAGCACTGGTCCGAAAATGATGCCGACGTTCCACGCGATCCTCAGCATGCTGAACGCCCTCGGCCTCTCGCGGGAAGGGATGATGTCCGCGATCATCGCGTTCGCAGCTGGCATGTACATCGACCCGACGAACGAATCGACGAACGCCAGGATGACCAGGGTCGTGAAATCGTACGCGAAGAAATACATGAACATGGTGACGGACATGAGCCCCAGGCTGGACAGGAGCACGATCCTCCTGCCTATCTTGTCCGCGAGTATCCCGCCGATGATCATCGACGGCATCCCCGAGATTGTATAGGTCATGAGGACGATGCCGATGAGCGCGATCGGGATTTTAATATCTATCAACATATATAATGTGAGATACGGAATTATCAGGCCGAAGGCGGTGTTCTCGATAAGGGCGCTGGTGACGAGCACCTTGAATGTCCTGGGGGATGTCTTCAGGTTCTCGAACACCAAGGGCCCACCATCCGGTCAACGATTGATCTGGGTCATCGAAGCGCGGGATCCGAGGGCAGGCCCCGGCGGGGAATGAATAATTAACCCCTTCCTCGCTTTCCGAGACTGGAAAGGGAGTATGTCGGTCGGCCAGATAAGCATTCTGTCTAGGGACGACATGGAGCTCGTGCACGAGCACACTCTGAGGATACTCGACAGGCCCGGCATCGCCGTGCAGAGCAGGGCCGCGCTCGAGGTCCTCGGGATGGGTGGGGCGAAGGTGGACGCGGAGAATATGCGCGCGAGCCTTCCCGAGAGACTCGTCAAGGAGACGATCAGGAGGATCCCGAAGACCATCAAGCTCTGCTCCAGGGACGGAAAGCATGACATGGAGGCACCCAGGAAGGGGCCTCCGTACATGGCCACGAACGGAACCGCGGTCTACATGACGGACCTGGAGACCGGTGAGAGGCGCGCGACGATGGGCAGGGACCTCAGGGATTTCATGATCCTCTGCGATGCGGTCGATCCGCTCGACTATGTGTGGCCGATCGTGACCGCGCACGACGGGCCCGACAACGCCCACGGCCTGAACGAGCTCGCGATATCACTCCAGAGCACGACCAAGCACGTGCAGGGAGAGGCGATGTCCGGAGAGGAGGCGAGGTCGATGGTCCGCGTTGGCTCTGCGATCCAGGGCGGCAGCGACCAGCTGGCGAAGCGGCCCATCTTCTCGGCGATACAGTGCCCCATCTGCCCTCTGGAGTTCGAGAAGGGGTCCGTCGAGGCGACCATGGAGTTCGCCAGGGCAGGCATCCCGGTGGTGTCCATGTCGATGGCTCTGTGCGGGCTCACATCTCCGGTATCCTTGGCATCCACCATCGCCATAGTGAACGCCGAGAACCTCGCGAGCTTCGCGATCTCGCAGATGACCAAAGCAGGGGCGCCCGTGGTCTACAGCTCCGAGTCGACGACCATGAACATGTTCACCGGGGAGATACACTACGGCGCGATGGAGCAGGCCATCATCGCGTCCGCGTCCGCGCAGATGGCGAAGATGTACGGCGCGCCGACGATGGTCGGCAGCTTCGGCGTGGGACTGTACGGGGAGCGTCCTGGGATCACCTTCGACCCCGGAGAGCTCGCCTTCACGACGATGACGAACCTCGCGCTCACGGACTTCGCGTCCGGCATCGGTGGCCTCGACCAGGCGAAGGGCGCCTCGCTCGAACAGGTCATAATCGACGCGGACATCTGGGAATCGATCAGGGATGTGCGAAGGGACGTGTCAATCGACACGGATCATTTCGCGGTCGATCTGATCGAGAAGGTCGGCCCCGGAGGCAACTTCCTCAAAGAACCGCACACCACGAGGAACATGAGGAAGGAACTGTTCCTGCCGAACCAGGAGAAGGCGAGGGTCTACGAGCAGTACAGGCTCAGCGCGGACCAGAGGGAGTCGGTGAGGGCGGCCAAGGACAGGGCGAAGAAGATACTCGCATCGCACGTCCCGCAGATGATCGACTCTGATGCGAAGAAGCAGGTCGACGCGATTCTGAAGGAGCACGGCGGGAAGGCGCTCACGCAGGCGGCCTGATGGACTCCGCGAACTTCTTCCAGCGCCTGGCGTCCTCGAGCCTGTTCAACAGCTCCGACTTCCTGAGCTTGGCCCTATCCGGACTCTCGACCGTTCGCAGTTCGTCCATCGCCTTCAGGAGCCCGCATATCTCCTCCAGAAGACTCTGAGCGGTCTCAACGGTCATCGGGTCGCGGGCAAGCCTCTTCTCGAGCGAGCGTTCCTTCTCGCGGAGCAGGCGGATGAGTTCGTGCACCTGCGCCTGCTCCTCTGGAGTGAGGACGTCCTTGTTGGTAAGCTTGAAGACCACCTCTCGGAGGTCTATCTCCGAACCTGCGAGCAGCTCGCGCTCGGGGACGAGCATCCCGACCCAGTAGACCAGGGAGTGTATCCTCGCGAGCATCTTGGCTCGCTCCTCCGGGGTGAGGAGCATCCTCGCATCGATGAGGTCGTCCGTGCGCACTTCCTCGGGAACCGCGTTCATGGCCGGCAGGGGCGGAAGCGGTCACGAGTCCCATTAGTGTTTCGAAGAAAATGGATACGAAAGCAGTTTGGGGGCCGGGGTCAACCCTTCGCAATCCTCTTGAACGCCGCGTCGGAGATCTCCAGCGACCTGCCGATGTCCTCTTCCGAGTGCGCTAGGGAGGTGAAGAAGTGCTCGTCCGCGTGTGGCACGCCGAAGAACACGCCCTTGCCGAGGGAGTACATGAACCAGTGCTTCCACTTCTCGCCATCCGCGTCCAGGGCATCCCTCCAGGTCGCGACCTCCTTGTCGGTGAAGTACATCTGGCCCAAGGAGCCCACCGATTCGACCCATACGTCCACACCTCTGTCCCTAGCTAGGTCTCTGAGGCCGTGGAACAGGGAATCCCCGATCCTGTCGATCTTCTTGTATATGCCTGGCTTCGACAGTATCTTGAGGGTGGCGAGGCCACCGGCGACCGAGACCGGGTGCGCGTTGTAGGTGCCTCCGTGGTAGACGTTCCCTCCGCTCTTCGGGGTGATCTCCTCCATGATCTCCTTCTTGCCTCCGAAGCCCGCGAGCTGGTACCCACCGCCCGCGACCTTGGCTATGCAGGTGAGGTCTGGCTTGACACCGTACCGCTCCTGGGCGCCTCCGAACGCGACCCTGAAGCCCGTGAGCACCTCGTCGAAGATGAGCACGATGCCGAGGTCCTTCGTGAGCCTCCTGAGCTTCTTGAGGTAGCCGTCCCTAGGCGCGAAGCATCCGCCGCCCGCCTGTATCGGCTCGATTATGACGGCTGCGAGCTCGTCCGCGTTCTTCGTGATGACCTCCTCGGTCGCTGCCCAGTCGTTGAACGGGTACATCACGACGAGGTCGGAGATGCACTTCGGGATGCCTTTCCCGAACGGCACCGCTGGCTGGCTCGTCTTGTCCTTCAGCTTGTCGCACGGGATGTCCACGCCCTGAAGCACGTAGTCGTGCCCGCCGTGGTACGACCCCTCGGCCTTCGCGATCTTCTCCTTCCCCGTGTGCCCCCTCGCGACCCTGATCGGGTGCATGGTGGCTTCGGTGCCGGAGTTCGCGAACCTGAACAGCTCTATGGAGGGCATGGCCTTGCGGACGACGTTCACATAGTCGACTGCGAGCTCGCCCGATGTGCCGTACATCATGCCCTTCCCAATCTGCACCTTGACCGCGCGGACGACGTCTGGATGGTTGTGGCCCAGAATCATGGGGCCGTAGCCGAGCGCGTAGTCGATTATCTTGTTCCCGTCGATGTCGTACAGGTACGGGCCCTTCGCGCTCCTGACGACGAACGGATAGGGCTCGAAATACCGCACGTTGCTCTCGACGCCTGCTGGGAGGAGGCGCTTGGCCTTCTCGAAGTGCGCTCGCGATTTCTCTGTCCTGGACACATACTCCTTCTCGTAACCTGCTACTGCTGGCATCTCGCCTACACCTCGCATGGTCTAGAAGGACCACTTTGGAAGCCCAGCACCACTCTCGGCAGTATCAACGAAAATCGACCCACACGGATAATGCCATAGCTTGGGGCAGTCCTATGCGCTGTGCTCCGAATCGCGGAGGCGATAGAAAAGGCTTGCTGAGTGCCGGCGGGGCAGGGTTATCAACCTTTCGTCACCTTCCCCCCGCAAGGCGGGACAACGATTATCGGACGGAGCGTCGATGCGAATCCCATGGACGCCAAGGGCATCCTCCTGGAGGAAGCGGAGAGACTCGGGATCGCGCTCATAGGGTTCTCCGCTGTCGAGAAGACCCCGTTCGGGGACATCGTCAAGGAAAGGATCGCGCGGGGGCTCATCCCGGAGCACCTGGTCGCGAACACTGAGGCGTTCAGGACCCCCGATGTGTTCTCCAATCCGAAGCAATCGCTCGCGAGCGCCAGGACGCTCGTGTGCCTCGGCGCACCACACTTCGAAGAACGGGAGAAGCCGAAGGACATGTCCCTGAGGGGGACTATCGCCAGGGATTTCTGGAGGGACACGTACGGTCATCTCAAATCCAAGCGCGACTCGCTCGTGACTTTCCTGAGGAGCAAGGGGTACGAGGCCGCTGCGGCGAAGGTTCATCCCAGGGAGGCTGCGAGGCTGACGGGCATCGCGTGGATAGGCGGGAACTGCCTCGCGATCAACCCGACCTACGGCAGCTGGGTCGCGTACTACGCCCTCGTGACGGATGCCGAGATCGAGCAGACGCCGAGGATAGAGAAGTCCTGCCCCAAGGGCTGCAGGAAGTGCATCGATGCGTGCCCCACGCACGCCCTCGTCGAGCCTTATGTCCTCGATGCCAACAGATGCCTCTGCTTCGTGATGGAGGACACAGGGGCGATGCCTGTCTGGGCACGGAAGGCAGTCGGCAACAGGATCAACGGGTGCGACGCGTGCCAGGAAGCCTGCCCTATGAACAAGAAGGTCAAGTCCGCTCCGACGCCGCTCACGGCGAAGGCTCCCGCTCAGGACCTTGTGCCGTTCCCGTTGCTCGAGAGGTGCTTCGAGGTCACCGATGATGAGATGCGAGACAATCTCGCGTACATGGACTGGTTCGAGCCCACCCCGAAGTATCTCAAGAGGAACGCGCTCATCGCCCTCGGAAACTCCGGCCAGCGTGACCTGATCAGAGTCGCGGAACGATTCGCGGACGATCCGGACCCGATGCTGAGAGAGCACGCTCGGTGGGCTGTGGAAGGACTCGCCCGTGCCGGGAAGCCTTAGGGTAGACTGATAATCTCGGAGTACGTTCTTCCCGCGAATGCGACCGAACTACAGGCTCAGCAAGAGGATCGTGGACGGGCTATGGGACCTGTTCGTCCTGATAAAGTACCCGAAGCTCCTCCTCATGGCCATCACCGCATTCCTGGCATATGGTCTGTTCCAGGACCAGGGCATCCAGTCGTTCTTCCACTCTCTCGGCGGCCTCGGGTATCTCTCCGCGTTCCTCGGGGGGATGCTCTTCGCGTTCGGGTTCGGGGCGCCCTTCGGCGTGGCGATCCTCGCGACGATCGCGGATGACTTGAACATATTCATCGCGGCAGCGGTCGGCGGGCTCGGGGCGCTCCTGAGCGACTACCTCCTGTTCAAGTTCATCAGGGTCACGTTCAACGACGAGATCCAGAGGTTCAAGGATTCGAAGGCGTTCGCCCTCTTCAACGGCATGCTCGTCAGGAGGATTCCTCCGAAGGCCGCGTTCTACATATCGCTGGGCGTCGCGGGACTGGTGATCGCCTCACCGCTGCCGGACGAGCTCGGGGTCGCGATGCTCGCAGGCATCACGACCGTGCGCGAGAGGACCTTCGCGCTGATATCGTTCTCGCTCAACACCATCGGGATACTCGCAGTCCTCGCGCTCGGACTCGCCATGTGAACGCGCGCGGTCATCTCTGGGGCTCGATGACCACTTTGATCGAGTCGCTCGCCCTCGCGACGATCTCAAAACCCTTCACCGTGTCCGCGAGGCCGAACCTGTGCGTGATCATGTCGGAGACCACGAGCCTCTTGGTCCGCATCAGCTCGATCGCCTGCTCGATGTCCTCGGGGCTGCCCGCGTAGGTCGTCGATATGGTTATCTCGTCCTTCCAGAAGTCGCCGAACGGAGTCGGCACTTCGACCCCTGGCATGGGAGGGGCGAACATCAGGATCGTGCCGCCCCTGTCTACGCACTTGAAGGACTGAGCGATGGCCTGGGTCGCACCCGTGCTCACGATGACGAAGTCAGCGGCTCGGCCGCCGTTGTGCTTCCTGACCAGCGCGGGGACGTCCTCCGTCGCCTTGATGACGGCGTCCGCGCCGAACCTCTTCGCCGCGTCGAGCCTGTAATCGGATATGTCCGTCGCGATGACCTTCCCAGCCCCCAGGGCCTTCGCGAGCTTGACGTTGAGGAGGCCCGCGATGCCGCTCCCCAGCACGAGCACGGTCTGCCCGGGGGCGAACCTGGACATGCGGAAGCCCCGGACGACGCATGCGAGCGGTTCGATGAAGACCCCGTCGTCGTATGTGAGCTCGGGCGGGAGCACGTACACTCCGCACTCGAGGTTGATCCTGGGGACCCTGAGATACTCCGCGAACCCTCCAGGAAAGAAGTTGGTGGTCCTCAGGGTGTCGCACGTGGAATGGTGGCCCGCGAGACAGTAACGGCACGAGTTGCACGGCACATGGTGCGACACGAAGACCCTGTCACCTACCTTGTACTTCGTGACGCCCTCGCCGACCTGGACGATGTCCCCCGCGATCTCGTGGCCGAGCACGAGCGGGGCGCGCTTGATCCTGTACCACTCCATGACGTCGCTGCCGCAGACGCCGCTCGCGAC
>Ga0315286_10004788_pt1 | contig 12979 bp, 14 predicted proteins | sample YL17G10_0_MG_FD_205038 | JGI IMG/M metagenome (GOLD analysis project Ga0315286, IMG submission 205038) | Sediment microbial communities from Yellowstone Lake, YNP, Wyoming, USA - YL17G10_0 | ecosystem: Environmental > Aquatic > Freshwater > Lake > Sediment | place: USA: Wyoming | collected... | reverse complement strand
CTTGCCTTTCGGCACGAGCTTCAGCCCTTCCGGCGAGATGGTGAGCATGTAGGGCGCGTCGTTCAGGACGATTTCGCGCTTCAGCGGTTTTTCGAGTTTTGTTGCCATGGAACCCTCTACTTGATTAATGTTCCAAGTATGCGTAGTTCCGGTCCTGAGCGAAATAGCGCCCTGTCATCGGAGAATGAGGCCCCCGCTTGTCTTGCAAAGACCGGCGGTCCATGGCATTAGTCTAGCCGCCCGTTTTTCCGAGCTGGCGGTTGTAGTCGGTGGCATCGAAATGGCCCAGTGACGCGGCGATCAGGCCATCCGCACCGATCGTCCACTCCTCGTAGCCGCTGATTCGGACCTTCTTGCCTGTGCCGCCGGGCCCGGTATTTGTGCCGATCAGGGTCCGGCGATAGATGTAGCCGTCACCCTTGTGGTCCAGCCCATCCATCTCGACGATCAGGTCCGGGAAGTCCCGCATGAATCCGCGTGCCGCTTCAGTGATGGCCGCCCTCCCGACGGACGGGGCGCCGTCATTGATCCTGAGCGAGCCGTTGTCGGCGAAGAAGGCTGCGACGCTTGCAGGATCCTGGCTGCACCAGGCGGCCGTATAGCGGATGGCGAATGAATTCATGTCCTGTGCCCCTGCGGGTGTGGATATTCTCGTGGAGTGAAGCAGCGCCAGGCGCCACGCGCCTTCAGAACGCCTGAGGATCGCGCTCTCAAGCCATTCACGCTGGCGTGTGCCCTTGATGTCGTCGTGGATTTCGGACTTCAGGAAGTACACGGCGTAGGCGAAGTCGCCGTCGATCTTCACCGAACGAAAATCGAACTCGTCGGTGCGCCGATAACCAGTGCCCGGCCTGGCCATGCTGGCGACGTCGCCCTCGCGGTCGATCAGTTCTCCGTTCTCGAGCAGCAGGTAATCGTCGGCGAGCATTGCGCGGTACTTCTGCTCGTCGAAGCCGCTATAGGCGGCGTAATCGTCCTTGATCGCGTGCTGGATGGCCTCGGCGTCATCGGAGGACTTGCCGTTCGGCACGCAGGCGGTTGCGATTAGCGCTACGGCGCAGGCAAAAATCTCAAGTCGCTTCATGCTGCCCTCTCAATCACTCGTTCCCAGGATTCAATCGGCCCCGGAACGCGCCTGAACGACGGATGACAGTCCGGAACCGTAATCCCGCGCCACCGTCGGCGCAACGCCGGACTGCGGCGTGCGAGTTTCCGCATCAAATGACGCCACTCGTGCTCTACCTGCCCGGTTGTGACAGAAATCCGGCCGATGGCGCGTACCGGCCCGATCTTCCTGCGATCAAAGGCATAACCGCGCTGCGTCGCCTCAGCATGCACTTCCGCCAGATAGGCGTTGATGGCGGATCGGGGCGATGGGTGGGCGCGGAAACGCTCGAGTTGGGGGTGGCACCGATAACCCCTTGTCCGCCCGCGCAGAACTGCCTGTGCAAGAAGCGCTTCACGCCAAAGGGCGACCAGACCCTGCGGATCGAGATAGCTGGGATGGACGGTCCATAAGCGCACTAATGTGCCCGTCTTGCCGGTTTGTGCGAGAAGAAAAAGATGCAGAAGAGTATTACCGCGAGAAGGGTGGCTGATGCTGAATAGCGGCTCAGATCCAGGCCGCCCTTGTCGAGCGGCTTGTCCAGGAAGTCACCAACGACGGCTCCAAGTGGCCGAGTCAGGATGAACGCAGCCCAAAACAGCAGTGTGTGGGATATTCTTGACCAGTAGTAGGCCACCGCGACTGCTGCCAGCATTCCGCCAAACACCACGGCGGCGCCCACATATCCAAGGCCCGCTGTATCAGCCGTCCAATCACCAAGCGCCGTACCCAGGGTCTGGGAAAACATGATCGTCACCCAATAGAACATTTCCGATGCTGGCGAGCTCACCGTATCGATCGCCACCGAACCAAGGGTGCGATACCAGACCAGCAGTGACCCCATCAGAAGTGCAAACAGAATCGCTGTCCCGCCCGCATAACCAATACCCAGTGAGCGATCGGCGAAATCCGCCAGGGTCGTGCCAACCGTTGTTGTGGCGACAATCGTGGTCCAGTAGATCAGGGGATGAAATTTCTTCGCAGAAATCTGCACAATGACCGCGATGACGAAAATGATGGCAAATATTCCGGTACCAACGAGGTAACCGAGATTCATTGACATCGACACCGCGTCGCCGCCCGTTTCACCAAGGGTCGTGGCAAGGATCTTGATGATCCAGAACACCAGCGTCACCTCTGGCACCTTGCTTACCAACTCGCGTTCAGTTGTGTTCACGTGGTCCTCGTTGCCAGGTATCGGTTGTTACACACCTGGCTCTCCAGGCGGCGCGATGAGTCCAGTTCCCTGGGCCGCAGTCATGGTTCAGGTGTTCCGGTGTCTTGTACGCCCTGGATCAGATCGGCCCTTGCAGCCTTGGCGAGCGCCTGATATCGGCGCCGGAATGACTCGAGGGTGTTTTCCTCGAGTTCCTCCAGATCGAGAAGTGCATTGTGTGCACCCTTAGTCGCCCGGATCAGTTCGTCCAGCTTCACTTGTATTGCTTCAGTGTCGCGATTCTGTGTGTTCTGGATCAGGAAGACCATCAGAAACGTCACGATGGTCGTTCCGGTGTTGATCACCAATTGCCATGTATCGCTGAAGTGAAAAATGGGCCCGGTGGCAATCCAGGTCACGATGACCAGGACCGCCATGACGAACACTCTCGGGCGTCCGCAGAAGTGTGCGATGGCCTTTGCGAATTGGGAGTACCAGACGATTTTACGCATGCTGAGCGCCTCCTCGCGCGCCTGATCACAATAACCCAGGCAGGGGCCATGCGACCCGTTCGGTCAGTTCCTGTCTAGCGTCCGGTACAATCCTCTCCGATGCCCCTTTCAGTCGTCATCCTGGCCGCCGGCCAGGGCAAGCGCATGGCGAGCGACCTGCCGAAGGTCCTGCAGCCGCTTGCGGGCCGGCCACTACTGGCCCATGTCATCGACACGGCTCGCTCGCTCAATCCCGCCGCGATCCACGTTGTCTACGGCCATGGCGGCGAGTGCGTGCGCGAGGCGTTTCCGGATGCCGGAATTCACTGGACGCTGCAGGCCGAGCAGCTCGGCACCGGGCATGCCGTGCTGCAGGCGATGCCGGCGATCCCGGACGATCACACCGTGCTCGTGCTCTACGGCGACGTGCCGCTGGTTCGCGCTGTAACGCTCTCCGACTTGGCAGGTCGCGCGGGTGCGTCATCGCTTGCGCTGCTGACTGCGGTGCTGCCGGATCCGGTCGGCTACGGCCGCGTGATCCGCGATACCACCGGCCGCGTGGCGCGCGTCGTCGAGCACAAGGACGCGAACCACAAGGAGCTGGCCATAGCGGAGGTCAATACCGGCCTGCTGGCGGCACCGGCCGGCAAGCTGCGGCGCTGGCTTTCGGCGCTCGGGCGCGACAACGCCCAGGGCGAGTACTATCTGCCTGATTGCATCGTCGCCGCGGTGCGGGATGGTGTTGCGATCGAAGCCGTCGTCGCGGCGTCGGCCACGGAGGTGCTGGGCGTGAATGACAAGCTGCAGCTCGCGGAGGTGGAAGCGGCGCGCCGGCGCGAGCGTGCGACCGAGCTGTTGCGCGCCGGGGTGACGATCGTCGATCCTGCGCGCGTGGATATCCGCGGCGAAGTTCATTGCGGGCGCGATGTGGTGCTCGAGATCAACGTGATACTCGAAGGCAAGGTGCGTCTCGGCGATCGTGCGCGCATCGGTCCGGGCAGCGTGCTGCGCGATTGCGAGATCGGCGCTGACACGGAGGTTCGTGCCAATTGCGTTATCGAGGGTGCGACCACGGGTGCGCGCTGCGTGATTGGCCCGTTCGCCAGGCTGCGTCCCGGCACGCGGCTCGCCGATGAAGTGCACATCGGCAACTTCGTCGAGGTCAAGAACACCGAGCTCGGGCCCGGCAGCAAGGCGAATCACCTGACCTATCTGGGCGACACGACCATCGGTGCCAGGGTCAATGTCGGCGCCGGCACCGTGACCTGCAATTACGATGGCGTCGACAAGCACCGCACGACAATCGGGGATGGCGCCTTCATCGGCTCGGGCACGATGCTGGTGGCGCCCGTGACGGTCGGCGCGGATGCAACCATCGGTGCAGGCTCGACCATCACGAAGCCAGCCCCTGCGGGCAAGTTGACACTGGAGCGTAGTCGACAGGAGACCCTGGATGGTTGGAAACGCCCGTCAAAGAAACCGGGTTAACCATTGCCGCATGACTTCCGAAGCAGATCAATCGCCGCCGGATTCCGAAGCCACGCTGGAATTGTGCGAGGGCTATCTGTATGCCCGGCTCGTGCCGGGATTCGAGATCACGCCGGAACGCATGAACCGGCTTTGGAAGCAACTCGGCGAGGCCTGCGAGCAACACCAGGTCAGGCACGTATTGACTGAGGGCACGGTCTCCGGGCGGCGCATGACGACGATGGATTCATTCGAAAACGCTGCTGTAGCCGCGCGCCTCGTGCCGGGTCTCACCATGGCCTGCTTTGTGCAGGGGCATGTTCCCGATCAGCAGACCGATTTCTTCAAGATCGCCGCCATGAATCGCGGTGTGCGCGTCGATTTCTTTGCGAAACGGGAAGACGCGCTGCGCTGGCTCGGCATCCGCCCGACAGCGACCTGATCCCGGCTCATACCGGTTTTCGCCGCCGGATTCTGTGAAATGATCCCGCGCTACGGTGGGACCCCATTGGATTAGAATGTCACCCACGGCACCGTCGGGTGCATCCCAGGATCTTGAGAGCATGTGCGGAATCGTCGGAGCGGTCGCCGGACGTGACGTCGTCCCGATCCTGATCGAGGGCCTGAGGCGCCTCGAATATCGCGGCTACGACTCGGCCGGCGTCGCCGTGTTGAATGGCAGCGCCAAGGTCGCGCGGCTACGCGCCGTCGGCAAGGTCGCGAAGCTCTCCGAGGCGCTGGCGGCCACGCCAACCGCCGGCCATCTCGGCATCGCGCACACGCGCTGGGCGACCCATGGCGTGCCGAACGAGCGCAATGCACACCCACACATCTCGCGCGACGGCATCGCGATCGTCCACAACGGCATCATCGAGAATCACGAGGAACTGCGTGAGGATCTCACGCGGCTCGGCTATGAGTTCACATCGGAGACCGACACCGAGGTCATCGCGCACCGTATTCATCATCATCTCGCCGGGCACAAGGACCTGTTCGCCGCCGTGCGCAAGACGGTCGCCGAACTGCGCGGGGCCTACTCGCTCGCTGTCATGTGGGGCCAGGATCCGGACTGCCTCGTGCTGGCGCGCGCGGGCTGCCCGGCAGTCATCGGCATCGGCAAGGACGAGAATTTCGTCGCCTCCGACGTGGCAGCGCTGCTGCCGGTCACGCGCCGATTCATCATCCTCGAGGAGGGCGATGTCGCTTGCATCCGCAGGCGCAGCATCCAGATCGTGGACGACGCCGGCCACACGGTGGAGCGCCGGGCGTATGAATCGGAGCTTTCGGCCGATGCTGCCGAAAAGGGTGACTACGCCCACTACATGCTGAAGGAAATCCACGAACAGCCGCGCGCCGTCGCGCAGACGCTTGCGGAGCGCGTCGCGGGCGGGCGGCTGTTGGCGCAGGCGTTTGGGCCGGCCGCGATGGAAGTGTTCAAGCGCACCGCCTCGGTGCATATCGTCGCCTGCGGCACTAGTTACCACGCCGGCGTCGTTGCTGGCTATTTCATCGAGCAGATTTGCCGTGTGCCCTGCCGCGTCGAGATCGCAAGCGAATTTCGCTATCGCGAGCCGGTGGTTCCGGACAATTCGCTGTTCGTTTCGATCTCGCAGTCGGGCGAGACGGCCGATACGCTGGCGGCGTTGCGGCTTGCTCGCAAGATCGGGTTCCTGTCGACACTGGCAATCTGCAACGTGCCGGAGAGTTCGCTGGTGCGAGAATCCGAACTCGTGCTGCTGACCCGCGCGGGGCCCGAGATCGGCGTGGCCTCCACCAAGGCATTCACGACGCAGCTCGCGGCGCTCGGCATGCTGGTCATCGCGATCGGCAAGCACCATGGCATCGGGGCCGAGCGCGAAAAGGGCCTGGTCCAGCGCCTGCTGGAATTGCCGCACATGATCGAGCAGACGCTCGCGCTCGAGCCCGTGATCGCGAAGCTCGCGAAGGAAATCGCCGGCAAGCGCCATGCCCTGTTCCTCGGCCGAGGAGCCATGTTTCCGATCGCGATGGAAGGCGCGCTGAAGCTCAAGGAGATCTCGTACATTCACGCAGAAGCCTACGCGGCTGGCGAGCTGAAGCACGGACCGCTTGCGCTGGTGGATGAAGACATGCCGGTCATCGCGGTGGCGCCGAACAACGACCTGCTCGAGAAAGTAAAGTCGAACCTGCAGGAAGTCCGCGCACGTGGCGGCATGCTGTACGTGTTCGCGGACCCGGAATCTGGTATCGAGCCATCGGACGGCGTGCAGGTGTTCACGATGCCGCGGCACGTCAGTTACTTCCAGGCGCCGGCGGTCTACACGATCCCGATGCAGTTGCTCGCGTATCACACCGCGCTGCTGAAAGGCACCGATGTCGACCAGCCGCGCAATCTCGCCAAGAGCGTCACGGTGGAATAACAACCGGTGAAGTTCGACGCCGGGTTTTACCAACGTTACTACCGCGACCCCGAGACGCGTGTCGCCTCGCGCGAGGATGCGCTGCGGCTGGGGCGGTTCATCTGCGCATTCACTTCCTACCTGGGATTCAGCGTCCGGCGCGTGCTGGATGCCGGCTGCGGTCTTGGCCACATGCAGAAAGCCGTGCGCGATTTCTTTCCGCGTGCCCGCTACGTGGGCCTGGACCCCAGCGAGTACCTGAGCAGGCGTCATGGCTGGATCCGGACCAGCATCGCCGAATATGCGCCTCGAGCGCCATTCGACCTGGTGATCTGCCATGACGTGCTGCAATACCTGCCCGACCGGGAGGCCGCACGGGCGCTCAGGAACCTCTCCCGGCTCTGCCAGGGAGCCCAATATTTCAGCGTGTTGACCAGCGAGGACTGGCGGCGCAATGCGGACCGCGGGCGCACCGATTCCGGTGTCTGGCTGCGGCCTGCGGCCTGGTACCGCAGCCGCCTGGGACGCCATTTCCGCCCCCTGGGCGCCGGAATGCTGGCGCGGCGCGGGTTTGCACCGCTCCTTTGGGAGCTGGAGCGGCCCTGGCCGTAGCGGACCCCCCGGCGAGGCGAATTGATCTAGAATTGCCGGCTGCAATGAAAGTCCGGCCGCGGACAACAACCAATCGGGAGTGACGGACGATGTCTTTTCTGAAGCATTCGGGCATCAATGCCCTCGGTTTCGCCGCGCTTGCGGCATGCGCGCTCGGAGCCTGCACCGGCGGCAGCGCCAATGACAACCTGCCGCTGCTCCGCGCGACATTGACGATTAAGACCGTGTCGCAGGGCGGAATCTGCGAAAGCGTGCCTGTGCGCCTGACGCCGAAGGAACTTATCGGCACGGCGAACAAATACGCCAACAACAAGATGATGGTCGCCGAAGTGAACACGACCGGCCCCACGGACGAGAATGGCGCGCCGATGTGCAATGGCACCGGGGAGACCTTGCCGATGGCGCCGGGCAACTGGGAGTTCAGCGCACCGCTGGCCTCCGGTTCGGCGACCTGCGTACGAAACATCCAGGCTGACGGCGACCTTTCGATCCAGTTGATCGACGGCGTCGATGGCTGCAGCGGAGCGCCCGCCGACGGCGCGGCACCGGCGGAAGGCGAGGCGCCTGCTGATCCCGCTGCGCCTGCCGCGGGCTGAAACGCCGCATCCGGCATGACACAGAGCCGGCACGGGTAACCGTGCCGGCTTTTTTGCCACTTGGCAGACCCCGTACCTTTCTATCTTCCGCTGCTGTTCGGTCTCGCCGGCCGCATTGCGCCGCGCCGCACTGCCCGTGCGATGGCGGTAATGGTGTCGCGTCCGCGCGGTCGCAATCCGACCCAGCCCTGGGAGCTTGCACCCGGATTCGCTTCGCGCGAAATTGAATTGCGCCCGGGGCTCTTTGCGAGGAGTTGGGGCGAGAACGGGCCGCTGGTGATCGCGCTGCATGGCTGGCGCGGCCGGACCACGCAGTTCGGCCCACTCGCGGGGGCGCTTGCCACGCGGGGCTTTCGCACAATCGCGTTGGACCTGCCGGGGCACGGGCGTTCGGCGGGTGAACAGGCCACGCCGCGCCTTCTAGCTGAACTGCTGATCGAGGTGACGAAAATCACGGGACCGGCGCATGCAGCGATCGGGCATTCCTTCGGAGGCGCTGCAATCGGGGCCGCGCTTGCGTTCGGATTCCAGGCTTTACGGGTCGTGCTCGTCTCGAGCCCGACGCGCGTGAGCCGCATGCCATTCATGTGGGCGAAGGCGTTCCACCTGCCGCCGCGTTCGATGGCGCACTTCGCGCGATTGCTCGATGAGCATGCCGGGCGGCCCGTGGCGGAACTCGACCTGGTCGCGACCGGTCCGCGCTGCGGTATCCCGGCGCTCCTGGTGCACGATCGAGGCGATGCGGTGATTCCATATCATGAAGCCGAGATCCTGGCCGCCGCCTGGCCCGCGCTGAAGATGATCCCGACCACAGGCCTCGGGCATCGCGATATTCTCGCGGACGCGGCCGTCGTGCAGGCGGTCGCGGGATTCATCGCGGGTGAAGCACAGTGAAGTCACGCCTCGGGAAGCTGCTGCCGCCAATCGCCTCGTTCGCGATCATCGCGATCGCGGCCGTCGTACTGTGGCGGAAGCTTGCGGAAGTGGATCCGTCGGGCGTTGCTGCCAGTTTCGCCGCCATTCCAGGCAGCGCGCTCACGCTCGCTGGTCTCTTCATGGCCGGCGCACTATTCGCGATGGCCCTTTATGAAGTGCAGATGCTGCGCTACCTGCGCCCGACGGCGCTCTGGCAGCGACCATTCGTGACGGCGCTGATCGCCTATCCGATCGGCCACGCTGTGGGTCTCGGCGCGTTTTCGGGCGGCGCAATCCGCTACCGGATCTACAGCGCCGCGGGATTCGGCGCCGCCGACATCGGCAAGCTGATCCTGCTGTCGGTAATGCCATTCGCATCGGGTCTCGGACTGCTGGCCGGCGTTTCGATGCTCGCCGCGACCGAGGGCGCCGCAGCGGCTCTGCATCTGCAGCCGCAGATCGTGACCATGATCGGCGCGGGGCTCCTGGCGACGCATGTCATCTATGTTGGGTTGGTGATTGCGCGCGTGCGGCCGCTCGGCAGCTGGGTGCCCGCCTTCGAGTTGCCAAGCTCGAAACTGACCACCATCCAGTATCTGCTCGGGGTTACCGAGGTGCTTTGCGCGATATCCGTGCTGTACGTGCTGTTGCCGCCCGCTGCCGACATCGGCTTTCCGGCATTTGTTGCGGTGTATGTCACCGCGATCACCGCTGGCACGCTGTCCGGCGTGCCCGCGGGCCTCGGTGTGTTCGAATCGATCCTGCTGGTGACGCTGACCGGCGTGCCGACCGAAGCGCTGCTCGGCGCGGTGCTGGCCTATCGCCTGGTCTACGAACTGCTGCCGTTCGTGAGCGGTCTTCTGCTGCTGCTCGCTTACGAGGCCTGGGCGCCGCGGCGTCAATAGACCCCTATAGCTTCACCATTACGTGCCGCACCGTGGTGTAATCCTCGAGTGCGTACATCGAAAGGTCCTTGCCGTAGCCCGAGCGTTTGACGCCGCCGTGCGGCATTTCGCTGACCAGCATGAAATGCGTGTTGACCCAGGTGCAGCCGTACTGCAGCCGCGCCGCGACCTGCATGCCGCGGCCGATGTCCTGGGTCCACACGGATGAGGCGAGCCCGTAGTCCGAGTCATTTGCCCAGGCGATCGCCTGTTCCGTGTCCTTGAAGCGCGTCACGGACACGACCGGACCGAACACTTCCTTCTGCACTATTTCGTCGGTCTGGCGCGCGCCCGCTATCACCGTCGGCTCGTAGAAGAATCCGCCACCGCTGCCGCTCTTGCCGCCCGCCGTCACTTCGATGTGCTTCACCGCCTTGGCGCGGTCGACAAAACCGGCCACGCGCTCGCGTTGCTGCTTGCTGATCAGCGGGCCCATCTCGACGCCGTCATCCTGCTGCTTGCCTACCTTGATCGAGGCGGCGGCGAGACTCAGGTCCGCTACAAGACGATCGTAGATCTTCGGCGCGGCATACAGGCGGCAGGCCGCCGTGCAGTCCTGCCCGGCATTGTAGTAACCGAAGGTGCGCACCCCGGCGACGACTTCGTCCAGATTGGCGTCGTCGAAGACGATGACCGGCGCCTTGCCGCCGAGCTCAAGGTGCGTGCGCTTGATGCCCTTTGACGCGGCCTTCAGGATCTTCTCGCCGGTCGCGACATCGCCGGTCAAGGACACCATGCGCACGCCGGGGTGGCTGACGAGCGGGGCGCCGACCGTCTCGCCGCGCCCCGTGATGATATTGACGACACCGGCCGGAAAGAGCTCGGCGAGGATTTCCGCAAGCTTCAGGGCCGTCAGCGGCGTCTGCTCGGAGGGTTTCAAGATGGCCGCGTTGCCGGCAGCAAGTGCGGGGCCGAGCTTCCAGGCCGCCATCATCAGCGGGTAATTCCAGGGCGCAATGGATGCGACCACGCCGACCGGGTCGCGGCGGATCATGCTCGTATAACCGGCCAGGTATTCCCCGGCGATGGCGCCGGTCATCGTGCGCGCGGCGCCCGCGAAGAAGCGGAACACGTCGGCGACGGCCGGGATCTCGTCGTTGAGTGCGGCAGAGAGCGGCTTGCCGCAATTCTGCGATTCAAGGCTCGCGAATTCTGCTCCCTCGGCCTCGATGCGATCGGCGAGCTTCAGCAGGATCGTCGCGCGATCCTTGGGCGGCGTGCGTGACCAGCCGTCGAGAGCAGCCTCCGCGGCCTTGACCGCCGCATTGACCTGCTCAATCGAAGCCTCGGCAATGCGCGCGATGACCTTGCCGGTCGCGGGATTCAGGATGTCCTCGACATCGCCCTGGCCGGCGACCAGCCTGCCATTGATCAGGAGATTTTTTTGCATGGGCGCCTCACTTTGATTCGAATTCCCGGGGCCGCGTCAGCCAGTAGGCGAGCAGGATCGGCACCATCGTTATCAGCACCACGGAGACTGCGACGACATTCGTGATCGGCCGTTCACGCGGGCGGAACAGCTCGTTGAAGAACCAGATCGGCAGCGTCTTTTCGTGACCGGCCGTGAACAGCGTGACGATGATCTCGTCGAACGAAAGCGCAAATGCCAGCATGCCGCCGGCCAGCAGTGCGGTTGCGATCTGCGGCAGCAGCACATAGCGGAAGGTCTGGAATCCGTCGGCGCCCAGGTCCATCGAGGCCTCGATCCAGCTTTGCGGCAGGCGGCGCAGGCGTGCGATGACATTGTTGTGCACGATCACGATGCAGAAGGTCGCGTGGCCGGTGACGATGGTCCAGAAGCCCGGCTGTATGCCGGCGAACTTGAATGCCGACAGGAGCGCGATGCCGGTGATGATGCCCGGGAGCGCAATCGGCAGCACGAACAGCAGCGTGACGGATTCGCGGCCGCGGAAGCGGCTGTTCGCGAGCGCAAATGCGGCGAGCGTCCCGAGGACTATCGCCATGCAGGTTGCGACTGATGCGACCGAGAGCGACATCCGAAGCGCCGCCCAGATGTCCTCGCGTGCGAAAGCGACCGAGAACCAGTGCAGCGTCAGGCCTGGCGGCGGGAACTGGTAGGTGCGGTCCTCGGTCGTGAAGGCATAGAGCACGATCACCCACACCGGCATGTGCAGGAAGACAAGGCCTGCAAATGCCGCGAGCTTCTGGCCGAAGGACGCCCCGTTCCAGTCCCGCCTAGAGCGCATCGAATGCCCCCAGGCGCTTCGCGAGCGAAAGATAGATCGCGATCAGGATGATCGGCACGACCGAGAAGGCCGCCGCGAGCGGAAGATTTCCCGCCGTGCCCTGCTGCTGGTAGACCATCATGCCGATGAAATAACCGGGCGCGCCGACCACGCTCGGGATGATGTAGTCGCCTAGTGTCAGCGAAAACGTGAATACCGATCCGGCGGCGAGACCGGGCAGCGCGAGTGGCAGCACGACATTGCGGAATGTCTGGCCGGGGCGGGCGCCCAGGTCGGCCGACGCCTGCAGCAGCGACAGCGGCACGCGCTCGAGCGCCGCGGTGAGCGGCAGGATCATGAATGGCAGCCACATGTAGACAAACACGATGAACATGCCGAGATAGGAGGATGCGAGCGACGGTCCGCCGATGACCGGTGTCGCGAGTGCGGTGTCGAGCGCAGGCAGAAGACCGAGCTGATCCAGGAACCATGACAGGATGCCCTGCTTCGCGAGCACCAGGCGCCAGGCGTAGACCTTGACGAGATAACTGGTCCACATCGGCAGCATCACGCCAACATAGAAGAAGGCCTTCATGCGTGGCGAGGCATAGCGCGCCATGTAATTGGCGATGGGGAAGGCGACGACTGCCGCGGTCACCGTGACCGCAGCCGCCATCCCGAGTGTGCGCAGGATGATGTCCACGTGCGCCGGGTGGCTGACGAGCTGGTGGTAGGTCTCGAGGGTCAGCTTCGGCACGATGCGGGCGGTGAATTCGTCGATTGCATAGAAACTCTGCATCAGGAGCGCAAGCAGCGAGCCGAGATAGACGGTGCCGAGCCACAGGAGCGGCGGCACCAACAGGAGCGCGAGGTAATAACCGCGCCGGCTGTACAGGAATGTCGCGATCGCGCGCGTGGGCATGCGCACGGTCAGGCGTCCGCGAGTGGCACGATACTTTCGCGCGACCAGGCGAGCCGCACGCGGCTGCCGCGTGCGGTGGCAATTGGCGCTGCGCCTTCCGGGCGCACGGCGGCGAGTATCGATCCCGCATCCGTGCGCACATGCCAGCGGCTGGTGGCGCCGTGGTAGTGAATGTCTTCCAGCACGCCCTCGCAGCTCAACGAGCCG
>Ga0315286_10004787_pt1 | contig 12979 bp, 12 predicted proteins | sample YL17G10_0_MG_FD_205038 | JGI IMG/M metagenome (GOLD analysis project Ga0315286, IMG submission 205038) | Sediment microbial communities from Yellowstone Lake, YNP, Wyoming, USA - YL17G10_0 | ecosystem: Environmental > Aquatic > Freshwater > Lake > Sediment | place: USA: Wyoming | collected... | reverse complement strand
TCGACACGATCGTGGTCAATGCAGGCCCTTATGCTGAGGTAGGGCCGGACCTGACTATCGGGTATGGTGTGGGGTATCGCGCTTCCTGGTCGGCGGCGCAAGGACAGGTGGCGGGGCCGGTGTTCGGGGACAACATACGCCGCTGGAGCGGGGACCATTGCCTCGACCCGGCGCACGTACCGGGGGTGCTCTTCTCCAACCTGCCGCTGAACCGGACGGACGTCTCGCTGCTGGACCTCGCGCCCACGCTGTTGGCCCTTTTCGGGGTGAAAGCTCCCGCCTACATGCAGGGCAGATCGCTGCTGGCCGGCGAGGTGGAAGGAGCGCGTTCCTAGTGCGTGACCCCGGCGCAAGCAAGCGCGCGACCGACCGTCCGGAGGATCCGAGCAAGCGGAAGACGCTGAAGAAGCTCGCGGCGCTGGGGGCGCTGGCTGCCGTGAGCGGAGGCGCGCTGTCAGCATGTGGGCGACGCGCCCTCTGGCCGCGCGGAAGAGAGCGCAAGGTCATCGTGCTGGGCCTTGACGGGCTGGACCCCAGGGGGATCGCCCGCCTCATGCGGGAGGGCAGACTGCCGAACATGAAGCGGCTGATGGAGATCGGCGGCTACCGCTGGCTCCGGAGCAGCATCCCGCCCCAGAGCCCAGTGGCATGGGCAACCTTCATCACCGGCCAGGATCCAGGGGGGCACGGCATCTACGATTTCGTGCAGCGCGATCCCCAGACGTACCTGCCGTACCTGTCCATCGCGCGAACCGATCCCCCGGCAACGACGGTTTCGGTGGGACGGTGGAAGATCCCACTATCGTCCGGGAAGGTCGAGCTGCTTCGTCGCGGCCGGGCGTTCTGGGATGTGCTCGGGGAAGAGGGCGTTCCAGGCGTGATTTACCGCGCTCCGTCCAACTTCCCGCCTCAGGACAATGGCGTGAGGCAGCTTGCGGGCCTCGGCGCCCCGGACCTGCGGGGCACCTATGGCGAGTTCTCGTTTTACACTGACGAGCCGCAGCCGCCGGGACTCGAGATCACGGGTGGCGCGATCTACCAGGTGAAGGTGAGCGACGGGCGGGCGCGCGCAAAGCTCTACGGGCCGGAGAACACGCTCCGCGAGGGCGCGCCGACCACTGCGGTAGACTTCGACATCCTGGTGGATCGCGAGCACGAGGTAGCGAAAGTCATGCTCGGAGACTCGCAGGTGGTGCTGCGCCCGGGCGAGTGGAGCGACTGGGTGACGGTCCGGTTCGAGTTAGTGCCTCGCCTGAAGTCGGTGAGCGGCATCTGTCTGCTCTACCTCAAGCAGGTAGCTCCCTACCTCAAGCTCTACATCAGCCCGGTGAACATAGACCCGCGCGACCCGGCGCTGCCTATCGCGGCTCCGGCGGGCTTCGCCGGCGAGTTGGCGCGCAGCTCCGGGTTGTTCTACACGCAGGGGTTCCCGCACGACGTGAAGGCCTTACGGCAGGGCGTGCTCGATGACGAGGAGTACTTGCACCAGTCCGATATCTGTTTCGGTGAAGAGCGTCGGATGTGGGAGTCGGCGCTGCACGCGTTCCGCCGAGGGCTGCTGTTCTACTACTTCGCAACCAGCGACCGAACGCAGCACATGTTCTGGCGGACGATGGACCCTCGGCACCCGGCCTATGATCCGAAGGTCGCTGCCAAGCTCGGCGGCGTCCTGCCCGAGTGCTACGTGGATTGCGACGCGGTCGTCGGTCAGGCGATGGAGGCGCTCGATGCCGACACGACCCTCATCGTAATGTCAGACCACGGATTCGCTCCCTACTATCGGTCGTTCCATCTCAATCGGTGGCTGGCCGACAGGGGCTATCTCGCCGGCATCGAGCCGTGGGGCGCGGGGCAGGACATCTTCGGCAACGCGGACTGGCAGAGCACGCTGGCCTACGGGATAGGCTTCAACTCGCTGTATGTGAACTCGGAGGGACGGGAGGCGTACGGGGTGGTGGGCAAGGACGAGCGCGGGATGCTGCTGCGTCAGCTCGCCGACGAACTGCGTGACGTCCACGACCCTGAGACGGGTGACCGGGTGGTCGAGGATGTCTACCTCGCCGAGGAGGCGTACTCGAGTGATCAGGCGGCGCACGCGCCGGACCTGGTGATCGGCTACGCGCGGGGGTATCGGTGCTCTGACGAATCGGTGCTGGGGGAGGTGTCAGCAAGGACGACGGAGCCCAACCTCGACAAGTGGAGCGGGGATCACTGCGCGGACAGGAAGGTGGTGCCGGGGATACTGCTGTGCAGCAGGCGCATTGCAGCGGATCGTCCCGAGCTGAGGGATGTGACGGCGACGGTGCTGGCCGAGTTCGGGGTGGAGAAGCCGCAGGAGATGACGGGGGAGCCGGTATTGGGAGGCGGATGAGGTGAGGTCACGAGAACACAGCATCCACCCGCCTGGCGGAGATGCTTGCACCGACCCGGGAAAGCGCAGGACACTCAAGCGGCTGGCAGCACTCGGGCTGCTCGCATCGGTTGGTCTTGGCGGGCTGTGTTCGTGCGAGGCGCGGCCGGCGAGATCGCGGAATCGGGAGCGGAGGCTGATCCTGCTGGGGATTGACGGGCTGGATGCACGCATCACCGAGCGGATGATGTCCAGAGGCGAACTCCCGACGTTCCTCAGGCTGCGTGAGGCCGGAGGTTACTGCCGGCTGCGGAGCACTATCCCTCCGCAGAGCCCATCGGCGTGGGCGACGCTTATCACCGGGCGCGACCCGGGTGGTCACGGGATCTGCGATTTCGTCGAGCGAGTGCCGCAGACCTACGAACTCGTGAACTCCATCGCGCGGGTGGCGCCGCCTCGCCACATGCTGCCGCTGGGTGGATGGCGCCTGCCGCTGAGTCAGTCGAGCGCGACGCTGCAGCGCAGCGGTCGCGCCTTCTGGGACTTGCTGACTGAGGCCGGAGTGCCGTGCGACGTCTACCGCGTCCCGTCGAATTTCCCGCCGGCCGAAGGCGGAGCAAGGCAACTTGCCGGGCTGGGAGTGCCGGACCTGCGGGGAACGCTCGGAAGCCCCTCCTACTACACCGATGGACCGGCGCCCCAGTCGGAGCAGGTCACGGTGCAGTCGGTGCAGGTGGTGGACGGCCGCGCCCGGGCGCGGCTGATGGGCGGCCGCAACTCACTGCGGGAGGGCCTGCCGGACCTCTACATTGATTTCGATGTCTACCTTGACCGCGGCAGCCGCGTGGGCAAGATCGCCATCCAGGGCCGCGAGGTGCTGTTGCGGCAGGGCGAGTGGAGCGGGTGGGTCTCCGTCCGGTTCACGATGATGCCGCACGTGAAGGCGGCCGCCGGGATCGTCCGCTTCTACATGAAGGAAATCGCTCCTCAGCTCAAGCTGTACGCGACGCCGGTGCACTTCGATCCGATGGACCCAGTCCTGCCGATCGACGCGCCGCGAGGGTTCGCCAGGGAGCTGGCAGAGCGCTACGGCCCATTCCACACGCTCGGCCTGCCGGAGGACACGACGGCGCTGGACGCAGGCATTCTCAGCGATCAGGAGTACCTGCACCAGTCGGCGGGATGTCTCGACGAATCGCGGCGCATGTGGGAGTCGGCCCTCAATGAGTTCGCGCGGGGTACGCTGTTCCACTACTTCGGTACTACGGACCGCACCCAACACATGTTCTGGCGCACGTTCGACCCCCAGCATCCCGGCTACGACGCGCCGGGCGCGCGCGACGCTCGATCGGCGGTTGAGGATTGCTACCGGCTCGGGGACGAGCTGGCGCGAGAAGCGCTCGAGGCGGCGGATGAGCGTACGACCGTGATCGTGCTCTCGGACCACGGCTTCGCGCCGATGTACCGGAAGGTCCATCTCAATTCGTGGCTCGCGCGAAATGGCTATCTGGCTATGGGTGAGCCGGGCGGCTCGGGCCAGCTTCCCGACAGCGCCGACTGGAGCCGGACGACCGCGTTCGGCATCGGCCTAAACGCGATCTACCTCAACCAGCAGGGCCGGGAAGGCCGAGGCATCGTCGCGCCGGGCGACAGGGATGCTGTCCTGCGCAGACTCGTCGCCGAGCTGCAGGCACTGCGCGACCCTGAGACGGGACAGCGGGTCCTCGCCGGCGTCTACCGGACCGACCAGGTCTACCGGGAGAGAATCCCGATGCGGACACCGGACTTGATCCTAGGCTATGCCGCGGGCTACCGGTGCAGCGTGTCGTCGGCGACCGGTTGGGTGCAAGACCAGGTGATCGAGGCCAACACGGGCAAGTGGAGCGGCGATCACTGCATTGATGTCGCGGCTGTGCCCGGCATCGTGTTCTCAAACCGCAGAATAGAGCCGGAAGTGGCTGGCCTCGCCGATATCACGGCGACGGCGCTGCAGGAATTCCGGGTGCGCCCCGACGACGAGATGCTCGGGCGTCCCATCTGGCGAGGATAACATGTTCGGGCCGAAGGTGAGTGTCGAGAAGGAGCTCTACGAGCGCCTGAAGCGAGTGGCGGAGGCGGCGGGGTACTCGTCAGTGGACGAGTTCATCCGCCACGCGCTGGAGAAGGCGGCGGCCGCGATCGAGGAGGCCGACTCGGAGGAGGAAGTGAAGAAGCGCTTGCAGGGGCTAGGCTACCTGGACTGAGCTTACTGGATCTCGCGGACTACGGTGACGCCGCGAGTTGCGCTGGAGGCGACCTGACCGCTCCAGCGTGCGAGATTCAGCCATCACGCTGTCAGCGTATTGTGCGAGGCTCGATAGATGGCGGGCGTGAACGTGGCGATAACCTGGGTTTTCGATCTCATACTCCGGCCCTTTGGCGCGTATCCGTGGGCGGGGCTCGTGCTGGTGTCGCTCGTCACCGGCGCAGTGCTGCTCATCGTCTTCCGATACACGTCGAACCAGCGCGCGATCAAGGCGACGAAGGCTCGAATCCTGGCGCACTTGCTCGAAGTGGTGCTCTATCGAGACCAGATGCGGGTGGTGGTGCGGGCGCAGGCACGGCTGGCAGTGGACAACCTGCGTTACCTTGGGTACGCGCTGGTGCCGCTTGCCTGCATGGTTGTCCCGGTCGGTCTGCTCCTCATGCAACTCGACCTGCGCTACGGGCATCGGCCGCTGCGGACGGGCGAGGCCGCGATCGTTGCAGTGAGGCTGAAGCCCGGCTCCGACCTCGACCGTGTCGCGCTCTCAACGCAAGCAGGCGTGAAGGTCGAAACCGAGTCGCTGCGGATACCAGCGCTGAGCGAGGTGGACTGGCGGGTGCGTGCGGTCAGCCCAGGAGCGCACGAGATTCGGATCTCGGCTGCGGGGGATGAACTGACCAAACAGCTCGTCGTCGGTGAGCACGCCCGGCGCGTGTCAGTGGCGCGGGTGGGCGGCGGCCTCGTCTCGCAGTTCCTGCACCCGGGAGAGCCGCCACTCCCGCCGGACGGACCAGTCGAGTCGGTGACGGTCTCGTATCCGAGCGCTGAGCTTCGCCTTCTCGGGCGATCGGTTCACTGGCTGTGGCCGTGGCTGGTGATCTCGATGGTGTTCGGGTATGCGCTGAAGGGGCCGCTGAGGGTGCAGGTTTAGGCCGCCGATGAGCCCGGCTCGGGGCGGCGAACGGCTGGTGGAATGATCCATGGTGAGACGCCTCGTTTTCCGAGCGCTGCTCCTGATGCTGCTTCCAATGTGCGGTCTCGTGGGCGCTGACGAGATAGAGAACGCGCCGGCGAGGTACGGCCCGTGGCGGTCGTGCAAGATCGGTGGTGGCGGCTACCTCCAGAACGTCGTGCTCTCCCCGAGCAACCCGATGCGGGCCTACGCCTACGTGGATGTAGGTGGGCTCTACCGGAGCGATGACGGCGGCCGCCGCTGGCGGATGCTGCACGGGAACTGGCCGGCGCGGCAGGGCGCCTACGAGGTGCGGGGCGTATCGGTGGACCCCCGAGATGATAGGCGGGTGATGGCCGCCGTCGGGGGACAATGGAGCGACCCGCTCGGCATATTCGTCAGCGGCGACGCCGGAGGAAGCTGGCGCCAGACGCTCACCGCTTCGTTCATGGGCAATGGCGCGTACCGGTGGGCCGGAGTGGTGATTGCTCGCCATCCCGCCAATCCCGACATCGTGCTCGCTGCTTCGGTCGAGCAGGGGATATGGCGAAGTGAGGACAACGGCGAGAGCTGGCGCGCGTGCGGCGCCGAAGGGACCTACCCATCTGACCTGCGGTTCGACCGGTCGAATCCGGATCGGGTGTGGCTCTGCGCGCAGCAGGTGCGCGGCTGGTTCGGCGGGCAGGAGAAGGAGTGGAAAACCGGCCTCTACACAAGCGATGACGCCGGCCGGAACTGGCGGCGGGTCACAGATACCGCTCCATCGGAGATGCTCCAGGACCCGGTGGACGCGGCCCGCTGGTACGGGCTCTTCGAGGGGGTCATGCGGGTCAGCAGGGACGGCGGCCTCACCTGGCAGCCTTTCGCCGACGGTTTGCCTCCGCGAACCGAGGGCGGCTATACCAGCGAGGGCGAGTTCCAGTCGCTGGCGGCGGGACCGGACTTCGTGCTCACTGCCTCCACGCTTGGGACATTCTACCGACTGAGGTGCGGCGAGGCCAAGTGGGAGAGAATCGAGCGGGAGGGGCTCGAGCGGATCTACGAGGGAGCGGACTGGTTCGGGCCGACCTTCGGCGCGGCGTTGGCCAGCATCGTGGTTGACCCGCGTGATCCCGGCCACTGGTACTTCACGGACTGGTTCGCGATCTACCAGACTCGCGATGCCGGGAAGCACTGGCGGCTTTCCATTGACGGGATCGAGGCGACGGTGATCCATGTGCTCGAGCAGGATCCAACCGATCCTCGGATCGTGCATCTGGGGATGGCCGACGACGGGTACTTCCGCTCCGAGGATGGGGGCGAACGGTTCGACAGCGTTGGGTCGGACAAGGGCATCACCAACAACGTAAAATGCGTGTCGGTGAGTCCGGCGCGGCCAGCGCGCGTCTATGCGGTCGGCCCGCGCACCTGGGAGTGGGAGTCGAATCAGGTGTTCGTCTCGGACGACAGGGGGAAGAGCTTGCGCCGGTCGCCGATGACGGGCCTGCCTGACATGACCGCGCATCATTGCGACACCATCGTAGCCGACCCGCGGAACGCGGAGGTCGTCTACCTCGCGGTCTCCCAGGCGGTCAGCCCTGGCGGCGGTGGCGTGTACCGGAGCGATGATGGGGGCGATTCCTGGCAGTGGATGGGCGCGGGACTGCCGGAGGGGGAGCAGCTGTTCGCACATGAGATCTGGAGCATCGGGCGCGAGATCGCGATCGGCCCCGACGGGGCGCTGGTGTGCATCAGCCGCGACCGTTGGTTGGTCTACTGGTACGACCGCGAGGCGCAGCGGTGGGTGCAGGCGCGGGCTGAGATAGACGGCGCGCCGAACTGCGTCGTCGCTGATCCGAGCGCGCCGGGGAGGTTCTTCCTGGCAGCGGGAGGGGTATACCGCTCCGATGACTCTGGCAAGAGCTGGCGGCGCGTGCTCGACAGCGATGTGCTCCACGTTGCGGCCGACCGGGCGCGGCCGGGGCGGCTGGCGGCCGGCGCTGTGGATGGTGTGATGCTGTCGGAGGACGGCGGCGGAACGTGGCGGATGTTGGACCAGCGGCTGCCCCACCGGAGGCACAATCTGGTGGCGTTCGCGGGCGATAGGCTCCTTGTGGGATCGGCCGGCAGCGGCGCCTTCTGGATGCCGCTGCCGAAGAGGGGCACGTAGGGGCGCACGGCCCCGTGCGCCCACAAGTCTGCCGGGAGAAGAGCGTGACATGCAGAGCATAGGCTTGATCGGTGCCGGAAACGTCGGGAGTGGATTCGCGAAGAAGCTGCGCGAGGCGGGCTATCCGCTGACGGTGTACGACCGCGATCGGGGTAGGCGCGAGGCGGCGGTGGCGCTGGGCGCGGCTGCGGCCGACTGGCCCGGGCAGGTGACCGACAAGTCGGACGTGGTCCTGCTCTCACTGCCAGGCAGCCACGTCGTTGAGGCGGTGATGGAGGGGCCGGAGGGTGTGGTCGCGCATCTCGGCGAGGGACAGGTCGTTGTGGACACCGGCACCAGCCGCCCGCAGACCGCGGTCCGCTACGAGAAGCTCTGCGCCGAGAAGGGCGCGGGGTTCATAGATGCGCCGATCACCGGCCGGAGCAAGGGCTGGATCATGATGGTGGGCGGCGCGCCGGAGCACTTCGAGAAGGCGCGCGAAGTGCTCGAGTGCCTCAGCTACAAGCTGAAGCACGTCGGCGCCATCGGCCAGGGCCAGGTGCTGAAGCTGATGAACCAGCTCGTGCTCGCCGGTCAGCAGTCAACCTATGCTGAGACCATTGCGTTCACGGAGAAGGCCGGCATGGACCCGCGGCTCTTGGGCGAGTACCTGGAGTTCCCGGTCCCCGAGGCGATGTACGGCCACGACTTCGGCACGAGCGGCACGCTCGCGCTCCACTACAAGGATCTGGGCTACATCCTCGAACTCGCCCACGATCTTGACGCGAGCGCGCCGCTCGCCAGCATGATCCACGAGTTCTTCAAGGGCGCCAAGGTCGCCGGCGAACCTGGCTGGTGGCAGGCCGGGGTGGTGGAGTACTGGAGGAAGCTGAACCGCAAGTAGGGGCGCACGGGTAGTGCGCCCTCTCATGGGGAGGAGCGCGCACGGCTTCGGCGAATGCAATCTCGAGCGGGACTCGCCCACAACACGTCTGGGGAGTTAGACCTCGGTGGCAACCCTTCGATGGCTCACGCTTCTCCCTGCCGCTTGGGGCATCACTTTCCTGGTGACTCTCGTATTATCTCTCCTTGCGCGCCAAGTTTTCCACTACAGCCCAAGGGCCGGGCTTCGATATGTTGCGTTCGCGAGCGGCTGCGTTTTCCCGCAGATCGCTTACTGGTGGGCTCCCGCCTATCAGCTTCCTGTTGCGATCATCGCGTCCGTCCTTCTTGGCGGCCACGCCCTTGTAAGCGATCTCACTTGCCGGAAACCCGCGGTTGATTGGAGCATCCCCCAGATCCTGGGCGTTGTTCTTTGCCTCTTCTTCGTCGCGCAATCATGATCTCCGCTTCGTCGCAACTACTTGACCCATGCTGGCACTCCGAGGTGCGCCGTAATGGGTCGCGCAACCTCCGAGATATCCGGCTCTTCTCGTACCGGCAGCAGCGACCAGACGAAGGCGTCGTCCCACGTGTGCATGCCCTGGAAGTGGGTGGTGGCGAAGGCCTCTTGTCCGCGCGTAGTCCCCTTCAGGTCGAAGCCGTCATGGCCGATAGCAACCAGATCGGGGGACTGATCGAGCAGTGGCCCGTGGAAGGCCTCCTCACGCGCGAAGACGCGGCGGATCACCGGTTCGCCGTCGTGAGTGAGTGAGCGCAGCTTCGTCGCGATCTCGTCGCGCAGCGCGGAGGCGCTAGCCGGGTCAACGCAGCCCTGCGCGAAGCGGCCTCTCACATTGAGGTAGATGCGCCCCGGATCCAGGCAGAAGGCGCGTGTCGCCTGCGGCGCAATGTCGGCAACTGAAGTAGGATCGTCTTTCGCGTAGTCGAGGTAGCCTTCCTCCCGAAGCCACGCATTCAGCCGCACGTCGAACCGCAGGCCGGTGAAGCCGTGATCGGAGAGCATAGCGAACCCCTCTCCCTCGCGGTCGCCCGGTCGCCCCTTATGGAACCGATCCCACTGCTCTCCTATCATGCTATCCACTGCTTGGTAGTAGCTCATCGCCCGACCATGCAGCGGATGGTCGGCTTGGACGACCGCATTCCACAGGAAGTGGTGAAGGCGGTCGGTGCCGGTGACCACCGCCTGGAAGTAGTCCCACCGCTCGCGCTCCCAGAAGTAGCGCACCGCCTCAGCGCGAGTGGCGTGAGTCGCCATCAGGTCGTCAAGCAGCGCCTCAGGCTTCTCTCGGGCGTCCTTGGTGTCCACGTCAATCCGGTAGTTCAGCCGCCGCAGCGCAGCCAGGTGCTCCTTCGGCCACACGCTCTTCTCGAGTTGCAGCGCGACGAAGCCCGAGACAAGCGCGCCGGGGAGCTGCCTCGCGGGATAGGTGGACGGTTGATTGATAACGCAGCACCGCAGCCGTCTCTCGCCGAGCCGATCCCACATCGTCGGCGCTCGCACGTCGGCGAAGGTCGGGAAGCGAAGCTGGTAGCTGTCGGGCGAGACATCGGTGAAGCCGAAGATGCCGTGCTCGGCCGGATTCGCCCCGGTCATGAAGCAGGTCCAGCTCACCGATGAAACCGGCGGCAGCGACGCGCGCATCGCGCGCAGTCCACCGCGGCCGATGATCGCAGCCGTCCGCGGCATCACCCCCTCATCGGCGAGCCGTTGCAGCAGCCCGATCGGCACGCCATCGAGGCCGATAACGCAGACGCGTGGTTTGGTGCGCGAGCGAAAGAGCATGGCTCCCTGGTCCTTCAGCGCTTCCCGTGCAAGGTGAGAAGATCCCGGTCCTTCGCGCGGCGTGACATGACCGCGACGATGTCAGCGGGCGCTTCCGAGCGAGATCGGATTCGGCTGAGTGGCGTCTGGCCGTTGCTGTCGGCGATCTCGGGATCAGCTCCTGCCTTCACCAGCGCCCTCACAGCACCCCATCTTCCGAGGTCGACGGCGACCGAAAGTGGGGTGCTACCGGCAGGGATGAAGAACGCCCCAGGCGGGGCAGGGATGGTCTTCATGTGTGTGGTCCTATCGTCGACACTAGCTCCGGATCGGACGAGCGCCTCCGCTACTGCTGCACTTCCCGAGAACGCGGCCGAATGTAGGGGTGTCCACCCGTCGCTGTCGGGACGGCGTGCATCGGCACCTCGGTCAAGCAGCAGCTGTGCGATCCGCGGGGCACCAGACCATGCCGATTCATGCAAGACGGTGGAACCCCACGTGTCGCTGCTACTGAGGTCGAAACCGTGATCGAGAAGCATCCTCGCGATGCCAACGCGATCCCCACCCATCAGGCAGCCGAAAGGAGTGGATCTGCTTCGCTTGGCACGCTGCTGCCACGGGGAGTCTGGCCGCCCTCCCGCGATGTCTGTCGTCGCCATGCCAGGGTCCATGTCGTAGGCGCGAGCAGCCGGATCGGCTCCGTGAGTTAGCAGAAGTGCCGCGAGTCGCGGGTCCCCCAACCAACACGCCCAATGAAGGGGGGTCCAGCCGTCGCTGTCGCGGAAATTCGGGTCCGCGCCGAGGGCGAGAAGCAGCCGCGCCTCTGCCACTCTCGCCCGAGTCGTCCCTGGCGGCCCAGTTGGAACGCGACCATCCCATCGCCCGGAGCAACAGATGTTAGGTCCAGTTCCGCCGAAGTCGGCCGTGATGAGGCCGTGCGATGCGACGAGGTGTAGCGCAGTCATGCCCCAGGTGAGGGGCACGCGAGGCAGGACGATCGCGGCCAGCAATACGCACGCAGCGGCGGCCGCTTTCCAGCGCCGCGCGAGGAAACGGAGCACACGCCACGGCCCGCATCGAGAGAGGACATTCATCTTGCCAGGATGTCCGAGGCCCATTGTACAGCCGCCGGGGTCCGGCGGGAAGCACCTCGGGTACGCATTGGGCCCCGCGGCCGCTGCCTGAAGGCCCGCCCCTATGCCGGTAGATGCCGTGCGCTCCGGGCGCCCCAGGAGCGCAGCCATGATTCTCAGCGGTCCCGGTTGGCTGCGAGGTTGAAGGCGTGAAAGTACCTCTGCCATTGCTCATCGGTGGAACGGTAGACGTTGTCATAGACGAGGAAGTCTACCAGCAGCTCGCGCACCCGCAGAAGCTCCTTCAGGCGGTCAACGTTCTTCCTGTCTTCGACAGTCAGATCGAGCAACTCCAGCGCTCGATATAGAGCCTGGCGACTGTACTCGGCGTTCCGTTCCCGCCAGGAGATGGCGCGGAAAACCTCGCTGCCGATGTTCGCCATCTGGTCGAGGATGCTGCGACCAAACCACTGATCCTCGGACATACCCGTGTGGTAGACGATCTTCATCCCTGGACCAGCCCTCCGACAATCCGAGTGATACTCTCTCTGATTTCGGCGCTGTCCACGCCCCGGCTTCGGTTGTCCTGACTTGGCCGAAGGTTGATCATCGAATCGAACTCCACGAAAGCATCGTCTGCTTCGTCAGGGTACAGGTTGATACCCCACAGGTTCTCCTGCCTGGAACCGGTCCTCAGGAGCTCGGCCTCTTCGTCAGAGTGCATCGGCGCGTCAACGGCCATGACTCCGCGCTCGACGTCAACCACAGCTTTGACGAAGCTGCCGAACGTCCCCTGGGCCATCTCCCGAAGCTCGGCGCGGGAGATCCCTTCCTCGATGAGTTTCATGGCTGGCCTAGATATACCCCAGGTCCCGCAGCCGCTGCTTGATCGTCTCCTCTTCGTCTTCGCTGTAGCCGCGGGCGTCGCCGGCAGGGATGTAGTTGAGCTGTTCGAGGGTGGCGATGATCTTGCGCACCGAATCGTCAATGCTCTCGCAGGCGGTGTCTATCACGACCTCCGCCTTCTCCGGCGACTCGTAGGGATCGTCTACGCCGGTGAAGTTCTTGATCTCCCCCCGCAGCGCCTTCTCGTAGAGGCCCTTCGGATCGCGGCCCTTGAGCGTGTCAATGTCACACTTGCAGTAGACCTCTACGAAGCGGCCGATCAGCGCGCGGTTCTCGTCGCGGATCTGGCGGTAGGGCGAAATCGCGGCGGCGATGGCGACGACGTCATTGCGCGTCAGCAGGTTGCAGACCCACCCGATGCGGCGGATGTTCGTGTCCCGATCCTCTTTCGAGAAACCAAGACCCTTGCTGAGGTTGGTGCGCACCTCGTCCCCATCGAGCACCTCGACCCTCATCCCGCGCTCGAGCAGGATGTCCCGAACGCGCTCGGCCAGGGTGCTCTTTCCCGCGCCCGAGAGGCCGGTGAACCACAGTGTGAATCCCTTCGGCATATGCAACCTTTCCCTTGTTGAAGTCAGATGAGCGACTCGCCGATCATATCCTCCGGCACCTCCAGACCGAAGAAGCGGAGGGCCGTGGGAGCGACGTCGTAGATCGAGT
>Ga0315286_10004786_pt1 | contig 12985 bp, 11 predicted proteins | sample YL17G10_0_MG_FD_205038 | JGI IMG/M metagenome (GOLD analysis project Ga0315286, IMG submission 205038) | Sediment microbial communities from Yellowstone Lake, YNP, Wyoming, USA - YL17G10_0 | ecosystem: Environmental > Aquatic > Freshwater > Lake > Sediment | place: USA: Wyoming | collected... | reverse complement strand
GGATGGCACGCCCGGCCGTCGTCAGCGCGTCCGCGTCACCTTCGTCAGGCCCGGGGGAGCGTCGGGGTCGCGCCCGCGCGCCCGCGCCGTCGCCTCCGCCAGGAGGAAGCCCGGCAGGACGAAGGCGAGCGGCGTGAGCGGCTCCGGCAGCCCCGCTGCGACGACCAGGGCGTGGTGCCGCCCGGCCACCTCGTGGCCGCCCACCGTCCAGGGGAGCGTCCCGCTGCGGCGGGCGACGGCGAGCGCCTCGTCGACGGCGACCCCGGCCGGTCCGTCGGGCCGGAACGCCAGGGTCGGCAGCTCGGGGCCGGCGACCGCCACCGGCCCGTGGAGGAGGTCGGCGGTGGAGTAGCCGTCGGCGAAGATCCGGCCGGTCTCCTTCAGCTTGAGGGCGACCTCCAGGGCGGTCGCGAGATTGTGCCCGCGCGACACGACGAGCGCCTCGTCCGCGGCAGCCAGCTCCGCGACGCAGGGGGCCCCGGGGCCGCGCACCCAGGCTCCGGCAACCTCCAGGGTCCGCCCCAGCTCCTCCGGCAGGTCGGCCACGGCAGCCGTCCAGGACGCCCCGCCAGCGAGGGGCGCCGCCAGGCGTGCAACCAACCCCGCGACCACCGCGAGCGAGGCGACGTACGTCTTCGTCGCCGCCACGGCGCGCTCCTCGCCGGCGTGCAGCGGCAGGATCATCTCGGCGGCCGCGGCCAGCGCGGACGACGGCTCGTTCGTGATCGCCAGCGTGGGGGCCCCGGCCGCGCGCGCCGCCTCCACCACGGCGGCCATGTCCGGCCCGGCACCCGACTGCGAGACCGCGATGAGGAGGACGTCGTCCCACCGGAGCGGCGCGCGGTAGATGGTGGTGACGGAGGCCGCGGCAAGGCCGACCGGGATCCCCAGCGTGGTCTCGATGAGGTACCGGGCATAGACCGCGGCGTGGTCGGAGGTGCCCCGTGCCGCGATGAGCACGAAGCGGGGCGCTCGTCGGGCAATCGCCCGGGCCACGTCGTCCAGGTCGGCGGCGCCGTCCCGGAGCGTCCGTTCGACGACCGCCGGGATTTCGGCGATCTCGCGGGCCATGAGGGTGGGGCCGCGGCGGGATGTCATGCTCGTCCCGGCCCCTCCCGGAGACCCACGAGGTCGGCGGCCGCGAGGGCCACGCCCACGAGCGGGCTGCGGTCGCCGAGCGCGGCCGGAATGACGACGAGGGATTGGGCGGCTTCCGCGAGGACGAGCCGGCGCGCCGCCACCGCCGCGCGACGGACCAGCGACCGCTGGCCCAGCCCGAGGGACCCGCCGACCACGATCACGCCGGGGTCCAGCACGGCGCAGGCGGCCGCAAGGGCCAGGGCGAGGGCGGCGACCGCCTCGTCGGCGAGCCGCGCCGCCGTCGTCTCACCGGTCCGGGCAAGGCGCAGCACGCCCGCCGCGTCCGCGGGAGCCGGCCGCCCGTCCGCCAGCCGACCCGACGGCCATGCCCGGGCCGCGCGCCCGGCAAGGCCCGTCCCGCCCACGAATGCCTCCACGTGGCCGCGACCGCCGCAGGCGCAGCGTGGGCCGGCGGGATCCACGACGAGGTGGCCGATCTCGCCCGCCGCCTGGTGGGCACCGCGGACGAGATGTCCGCCGACGACGATCCCGGCACCGACCCCCGTTGACAGGGTGAGATACAGCACGGAGTCCTGTCCGGCGCCCGCGCCCATCCGGGCCTCGCCAAGGGCTCCGGCGTTGGCGTCGTCCTCGACCGCCACGGGCACGCCGAGGCGCGCTGCCAGGGCCGGGCCGAACGGGTGCTCCCGCCAGCCCAGGTTCGGCGAGTGGAGGATCGTGCCGGTCGCCGGGTCGAGAGGGCCCGGGGCCGCCACCCCGGCCGCGGCGAGCGAGCCCCCCGCCGGGACCAGGTCCGCCAGCGCAACGGCGACGGCCGCGAGGTGGCGGTCGGGATCGCGATCGGTCTCGATGCGGCGCACCCGACGCGGGAGGTCTGACGCGACCGGCGGGCGGTCCGACGGGAGCCGGATCACGGCGACGTTCGTCTTGGTGGCGCCGACGTCGACGGCGCCCACGAGCAGGTCCACGGCGGACGTCATGGCCCCGTCATCTCGTGGGCGACCCGGCCAGGATCGCGTCGACCAGCCGCGCCGCGCGGTCGACGTCCCTGACCATGGGGTTCGCGGTCAGGGCCCGGACGAGCGCTCGTCGCGGGGCACCCGCGACGAGGGCGTCCACGACCAGCGCTTCGTATGCGGCGTGCGACGCCAGGATCGCCGCAGGAAGGGCCGGCAGCCCGGGCGCCAGGCGCGGCTCGAGGCGGCCCGCCACCACGTCGGTGGCCCGCTCGACCACGATCCCCGCCGGGATGCCGGCGAGCGACCCGTCGGACACCAACCCGAGGATCTCCGGGACCGTGCTCCCGTTCCACCAGGCATCCAGGAATGGCACCACTGCCTTCGGGTACCAGGGCGCCCCCCGGCGGGGCGCGGTCCCGGCCCCGCCGGCCGCGTAGGCGTCCAGCATTCGAGCCTCGAGCTCCTGCAGCTGCTCGGCGCGAGTTGGGCTGGCCGCCTGCGCGGCGGCGATCCGCTCCGCCGCGAGGTAGTAGCGGACGTAGGGTGCCGGGAGCGCCCCCGCCGTCGAGACCTCGTCCGCCGTCAGGCCCGTCGCCAGCCCGGCGACGGCGGCGAGCTCGGCGTCGTCGGCCGCCGCCCACCACCCGGCGTGGTTGCAGCCGAGGTACCGCCCGCGCACGTCGGCGAGCGGCCTGCCCAGGGCCTGTGCGACCGCTTCGGTGAGGGCCGCCGGGGAATCGCACACGGAGACCACCCGGATCGCGGACGTGCGGGCGGCGACCGCGACGACGATCCCCGACGGGTTCGTGAGGTTGACCACGAGCGCGTCGGGCGCGTGCCGGGCGATCGCCTCCCAGGCAGGCGCGAGGGCCGGCACGGTGCGTAGCGCGTTGGCGAAGCCGCCCGGGCCCATCGTCTCCTCGCCCGGGATCCCGTGCTGGCGCGGGAATGACTCGTCGAACGCGCGCGCCGCGAGGCCCCCGACCCGGACCTGGTTGAGGACGACGTCCGCCCCGTCGAGCACCGCCCGCAGGTCGGTGCTCGACTCGACGGCGACCTCGGACCCGCCACCGTCTGCGAGGCGCGCACGGAATGCCCGGGCGACGAGGGCGAGCTTGTCGGCCGACCGGCCGTGCAGGACGACCGTCAGGGGTGGCCGGCGGGTGGGCCCGCCGGGCCAGTCGACCAGGGCGTCGGCGAGCTCGGGCGTCGAGGCGCCGGAGCCGCCGAGGACGACGAGACGGGCCATCGACGTGCTCAGGCGACGCCGTAGAAGTCGCGGATCGCCTGCCCGACGCGGTCGACCTCCGCGTCGGTGAGCTCCGCGAACATCGGCAGACAGAGCAGCCGCGGCACGTGCGACCGCGCGACCTCGAGCGGGCCAACGCCCCGCCACGGGTTCGCGGCGTAGGCCTCCTGGTCCGGGACCAGCTTCGGGTAGATGAGCTGCGTCCGGATGCTGCGGGCGTCCAGGTACGCCCGCAGCTCGTCGCGCCGCGGGGCGAGCACGGTGTACATGTAGTACGCGTGGCGACCCGTGACGTCGTGGGCCGGGGGCGTGACGGGGGTTCCGTCCAGCCAGGCGCCGTAGCGGGCGGCGACCCGCCGCCGGCCGGCAATCTGCTCCTCGAGGCCCCGCAGCTTCACGCGGAGGAAGGCGGCCTGCAGCTCGTCCAGGCGCTCCTGGTAGCCGAGGACCAGGTGCTCGTGCTTCACCCCCCGCTGGCCCATGTAGCGCAGCTGACGGACCCGGGCGTCAAGCTCGGGATCGCTAGTGGTGAGCATGCCGCCGTCGCCGAGCGCCCCGAGGATCTTGGACGGATAGAAGCTGAACTCGGCGAGCTCGCCCAGGCTGCCGGCCTTGCGGCCGTGGTACGTCGCACCGTGCGCGTGCGCGGCATCCTCGAGGATCGGGACCCCCGGGGCGGCTGCCCGGATGGCGTCGACGTCGACGCACTGGCCGTACATGTGGACGGGGACGATCGCCTTCGTGCGCTCGGTGAGCGCGGGCGCGACCTCCAGCGGGTCCATGTTCGCCGTCAGGGGATCGACATCGACGAAGACCGGCGTGGCTCCCGTGTAGGTGATCGCGAACACGGTGGCGACGTAGGTGTTCGGCACGCTGATCACCTCGTCGCCGGGGCCGACGCCGAGCGCGCGCAGCCCGAGGTGGAGGGCAGCCGTGCCGCTGCTGATTCCGATCCCGAACCGGCTGTCGCAGTACGCCGCGAACTCCCGCTCGAAGGCGGCCAGCTGGGTCCCCAGCGTGTACTTCCCGACCGGCAGGACGGCCTCGAAGGCCTCCCGCAGCTCGTCGGCGATGGCCGCGTGCCAGCGGGTGAGGTTCTCGACCGGGACCTCCGATTCCGTCGCGGTCGTGACGCCCAGGGGCTCGGCTGACATCGAGGCTCCTCCGTTCAGGCGAGGGTGGGGTGGGGTGCCGGGTCGAGGACCCGGACGAGGAGGGCGTCCACGGCGGCCGGCCCGAGGTCGGCGTGCTCGATGACGGAGTGGGGCAGGCCCTGGGCGCGCACGAAGGCGGGGAGGCCGGCGAGCGCCTCGCGGACCGCGGCCCGGTCGACGCCGAGGGCGGCCGGGCTCCAGTCGACGCGAGACGCGGCCAGGATCCGGCGCGGTCGATCGGGATCGTTGCCCTGGAGGGCCGCCATGAGGACCGTGCCGAGCCCGATCAACTCCCCGTGCACGAAGGAGCGGCCGGCGACCTGCTCCAGGTGGTAGCCGAAGTAGTGCTCCGAGCCCTCCTCGGGCCCGCTGTGGCCGGCGCGGAGGCAGAGGGCGTTGACCTCGGCATAGGCCCGCAGCACCCCATCGAGACCGGCGTCGCTGACGGCGCCGATCTCGGGAGCCAGTGCCTCCACGCGATCGAGGACGGCGGCGGCAGTTCCCGCAATCTCGTCGTCGAAGGCGATCGTCCCGGCCGCGGCGCCGAGGCGCCAGTCCTGGAGGCCCGTGTGGATCGAGAGCAGGTCTCCCACCCCGGCGCGGTTGAGACGGGCCGGCGCCCTGGTCACCAGGTCCGGGTCGAGCACGATGGCGTCGGCCACGACGAACCCGCGGTAGACGACGCCGCCGGCCTCGCGAACGGCCACCGTGTTCGTGACGGCCGCATCGACGGAGACGACGCCCGGGACCAGAACGAGGGGACGTCCCGTGCGCCAGGCGCACCACTTCGCGGCGTCGAGCGCGATGCCTCCCCCGAGCCCGACGACCGGGGCGTTCCCCGGCGGCAGCTCGGCGACGAGCCGGTCGAGCGCGTCCACGGCCAGCGAGTCGACGACGTGCGTCGTCGCGCCTGCGGTTTCGAGGAGCGCCGGATCGAGATGGGCGAGCGGCTCGACCTGCGTGACCAGCGACCACCCGCGGGGGAGCGCCCGGAGCGTTGCCGGCAGCAGTCCCCGGCCGATCCGCAGCGGCGGGTTTGCGGCGCGCCGGACGAGGTCCGGGTCGAGCCGGTCGGGCATCCCGGTCATCCGATCGCCCGCCTCACCGCCGGGGACGCGACAAGGCGCCGGTAGGCCTGGAATCGCTCCTCGTACGCGGCGACGCCCCGGGGGTCCGGCTCGATCGCCGGCAGGGCATGGACGCACCGGTCGATCGCTTCGCCGAGATCGCCGTACACTCCCGCTCCCGTGCCAGCGAGCATCGCCACGCCGGTCACGGCTGCATCGCCGGGGATAGCGATCACGGGGAGGCCGGTGATGTCGGCTTTGATGCGGCTCCAGGTCGCCAGCCGCGTGTCGCCGCCAGAGACCCGAAGCTCGGTCGCGCGCGCGCCGGCGCAAGCGAGCAGCTCGAGCTGGTCGCGCATCGCAAACGCCACGCCCTCGAGCAACGCCCGCGCCATGTGGGCGCGGCCGTGGCGGAGCGAGAGGCCGGTGAAGGCGGCTCGGAGCGTCGGGTCGGTCCGTTCGCCGTCTGCGAGCACCGGCAGCGCGAGGACCCCGTCCGCGCCCGCCGTCACGGCCGCCGCCTCGGCGTCGAGCCGCGCGAAGTCACGGGCGCCGGCCCGGCCGGCCCGTCCTCCGTAGGAGAGCGCGGCGAACCACGCAATCGCGGCTCCGGTCGTGTTGATCCCCGTCTCGGTCGTGTAGATGTCCGGGACAACGTGCGGGTAGTGAGTGATGAGAAGCTCGGGGAGGGGCGACAACACGGCTGCGTTCAGGCAGGTTGACGAGCCGGCCATCTCGCTGACCGGGCCCGGCGCCACGACCCCGGCCCCGAGAGCACAGGCCTGCGAGTCGGCTCCGCCGAGGACCACGGGCGTCGCGGCCGCGAGGCCGAGGCGGGCGGCGATCGCTGGCCGGAGCCTTCCCAGCGGCTCCCAGGCCGGTCGCACGGGCGGGAAGAGATCCGCCGGAAGGTCCATTTCCTCGAGGAGCTCCGCGTCCCAGCGGCGTTGCACCAGGTCGTAGGCGAGCGTTGCCGCGGCGTGGCTGCCGTCGGTCGCAGCTTCGCCGGTCAGGTCGAGCGCCACCAGGTCGCGTGGCTGGAGCGCGCGGGCGGCCGAGCGGAACCGCTCCGGCTCGTGGTCCCGCAGCCACATGAGCTTCGGGGCGACGTGGAAGGGCGCCGGCAGGTGCCCCGTCCGGCGGTGGATCGCGACATCGCCGAACTGCGTGCGGATCCAGGCCGCCTCGGCAGTGGCCCGATTGTCGCGGTACGTCAGTCCTGGTCCCAGTGGCCGATCCCGAGCGTCGAGGAGGCAGATGGTCGGACATTGCCCGGTCAAGCCGATTGCCAGGATGCGCCTCCGCGGCCCGAGGCCGCGGATCAGCCTGCCCAGCGCAGCGAGGGAGGCGCGCCGCCAGTCGCGTGGATCCTGCTCCGCATGGCCCGGTGCAGGCCACCTTGTCGGGTAGGCGCGACGAACCTCCGTGCGCCGGACGCCGTCGAGATCGAACGCCGCCGCACGCGCGCCGGACGTGCCGACGTCGATGGCGACGAGCACATCCGCCCAGGAGCGATCGTCTGGTCCGGCGCCGCGACTCGCCGGGCCGATCGGCGACAGGGGCGATTCGACGCGCGACCCGGTCACCGACTCGACCCCGCCCCCTCGCGCGCCGCTCGAGCGGCCTCCATCAGGCGCGAGGCCCTCTCCGGGTCGACTGGGTTCCACGTCGAGCCATCCACCTTCAGGCTCGTGCCCACGATCGCGCCGTCCGCGACGCGGAAGATCTCGGCGAGGCGCTCGGCGCGGACGCCGGTGTTGGCGATGACGGGCACGAACGGGACCGCCTCCTTGGCGGCCGCCAGGTTGCTCATCTCGAAGGGCACGCCGGCCGCCGGGCCACTGATGAGGATCGCGTCCATGCCGAGGAAAGCGGCCCCGCGCGCCCGGTCGGAGACGGTCCGGTTTCCGACCGCGCTCGCGAACTCCGGCTGGATGTTGTCGAAGAGCGCGACGTCGTCGGCGCCGATCGCGCTCCGGTATCCGGCGATGTCGCCGATCTGCGGCTGGATCATCCCGAGGTCGCTCTCGTAGACCCCGGTCAGGACCTCCCGGATGAACCGGGCGCCCGTCGCGCGGGCCAGCGCGAGGCTCGCGATCGCATCCCAGAGGATGTTGACGCCGAACGGGACCCGGACGGCCGGTCGCAGCTCACCGATCACGGCGGCCATCGCCGCGGGAATCTCGGGACCGACGCGGAGCTGGTAGGGAATGTCGGCCTCGTTGCAGAAGAGGACGCCATCAACGCCGGCCGCCTGGAGCGCCTCGAGGTCGCGGCCCACGACGTCCACCACGCGCCGCATGCCGGCCGCTCGATCGTGCCAGGGCCGGCCAGGCAGGCCTGGGAAGTGGAGCATGGCGATCACGGGCTTGCGGACTCCGAACAGTCGTTCCAGGGCGTCCATGTGACTCCTTTCGCGGTGGCCCGGCGCGTCCGACGCGGGGCCAGTCCCAGCGTCGGTAGACATCAGACCTTGAAGGGGAGGCCGCCGCTCACGATGAGATGGCTGGCGGTGACGTGGTCGCCGAGCGCCGAGCAGAGGAACAGCACGCCGCCGGCGATGTCGTTCGGGCCCTCGAACTCGCCGAGGATGAGGCGCCGGCGGTACTCCTCTTTCACGTCGGCAGCGGGGATGCCCCGTCGCTCGCCCTCTTGCACCCACTCGAGCTCCATCATCTCGGTGGCCACGTCGCCCGGCCCTATCGCGTTCACCGTGACGTGGGGCGCGAACTCCTGGGCGGCGACCTGGGTGAGGCCGACGATGGCGAACTTGGCGGCGCAGTAGGGGCCGAAGAACTTGGTGACCGTGTTCAGCTGGGCGACGTACGAGCCCAGGTTCACGATCCGGCCCCAGCCGCGATCCATCATCGCCGGCGCCAGGCGGCGCATCGTGAGGAAGGTCGCCTTGGCCATGATGTCGACGTGGTCGTCCCAGTCCTCCTCCGTGCAGTCGACGATGGCCCGGTAGAGGGAGATCCCGGCGTTGTTGACGAGGATGTCGACGCCGCCGAGCGCGTCGACGGCACCGTCGCAGACGGCGTGTACCTCGTCGGCGCGGGCCAGGTTGCCGGGGAGTGCCACGCACCGCCGCCCCAGCAGGGCGACCTCCGCGGCGGTCTTCGCCGCCGTCGCCGGATCCAGGTCGTTGACGGCGACGTCCGCGCCGGCGGCAGCGAGGCGGAGGGCAATCCCGCGGCCGATGCCGCGCCCCGCCCCGGTGACGAGCGCCCGGCGGCCGCTGAGATCGATGGTCTCGCTCATTTCACAGCTCCGAAGGTGAGGCCCTTGACGATGTAGCGCTGGGCGATGCCGGCGAAGATGATCATCGGGACGACGGCGGTGACGGCCGCGGCGGCCATCTCCTGCCATCGGATCGCGGCGTAGCCACGGTACCCGGCGACGGCGATCTGGACCGTGCGCGCCTCGTCGAAGGTCAGCGAGAGCGCGATCGTCACCTCGTTCCACATGTTGATCCCCACGAGGATTGAGGTAGCGGCGAGGCCCGGCGCGGCTAGGGGGAGGTAGACCTTGAGCAAGGTCTGGAGCTCCGAGCAGCCGTCGACGCGGGCCGAATCGCCGAGCTCCTGGGGGACCTCCCGCAGGAACGACTCGATGAGCCAGACCGCGAACGGGATCGCGAAGACCTGGTAGATGATCGCCAGGCCGATGACCGTGTCGTACAGGCCCAGCTGCTGGTAGGCGACGTACATCGGGATGACGAAGAGGAACTCCGGCGTCGTGTAGGCCAGCAGGAGCCAGAGCCGCACGTAGCGCCCGCCGCGGATCCGGAAGCGGACGATCGCGTAGGCGGCCGGCGTGGCCGCGAGAAGGGTCAGGGCGACCCCGAGCAGCACGACGAGGGCGCTGTTGAGGAACGACTCGCCGAACCCGCTGCCCCAGATCTCGAGGTACTTGCTGAAGTCGGGGACGTAGATCAGGTCGGGTGGCGTCTTGAACGCCTCGCGCGGCGTCTTCGTCGAGATCACGAAGAGCCAGTAGAGGGGGAAGAGCGACAGGAAGGTGGCGAAGAGGGCGATGGCGTACGCCACGAACGTGGTCAGGCGCGTCCGGGCCCGATGGCGGTTCATGCCGCGCCCTCCCGCTCGCGGCCCGGCAGGAGCCACTGGTAGAGGAGGAGCACGAGCACGGCGAATGCCGCGAAGACGACCATGATCGTCATCGACATGCTCATGTTCAGCTGCTTGAAGGCCACGCGGTAGGCCAGGACCTGCACCGACTCCGTCGTCGTCATGGGCCCCCCGCCGGTGGTCCCGAAGATGATGGCAAAGACCTTGAGGCAATCCACGGTCCGGAACATGAGGACCACGAGGATCGTTGGCCGGAGGAGCGGCAGGGTGAGATAGCGGAAGCGCTGCCGGGCGTTGGCCCCATCGACGTTCGCCGCCTCGAACGGCTCCGTCGGCAGGGCCTGGAGGCCGGCCGAAAGGACGATGAAGACGAAGGCCGTCTGCCACCAGGTGTCCACCAGCACGATCGTGGCCATCGCCATGCCGGGGTCCCCGAAGAAGCCCATCCGGGGCAGGCCCATGAGCTGCAGGCCGTAGCTGACGATGCCCACGGTCGGATCGAGCATGACCTTCCAGATCATGCTCACGATGATCCCGGAGACCATCAGGGGAATCAGCAGGAGCGTCCGCAGGACGCCTCGCCCAAAGCCCAGCCGGCCGAGCACCAGGGCCAGCCCGAGGCCCAGGACGAACTCGACGGAGACGGCGCTGACGGTGAAGACAATCGTGTTCCAGAGCGCCGTCCGGAACCGGTCGCCGGTGAGCACGTCGAGGTAGTTGGCGAGCCCGACGAAGTTGAACCGCTGGCCCCAATTCCAGTCGAAGACGCTCATGTAGATGGAGTAGAGCGTCGGGTAGACCGACGTCACCCCGAGGATGAGCAGCGCGGGGACGAGGAATCGCGATCCCCGATCGACACGGCGGCCGGCGGGGCGGCGGAAGAGGGTCATGCCGGTCTCTCGGAGATGGGCTGGCCCCGCCTCCGGGGGGCGGCCGGCGGGGCCAGCTTCATCGATCTGAGGGGAGGGTTATGGATTCACGGCTGCCTTGAGCGCGTCGTTGCCCGCGGCGCAGACCGTGGCGGGATCACCGCCTTGCGCGATGCCCAGCATCGTGTCGGCGATGGCGAGCGCGCCGTCCTTCCAGCCTTCCTTGAAGACGACGGTCGTCCGAGAGGTCGCCATCGCCTTGTTGACCGCGGCGATGTACTCGGGGTTGAGCTTGGAGGTGTAGGTCGGATCGGAGTACGACGAGAGGCGCGGTGCGCCGCCGGTGGCCGCCCCGATCTTCGCCGTGTTCGCCTTGCTGGTCATCCACTGGATGAAGTACCAGCCGGCGTCCTTGTTGACCGCATTCCTGGGGATCCCGAGGCCCCACAGCCAGTGGCCGGTGAAGCTGTCGCCGCCGGCGGTCACGGGCGGCAGGGCCACGTAGCCAACCTTGCCGGCGACCTGGGAGACCGAGGCGTCCTCGTAGCTCGGGCCGAAGAGGCTGGCATCGATGAAGAAGGCCGCCTTGCCCTGCGAGAAGAGCGTGTTGGCGTCCGGCCAGTCGATAGCGTACTTGTTCGCCGGGCCGGCGGCCAGGAGCTTGCCGTAGTTGGCGAGGCCCTTGCAGACCCCCTCGTCGGTCAGGCGCGGCTTGTCCCAGCCGCCGTCGAACCACATGCCGTACGGGGTTGGCGCGTCACCAGCACCCCACGCGTTCCAGACCACGCCGGAGAGGGTGTCCATGATCGTGTCGGAGCGGATGCCGCGCATGACCGCACCGGAGATCCCCTGGGACCCCTTCTCGGCCGTGACCGTGTTGGCGGCGGCGATGAGGTCGTCGAACGTCGCCGGAACCTCGGCGACGAGGTCTTTGTTGTAGAAGAGGATGTAGGTCTCGAACGAGATCGGGATCCCGTAGAGCTGGGCCGCCGGGTCACCCGGCGGGTACGTGGCGCCGGTCAGGAAGCCCGCCGGGAAGTCCGCCATGTCGTAGTCCGGCGAGGTCTTCGTCGGGTCGTTGAGGTAGGGGGTCAGAGGCTCGATCGCGTCCGCCGTGTACTGCGAGTACGCCGTGGAGTCCATGGGCAGGAAGTAGACGTCGGCGTTGCCCTTGGCGGCCCGGATCGTCTGCTCCATCTTGTCGAAGTAGAGGTCCTCGGAGAACGGCTGGACGTTGACCTTGATCCCGGTCTCAGCCGTGAACTGCTCCAGGAGCGGGGTCATCCCGTCGGTCCAGGGATGCTGGTTGGCGAGGAACGTGATCTCCGTCCCCGCGTACTTCTTCCAGTCGAACGCCGCCGCCGACGGCTTGGCTGACCCCGCGGCCGGGGTCGCTGCCGGGGTCGCGGCGGGGGTCGGAGACCCGCCCTGCCCGGCACACCCGGCGACGACCAGGCTCAGGGCTGCCGCGGCGCTTGCCCAGCGTGTCCATCGAGCTCGCATTCCGTCTCCTCCTCAGGCGCGACGTCGGCCGTCCGGCCGGCTCATCGCGACGTCATGCCGAAAGCCAGTCGCGCATCCGCGCGATGAACTCCTCCGTGACCGGTCGTTCGCTTGCGACGGTGTACCACAGACCGCCGCGGGAGACCGCGTCGGGAAGCCGGCGCATTGCCTCGGCGACCTGATCCCACGTCACGCCCATCTGCTCGGGATGGTACGGGACCCCGATCCGTTCGATCATCTCCTTGATCCATTCCGCGCGGTTGTCCTGGAGCGCGCTCATGAGGAGCACCCCCAGCCCGACGATCTGGCCGTGCACGAACGGCCGGTTGGTGAGGTATTCGAGCGAGTAGAACACGTAGTGCTCCGCGCCCTCGATGTGGCGTGGGTTCCAGCCGGCGTTGTGGAACGCCGACCCTCCCCAGCGGAGGGACTCGGCGAGAGCCCGGATCCCCTCGTCGGTGACGTCGTGAATGTCGTCGGCGTGGTCGACGACCCGCTGGAAAGCGACCTGCGCCTCCTCGACGAGACGCTCGTCGTAGGGCCACTGGCGCTCGGTCTTGCCGAGGTCGCGGGCCATCTTCCAGTCCCAGTGCGCGGTGTGGTAGCAGAGGATGTCGCCGACGCCCGAGCGGTTGAGATCGACCGGCGCGCTGGAGATGACGTCGAAGTCGACGTAGACGGCTTCCGGAACGGCCCAGCCCACATAGCGCACGATGCCGCCGGTGCGGACTGCGGCCCGGTGGGCCCACGCTGCGTTGACCGACATGACCGTCGGCACCTGGAAGAGCGGCAGCCGTCGGGCCCAGGCCACGTACTTCGCCACGTCGAGTGCCTGGCCCCCGCCGAGGCCGATCACGGCCCCGCAGCGGGGCAGGTCGCGGACCGTGCGGTCCAGGTCATCGCGCTCGAGCGAGCCGACGAAGAGGGGACCGACGAGGTGCTCGTCGAACTGGTCGGCGAACCGCGGCCAGAGATCCTCCATCGTGACGACGAGG
>Ga0315286_10004782_pt1 | contig 12993 bp, 9 predicted proteins | sample YL17G10_0_MG_FD_205038 | JGI IMG/M metagenome (GOLD analysis project Ga0315286, IMG submission 205038) | Sediment microbial communities from Yellowstone Lake, YNP, Wyoming, USA - YL17G10_0 | ecosystem: Environmental > Aquatic > Freshwater > Lake > Sediment | place: USA: Wyoming | collected... | reverse complement strand
TTGGAGCAGGTGGAGGCTAGTCTTTTCCCCCCTCATGGCTTTCAGCAAAGACTGCCACCACGGGCTGTCCCAGATGAGTTGCCACACTTGGTCAGCACGAAAATGGCGCCCACACGCTTTGCAGGCTGAAAAAGGGTCAGCGAAGCCAGCCAGATGGCCGCTAGCCGCCCAGACTTGGGGGTGCATCAGGATGCTGGCATCCAGCCCCACCATGTCATCCCGCTCCCGCACCACAGACCGCCACCAGGCCTCCTTGATATTGCGTTTGAGCTCTACACCCAGCGGGCCATAGTCCCAGCAACTGGCCAGCCCGCCGTAGATCTCGCTGCTCTGGAAGATATAGCCACGCCGCTTGCACAGCGATACGATGGTGACCATATCCACTTTGCCTGATGCTTGTTTGACCACGTTTAAACCTCCTGGGGTTATAAATTAACAGCTTTGGGGCCAAAAGTCAAAAAGCCCTATCTTGTTGAAAGTGTGCTCCGTCCTCTGATAGAATTACTCTTCAGACTACGTATGAGAGGGGTAAATGTGAGCAGTGTTGTTCGGGTGGCCGAGGATATCTATCAGATTGACGCCCAGTTGGCCGCAGCAGATAGGCCTATGATATCTTACTTAATCGCAGGCAGTCCGGCGGCGCTTATAGAGAACGGACCTGCCAGCACCATTCCTGCCATCCTTGAGGCGCTACGTCAGGTGGGGCAGGAGCCGGCGCAGGTTGCTTTTATCATTCCCACGCATATTCACGTGGATCATGCTGGTGGCTCTGGCCAACTGGCCTGGCTGTGGCCCTGGGCACAGGTGGTGCTCCACGAACAGGGGCTCCGCCATATGACAGACCCTACCAGACTTATCGCCAGCACTAAGAAAGCCTTTGGCGACAATTTTGAGGACTTCTTTGGACCCATAGTTCCAGTGGCTGAGTCTCAGGTAAGGGTGGTGCGGGGTGGTGAGACGCTGCGCCTGGGCCGTCGCGAGCTCAAGGTCATATATGCCCCAGGACACGCGCCACACCATAACTGTATTTACGACAGCCTCAGTCGGGGCCTTTTTTGTGGTGAAGCACTTGGCCTGCCGGTGGGCGAGACCGATTATGTTATGCCTTCTGCCATACCGCCGGGCTTTGACCTGGAAGCGACCCTGGACACCTATAATAGGTTGGAGCAACTATCACCGTCCATCCTGTTTTATTCCCACGATGGAGTCAGCCGGGATGTGGCCAGGCGAATTCAGGCGGTGCGCACCAGCACGCGGCGCGTTGGTGAACTGGTTAAGACTGGCATGGAGGCTGGGGAAGACTTAGCAGTAGTATGTCAGCGGGTGGGGCGAGGCTTAACTGAGGATGGGCTTTCTGTGGCTGTGGAGCAGTTGTTTCCGTTGGTGGCCGGCTATGTATTCTATTTTCAGAGAAGAGGGATAGAGAGAGGGTAATTTCAATGATCTTGCAAATGCTGGTTGTAGGACCCTTTGGCTCAAATTGCTATGTAGTGGGCTCGGAGAAGACCAAGGAGGGGATCATAATTGACCCCGGGGCTGATGCTGAGGCAATCATTGATATGGTGCATAAGCTAGGGCTGAACATCACTTTGATTGTAGCCACTCACGGCCATGCCGACCACTTGGGGGCGCTGAGCCAGGTTAAAGAGGCTACCAAAGCTCCCTTTGCCCTGCACGCCGCCGAAGCACCCACGCTGCCTAAAATCAGTAAGTACATCTCTTCAATGTTTGGCGTTCGGCTTGCTCCTCTCCCGCCGCCGGATAGGCTGCTCCATGAAGGGGACACTATTAAAGTGGGTGAACTCAGTTTAAAGGTGCTGCATACACCGGGGCACAGCCCGGGCGGTATCTCTCTGGTGGGGCATGGGGTGGTGTTCAGCGGCGATACCTTGTTCAACTATGGCATTGGTAGGACAGATTTTCCCGATGGTGACTACGATGCGCTCATGGAGAGCATCAGGACCAAACTCATGACGTTACCCGACAAAACGGTGGTGCTCTCTGGACATGGCACTGAGACCACCATTGGGGCAGAGCGCAAGGGAAATCCCTTCTCGCGTGACTGGTCAGGCTAAAAAAGAGGTCCAGGAAACTTCCTGGCCGTCCGCCTGAGGCGGATGGGGTGTCCCCCCAGATTCAAAATTACCCCAAGATTGGGGGATCAAGGGGGTTGATTAAGACTTTTTCAGCGTTATCCAAGTGGCTAGTATTCTATGCCCCGCAAAATTAAGGATTTTGTGGGGTTTATTTACTTTTCACCAAACCCGCGCCAGGTTGTGCATGAATCGAGCGGCTGGCGGAGCGGCATGAACTTATTGTAGGGGTGGTCCCAGTCAGGATACCCTATAGCTATGCCCGCAATGAGCCGTTTTGATTCCGGGATTCCAATCATCTCCCTAATTACATCGGGATATCTGATTACCTCACCCAGGCCACAGGTCCCCAGCCCGCGGGCGTGAGCAGTGAGTAATATCCCATAGAGGAGATACCCGACATCAAGTAGCACCCATTCGCCGAGAGAGGCCTCACAGCACAATATTATCCCATTGGGAGCATCCATAAACCTGGACTGACGAACACTCCACTCCTGTCGCTTTTGGACATCGTTCCTGTCAATGCCCAGGAATTCAAAGAGCCGCTTACCATGTGCGCGGCGGCGAGCCAGAAGATGCTCAGGGAAGTGAGGCCAGGGGATATCCGAGTAAGGCTCTTCCCCGGCAGCCCTCTTGGCAGCTAGTCGTTGCTTTAGCTTCTCAAATACCTCTCCTCCCATCACCACGATTTCCCAGGGCTGGATGTTACCTGCCGAGGGGGCCCAGATGGCTACCTCAAGGATTTTCCTTAAGAGTTCCTTAGGCACGGGAGTGGGCTTGAAGGCTCTTATGCTTCGTCTGGTCTTGATGGCTTCGATTGTGTCCATCTGATCTCCTCTGACCCTATCCCTCTCCTGCAGGAGAGGGTGTGAAAGGAATCTGGGGGATACCCCCAGACCCCACCAGAGAGGCTCGGCCTCTCTGGACTCTCCACTATTTTCAGTACAATGATATGCGGGCAATGATTATGGAATCGCTAACTGGTTAAGCTTTAATCCTCTTCTTTATGTCTTCCACTACTGTCTTGGCGCCTTCAGCGCAACCTGCACCGCCTACCAAGCCTGTCGGGTTTACCGCATCCCCCACGTTATAAAGGTTTTCCACCGGTGTTCTCTGGTGTTGTTCTGCACTGGGAAAGGCACGAACACACGGCCAATCCTTGCGATAGTGGCGGGACAGCAGTATTTCACCACCCAGTTTCTCGAACTGGGGGAAGGTGTCATGCAGGTCGGCCAGGAATATCTCGTATTCCTTCTTGGGGTCGTACTCGGTAGTCTGCTCTGGTTTCACATATAAGATCATCAGGTTCTTGCCTTTAGGAGCAAGTTCGGGCCAGATCATGGAGGTGTCTGACCAGAGGCAACTCCTTCGAGTATCGATAGTGTAAAGCCCTCCTGGCCAGTCATACAAAGGTCCGTTAGTTGTCATCCAAAATTCAAGCGCCCCTAACGGCTTCAGGTCTTTGACCTCCTCGACGTAACCCCGATCGAAATTTTGCTCTCCAGCCAGCTCCACCGTCTTTTGTGGCCCGGTATCACTGACCACCACCCTGGCTTCGATCTGAAGTTCACCCTCAGGGTCCCTGGCCTCGACGCCTTTGACCACGCCATCACGCACCACTATTCTCTCGGCCTTGGCCCGGATCAGGATTTCTCCTTTATTGTTTACGATCGCCTTGGCCAGAGAGTCGACCACCGGTTTGAGGCCGCCCTTGGGCATAAGTTGTTCAGTGCCGGCAAGTGAGCTGGCCATGGTCACTACAAATCTGATCATCGCGCCAGCGGAAATCTCATGCAAATTCACGCCCACTACCTGGACACACCAAGCGTTGAGGAGTTTGTGAATAGTCTTGTTATCAGTTATCCCAAGCAGCCAATCGCTGAAGGTAATACGATCAGACGGCTCGCGCCATCTGAAACAGCGCCTGAGAGCCGAGATCACCTTTTCTTCCTCTTGTTTGTCCCGGCTGGCCAGGGAAATGAGGTTCCACAACCCCCCTTTAGCTAGCATATCATGGTCTTTTCCGCCAAATCGCCATTTAGGCGCTGGAATGGGCTTCATCTCGAAATCTGTGTCACCGTGAACCTCTCTTAGGAGAACCAGAACAGGTTCTTTCTGGCCATACATAAACCAATGAGCACCGCATTTAATTTGGTACCCTTTGTACTCTAGCCAGGTATAGCGTCCCCCCAGATACGGCAAGGCCTCTAGAACTATGGTTTTGTACCCAGCATAGCTCAGCCTGGCAGCAGCACATAAGCCGCCTATGCCTGCACCTATGACCACCACATCGCAACTCTTCTTCTCCATTTTTACACCTCTTCGATTGCACCTATGGTGCCGTAGTCAATGCAAATAAAGCGCTGGCAACAGTGCTCTGGATAGCGTAGCCTCTAAGGTTCTTCATAATATTCAGAGCAGACCCTTCGCCGTACACAACGGCGTGCCTCTGTCTGAGCACTACGTTGACTATAAGTCCGCTCAATTTCCCTGAAATCTTTAATTCGCTCCTTGGCTGCCGCTCCTCGTGTTGGACTCCTCTTTTGGACGGGGATGCGGCTGCGGTACTCCTCCTGGCTAAGCTTCTCTAAGTGCTTCCTTACAAGCTCAAGGTATTCTGGCTTGCTGTTCAAGTATCTATGTATGTACCTGGCCGCACTCTTACCAGAGGCCATGGCCTTTACAACCATACTCGGGCCGCTAACCACATCACCGCCAGCATATACCCCCGGTAGATTGGTAGTTAGTGTGCGGGGGTTGATTTTCAAATCTGTGCCCAAGGAGGCCAGGCTCGGTGCTTGGCCGATAGCCACCACCACCATGTCGGCATCTGTCACTTTCTCGCTGCGACCTAGAAATGCCGGCCTGATTCTGCCTGCCTCATCACGCTCGATGGCCTTCACCTTGGCTAAGCTTACCCCGCATACCTTGCCGCCTTTGCTCAAAATGCTCTGCGGGCCCAGGCTGCAATCAATCTTGACGCCCTCCTCTTCCGCCCTGCGAACTTCCCAATCAAAGGCTGGCATTGCCTCTCTGGCCTCAAGACAGGCCACATTAACCTCTGAAGCTCCCAGCCTGATGGCTACTCTGGCCGCATCTATGGCGACATTACCACCGCCAATCACCAACACCTTTTTCTTCACATCTATTTTCTCACCCGTATTAACGGCTCGGAGTAAATCAACCCCGCTGATAACTCCCGGGGTATCCACCCCAGGGATCCTTAGCTTTAAGGTCTCGTTAGCTCCGGTGGCAATGAATACCGCCTGAAAGTTACGCTGTAGGTCATCCAGCTTGACCTTTTCTCCCACCCGGGTATTGGTCTTTATTTCAACCCCGAGACTCTGGATATAGCCGATGTCTTGACTGACAAGGTGCTTAGGCAGACGGTACTCAGGTATGCCATATCTGAGCATGCCACCAGGCTCAGGTGCGGCCTCGAATATGGTGACATCATAACCGAGCAAAACAAACTCATGAGCTGCCGCCAGTCCGGCGGGGCCGGCACCTATGATTGCTATCTTCTTGCCCAACTTTTTCACCTTGGGCCTATCGATCTTATCCAAATCGCCCTGATCTGCGAGGAACCTCTTTATATCGCAGATGCCTATCGGCTCATCAACATAGCTGCTGCGGCACGCATCCTGGCAGGGATGATAGCAGACACGGCCCAGGACAGCCGGGAGAGCATTGGTCTTCCGCATCAGCTTATAGCCTTCGAGGAATTTACCATCGGAGCATAGTGATAGATAGGCTGGAATATCCATATGAATGGGGCATGCCACCCTACATGGTGGTACCTTTATGGCTTCAACAGGACAGGCGTTAAGACATATGAAGCAGCGGACACATTTCTCTTCGTCCACATGGTTAACAAAGTCCTCTGTTGATACCTTAAGGGCTTCCCAAGGGCACAGGACATTACACAGGCCACACCCTAGACAAGTTTCCACATCGATCCAGGTTCCCACTTTTTATACTCCTCAGAGAGTTTCTTCTAAGGCTGCTGAAAAATGCCCCCAGGACTTCTTCGGCAGTCCCCCTTTATGTTCCCCGGCTCTGTTCTTGTTCTTAGGTCTTCAGCCACTATCCTGGCACCTTCGGCAGTACCTGCGCCAACAATCCGGTCTGGCCGGCTTACCGTGGTGCGGTAGTCAGTAACCTTCCCGTTCTCAATCTGCATATCTAGGCTTGAAACATTTACGGGGTGAAAAAATGACACAGGGCTGGAAGTGGCACCTCAATGTCATGATACTCATCGTTAGCACCTGACTTTGGTGACACCCCCCAGCCCTGCTATTCTACTGAAAAACGCCTTATACGGTTGATCCTGCTAGCAGGTGACCTCCCACTTGCAGGCGATCTCGTCTGGACTCTTGCGAGGTGGTATCTTGAGAGCATTAAACTTCAAATTCGGGTGGAAGTACTGGCCTGACTTCTCGAAGCACACCTTCTCCAGGTCTGAGCATACAAGCTCAATAAATTTGGTGTCACCAGTCGGCTCCCAGCGAAGCAACGCCGGGCAGCGGGTGACGGTCATAATCCCGTGGTTGGGGTTTATGATCTCCATGGTGTACTCAAATCGGTACATGGGGAAGAAAGGATCAAGCTGGAGCTCCTTGAAGAAGCCGATGACGTTCATGTCAGTTATCTTAAAGGCGTGGGCCATTCTCTCGACATAAGGTTGGCCTACCCTCAGCCAGTTTTCCTTCCACATGGCGTATTCCACTTTTTCGCCATACTTCTCATTGACGCACTGTCGCCAACCCCAGTGCAGCATCAGAGCGACGAGAGAATAACTCTTGGCCAGCTTTATTAGCGCCTTTTTGGAAAGGTTCTCAAGCTGGAGGTTGGGGTTAAACGGGCCGCTGTAATCGTCCATCTCCTTTATTGGCTGCTCCGGTGCCTTTGCCTCGGCTGCTTTCTTCTTTGCCTGCTCTGGCATATTAAACCTCCTTCGGTTCTTTAAAATGGGTGGATTTCACAACGCTTAAAGTATAGTTAAGTCACATGCGGTTGTCAATTTGATGTCTATCGGGTCAGGGGGCATTTCCTTAGATCACCTCCTCGGCTTTCAGCTTGGCTAGATCCTCCCATGTGTAGCCCAGAATATTCTGGAGCACTTCCTCCGTATGCTGCCCGAACTCTGGGGCTGGCAGCCGGACTGACGCAGGTGTCTGGCTGAAATGCATGGGGGAGCCGGTGATAGTTATTTTCCCCAGGGCCGGATGATTGAAGTCCACAATATAGTCATTGGCTCTCATCTGGGGATCCTCTACTACATCAGAGATGGTGTTGACCGCCTCAAAAATGAGGTCTCCGCTCTTCTCCAGGCTTTGTAGCCACTCCGCTCTGCTTTTGGTGACAAAAATACTATCCATAATGGAGATCAACTCGGCGGCATTCTGCGCCCGTGTTTCCATAGTACTGAATCTGGGGTCTTTCTCCAGATGTTCCAAACACAAAGCTCGGCACAATGCAGGCCAATACCTATCAGGTTGGGTGTGGGTTAGCACTATCCATTTGTCATCCTTACACTTATAGTGGTTCCACAGAGGGTTGCCAACTCTGGTTCTGACGAAGGGCCCGAATTCCTGTCCCATAACGAGCCTGAATTCAATGTTCACACTCAACAGGTTTGTCAAGCTGCCCAGCACTGAGGCTTCAACCTTTTGGCCTATCCCCTGCCGCTCACGCACCAGTAAGGCTGCTACCGTAGCAAAGGCGGTCATCAGGCCGCCTAACTGGTCGCCAATGCCAACCTGAAGTGCCCTGGGGGGCATTCCAGGCTCAGCAGCGACAGCCATCATCCCAGACCTGGCCTGCCCGGTTACATCGAAACAGGGCTTGTTGCTGATGGGGCCCTGAGGCCCCCAACCCGAGGCCATGGCATATATTAAGCGGGGGTTATATCGGGAAAGGGTCTGATAGTCCAGTCCCAGCCTCTCGGCAGTACCCTGGCGCATGTTCTGGATAAATACGTCTGATTTCTCCACCAACCGGTAAAGGATTTCTCTACCCTTTTCTTTTATCAGGTCTAGAGTTATGGATTTCTTGTTGCGGTTGTGATGTTCGAAGAGGCAGTTGCGTCCATATACGGCAGTGGATGCTCCTACGACCCTGGCTAGTCCTCGTGCGGGGTCACCATCCACCCGGTTCTCTATTTTGATTACCTCAGCCCCGAGGTCTCCCAGAATTCTGGCGGCTACCGGGCCTTGTTGCCAGTGTCCCCACTCCAGAACCCGGACACCTTCTAACACCATACTCATAATATTAGCTCTCTTGCTTACGCTTGGGCAAATTTCTTTAGATAGAAGTCGATTCTCCCGAAAATAGCTCTTTCAACCCCCTGAATCCCCCAATCTTGGGGGAATTGGTGGGCTAGGGGGATACCCCCAGACCCCCTCCAATCTGCCTCCGGCGGACGCCCCTTATGGAATCCCCATTTTTGTGTCCCAATATGCTCAGGAGTTCATGATTGAGGCGTGCTATCCCTGCCTATGCTAAGTTTTTGGCTCTACCTTGAACTCCCAGACACAGCAGGTGGCGTCCTTGCTTTTCCGGGGTGGCAGTTCCAGAGCTTTACAGGTCATATTGGGGTTGAAGTATTTGCATATTGCGGTGAAGGCGCGGTCCTCCACGCCACCTGGACCACAGAGGGCTTCTATGCCCTTGTCGTCCTTGCGCCTCTCAAGATAGAACAGGCTGGCGCAGTAAGTACAAGTCCCTATGGCATGATTTCTGTTTTTTATGTCGAAGTCAAATTTGAATAGTCCTTCTCTAGCGCCATCGGGGCACATCTGGAAATATTTCAGCATGGTAACGACATCGTCTCCGTAGAGATTCATTGCTTCTTGGACCAGAGGGATTTCAAACTGCTTTAGCTGCTTTTCGTAGACAATGGAATCCAGCTCTCGAGCTGCTTCAACGCCCAGTCTCTCCCTGTTTACAGTGTTCCACATTCCCATCAGGCCCACGAATATACGCTGATAGTTCCTCAGCAGCTTTGCAAGGGTATCTACGGAGAAATCTTCGAACTTTGCATCGGGTCTATACTCACCGCTGTAGTCTTTGATTCCTTTCATGCGACCTCCTCTTTTTCATAGCTATTTTACCATTTTCCTGGCGAGTTAGCCTTCATCCTTATAGACCCGGCACTGTACGGCGCGCAGCACCCAGGCACCGGTCATGGAGTCCCGGAAATCCGGACCTTCGTTCAGGATGGCATTGATGTTCGATTCCCAGGCACCGTGAAGAGAAGGCTCTTCTGCCGGCTTTTCAGGGAACCACCAAGCGAATTCGGTGCTCACCACTCTGGGGTCGATGCCGGAGAAATACTGGCACTTGAACCTAGCCTTGCCCAGGGGTGTCTCGACCCACACCCAATCGCCATCTTCGACGCCTATCTCGGCAGCTTTTTGAGGGTTCAACTGGGCTATTGGCGCAGGGGATTTTCGTCGCACAGTCCCGATCTGGCGGCCCTGCGACTGGTACAGGTTCCGGTTGCGATGGCTGATCACGATCATGGGGAAGTCTTTGGCTAGTTCTGTGGAGCTGACAAAGCTCTGTGGCGGCTCCACATACTTGGGCAGCGGATCATATCCGAGATCTTCCATAATGGTGGAGTATAGCTCGACCTTGCCTGTGGGTGTGCCAAACCCGGTCTTTTCGTATTTCAGGTATCCCACGTGTGGTGCGTCAATGCCACCTCTTTCCTCCACGAACGACTTAAGGGTGAAGCCCAGCGGGGCCAGTCGGTAGTCGCAGGCGTCTTCTAGGGTCTTCCAGGGCCAGTATTTCTCTTGGCCCAGCCTCAGTCCTAGCTCCCGCCAGAGATAATACTCAGGCTTACGCTCATACATGGGGCTGATAACCGCTTCGCCGGCGCTGACAATATGGAAGAAGTCCCCTCCATAGATGAGTGGCTTCTCCAGGTAAGAGGCCGCCGGCAGGACGTAATCGGCCATGAGACAGCTAGGGGTCATGAATATGTCCATAGCTACATGGAAGTCTACCTTTTTCATGCCCTCATACACCATTCTCGCGTTGGGTAAGGTGAGCAGGGGATTTGCGCCCTCAGTTATTAGTGCCTTTACGGGGTAAGGCTTTCCCGTGATCATGGCCCGGTATACATCCGGCGTATAGGCCCCGCCGATCCACCACCAGGCGGCCAGGGGCCTCTTCTCTACTTTCTTAAAGTTCTCTTCTACCCTGTGGAAGAGGTCCCAGGACCAGAGCTTGAACTCCTTCTCGCCGATCATCTTGGCCTTCTGCTCGCGGGAGAGCATGTCATGGACTTCGATCTGGGCCTGGAGGATGATGTTGGGGTTCGGTCCCAGTATCCAGTCCCCACCCGGGGCATCGATGTTGCCAGTGATGGTCGGCAGGAAGTACCTCATCTGGAGCACCGAGGTGACATTGGGGACCATCTCCAAGCCCATGCCGTGCGCCACTGTGGCCGGTTTGGAGGTGGCGTAGAGCCTGGCTGCCTCCCTGATCTTCTCCGCAGGCACCCAGGTTATTTCGGCCACCTTCTCCGGAGGGTACTCCTTGACCCTTTCCGCCAGCTTGTCGAAGCCGTAGCACCATTTGTCGACGAATGCCTTGTCGTAGAGATCCTCGGAGATGATAACATTGGCCATGCCTAGAAGCAGGGCGGCATCAGTCCCCGGCCGGGGCTGTAGCCAGATATCGGCTCTCATCGCCGCCTCCGTACCCCTGGGGTCAACCACGATGAGCTTGGTGCCCTGCTCCAGGAGGTCTAGGATCTGGAGCCACTCATATCTGGTGGAGCTGGCAGGGTTGCGTCCCAGAAGCATGATGCAGCGGGTGAGACGGTTGGGGAAATGGAAATGTACAGCACCTCCCACATGCACAAAGCTAAGGGCCGCCGCCACCCCGTAGCATATCTGCGCCTGGCCGGCATAGGTCGGGCTGCCGAAGATGTTCTGGAAGCGGGCGCGGTACTCATCAGAGCAACCGTTCTCCCCGATGCAGTTAAAAGCTACCGCCTCGGCCCCATATTGGTCCCTGATCCTGGCTAGCCGGGAGGCGATGTCGTCCAGGGCCTCCTCCCAGGTAACGCGCTGCCACTTGTTATCACCCCGCTCCCCCGCTCTCTTCATGGGGTAGTTGAGCCGCTGCGGGTGGTCTATGTACTCCGCCACTCCCCGCGCCCGCGGGCATGAACCTACGATAGACGTCCACTTCCGAGCGGATCTCTTCTCGCTTCCCCTATGTACGTACTCCTGACCAGTTATCTTGTCGTCCTCGATAATCACATTAACCACGCATTTATTGGTGCACAAACCACATATTGCACGCCTCATTTCCTTATCCATCTGCTCCTTCCCCTTTTCATAGCATTCTTCTCTCACAAATTCGGTAGCTTGTTAGCTCTTCATGAACCAGCGTAGTGTATCGTTGCTCATCAGAGCTAGACTACAAGCCCTCTTTGCTCCAGATCAATCGCAATATCCTTAAGGCCAAGCTCCTCTAGCTCCTTTTTGGTCTGAAGTCCGCTGATAACATCCCATCCTCTAAGCTGATAGTACTCGTCTTTCATTCGCTCAAATTCCTCTCGATCCACCACTGCACCTTTTTTGGTTATTACCTCGCCGTCCTTGCCAGGTACCAGGCAATCCGGGTTATACGGGGCAAGAAGTCTCCTTATAGGTCTTGTGTGCAGATATTCTGGCAGTGTATCATCTTCTCTACCTCTATGACCTTCTCTGGCAAGTATCGCTCTTTGTAGATTGACAACCCTCTCACCTATTCTGTAAAACCCTTCTTCGTCAGCATCTTTCCCGGTCACCGCAGAGAAGAGTTTGCTTTCGATGGTTGGGTCACCTATATGATCCTCAGAATCGTTAACAACTATGATAGGCCACGAGAAACTACATAGAATCAGGCTGTCTTTTATAAACTCCCGATCCTGTATTTTCTTGGCTGCCAGTGCTTTGCCGTTGTAAGTGGAGAAATCCAGTGCCAGTTCGCTTCCAAAAAACCTCTTAGCAATGTTATGAAGTACCTCGCTGGAAACAAATGCTTGCTCATGCTTCCTCGCCCACTGTAACCAATGCATCACAGGCCCCATCACTTCTGTGAACTGACTCGGGGTTGGCCTTGGCTCCATAGCATAGAGAAGCGAACTGGCGATATATACTCTCGGGTCATGCGGCAGTACCCGGTCCTTCATAATATAGCCGGTCAGCAGATCTTTGGTTCCCCTCCCCACTAGGTCAGCGGCATGGAGTGTTCCCTGTGCAAGTACATCCCCAAAGCCATCCCGCAGCGAAATATTTTTGACCAAGGTTTCTATGAATTCAAGACTTCCCATTTTGGATAGAGGGATATCTGTGTTTTCGTCAGTTAGAATGCCTGCTTCGCGGCATCGCAATAGCCATGTTATCATTGGCTGAATGGCATTAGTATCAAGCCCATATTCATCACAGAGCTTATTGGCGTAAAAAGGGACCTCATTCCACTCATTATAGTAATGGCGAGCCAGCTCCTGGTAAAAAAGCCCGGACTGGCACATAAATTTCCCTCTCTTGCCATCACTCGCTTTAAAGGTGACTCTAAAACAGCCACCCGGACAACCGTAGCAGTAATCCTTTTCTGTTTTTGGGCCTGCTATAAGCCCAATGTCTGGCGGTAGCATACCTTTCTTCAATTCACGCACGTATTTGGTGAGTTGCCTGAACTTCTCTGGGTCGGCCACTGCTACCTTTCGGCTGCCCCTTACTGCGACAGCCTTTAACCTTTTGGAACTCATAACAGCGCCAAAGCCACTTGAGCCACTGGCGTCATTATCGGCAAGTAGGCTGGCAAAAGTAACCATGTTCTCCCCGGCAGGACCAATGGCCACCACGCTAACGGAACTACCCAGTTCACTTTT
>Ga0315286_10004781_pt1 | contig 12994 bp, 8 predicted proteins | sample YL17G10_0_MG_FD_205038 | JGI IMG/M metagenome (GOLD analysis project Ga0315286, IMG submission 205038) | Sediment microbial communities from Yellowstone Lake, YNP, Wyoming, USA - YL17G10_0 | ecosystem: Environmental > Aquatic > Freshwater > Lake > Sediment | place: USA: Wyoming | collected... | reverse complement strand
CCTTCCGGTCTTGAGCCTTCAAATTTCGGATTTGTTTCGGATTTCGGATTTCGAGTTTCAGATTTAACCTAAACCTATTGACCTATGACTGAACCATCCAAATCCCCCAAAGGCTCCTGGACGCCCCGCATCGTGGCGTTCTTCTGCAACTGGTGCACGTACACGGCGGCGGACCTGGCCGGGGTTTCCCGGATGAAACACGCCTCCAATGTGCGCATCATCCGGCTCATGTGTTCCGGCCGCGTGGACCCGCAATTCGTCGTGGACGCGCTGGCCAAGGGCGCGGACGCCGTCCTCATCGGCGGCTGCCATCCCAACGACTGCCATTACGTCGAGGGCAACTACAAGTGCCTCCGCCGTTACCAGATGTTGCAGCGCATGATCGTCGACATGGGCATTGAACCGGAGCGCCTGCGCCTCGAATGGATTTCCGCCGCCGAAGGCGAGAAGGTCAAACGCGTCGTCAACGCGATGGTCGAGACCGTGAGCAAGCTCGGCCCGCTCGGCCTGCCGCGGAAATTCGAGCAGTGGGACGAGGAAATGGAACATTTCGCCGAACACGTCACCGCCAAGGAAGTTGCTGCCGGTGCCTGCGGTTGCTCGGAACACGGGAACAAACCTGAAAAGATGGAGGCCGCTCATGTCTAAACCCAAAGTTGCCTTTTACTGGTGCGCCTCGTGTGGAGGCTGTGAAGAAACCGTCGTGGACCTGGCCGAGGACATTCTCGGCGTGGTCGAGAAGGTGGACATCGTCCTTTGGCCCGTAGCGATGGATTTCAAATACAAGTCCATCGAGGCCATGCCCGACAAGTCCATCGTGGCCACGCTCTTGAACGGCGCCATCCGCACGACCGAGCAGGAGGAAATGGCCCATCTGCTCCGCCGCAAGAGCGTGTACATGATTGCCTACGGCGCCTGCGCCCACCTCGGCGGCATTCCCGCGCTCGCCAACCAGTTCCCGCGCGAGCAAATCCTCCAGTTCAACTACGAAACCTCGCCGTCCGTGGTGAACGAGCGGAAAACCCGTCCCCAAGTCAAGTTCACCGACAACGGCCGTGAGCCGACGCTGCCGGCACTCCACAATGTCGTTCGTTCCCTCGACCAGGTGGTGGAGGTGGACTACTACGTCCCCGGCTGCCCACCCACGCCCAAGCTCACCAAGGTGGCGGTGACCGCGCTCCTGGAAAACCGGCTGCCGCCCAAAGGCTCGGTGATCGCACCGGATGTTGCGCTGTGCGACGAGTGCCCACGCAAAGCCACCAAGCCGATCAACGTCAGCTTCACCGAGTTCAAGCGCCCACACCAGGTGCTGATGGACCCCGAGAAGTGCTTCCTTACCCAGGGCATCGTCTGCATGGGGCCGAGCACCCGCAGCGGTTGCGAAGCCGCCTGCACCGTCGGCGGCATGCCTTGCACTGGCTGTTTCGGCCCGACCTCGCGCGTGCGCGACCAGGGCCTCAAGATCATGTCCTCGCTCTGCGCGAACGTCGCGCCGAAGGAAGAGGGCGACATCAACCGGGTGCTCGCGGGCATCCCGGACCCGGTCGGCACCTTCTACCGCTACGGACTTGCGAAGAGTATGCTGCGGCGGCGGGTGAATTTGCCCGTCAAGTGACCCTGCCTATAACGAAAGGACCCGATATGGAACAAGCAGTCAAAGAGACCTTCAACCAGGGCAATCTACGCGCCAACGAGACCTACCAGATGGGTCGGCGGCGCTTCACCGTGGACCCCATCACCCGCCTCGAAGGTCACGGCAAGATCGACATCTACCTCGACGACAAGGGCGACGTCGAACGCGCCTATCTCCAGGTTCCCGAGCTGCGCGGCTTCGAGGTGTTCAGCATCGGCCGTCCCGCCGAGGACATGCCCCAGATCACCAGCCGCATCTGTGGCGTCTGCCCAACCGCCCACCATATGGCCGCCACCAAGGCGTTGGACGATCTGTACAAGGTTGAACCTACCTCCGCGGGAAGGAAGATTCGCGAGCTGGTCTATAACGCCTTCACCTTGGAAGACCACGCCCTGCACGTGTTCGTGCTCGGGGGTCCCGACTTCATCGTCGGACCGGAAGCCCCGCCGGCCGAGCGCAACATCGTGGGCGTGATCGGCAAGGTCGGCCTCGAAGCCGGCAAGAAAGTCATCTCGATGCGCCGGCGCATCCGCGAGATCACCTCCTACTTCGGCGGCAAGGTCGTCCATCCCGTGCTCGGTTTGCCTGGTGGCGTCAGCAAGGCCCTCAAGCCCGAAGACCTTCCCAAGTTCAAGGAACTGGCGAAGGACGGCGTCGAGTTCGCCGAGTGGACGCTGGCGGTGCTGAAGCAGATCGTGCTGGGGAACCCCGACTACGTGAAGATGATCACGAGCGAGGCCTTCACCCACAAGACGTGCTACATGGGCATGGTGGACGAGCAGAACAAGGTCAATTTCTACGACGGCAAGATCCGGGTCGTGGACTGCACCGGCAAGGAAGTGTGCAGGTTCACCGCCCAGCAATACCGCGAGTTCGTGGCCGAGCATGTCGAGCCTTGGAGCTACATGAAGTTCACCTTCCTCAAGCAGCGCGGCTGGAAGGGTTTCGTCGAAGGTCCGGACACCAGCATCTACGCGGTTGGCCCGCTGGCGCGTCTCAACGCCGCTGACGGCATGGCCACTCCCAAGGCCCAGGCCGCATACGAGGAGTTCTACCAGACCCTCGGCGGGAAACCTGTCCATCACACGCTGGCGACGCACCTGGCGCGCGTGATCGAGATGATCTACGCGGCGGAGCGCATCGAGCAGTTGATCAACGACCCTGAGATCACGAGCCCGGACGTGCGCCGCGTCCCGACCACCGTGCCGGCCGAAGGCATGGGGGTCATCGAGGCGCCTCGCGGCACGCTGTTCCATCACTACCAGACCGACCACCGGGGCCTGATCACCATGGCCAACATGATCGTGGCCACCGGCAACAATGCCGCCCGCATCGCCATGAGCGTCGAGCGCGCCGCCAAGGGCCTGATCAAGGCGGGTCACGTCACCGAAGGCCTGTTGAACAAGGTCGAGATGGCCTTCCGCGCCTACGATCCCTGCCTCGGATGCGCCACGCACTCGCTGCCCGGTCATCTGCCGCTCAAGGCGAATATCTACAACCGGAACCGCGAGCTGGTTCAGCAGTTGGTTCAAGACTGACTGGTCAACCACGAAACACACGAAACACACGAAAACCGGAATCCTCATTCTCGGCCTCGGCAACGACATCCTGACCGATGACGCCGTCGGCTTGCACGTCGTCCGCGAACTGCGCCACCGCCTGGCCGACGAGCCGGACATCGCGGTCGAGGAGACTTGCGAAATGGGGCTCGCGCTGCTGGACTTCTTCGTGGGCCGCCGCGCCGTGATCCTGGTGGATTCGATCCAGACCGGTCGTGTCGCGCCGGGCACGGTGCACGAGCTGGACGCCACCGAGCTCAAGCAGCTCACCGGTCGCACGCCGCACTTCCTGGGGGTGGGCGAAACGCTCGCCTTGGGCCGCCATCTGGGCCTGCCCATACCCGACCAGGTGACGGTGTTCGCGATCGAGGTGGAGGACCCCTTCACCTTGGGCACGGAGATGACTCCAGCCATCGCCCAGGCCATTCCCGACGTTGTGAAGCGCGTGGTCACGATCGCCCGTCAACTCGCTGAAATCGGCGCTGAACGCTCGGAGCGGCAAGTCGTCGCTTGAACCGGCTTTGTTGTCCGGATAGCTTCGCACCATGAGCACGGTCGAAGAAATCGAGCGGGTGATTGCGCAACTCCCGTTTGAGGATTTCCAGAAGCTGGCCGCTTGGATGGATCAGCGGCAACGAGAGCGAGAGATCCCTCTGGCGACGCCGGGCCGAATGGCGGGCACCTCCCAAAAGTATCCTGAGCCGGAACGGTTCCCGAGCGCTGCCTGCGTGCTGCGCGACCATAGTTCGTTCCTGAACAGTTACGTGCCGGAGGACGAGGGCCTCTACGACGACGATGCCGCATCCCGGTGAGATTTGGCTGGCTGAGATCCCTTTCACCAGTGGCGTCGCAGCCAAACGCCGTCCGGTGCTGGTACTATGGGTTGACGCGGCCGCTGTGACTTCAGCCGCGGTGCGCTCCTCCACCGATGTGCCATTGCAGGATTGGTCGGCGGAAGGATTGCGCGCTGCCAGCGCAACGGCCATCGGGGCCGAACGGCGGAGAGGGACACTGCTACGCCGTACGATACTGCGCCGATTTCCGCGAATGGTCGCGGATCACGAGTCCGGACCGATGGAGCTTGCGCAGTAAATAGCAGGCCCGCTGGATTCCCACCTGCAGGAGGTCACGGCACTCCGAGTTGTTGATGCTCCCCCGCTCGCGAACGTAGGTGAGGACCTTCGCTTCGTCACTTCCTTCCGGAAAGAGCCTTCGACCTGCCCGGGGGCTGGCCGGCGTGCTTCGGTCATAGCTGGGATTCGGCGGCGGAGGATTCCCTTCCTCGCGGGTATAGACAAAGCGGAGGTGTTCCGGGCCGATTACGCCACCGCCGCTCTCGATCAGGGCGCGTTCGAGGAGGTTCTTGAGCTCGCGGACGTTGCCGGGGAAATCATAGGCCGCCAACGCCGTCTGCGCTTCGGCGCTCAACTGGGGCGGGCGCATGCCCATCTCGGTCGCCAGGCGTTGCAGAAAATGTTCCGCCAACAGCGGGAGGTCCTCTTTGTGTTCCCGCAACGGCGGGAGCCAGAGGCTGAAACCGTTCAGCCGGAAGTAGAGATCCTGCCGCAATCGGCCGGCCTCGATCTCGGATTGGAGATCGACGTTGGTCGCCGACAGCACTCGGAACGTGACATGTTTGTCTTTCGCGGCACCGACCGGTGTGATCACGCCGTCTTCCAGAACTCGCAGCAATTTTCCCTGCAACGCCATCGACAGATCGCCGACCTCGTCGAGAAACAACGTGCCACCGTCGGCTTGCTCGAAGTAACCCTTTCGATCGGCGACGGCTCCAGTGAAACCGCCTTTGACGTGGCCAAAGAAACTGGACTCCGCCAACTCCCCCGGGATCGCCGAGCAATTCACCGGGACGAACGGACCTCGGGCCATCGGTCCTTCGTAGTGAATGGCGCGAGCGACCAGTTCCTTGCCGGTGCCGCTTTCGCCCGCAATCAACACGTTGACCGAAGTGAACGGGTGCACCTTCCGGACGTCGTCCAGCACACGCCGGATGCTTTCGCTTTGGCCGATCAACCCGCCGATCCCCCAGCGCTCGGCTTCCCGCCGGGACAGCGTGGAAACCTGGTCTTCGGCCCGCCGCCGCTGGTCGATCTCGGCCTGCAACTGTTCGTTCTTGCGCTGTAGTTCCTGGCTCAGGAAATGGACCTTCAGGTGGGTCTGAATCCGGATCAGCAACTCGTCAGCCTGAAAGGGTTTCGTAACGTAGTCCACGCCTCCCGCGCGGAAGCCTTCAACCATTTTCTCGACCTCGTCCTGCACCGTCAGGAAAATGACCGGGATCGAGCGGGTCGCCTCGTTCGCTTTGAGTCGGCGGCAGGTCTCATAGCCGTCCAGGCCCGGCATCATCACATCCAGCAGGATCAGGTCAGGCCGGTTGCGGGTGGCCGCGTCGATCGCCTGTTGGCCGCTTCGGGCCGCCAGGATGTGGTACCCTTCCGGTTCCAACATGTCGCTCAACGCGTTGAGATTCGCGGGGACATCATCGACAAGGAGAATCTTGGCAATCATTCAGGGAGGCGTTAAAGCGTTGCAGCGTTGGAGCGCGGCTCTGGGGCACTCTGCCGGACATCGCTGCGTGGCAAGGACGAACCAGGGAACAGTCTTCGTTCTCTCTGCGCCTCTTGCGCTTTTTGGTGGCTATTCATGCGACGGCGGCTGGGTTGCGCTCGAGTTATTGCGGTTCAGGTCTTGAGATCTGATTTGACGCACGGTTTCGAGGATTCTGTCCAGGTCAAACTCGTGCGCGAGCGGCTCCAGCACCTCCGCCAACTGGGCACCGTCCGGATTGATCTCGGCCAACTCCTGAAGGGCGGCTTTGAGCTCCGTGCGGCTGCTGTTTTCCGCCGCCGCGACCAGTCGTTGCCGGAGTCCCTCCGGCAGGTGCAGGGCGGACAAATCCATCGGCGCTCGAGCGGATCCAAGCTCCGCGGGCAACGCCGGAGGCGCAAACTCCACCTTGAGAAAACGCGCGAGGCATTCACAGATTCGCTCGAACTGGAATGGCTTGCCCAGGAATTCCGCAAAACCGGCCTCAAGGAACCGGTCTCGCTCATGGAGCAGAACGGAGGCGGAGATGGCTACCAGCTTCGGCCGGTCCGTTCCCCATCGCCTCCGGATCTGACGAGCCGTTTCCGTCCCGTCCATGACCGGCATCCGAATATCCAGGAAAACAATGTCCGGCACCCGAGCGGTGATCTGGGCCAAGGCCTGCTCCCCGCTTTCGGCGACCTGCACCTCGCATCCGATGTCCTCGAGCATCCGGGACAACACTTCCCGGTTCTGCAGATTGTCGTCCACGACCAGCGCGCTGACCTGGCATCCCGGTTTGAGCCGGGCGCCCGGCTCGAAGGTCCTTGGACTCTCCACTTTGACCTTCGGATCACCAGCCACCAAGGGGATGGTAAAGAAGAACCGCGATCCCTCGCCGCGCCGGGAATCGACGTGTAACTCCCCACCCATCAACTCCACCTGGCGCCGGGACAGGGCCAACCCCAGCCCGGTGCCGCCTTTCTTCAGCCCCTCGCTTCCTTGCTGGAAGGGTTGGAACAGCCGGGCCTGCAGCTCGGGGGCAATCCCCGGCCCGGTGTCGATTACCTCGAAACAGATCGGTAGGGACGCGTTCCAACCGCGTCCCTCACTTCCTTCCTCCAGGGACGAAGCGAAATCCGTCCTGACCCGCAGCGTCACGCTTCCTCGTTCAGTGAACTTCACTGCATTGGCCAGCAGATTGATGAGCACTTGCCGCAGCTTTCCTTCGTCACCCCGCACCAGCAACGGACCGCTCCCGGCCGGGAACTCAGGAGACACTCCTCCCTTCTCCCACTCGTCACTCGCCACTCGCCACTTGACCTTCCACTTCATTCCTTTCTGCTGGCAGCGGATCGAGAACATCGCGGCGACATCGTGGATCAGGCTGGCCACGTCGAAATCGACCGGATGCAGTTCCATCCGCCCGGCCTCGATCTTGGAGAGGTCGAGGATGTCATTGATCATGGACAGCAAATGCCGGCCGCTCTGTTCGATCGTTTCCAGCGCCTGCCGCTGCCGTGGGTTGGCCTCCCGATCCCGGCGCAGGACTTGTGCATACCCGAGGATCGCGTTCATGGGCGTGCGGATCTCATGGCTCATGTTCGCGAGAAACAGGCTCTTGGCTTGGTTCGCTGATTCGGCCGCTTCCTTCGCTTGCTCCAAGGAGCGGTTCCGCTCGAGCAACGCCCGGTTCCGTTCGCGCCGGTGTTTGGAGGCAAGCGCAGAAGCGAGGAGGCCTCCCACCAACGCGACGCCCAGTCCGCTTACCAGAGCCCTCCGCTCGTAGTCGGGACGCACCATGAACCGCACCGTCGCCGGGCTCGCTGAGACATTCAGATCCTGATCCACGGCCCGTACCCGGAACTCATACTCTCCATACGGAACGTCCACGTACGCGATCTGCCCCGCATACACCGGCCGTTCGTTCGGCTCATGGCCGACGAGCTGACACAAGTACACCATGGCATCCAGGTGCGTTCGGAAGCTCGCCCCCTCGAATTCGAAGAGCAGTCGCCGCGGCTTGCCAACCAGCCGAACAGGCTGGCTCGCGTCCAACCGCCGATCCGTCGTGACCCCCGTGACGCGAACGCTCGGGAGGTTCGTGTGTACTCGATGGTGAGTCAACCCGTCGTCGGTGCCGATCCAGAGGCTCCCGTCCGGGTCCTGGGCCAAGGCCCTGACGGTGTCGCGGCTCAAGCCGTCGTGCCACGACGACGTCTGGATCACATTGAGTTCCGCATCGTAAACGGCGAGTCCGCCGCCCGCAGTCCCGATCCATAGCCGGTGGCCTGACCGATCCGGCAACAACGCGGTGATATGATCAGCCGGCAGGCCCTGTGCAAGAGTGAACGACTGCCACGTCTGGCCGTCGTACCGGGACAGCCCGGCCGTCGTTCCGACCCAGAGCGTGCCACGCGGTCCTCGGGAGATGGCCGTGACGTAATCGCCCGCCAGACCCTCTGCCCGGGTGAACGTCTGGAAATTGGTCCGATCATATCGGCTCACGCCGCTGCCCTCCGTGCCGATCCAGACCACGTCCTTGTCGTCGACACAAAGGCACGAACCCAGATTGTCGGCCAAGCCATCCTGAGTCGTCCGGATGTGGTCCCCCGTCGCATCATGGCGACACAGGCCCCCGCCATACGGCAACAGCCAGAGCACCCCGGACGAATCCCGCGCCAGACCCCGGCACTTATGCATTCCAGGGATCGTAGTCAGGTTCGGAACCAGGAGCCGCCCGTCCCTTCCCAGCAGGCTCACGCCATCATTGTGGGCAACCCAGAATCGGCCTTGGCCGTCCGGCAGCACGCTGCGAATCTGTTGGTTGGTGAGCACCGCGACGGCTTCAAACGCTGAGCGATTCACCCAACTCAGACCTTGTTTCGTGCCGACGACCAGCCGCCCTTCCCACTCGGCCAGCGAGGTCACGCCGTTGTGCGGCAACCCAACGGCCTTCGTGTAAGTCACCCAGGCTGGGTCGAAGACCTTCAGCCCGCCCCCTTCGACGCCAACCCACAAGCGTCCCTCCCGATCTTCCAGGATAGCGTACACGGTTCCAGGGCCCAAGCCCGTGTCTGCCCCGAAATCCTCGAACCGCCCTTCCCGGAAACGGAAGAGCCCCGCAGTCGTCCCGAGCCAGATGTGGCCCGCGCGATCTTCATAGATCGTTTCGACCCCGCCGCCTTCATACCCGTGTTCCTTCGTGAAAGGTTCCCACTTCCGGCCGTCGTACCACCACAGGAGGTTCACTCCCCAATTCGCCCCGTGGCCCCAAGCGGCGACCCAAAGCCGGCCGCTGCGGTCCTCAAACAAGTGGTGGAAAGCCGTGGCGGCTAACGGAGCCGTGTGAAACTCAAACCGCTCGCCTTCCCAGGCGACGATCTGTTGGCTGAACCACTGCCCGAGCCAGAGGTGACCCTTTCGGCTGGGCGTCAAACTCTGGGTAGAGATCGCGCCCAACCCGTCCTCTAGGATGAACTGGACGAACTGACCTCGGTCTGACTCGAACCGGCTGACGCCGCCTTCCGACCCAATACAGATCCTATCCTGGGTGTCTACGGTAAGATCGTTCGCCGTGTCGTGGATTAGACCGTCGGCCTGGCCATAGCGGCGAAAACAGCGTCGGTCCCGATCCAGACAGCCAATGCCCTCGCCCTTGGCGTTCGGGTCCGCCACAAACCAGAGGTTGCCCGCGCGATCTTCCACGATGCGCCGGAGCGTGCCGCCTCCCACCATCGCTTCCGTGGCATAGCTGGCGAAGTGCGCGCCATCAAATCGGGCCAAGCCACCACCCTCCATCCCAAGCCACAATTCCCCCTGCCAATCCTGGATGATCACGCGCACCGTGCCGGCCGGCAGGCCATCCGCCACGCCATACGCGCGCCATCGCCCCTGCCGCACCCCACGCCCCGCCTTCTGCACGCGGACGGGCTCGGCCGCGAACTCGAGCCCCGTCACCGGCGCAGCCAGCAGTTCCACGCCCACCTCGCTTCCGGCGTGCACTTCGATATCCGGCCTGACCTTGTGCCCACGCTCGTCCAGACCGACCCCGTACCGCCCCACAGGGAGATCCACCGCGAAGCGCCCCCCGCCATCGGTCAGGGCATGGACCACCAAACCCGGGACGTCCCGCGCCTCGATCCGAATCCGCTTGCGCATCCGGGCCACTGGGCGGTTCGTGGACTTCACCAGCCCGTTGAGACGACCCGCCCTTGTACCGGACCGTACCAGCAGGACTTCCCCCCGACCGGAATGCGGAGCGCCAGGGCCGCCGTTGACCCAGCCGAGAACCGTGCTCTGCCAAGTGCCCGGCGCGTGATCCACCTGGTCGAGATCGTGAATCCAGAGATCCAACTGCACCTTCTGGTCGGGCCGGAGACGGAACCGTCCCTGGCTCATCTCGGTGAGATCGAGGCGGAATTCGTAGGAGCGCTGGCCGCCCCCCACGCGCACTTCCGCCGTGAAACAGTTGGAGCAGACCTGGGGGTTGTAGACCGCATTCCCCACGCCGTAGGACGTCAAGGTATCGGCGCGAACCTCGCTCCGCCGGAATCCGAGCATCAACGGATCCAGGCCCTCGCGTGGAATCGCGACGGCAACCATGGCCAGGTCATTCGCCCAGAGCACGATCGAGCCATCCCTCGGCTCCGGTTCGTCCGCGTCTTGCACTTCGATGGCCATGTAGAGCGCATTCTCGTTCTCGTTGTAGCCGACGCGGAACTCCGCGGAACAATCCTGGGCGTTCCGGGGACATCCCAACTGCGGGACGGCGATGGAATACCGAGGCAGCTCGGTGGGCCAATCCGAGAGATCCCCGTCAATCCGGATGCCCTCGACCGGGTAGGCGAGGGCGAGGCCGCTGCCTGAAGGCACGGCCGCCCAACAGAGATCCACCAGCAGCCAGCCCATCACAGCCAACCCAACGGTTCGGCGCCAAGCGTTCATGGTGAGTCCAATTCAGATTACGCCACGTTCACTCAAAGGAAAGCCCGTTGTCGTTCTTGCGCTTGCTGCGCCTCTTGGCGGCCATCCGGGAATCTTCTCGAGTGAGCCGGGCCCTGCGTGTTTGACGGGGGAGTTTTGGGCCCGTAAGTTCGCGGCAGTGAACGCACGCGAGATCATTCAGGAAATCGAGAGGCTGCCCCGCAACGAGCAAGTCGAGGTCATCCGCTTTGTCTATCGCTTGGATGCCGAGCGGAGACTCTCCGGCGGGGAACTGACCTCGTTGGCCGAGCGGTTGGCCGGCACCGCAGATCCGGCAGACGCCCTCATCCTGCGCGACGCGATCGTGCGCGGCTTCTACGGCGCCAAGCCGAATGCCTAAAGTCCGGCGCCACAACCTGCCGCCGGCCCTGCTGCAGCACCTGCTCGACCGGATCCAGCAGCGGCGAATCACGCCCGACCAGCTCGGTTTGTTGGCTACCTGGCTAACGAGGCAGGGCCTCAGACCGGCAAGGCGAAGTTGGTGCTGGGACTTTTCGGACACGTTGGGGATCCTTGCCGGTCTGAGGCCCTGCCTCGTTAGGTGTTATCTGATGCTCCATCACTCGAGCTTCACGCGGAAACAGCCCTGTTCTCCGATCGTTGAGAGGCGAAAAGGGCTGGCGGCGGGCAGGTCGATCCAAGGCCCCTGCACCGAGGGCGCGTACTGCAGAGTGCCCGCTTCCCAAGTGACCTGAATGCCCGCGTCGCCGCGTTGGATCTGCAGCAGGGCGAACGTATCGCGGATGTCCCACAAGGCCGCCACGCCGGTCGTGCCGCCAGTCAGCACCCGCTTGCCATCGGCTGAAAAAGAGCCGGGCGGGCCGCCCCAGGGCATGCTGCACGCCACGTGCCCGGTGTCGGCATCGAGAAGTTGGCCGCACTCGGCGGCCACTCCGCCCATGAAGTAGTAGGCCGAGGTGACCATTACCCGTGTGCCTGCCGGCGAGTAGATGGCCGAGCCGCGAGAGGGGTCACTCTCATTCTGGTTGATCGGAACCGTCTTCACCAACTGACCAGTAGCTCGGTCGAACCAGTACAGATTCATCGTCATCCTCGTCATGACCAGGATTTGCCTGCCGTCCGGCGTGAACACGGCGGAAACGACGCCGCCGAAGTCGGGATCCGTGAGCGTTCTGATCAAACCTCCAGTTTCAAGGTCCCAAAGGTTCGCTTCTCCATAATCCCAGTCGCTTATGCCGTAGCTGTTGGCGGTGAGTACTTGGGTACCGTCGGCCGAGAAGGCCACCGACTTGACTGGAAGGAGCCACTCGTTGGTGAATGTTCGCAGCACCTCCCCAGTGGCAGCGGACAACAGGCGTGTGTAACCTTCCCATGAGTCTTCAGAGCCGCACCCAATCAAACACTTCTTGCCGTCGGACGAAAAAGCCACCGCGTTAACAGGTAGGTTTTCGTCAACGACCCGGAGGCGCTGGCCGGTGCTGACGTTCCACAGGCATACCATGCCCACCTCCTGATTCGTGGTGCCGCCGGGCTGGCTGCCGCCCACCAGCAAGCGGGTGCCGTCAGGCGAGAACGCGACCGAGCTCACCTCGTTGGTTTGGTCAAAGGAGTGCAGGAGGTCGCCGGTGGCCGCATCCCACAGCCAGACCGCGCCCGGATTTCGTGCTCCGGTTACCACCTGGCCGCCGCTGGGCGAAAACGCCACGGACGTGATTTCCCTCGTATACCCCTCGAACCGGCGCCGCAGTTCCCCGGTCGCAATGTCCCACAGCCAGACTCCTGGATGGTCCCCCCCGGTTCGAGTCAGCACTCGGCTGCCGTCGGGCGTGAACAAGGCGGAATCGACACTGCCCGGATGGTTCAGAGTAAGGAGTAGCCGACCGGAAGCGACCTCCCAAAGCCGGGCGGTGCCGTCGCTCTGTCCAGTGATCAACTGGCTGCCATCGGGCGAGAAGGCGAGTGAATTCACGCCTTCGGGGTGACCCTCCAGGGCGTGCAGTACCTCACCCGTCTTCGGATCATACCACCGGACGTGGCCAACCCATGCCCGTTGTGCTTCGTCCCAGAGTTGGCTGGCTACCACAACCGCTGCCTCGTCCGGCGCGAAGGCCACCACCTGAACCAGTTCCCCTGCCGCGAATGACTGGAGCAACTCGGCTCGTCCTACATTCCACAGCCGGGCTACCCGGTCGTCGGCGCTGGCCGTGACCACACAACTCCCGTCCCGAGCAAGGCTGATGGAGGTCACTCCGTTCGTCGGGGCACTCAGCGTGGCGACAACCCGGCCGGTCGCGCCATCCCATAAGCGCCC
>Ga0315286_10004780_pt1 | contig 12995 bp, 11 predicted proteins | sample YL17G10_0_MG_FD_205038 | JGI IMG/M metagenome (GOLD analysis project Ga0315286, IMG submission 205038) | Sediment microbial communities from Yellowstone Lake, YNP, Wyoming, USA - YL17G10_0 | ecosystem: Environmental > Aquatic > Freshwater > Lake > Sediment | place: USA: Wyoming | collected... | reverse complement strand
CCGGGCGGCGTCTGAGAGGATGGCGCTCCGCCCGCTGTCGGTTGAGACGACGGCGCGCCGTCCGGAATCCGCGGCCTTCAATAGTACCGCTCCATCCATCGGGGGTCCGCTTCGACCCTGAGGTCGAGAAACACCCTGCGGTTCATGGCGACCTCGAGCTCCCTGCGAGCGGCGCTCCCGATTTCCTTGATCGACTGCCCCTTCCTCCCGATGATCATCCGCTGGTGGCGCTCGTGGTCGGTGTAGACGACCGCGGCGGCGTAGAGCACCCCGTTTTCCCGCTCCTCGAGCTCCGTCACCTCGACGTGAACGGAGTAGGGGAGCTCCTGCTCGAGGGCGAGGAAGAGCTTCTCCCGGATGAGCTCGGCGATCCAGAGCCTGTTCGGCTGGTCGCTGAGCTGGTGCTCGGGGTAGAGGAACTCCCCTTCCGGGAGGAGCCCGATGACCCTCTTGACGAGGGACGGAACGTGGGTGCCCTTGAGCGCGCTCACCTCGGCCACCCCGTCGAAGCCCGCGCCGAGCTCCCGGTAGGCTTCCCGGTGGGGGGTAGCGGGGACGTCGATCTTGTTGATGACGAGGAGCTTCGGCTTCGCAAGGGGGAGCACGAGACGGACCGCATGCCGCTCCTCATCGCCGATGGCCCGCGTGGGGTCGACCACGTGGAGGACCACGTCGACCCCCTCGAGGGACTCGTGGATGCTCGAGGCCATCATCCTGGTGAGCCTGTCCTTGGCCCTCGGGAGGACGCCGGGAGTGTCGACGAAGACGATCTGTGCCCGCAGATGAGGGTTTTTCCTTGTCACGATGCCGGCGGTATTGACGCTCCCCGGAATCGTCAAAATCCCCACGACCGGCATGCGGGTGGTCTGGGGCTTCGGCGTGACGATGGCGACCTTCGAACCGACGATCGCATTGAGAAGGGTGGATTTGCCGACGTTCGATCGTCCGATCATCACCGCGACGCCCGACCGCGCAGGGCGGGTCGAACCGTTTGTCATCGGGGTCTCCCGGGGTTGGATTTTGGAAGCCGTTATCCCTCTCATGCAAAATAACGATCAGGCGGAGGATAGTCTACAGGGGCCTGCCCTCACGCCAGGCTCCTCATCTTCGCGGCGACCGCCTCGTAGACGCTCGAGCGCCCGCGTTCGAGAACGGCCCTGATGAAGGCCGACCCGACGACGGCGGCGTGTACGTGGGGGGCAAGGGCCTCCACCTGCTTCCTCTCGGATATCCCGAAACCTCCCAGGAGCAATTTCCCGGTTCTCCCCGCCCTTTGAAGAAACGCGATGTTCCCATCCCCGATCTCGGTGTAGGCCCCCGTGATCCCCTGCCGGAGGGCCGCGTATAGGTATTTCGAGGCGCTGGAGAGGATCATCTCGAGGCGTTCCTCGCCGATAGCGGGGGCGATGACGGGCACGACCTCGATGCCGGCCTCCGAGCCGGCATCGAAAAGACCCTCGTCGTAGTCGGGGGGGAGATCGGGGACGATAATCCCGTCGGCGCCGCTCTCCTTAAGCGCGTCGACGAATCTGCCGACGCCGTGGAAGAAAACGGTGTTCGCGTACCCCATGACGAAGACGGGGACCGCCGTCATCCTCCGTATCTCCCCGACGAGCGAGAAGCCGGACCGCGATTTGAAACCGGACGCGAGTGCGGTCCGGCATGCTTCCTGGATCGCCGGGCCGTCGGCGGTCGGGTCGCTGAAGGGGAACTGAACCTCGAGGCAGCTCGCTCCCCCGTCGACGAGGGCCCTGGCCGTTTCGAGGGATCCCTCCCGGTCGGGGAAGAAAGCCACCATGTGAGCCATGATTTTATGGGGCATCCTGCGCGGCCTCCTTTCTGAGGAAATCCTTCCAGGCCGGCCCGTCGAACCGCGGCGCCAGGATAAAGAGGTCCTTGTCGCCCCGTCCCGACATGTTTATTACGACGGCCTTGCCGGGGGGGAGGGCTTTCGCGAGCTGCATCCCCGCCCACCCGGCGTGGGCCGATTCGAGGGCGAAGACGACCCCCTCGCGGCGGGCGAAGAAGCGGACCGCCTCGAGGGCCTCGTCGTCCTTGACGGCGCAAAACTCGATCCTCCCCCGTTCCCCGAGGTGGGCGAGCTGGGGGCCTATCCCCGGGTAGTCGAGCCCCGCGGAGATCGAGTGGGTCTCCCCCACCTGGCCGTCGTCGTCGAGGAGGAAGAGCGATTTGTAGCCGTGGACGATCCCCGGCCTCCCGGCGCCGCTCATCCTCGCCGCGTGATCGCCGTACCCTTGCCCGCGCCCGCCGGCCTCCGCACCGATGAGGCGGGGGCCGGGGCGGTCGATGAAGGGCGCGAAGAAGCCTACCGCGTTCGAGCCCCCCCCCACGCAGGCGACGAGCGCCTCGACATCGAGACCCCTTTCGGCGATCTCGGCCTCCACCTCCTTCCCGATGACCGACTGGAACTCCCTCACCATGTCCGGGTAGGGGGAAGGCCCCAGGGCGGAGCCGAGGAGATAGTGGGTCGTCTCGTAGCTCGCGGACCAGTCCCGCATCGCCTCGTTTATGGCGTCCTTCAGGGTGGCGGACGAGCCGTGGGGGCCGCCGCGCTTCACCGGGATCACCTCCGCCCCGTAAAGCTCCATCCAGAACACGTTCGGCCTCTGGCGCCGCATGTCGGTCTCCCCCATGTAGACCCTGCACCGGAGGCCCAACCTCGCGCAGGCGGCGGCGGCGGCGACCCCGTGCTGGCCCGCACCCGTTTCCGCGATCACCTTCGACTTCCCCATGCGCCGCGCGAGGAGCGCCTGACCGAGCGCGTTGTTGATCTTGTGCGCCCCCGTGTGGGCGAAACCCTCCAGTTTGATGAAGATCCGCCCGCCCCCGAGCGCCCGTGTGGCGTTTTCGGCGAAGGTGAAGGGGGTAGGCCTGCCGGCGAACTCCCGCAAGAGGGTGTCGAGCTCGTCCCTGAAGGCCGGGTCGTTCATCGCGCTCCGCCACTCGCGCTCGAGCCGGTCGAGGGCGGGCCTGAGGATCTCGGCGACGTACCTTCCGCCGTAGGAGCCGAAAAAGTCATGGTTAATCGTTCGCACGGGCGACCTCCTCGAAGAAGCGTATAAGTTTTTGCGGGTCCTTCTTCCCCGGCGAGGCCTCGAGCGTGCTCGAGCAGTCGACGAGCTCAGGGCCGAAGGCGTGGATCAGTCCGCGGACGTTCGCGGGGCCGATCCCCCCCGCGAGCCAAAGCGGGCCCCTCTCCCCCATGCGTCGAACGAGGCTGTCGGGGATCGAGCGCCCCGTTCCCCCGGGGAGGCCGGGCACGGAGGCGTCGGCGAGCACCCGGGGGCAGCGGAAAGCGCCCGCCGCATCGACGTCGCGCTCCTCCCCGATTCTCACGGCCTTGTAGTAGGGGAAGGCTGCCCTGGAGCACTGTTCGGGATCTTCCGAACCGTGGAACTGGACGGCGTCGATGAGCCCCCGGTTCAGGAGATCTTTCACCGCAGGGTCGAGGATCGGCGCCGCGGGCCCCCCCGCGACCACCCCGACTTTGAGGATGTCCAGGTCCCCGAGGGCGCGGATGAGGCCGGGGTCCGCCCTCCTGGGAGAGGGCGCGAAAACGAACCCGAGGACGTCCGCCCCGAGCCGGCGGGCGAGGAGGGCGTCCTCCCTGTTCGTGATCCCGCAGATCTTCACGAGGGTGCGAGGCACCCGGTCCCCGTCTCCCCGGGGCGCGTAAAGCCTGAGCCAGAAATCCTTCCTGCCCGCGTCGGACCCGCGCGCCTCGTCGAAGGCGCCGATGAGCTCCCCGATGAGGCCGCTGTCCCTCATCACCGCCTCCCCGACGAGCAGGCCCTGGAAGCCCGAGGAGAGAGCGAAGAGCCCCTCCTCGCCCGAGCCGATCCCCGACTCGTACACCGCCGTGGTCTTCCAGTCGACTCTGCCCCGAAGCCTCAACGGCCCGACCGGGTCGATCTTCAAGCTCGCGAGGTCGCGGCTGTTGAACCCGGTGAACACCGGGGCGAGGCGTCCCGCCTTTTTCAGGTCTTCGCCGTCGTGGACTTCGAGGAGCGCCTCCATCCCAAGCGCCTTCGTCTTTTCGTAGAGGCGGCCCAGCGTGGCAGCGTCGTGGACCCGCGCGATGAGGAGCACCGCGTCGGCCCCCGCCCGGTGGGAAGCCTCGATGTCGCTCTCGTCGATGAGAAAGTCCTTCCGGAGGACGCAGAGCCCGGGGAAGGCTCGTTTCACCCTTACCAGGTCCGCGAGGGACCCGCAAAAGTGCTCCTCCTCGGTGAGGACCGACACCGTCCGGATTCCCCGCTGCACGTAAGTCGCCGCCTGCTCCACCGCGTCGACGCAGCGGGCGATCTCCCCCCTCGACGGGGAGGCGCGTTTTATCTCGCAGATGAGAAAGGGGTGCGCGCCGAAGGGGACGATCGGGGAGGTCCTCCGCTCGGGGAGGCGCGCCCCCAGCGCCGCCCCTTCCCGCGCAACCCGCTCCCTCCTCCTCGCGACGATTTGGTCGAGAATCGTGGGCTCTTTCATACCTGCACGCGCTCCGCCGCCTCGTTTATGAGCCGCCCCCCCTCCTCGACGATCCTCGCGAGCTTTTCTGCCGCCGCCCCTGAGGCGATCGCCCGTTTTGCCTCCAGGTACCCCTCCCGTATCCCTCCGGCGAGTCCGTAGAGGTAGAGGGCCGCCCCCGCGTTGAGGGAAACCGCCTCCATGATCCCGCGGGTCCCTCCGAAGGTGGAGCCGCCGCCGCTTTCCCCCTCCAGGATGCTGCGGGCGACGAGGGCGTTCTCGCCGGCGGTTCCCCCGTGGAGCTCCGAAAGAGGTACGAGGGTGATGCCGAGGGATTCGGGGTCCAGAAAATACTCCCGTATCCCGCCCCCCTCGCACAGCTCGACGACCTTCGTTGGGCCGGAGAGGGAGATCTCGTCCGTCCCGTCGAGGCCGTGGACGACCATCGCACGGCGCTTCCCGAGGAGCGCGAGCGCCTCCGCCGCCGGCCTGCAGAGGTCCTCCGCGTACACCCCCATGAGCTGGTACTGGGCGCCGGCGGGGTTCACGAGAGGCCCCAGGAGGTTCATCACGGTCCTGATGCCGAGCTCCCTCCTCGCCTTCGCGGCGTGCTTCATCGACCCGTGGTAGAGGGGGGCGAAAAAGAACGCGAAACCCGTGCGTTCGAGGAGCGCGAGGGCCAGGGCGGGCGGGAGCTCGACGGGGATCCCGAGCTCCCTGTAGAAATCGGCGCTCCCGGACCCCGAGCTCACCCCCCTGTTTCCATGCTTGGCTACGTAGGCTCCGCACGCGGAGGCCGCGACGGCGGCAAGCGAGGAGATGTTGAAGGTCCCCTTCCCGTCCCCTCCGGTCCCGCAGGTGTCGAGGAGGGGGCGGCCGCTGCTCAGCGTCGTTTTTTTCTTCAAAAGCACCGACGCCATGGAGGCGATCTCGCGGCCGCTCGGGCGCTTGGCCGAGAGGCCCGTGAGAAAGGCGGCGATCTGGGCGTCGGTGAGCTCCCCTTCGGTGAGCTCTTCCATGAAGAGCGCGGCTTCCCCCTCCGATAGGTCCGAGCCCGCGGTGAGCTTTGCGAGGCCCCGCGCCAGGTCGAACGGGGCGCGGCGGTAGTTGATGAAGTTTCGCAGGATCTTCACCCCGTACTCCGAGGCGATCGATTCGGGGTGGAACTGGACCCCCTCGATCAGGCGGCTTTTGTGCCTCACGCCCATGATTTCACCGTCCCGGGAAACGGCGGTGACCTCGAGGTCCGCGGGAAGGCTGTCCTTTGCGATGACCAGGGAGTGGTAGCGGGTGAAGCGGGCGGGGGAGGGGATGTTGCGGAAGAGTCCCTTCCCGTCGAGGGCGATCTCCTCCGTTTTCCCGTGGACGATATTTTTCGCCTGGACGATGGACCCTCCGAAGGCGTAGCCGATGGCCTGGTGCCCGAGGCACACCCCGAGGATCGGGATCCTTCCCCCGAAACGCCGTATCACGTCCACCGAGACGCCCCCCTCCTCGGGGCGGCCCGGACCCGGCGAAATGAGGATCCCCCGGGGGGCGATCCGCTCGATCTCCTCGAGGGTTATCTTGTCGTTTCTGAAAACCCGCACCTCGTCGCCGCCCGCCTCGAGCATGTACTGGTAGAGGTTGTAGGTGAAGGAGTCGTAGTTGTCGATGATGAGAAACATGGTTTATACCTCCACACCGAGGGTGTGCGCCATCGCCTCGAGCTTCGATGTCGTTTCGTCGTACTCCCTCTCGGGCACGGAGTCGTAGACGATCCCCGCGCCCGCCTGGAGCACGAGGATGTCGTCGCTCTTCATGGCGCTCCGTATGGTGATGCAGGTGTCGAGGGAGCCGCCCGGTTCGACGTACCCCACGAGCCCGGCGTAAAACCCCCGCTTCTCCTTCTCGAGACGGCTTATGATCTCCATCGCCCTGATCTTCGGGGCGCCGGTGACGGTCCCCGCGGGGAAGGTGGCCCGAACCGCGTCGATCCCGCTCTTCCCCTCCCCGAGCTCCCCCTCGACTTGGGAGACGAGGTGCATGACGTACGCGTACCTCTCCACCTCCATGCTCTGGGTGACCTTGACGCTGCCCGCCTTCGACACCCTCCCGAGGTCGTTCCGCGCGAGGTCCACGAGCATGAGATGCTCGGCCCGCTCCTTGACGTCGGCGCGGAGCTCCCGTTCGAGGGCCAGGTCCTCCGGCCTCGTCTTCCCCCGTTTCCTCGTACCCGCGAGGGGGCGGATGACGGCGCGTGCGTTTTCCACCTTCACGTGGATCTCCGGCGAGGCGCCGAAGAGCTGGAACTCCCCGGTGTCGAGGTAGAACATGTAGGGGGAGGGGTTGAGGGAGCGGAGCTTGCGGTAGGCTTCGAGGGAGGGGATGTCGGACCGAACGTACACCCGGCGCGAAAGCACCCCCTGGAGGAGGTTCCCCTTTATGATCTCTTTGCGCATCGCGTCCACGCCCCGGAGGTACCGTTCCCTCTCGCCGTCCTTCCTGAGGAGCGCGGCCCCGTAGACCGCCGCGGGCTTGATGAGGTAGTTGAAATCGAGGTCGTTGATGCGCTCCTCCGTCTCGCCGATCGCCCGTTCGAGGTCGATCCGGTGCTCGCGGTAGTTCAACCCCACGATCGCGATCGTGTCCGTGTAATGGTCGAAGACGAGGAAGATGTGCCCGAGGATGAAGTGGGCGTCCGGGGCGCCGAGAAAATCGGGTTTCTCCTCCGCCCGGATGTCGTCGAACCGGAGGGCGTAGTCATAGGAGAGGTAGCCGATACCCCCCGCGGGGAATGGGAAGGCGCGCTCCGTGCCGCCGTGCTGGTCGGCGAAGGAGAGGAGGTGATCCAGGATGTCCCTCCCCTTCGACTCGAGGGGCCTTTCAACGCCGCTCGTCCGGAGGAATATCCCTTCTTTTCTGTGGATAACGGAAAAGGCCTCCCGTACCAGGAGGATGGAGTACCTCCCCCGCCCCTGCTCGAAGGAAGCCGATTCGAGGAGCGCCTTCGCCCCCAGCTTGTTGCACAGGGAGAAGGGGGTGAACCGCTCTCCGTGAATGAGCTTCACTATGGCGTTTTCATTCAAGGTTTGAACCATCGCCTTTGACCCTCCTCCGGCGCCTTCATGAAATAAAAAAGGCCGTCAACCGAAACCGGCTGCACGGCCTGTTAAAAAAACAGGCCGCAGAGCCTGGCTGTGCGCCAGAACCTGCGGCCTGTCTCGGGACGGGGTGGTCCTGGCTAAAGCCGCCAACCCCACCACCAAAGTTTATGGAAAACCGCCATCCTCTCCCCCACGATCCAAATCAGGTGTAATATTCCATCTTTAGGGGGCCTTGTCAAGGGGAAAATCGTTTTTCCCATCCGTAGCGGGGCCGCCTCACGTTTTTAAAAGGAAGAGGAGGGCGACGCCCCCCACCGCGACGAAGGCGCCTGCGACCTCCCTGAGGTTGACGCGCTCTTTGAATATCAGGACCGAAGGCGGCACGATGAGGATGGGCACGATCCCCATGATGGTCGTCGCCACCCCGGCTTTCGTGTGCTGCACGGACAGGAGGGAGAAAGAGACGCCGAGAAAGGGGCCGAAGAAGGAGCCGAGAGTGATGCCGAGCATGGCTCCCCTGTTCCGGAAAGCGCGAAATACCTTCGGCCATGCCCCGATGGCGAGGAAGAGAAGGCAAAACCCCGCGATGCCGGCGAGCCCGCGGATCTGGGTTGCGGCGAAGGGGTCGTAGCTCTCGATCCCGTACTTGCTCAGCACCAGCCCCAACGCCTGGCCAAGAGCGCCGCCGACGGCGAAGAGAACACCCGACACGGGGCGGGAGGAGGGATGAGCGCCTTTTGGGTGCTCCCGCGCGTTCAGGAGAACGAGGCCGATCCCGGCGAGGGTCACCGCCATCCCGATGAAGGTGGGCGGCTCGAGCGTTTCCCCGGTGATGATTCTGCTGAACAGGGTCGTGAAAAGGGGGACGAGGGTCATGATCAGCATGGAAACGCGGGAGCCCACCACCACGAAGGCGCGAAAGAGGAAGAGGTCCCCCGCGACGAAGCCGACGAACCCCGAGATCGACAGCCAGATCCACCCGTGCGCCGGAGCGTCGACGGGGAGGGGGAGGCCTCGCGTGAGCACGCAATAGAGGCTCAGGAACGCGAAGGCGACGGGGAGGCGGATCAGGTTGACCGCGAGCGAGCCCACCTTCTTCCCGGCGTTCTCGAAGCTCATGGCGCTCACCGTCCAGCATCCGGCGGTGACGAGGGCCGCGAGCTCCCCGAGGTGAGAACCGATCATGGCTGTTACCGCGCATAAAGAAGTGCATATATAGTAACAAGAGAGACGCGTAGGGGGAACAATTCCGTCAGGTCGCCCCGTGTCCCGACCGGCGGGTCGTGAGAACGGTGCGCTCGATCTCCCTCAACTGGGAGCGGTAGAGGGCGTTTATCTGGGCGCCGTAATCGGCGATGAGCTGTATGATGTCGCGCGCGGACTGGGCGCTGTCGGGACCGTTTATCCTGTCCCCCGCGTCGCCGAGCCCGGGGAGGATGTACGCCTTCTGGTTCAGGGCAGGGTCCATCCAAAGGGTGTAGACCTCCGCATTGTCGAGCGCCCTCACGATCCGGAGGGCGCCCTTCAGCACCGAAACGACGTTGAAGGTCTTTATCGACTTGGGACGGACCCCCCGTTCCTCGAGATAGCGCACGACCGCGATGAGGCTTCCTCCCGTGGCGTTCATCGGGTCGGCGAAGAAGAGGTCCTTCCCGTCGAGGAGCTCGAGGTCGAAGTAGGAACGGTCAAGCCGGAGGTGGTACTCCATCGTTCCCTCGATCTTGCTGTCGTCCCTCGATATCCGGAAGAGGGCGAAGGGGCTCAGGTAATTGTTCGAGGAGAACTCCTCGATCTCCTTCGAAATGATCATCGAGGGGAGGAGGGCCCCCCTGAGGAGCACGCACATGACGCTGTTCGTGACCCTGTCGTCGATGTCGGGGATCTTGTGCACGGCGAAGTTCTGGACGGGGAGGGTGACGGGGGTGCGCACGACGATGTAGTTCTTCTTCCTGTGCCCGCTCCCTACGAAGGCGAAGTTGAACAGGAGCTCGTAGGCGCGCTGCACGTAGTAAACGAACTCCGCGTGGTCGGTCCGCGAGTCCCTGAGCTTCGCGATGAGGCGCGACGCTTCGCCGTGGATGGTGTCGGGAGTTTCGAAGGAGTAGACGTGGATGTTCGGCGTCCCCGCCGTGTTTTCTTTCATCAGCGAGCCGATTTCGTTGTACAGGGAGATGAGCTCCTCGAGCGCCTTCCCCTTTGCCGGCTCGGCGGACGGAGCGTCGGGCGTATCAAGGCCGCCGAAGAGCGCCGACGCCCTCTCGTAGATGGCGCTCATCCCCTCCACCGCCTTTCGGTCCTCCGCGGTCAGGTACCCGTCCAGATCCTTCGCCTTCAGCACAAACCGGTCCATTTGCTCCCCCCGTTGTTCCGCGACCCGGCACCATTCTATCCCGTTTTCGGGGTTTTTTCCAACGAATCCGGGCGGAGAAAAAAAGGGGCGGGGGAGCACCGCTTGGCGTTCCCCGCCCCCTCGAAGTTCGTCATAACCCGCCGTAGCGGCGCCGCTTACATCTCCGGTTCCCACTCGCCCTCGCGGGCTTCTCCCTTGATCTCGGGGATCTCGAAGAGCTGGCCCGGATGTATGAGGTCGGGGTTCCCGGGGTCCGTGAGCTTCTCCTTGTTCGCGTCGTAGAGGAGGCGCCACTTGAAGGGGTCGCCGTAGATGAAATCGTATTCCGCGATGCGCCAGAAGCAGTCGCGCCGATCGGGGATGAGCCGCACCCGGTAGTACTTGGGGAGCGGTTTTTCGCCCGCCGGTTCCGCAGCCGGCTCAGGTTGGGTCGCGGCGGTCTCGTAGGTTTTCGCCTCCATGTCCATGAGGGCCGCGAGGACCCTGTTCGAGTACTCGATGCTCTGATCGTACTCCCTGTCGTTGAATGAGCTCCTCGCGACGCCGTAGTCGTCCGCCGCCTGGTCGAGCGCCGGCTGATCGTCATCGTTCACGCCGAGTGTCTTCAGGGAGTTGAGCCTATTGCCCGCCTGCTGTAGCAGGCTGTTTGCCCGGAACTTCAGGACCAGCTCGGCGAAGAGGTCCGCGGCCATCTGGGTTTGCTTTTTCGCTTCCTCGGAGTACTCGTAGGCCTTGTCGTAGTCTCCCCGGGCATTCGCGGCTTCGGCCTTTTTCTGCAGCTCGATTGCCTTCTTGTAGTGCTCGTTTTCGCGGAGGTTCTGACCGTAGGCCAGGCTTCCCGCCGCGAGCGCGGCGAGCATCGCGAAGAGTAACAGTATGATTATTGACGTATACCTTTTCATCGATCGCTCCTTTCGATAATAGGGGGTTTACATGCTCACTCGATCTGCTCTTGTTCGGCGGCCGACTCCAACTCGTTGATCCCCTCGTTGGCTTCGTCGATGTTCTTTTCGGCCCTGTACTTTTTCGCCAGGGTCACGTCGTAGACGCTCTGGAACTGCGTATGGGCCCTGTCGAGCAAGTCGGACGCTTCCTCGTATTTTTCTTTCTTTTTATTGTTCAGCGCGTCCTCGTAGACCGCCTTGGCGCCGTTGTAGTCGTTCTTCAACGCCACGGGCGCCTTGATCTCCTCGGCCGATTTCTTGAGGCTCTCCACGCCGGCGATCTTCTCGTCCAGGTAAGCCGGGAACCCCTTGTCTATGACCGCCTGGTACCCTTTTATCGCGTCCTTGAAGGCCGTCTTCGCTTTTGCGTTGTCCTTGTTGTACGCCGACTCGCCTTCGTTGAACCTCCCCTCGGCGGCGCCGAACTCTTCCGCCGCGTACCGGTCAAGTCCCCATTTCTCGATCCTTGATCGCAGCTCCTTCGCCTGGCCATACTCAGACTCGGGCGGGGGCACGACCTCCCCCTTCGCCGGAACGGGCTCCTTTTTCGGCGCCGTCGCGCATGAGACGACGAAGATCAGCCCGATAAGTAAAAGTCCGAAAATCAGGAACTTTTTCACGTTCGACCTCCTCTGTAGGTTTTGCAAAGAACTATAAACAATATAACCCGGTTTTACAACGAAAAAAGGGGAAAGTTCGGTCACCGGGGGGAATTTCCGGGGTGAAGGGGTGTTTTTCCCTCCTGAAGGTGATACATTAGTTAGAATGAGGAAAACACCATGGAGGTGGTACAATGGGAAAATATTTCCAGCAGCTCCCCGAGAGGATCAAACCCCACGTCGAAGAGGTGACCAAGACATCGGGGCTGCCCCAAACGGAGGATTCGATTGAGCGGATCGCGAAGGCCTGGCACGAGAAACGGAAGATGTTCGACGAGCAGATCGCGGCTCTCAAGATGGAGGAGACGGGGTCTCTCCCGAAAGACAACCCTGGGGGCGCGCTCCTCCTCACCTATTCGGGTTCCCTCCTCAGCCTCGGCACCTCGTCCGGCGGGAAGAGACGGGTCGAGTACGCGAGCATCGGGCTTCGGAAAGACGTGCCCGACATAGCGGCAAGCGCGGGTACGGAGCTGGCGGGCGACATCGCCGTCGGGCAAGTCGTCGCCTTTATCGAAGGGCCGATAAAGAGCAGTTCCCCCCTCTTCAAGATCGCCGTGTGCGGCGCCGGCGTGGGCCTCGGGGAGCAGGAGAAGCGGATCCGGGAGGCGACGATCTTCCTCACAAACGGGTTCGTCAAGATCAACAGGACGCACCTCGGCGCCCCGGAGAAAAGCCTAGGTCAGTTCACGATGAAATCGATGGCGTCATACGTGGCGCAGAAGAACGGCCTCTCACAAAAACAGGCGAAACAGGTCATCGAGGATTTCCTCCATGTGGTCGGGTCCGGCGCGCTCCTCGGCGAGCGGGTGCGCCTCGGAAAGCTCGGGAAGCTGTATCTCCGAAGGAGGAAGGCGACCCAAGCCCGGATCGGGAGAAACCCCATCACGGGGGAGGAGATCACGATAAAGGCGAAACCGGAGGCGCTCGTGCCGAAGATGTCCTTCAGCAGGGACCTTAAGATGAAGGCTTCGGACCTACTTTCCAGCGTCCCCGGCGCGCCCCTCGTCGAAGACGACGGTGGTGTCCCCGACTCTGATCACGTCGCCTGACTTGAGAACCCTGGTCTTCACCGCCCTGTTGTTCACGGTTACGGGGCTTTTTTCGGCCTTCAGGGTGTAAACACCCCCCTTCCGTTCGACGGCCACCTCGGTGAGCCTGACCTTGGGGTCCCCTGAGATGGTGAGATCGTCGTCGTCGCTCCCTCCGATCGTGACCTGGGTCTTTCCGGCCCCCAACGCGATCGTGCGCCCCCGCGCCCGCGCCTTTTTCCCGGCAACGGTGAGCACGCTGAGGGTGGGGGCCGCTTTCCGGTAGATGAACCGGACCCGGGAGAGGAGAAAGAGGAGGACGAGGGCGGCGGGTGCGAACAGGAACAACGGGTAGCGGAGCTCCTTCACCGGGATCCCGAAGAGGGTCGCCGAAAAGTAGAGGCGCTCGGCCTCGAGGCGTTCCCCGTCCCCGGCGCGCACCCGGA
>Ga0315286_10004779_pt1 | contig 12998 bp, 11 predicted proteins | sample YL17G10_0_MG_FD_205038 | JGI IMG/M metagenome (GOLD analysis project Ga0315286, IMG submission 205038) | Sediment microbial communities from Yellowstone Lake, YNP, Wyoming, USA - YL17G10_0 | ecosystem: Environmental > Aquatic > Freshwater > Lake > Sediment | place: USA: Wyoming | collected... | reverse complement strand
GCGAACACTGCGGGCCATGCAAATGAGATTGACTTAATGACGGTATGACAGTATCACTGTTTTCCTAAAAGCTTTGAAGGGATGATCTAAGAGGTTAGCTAACTCGTTGCTCATCCCCACGGGACAGGTATCTTTCGCAGAATGGCTTGCGCCACGTGTAGATGGTTCGCTATTCGTATTTTTGATTTCTCCTTTTGCAGTGCTCTTCGTGTGCTTCGTGTCCTTCGTGGTGAGGCATTTTTTCTTCTGATCCCTGTCTCCTGTATTCTTCAGTTACTATCCGCTAACCGAACGCTAATCGCCAACCGCTAACATCTTTTGACTTTTTTCCAAAACGAACCCATTTGTGAATATAGGTAAAATACGAAGACCACGGACAAGCAAATTATCGCAAATCGCGGCAACGCAGGCAAGTCCACCGGGCCGGTCACGCCATCCGGCAAAGCAATCGCCTCCCGAAACGCCCTCAAGCACGGCCTGCTGGCCAAAGAGATCGTCATTAACGCCGGCGAAGGTGCGGAAAGCCAGGAGGAGTTTGATGCCGTGCTGCTCGATCTGAAAGACCAGTTAGATCCGCAGGGCGCTTTGGAAGAAATGCTGGTAGAAAAGATAGCCGCCGCCTATTGGCGCCTCAGACGCGCCCATCGCTTCGAGGTCGGCCTCATCAGAACCAGACTGGACAACATCACCGACAAATACTACCAGAAAGCAAGCTCTTATTCCGATACGCTTATACATAAAACCGACCGGCAGATTGACGCCGATATCCAGCAGGCTAAGGAAATTATCGAAGAATGGCAAAGCGACAGTGCCCATTTCACAAAGCTCCGGCAAAGCGGAAAAGACCTAAAGGAAATCTACGATTACGAAATGAACTGGGAATGCCTCTACGAAGAAGCCGATGAGATAGAAGTCGAATTATCAGACGCTTCACCCGCAAGTATTTGCGAATCCCTTAAAAATGCCGGCTGGACGGACGATAAGATATGGCAGCTCCACCTTAAAATCTGTGATGATGCGATCGCAGCGCAGCAGCAAAACATTCGCGACCTGAACGCCGAAAAAGAAAACAATAAGCTCGCCCTCCAGGTCAAAAAGAAACTCGGCAGTATCCCCGAAAGCCACGAGCTAGACCGGCTGCTCAAGTATGAAGGATCCATTGAAAAACAGTTCTACAAGGCCATCAACCAGCTCGAACGGCTTCAGCGAATTCGCAAAGGCGATAACGTACCCGCACCAGTCAACATCGACCTGGCCGTTGATACGGAAAATACAACTTAAGCAGGCAAAGGGATAGCGTTTACCAATTGGCATTTAGCTAACAGCTAAAAGCTGTCTCCTGTCTTCTGTCTTCTTCGGTTACTAACCGCTAAACGCTGCATGCTGATAGCTGATTTATCCCCTGTTCACCCTGTATATTCTGTGAAAATTGCATTACTAACAGCCCCTTTTAGGGGCCTTCCTCAGACCACCGGCTCTGCCGGTGGTCGATGATTGGAGAATGAAGATGAAATATAGACATATTTTAATTGTTGGTTTGATTTTAGGTTTGGCTGTAGTGGCTTATGGGAGCCACCCATATATAACTAATCCTGGCACGTTGCTTGACGGCTTTGAGAATGTCAATGATTGGATTGTAAATGGCACTGGTGCAACGGCAGCAAATGATATGAGCATTTTCAAGCAAGGCAGTCAAAGCATTAAACTTAATGCTTTTGAGGGTCATCTTGCTAAAATTACTAAAGATGTAAGTTTGGACCTTTCAAGTGGGGATGGTTTTTCCTTCTGGATTTATGTTGTTGATGCAACTACAGTTTCAAGTTTTACCTTAATGATTACATCACAAACCGATTGGTCTAAGTATTTTGTTGTTACATTTTCTCCCTTTGTAAATGGGTGGAATTATAGAGTTCTCAGTAAAGCAGAATTCTCTAATATCGGTGGTGATAGCTGGGGCACGATGGTTAAAATAAGGTTTAATCTTATTCCCCAAACAGGAGAGAATGCGAGTGTATATCACGATGATTTGAGATTTGGGATCGTTGGCAAGCCAAAAGTAATTATAACCTTTGATGATGGGCAACGAAGTGTGATAGATAAAGCCCATCCGATTCTGGCAGCTAACAATCAAAGGGGAGTTGTATTTGTAGTTTCGAATGGTATAGACAGTTGGGTAATCTCGGCATAGGCCAGGCGGTTATGAAACCAAGTTTCTTCTTGTTACGATAAATAGAGAGGTGCAAAATGTTCACTACAATCAAACACATTTTGACCCATTCTTCCAATGAGCGAAACCGGCTTGCGATGCTATCGCGATGGGTTACATGGAATTTTTCGCGGCGCGTTTGCCGAAAACCAAAGTTGCTTACGTTCTGTGGCTATGAATTTGTAGGCTATCCTGACAGTCCCATCGCTTGCCTCATTCATTATACCCACAGCGGCCTATATGACTACGATCATATGTGCTTCTTTCTTCGCTTTGTTCGGCGTGCACATACCGTTATCGATATCGGTGCGAATGAGGGTTCCTATGCTCTTCTTTTCGCCCGTTGTGCAAGTGCTGGTCGTGTGATCGCTGTCGAACCCAACCCTGAGACATTTATTCGCCTATACGAAAATGTCAGTCGCAACAATCTACAAAGTCATACTGAACTAGTCAACAAAGCGATTGCAGACAAGTCGGGATTTCTGTCTTTCAAAATAGACAGTCTTAGTAGTACTAGTCATATAGTAACTGACCCGACACCGCGCGGGAGAACAATACAAGTTCCCTGTACAACTCTTGACCAACTAACTGTCGACCTTGGGATAAGGTCTTGTGATTTCTTAAAAATTGACGTCGAAGGTTTCGAGGAAAGGGTTATTCTCGGTGGTCGAAGGTTGTGCGAGCAACTCAGTCCAAAGGCTATCCTTTTTGAGGCCAACGGACGTTGCTTTGATTACGGAGACGATCTTAACGAAGTATTCGAAATGTTCCTAAGACTAGGTTATCGCTGTGGATTCTACAAACACAACAAGAACAGTATATATTTGGTCAGCTCGAAACCAAAGACGGTCTCACCGGAGTCCGATTACTTTGCATTTAGTCCCCGTTTCTTAGAATATGTGCATGATTTGTGTACAATCATTGACTCAGAGAGCTCTTTGACCAAGTAACTACAAGACGGTTTTATGAAAGAGGATTTTCTATCCCAGATTGATATAAGTGAGCAGATTGCGTTAGAGCCGGATGGCGCAATAGAAGCGCCAGAAAAGAATGGTTTGATGGTGCGCCTTCGCAAAATATTACTCTCCCAAAAGGTTCATATGCAGAACCTTTCCGCACTGGTGGTGTTCAATTTTCTGGCGGCAGGGCTTTTCTTTGTAACGCAGATCAAAATCGCCAACGTGATCGGCAAAGAAAGCTTCGGTAACCTGGCTTATGCTATCGCGCTGGGGATGTATGGACAGGTGGTTGTCCGTTACGGAATGGACCGAACGCTGGTACGTGACCTGATTCATTATCCTGAGCGTTTTGCTGAACTGGTGGCCGGGAGCCTGCTATTACGCGGAGCGATTATGGCGCTGGTGGCGGCGGGCTTGGTAGTTTGGAAAATAGTTTTTGACACCGCTGGAATGTTTTTGTGGGGATTAATGGCTGTCGTGGTTGCATATTCCCTCAAGTCACTCGACCTGCAGCCGGTGTATGATGCCTGGCTTAAAATGGGTCGCCATGCTGTCTATAATCTAATTCAGCGGGGTTTATATTTCCTGTTAATCTGGATGATAATCCTTTGGTCACCGAATAACTTGTCTATCGCCTGGATCGGTTTTGGTTTGTTAGGCACGGAAATTTTCTACCTGCTGCTTCAGCAGAGATGGGCATTCCGGAGAATCGATTTTGGGGTGATTAAGGCTCCGTTGATAAGTGTGGCGGCCGATCTGTCTAAAGGCAATTTCTGGATATGGCTGGCATCGATGGGAGTATTATCATTTGGTTCTTTGAATCAAATCCTTTTGAAACATTATTGCGGGGCTGCTGAGCTTGGTGGATACGCGGCGAGCTGGCAGATCGCCAGTGCAGTTATCCTGTTGTTGGCCCAGGTGGGTCGAATTGGTAACCCGGCAACGGCCCGTGCTACAAGGCCGGAAACGAACAGAACGCCACGGATTCGTTTTTTACTCCGATATTCCGGTGTGATGCTCCTGACAGCGGTACCAATTTGTATCCCTTTATTTTTTTTCCCTGGGTTCATTTTAAAGACGATTTTCAAGCCGGAATATGTTTCGGGGGCTAGGATTCTGCGAATACTGAGTATTTATTTATTGTTCGTTTCTCTTGGTGCTGTCGCTTCACAGTATGTGGTTTCGTCTAGAATGGAAAGAACCTTTTTTGCCAGTATTATTGTGGGTGGAATACTAAGCATTACCTTATGCTTAGTGTTGATTCCAAGGATGGCGGGCTTGGGAGCGGCCTTATCTCTATTAATTGCTCACAGCGTTTCAATGGGGCTTTATTGGATGGCAGTGATTCAACATGTCCGAAAACAGCGATAAGATGAAAAACAACCGGCCGTTTATTTCGCTGGCGTGCTTGGCGCGGCCGTCAGCCTCGCCCTCGCCTACGCTCTTAACGATCTGTTCTGGCACCATTGATTCAACCGGATACTTCATAAATAAACTGATGGTCCCCACATTATCTGCTGGTTAAGGTAATCCATGTTTGTTATGAGGACACCTCTCGTGTATCTCTGTATTCCACAGATGCAAAAAAGAGTTTACAGAAAAAATGTTGCGTGCTCCTCTTTCACTATCAGATGATTTCGATAACCACAGGGTTCGGCAGGCTCTGATTATAATAGGAGTTTCCGCGATTGTTCAATGGCCCATTTGTGGGGTACCGTTGGCAATTGGCCTAACGCTTCTTCTGGTTGTTGCCGCAATTGTGTGGGCTTCACCCGCAGCTCGTCCACTTGGAGTTTTGCTTTTCTGGCCATCGGTTATCAATTTCTTTTGTCATCCTTTTGGCATACACGGGGCCGGATTCTTCTTGTTAATTCCTCTGGCTGGCCTCTTGCTGATTCCGGTGTGGCCATCTGTTGTTCGAAGTTGGCGAGCGATTCCACATTGGGTCCTGTTAAGCGGCTTGGGCTTAATATCGTGGTGGTTCATGTGCTGGATGGCAGGCCCAAAAACCGATTGGGGAACACTCAAGCTTTTTGCTTCGGTTAGCCGGTTAGTCGTTGGCGTTTTCGGTTTGTCTGTCTGTATGAGAGCGAAGCGGAATACACTTCTCGAGGTAGGAGTTATTGGGCTGACAGTAGGGGCGTTTCTTTTTGCAGTAAATTGCCAGGCGTTTCCAATATCTTCTTTTGGTTTTGGAGTGTGGAAGAGTGATTACACCGCTGGAGCAGAGAGGATGGTTGGTCCCAGGGGACTGGGCCTGGCCATAGTGATGCTATTGGCATTCACCATGACCCTGAGCCGACGACATTTTTTGGCGTTAATGTCCGCAACGCTGGCTTGTGCCGCCCCAACAATGATCGTATCGGATTCCAGGCAAATGCTCCTGGGAATACCGTTAGCTCTTTCGTGGTTACTTGTTCAAAAGCGTATTCGACTTCGGGCAATTGCCATCCTATGTTTTGTAGTCGTAGTGATTGGCGCATTAGCTGCTTATGGTTTTGCCAGTCAACATTATCGTTATCTTATTTTTTTGGACCATACTAAGTCTTTTGGTGAGCAAACTTGGCGTGGCCCAAGCTGGGAGGCTGGTATTGACACGTGGATAAAATCACCACTTTTCGGCGTTGGGCTTGGTGGCTTTGATAGAGACAGCGAGCTTTTCGGCCGTGGATACCCACACAATCTATTTATAGAAATGTTAGCTGAAACTGGGCTGGTGGGACTCGTTTTAGGAATTGGGTTTTTGATATCATGCTCGGCAATAGTATTCCACCGCCAAAGGGATTTGGTAAGAAAAGACTTCGTTAAGATTCTTCCTATTTGGGTGTATTGTATTGCGATTGCCATGGTTAGTCTAGATATCCCTGGGAACATAGAAGTGTTTTATTTCCCTGCCGCTGTCGCAATTAGCGTGAAAGATTCCAACAAGTTCCCGAGGTACACTTGAATGGTAATACGGGGGTCAGCCGTTTGAGGTACTATAAGATGACACATGTCGTATTTGCCTTTAACAAGATTACGCATTACAGAGTATCTTTTTTTGAGAAGTTATCAAACATTGATAACGTTGAATTAACGGTTATTCATGGGTCTGAGAAAACAGAAGTCGGAAGACCTACAGTTGAAGATGTTTCGTCCTTGCGGTTTGCTAACATTTGCCTTAAATCTTGGGAGGTAAAATTGCATTCGTTCACAATTGGGTATCAAGCAGGAGTTTTGCGTGCTTTAAGAAAATGCAAACCTGATACTGTCATAATGCTTGCAATATGTGGGACAATAAGTAACTGGTTTATAGCGATATGGAGCAGGCTTAAAGGCAAAAGACTGATTATGTGGACATGTAATTGGGAACCGCAGGTTGAAAATTCCATTGCATATATAATAAAGAAACAATTTCTTAAAGTATACTTTAAAATGGCTGATTGTATACTTGTTTATAGCTCCAAAGCTCGTCAATCTATAATGCAATTGGGAATAAAACCAGATAAAATCAGAATCTGCTATAACGGTATAGAAACCGACCACATGATAAGGAACGAGTCAACTGTTCAGGGGAAGGCGGTAGAACTGCGTGCAAAAGGAAACTCTAGAAATCGCACTATGTTTCTGTATGTAGGAGGAATGCTTCAGGAAAAGCGGGTTGACCTTCTGCTTCGTGCGTTCAAGAATCTCCCACAAGACAAGGTATCTCTATGGTTAGTTGGCGATGGGCCGGCTATGCGCGAATACCAAAATTTGTCGCAGGAACTTTCTTTGAAAAATGTTAAATTCTGGGGCCGAATTATCGAGAACGTAGATCAGTTTTTTGCGGCTGCTGATTTCTTTGTTTTGCCGGGAGTAGGGGGACTCGCTCTAAATCAAGCCATGTTTTGGGAAGTGCCATGTATCGTTTCGGAAGCTGATGGAACCGAGGAAGATCTTGTGGTCCATGGGGCAACAGGATATAGGTTCCAAAAGGATAGCTTGGAAAGCTTAACATCCTGCATGCAGATGGCCCTATACACTAAATCAGAAGAAAGACAAGAAATGGGTCAAAGAGCACGGAATCTGATTTTGGAAAGAAGTAACGTAAATGAAATGGTTCGTACCTTTGAGAGCGTCTTACGAGCTTGAAAACTTTAGCTGCTAAGGGCCAGCTCGACAAAGAACTGCCTTTCGATTCTCCCATTGTTCGCCTTCATGCCGCCTCCTCATATTCCCTGCAAAAGTCGCGGCAGTTCTCCCTTGGGAGCATGGCTGAAGACCTGGCACATATCTGGCCTGTTTTGAGGGCAGCTAATTGACATTGCTCATGCGCAGTAGGTATATGGTGAATATCCGCCCAGGACAGTCGCTACTCATCACCTTTCTTAGAGGGCTAGCCAACCAGGTTAGGTCTGCACTTTACTTTGGCCTGCGATGTCCTTGGGTAAGACGCTACGGTATGGTCAGGATCCCATGGTCTGTGAAGTTGTGGTCACCTCACAAGGATATCTCATTCGGAGATTGTGTTTCGTTCGGAAGGGATTGTATCGTGCTGTGTGACGCGGAGTTTGGCAATAAGGTTATGGTTGCCATGAATGTTGCCTTTATTGGACGGGACGATCATCGCTACGATATTGTCGGCAAGACTATCTGGGATTCACCTCGCGGCGATACCGGTAAGGTAATAGTTGAAGATGATGTCTGGATAGGGCACGGAGCTATTATTCTATCTGGTGTTACGATTGGCCGAGGTTCCATTGTAGCGGCAGGTGCGGTAGTTGCCAGAGACGTTCCACGGTATGCAGTTGTTGGAGGAGTACCTGCCACGGTGATTCGCTGGCGTTTTACAAAAGAACAAATTAACGAACACGAAGATGAATTGGGTTATTCTGACAGAACAGTCTGAGGTAGGATATATGCATAAGAAAAGCGTCGCGGGAATATTCGCCGGGAAAATATTACGAGCGTTTGATGGCTGTTTACGAAAAGGCCATTGAGGTTGGGCCAGAAGGAGTAGATGGTAGGTCTTAAGTTGTTTTTCGGAGAAGGTCTATCTTTGTGAAAGATCAGGCTCATCAATCAAGAAAATACGACATCCTTAGAGTCGGATTTGCCTTTATTGGATAACAATGATTATTGGAGTTAGGAGGAAATAGCAAATGGCGATAAAAACACGTAATTCTCCAACTGAAAACGGTATATACGGGTCAAGTGCCCGATGTACATCATGTGTTCTCCCAAGGACGGCGCATGGGTTAGGATTTGATGCAGACGGTCACTGTGATCTCTGCACTTGGGCTAATCAGCTAACCGCACTCGAAAAACAGGAACATTACTCGGAGGGCAACATAGACGAAGTGATTGCAAATATCAAACTGCGCGGGAAAAATAGACGTTATGATTGTATCATAGGGCTCAGTGGTGGGCGCGATAGTTCATACATGCTGTATGAGTTGGTGCATAAGTACAATTTAAGAGTCTTGGCTGCCTACTATCGGACCCCTTTTACGCCTGACACTATTGACGCAAATGTAAAACGGATGGTACAACTTCTGGGTGTTAAACTTGTCAGAATGAACATATCACAAAAAGGTCATCTGAAGAGTGCAAAAAAATTTGCGCTTCTCTGGAAGTCATGCCCGAGACCAGAACTAATAAATCTGATGTGCGCGTCCTGCAAGTTTACGAACAGGGAGGTATTCCGAATCGCTCGCAAATATGGTGTTAAGTCTATTGTGTTGGGTGGCAGTAGGTATGAGAGCTTTCAGTTTGGAGCTATACAGATACTTAAGAGAAAACACGAGGACTCATTTGCTACGCAGACCCTCAAGGGCTTGAAAGTAGTAAGAAGGGGGCTGCTTCTCTTACTGGCGCATCCATCAATCATCAGTGCACTACCTCTGGCAGCGGCTGCTTCCCTGTTATACCTGGTCCCTCATTCAGTCTATCTACGAATGCGGTACCCAGACATTCTTCGGATACAATATTTCCGACTTGCAGAGTGGAACGAAGCCGATTGCATAGCCGCTCTCTTACAGTTGGGTTGGAAACTGCCATCCGGATGCAAGTCCTACTGGAAAGCAGACTGCGACATGGCTGAGATGAAGAATATCATGTTTCGAAGGACGATGGGTTTGACCCACGTGGACGCACTATTGAGCAATATGGTTCGATTCGGATTCATAAGCAGAGATGAAGCACTTGCGAGGCTTGAGAAAGAAGGAGAGATATCATATGAACGACTCAAGCGTCTGACAGATGCTCTTGGGCTCCCCGCCGATTTCTTTAATGACATAAGATGACATCAGATAGCAAACGTATCCCGTGAAGTGTGTCTTTTGAAAAGATACGTCTTTACGCCTTTTAAACATGGGGGTTTCCAAACGTACTTCTCACTGCTATTTCATGGTGAGCCTATAGGATGCTCGCGCATCGGTGGTTGCCCGAGGTCGCGGAAGACGGTAAGACAGAGCTGTTGTTCGAGCATAGAAACTGGAAGGACTTGACGAAACAGACTGGCTATTTCGGTTAATATCAATATGTTGCGACGCATTGAATAAATCATCTTTCGTGATCGTGATCCAGAAGACCTAATTTGTTTTACTTTACCAGATACCTTTAAGACTCTCTTTTCGTGTCCCCCAAAAATATTACGAGCGGTTGATGTCTGTTTACGAAAAAGCAATAAAATTGGAGAAATAGTATGAAAGCTTTAGAGGGGAAAACCATCCTGGTTATGCACAAGGATGACCAACGAGTTGAGTTGTGTGGGATTCCGGTCTCGCGCGTGTCGTTTGAGGATGTTCTTTCTGAAATGGATGATTGTATCCGCAAGCGTTCCAAGCGGCGGTATATCTCCATTACGAATACAGAGTCGATGTATCACGCGGTGAAGATTCCGGAGCACAGAGATTTCATCCACAATGCGACATTCTCGCTTTGCGATGGCATCGGGATTGTAATTGCAGGGCGCTTTTTGGGGTACAAGGTTCCCAGACTGAATGGTCCTGTACTCGTGCTAAAATGCTGTGAGTATGGTTTAATTAGAGGCTGGAGGCACTTCTTCTATGGTGCGAAAGAAGGCATAGCGGCTTTGATGGCTGAGAAATTAAAGGAAAAGTTCCCGGGTTTGATTGTTGCAGGGACTTGTAGTCATCCGCATCGTCCACTGACGGAAGAAGAGGACAAAGAGGTTGTGGACCTAATCAATAAATCCCGTCCAGATATTTTGTGGGTAGGATTAGGCCTGCTTAGACAGGAAAGATGGATAGCCGAACATATTGATAAGATCAGCGTGCCGTGGATGTCCGGTGTTGGCGGAGCCTTTGATTGCCATTCAGAGGCAGTCATGTGGACACCAAAGTGGATTCAGCGCATCGGCATGGAATGGCTGTTCCGGTTCTGCCTTCAACCACGCACACGTTTCAAGAGGCTTATGTGGTCTTACATCTTTATGTTCCGCGCAATATGGAAAGGACTGGTACAGAAATTTTAGGGCTTCAGCCAGACGGCCTGAGGGGTGCGTTGGTTAGGAGGTGAAACAATGTTGCGTGGTGGTGTTATTGGCTTTGGGCGAATGGGTCTGACCCATTTTTCTATTTTGAACAACCATCCGGAAGTTCAATTTGTTGCTGTGTGCGACTCTTCGTCGTTTATGCTGAAAAATGTAGGCAAGTACACAGGAATTGAGACGTTCAAGGACTATCGCAAGATGATCGACAGGTCTAGTCTGGACTTCGTGATTGTAGCCACCCCGACGGGTATGCATGCTGAAATTGTCAAATACGCCATCCAGAGCAATCTGCACATCTTTGTCGAAAAGCCCTTCGCATTGAATGTCCGGCAGGGCGAGGAGCTTGTTGGGATGCTCAGAGGCAAGAAGCTTGTCAACCAGATTGGCTATGTCATCAGGTTCAATGATGTGTTCATTCAGGTAAAGAAACTGCTGGATGTAGGCGTGCTTGGCGATTTGCTGACATTTAAGATGGAAATGTACGGCCCTACCCTTTTGAAGGATGCGAAAAGCGGCTGGCGTTCAAAGAAGCAGGAGGGCGGCGGCTGTCTTTACGATTTCGCCTCTCACAGTATAGATCTTATCAATTACCTCATTGGTGTGCCTGACGAGATTACCGGCAGCGTCCTTCAGAGTATTTATTCAGTGAACGTGGAGGATGCGCTTTGTTCGACATTTGTCTATCAGAATAATCTTCGGGGTACTTTGCTCGTAAATTGGAGTGACCCATCTTACCGAAAGCCAGCCTACAGGATGGAGATTTTCGGAAGAAAGGGCAAGATCATTGCCGACCTTCACTCTTACAAGCTTTTCTTCCGAAATGAATCTGGGTTTGATGGTTTCACACAGGGTTGGAACGAGCGTTATATCACAGATTTTGTCGAGCCGGTGAGATTCTATGTTCGCGGCTTCGAGTTCACGCGCCAACTGGATTACTTTGTTGACTGCATTGCCAATAAGACTCCTTGTGAAGTGTGTAATTTTGAGGACGGCCTAAAGACAGACCTGATGATCGAACGCATTGTCGAAGATGCAGCGAAAAGGAGGGCGTAGAATGGATAGAATCATATTCGGCGATAATCAGTTTTTCGGCATTAATCACATGTCTGAGGAAAAAGCCCAGGCTCAAGCAGAGCGTTTCAAGGACATCAACTCGATTATCCATGTAGTTGATGCAGCTTATGACTGTGGTATTCATGCATTTATGCTCAATACACACGCGCAGGTAGCAGAGTTATGTGATCATTTTCGGGCCCATCCGGAAAAGTACTCAGATTTGAGGCTCTATCCCTCCATGCCATACGCGCATAAGTACGCCAATGCCGTGAATGAGAAGGGAATGATTGGCGCACTCAACGATTTTCTGTTCACGGGCCGCACGGCGGGCGAGGCATTGACGACGTTGATTCGGGGGGGACGCGGTATTTTCAACCGCGACATGAACGAGGTCATGAAACTACTGGTCGATGCCGAGATGAGAATGTTCAAGGGCTTGAATGTCGGGGCGATTTTTCTCCAGAACATTGTTACGGATTTGCTTTTGGGAATTGGTGCTAAGCAGGTTTTTGTAGAATTTGCGGCCCACGTCAGGAAAACGTACGGCGTTGATCCAGCCTTCAATACAATGAACATGCCCAAACTGGTAGATTTCTTGCTGGGCTGTGGGATTGAGAACCCGATCTTATGTTCATCTATCAATAAGGCAGGCTATCTAATGTGTCCTAATAGGCAGGCATACGAGAAGGCGTTGGCTGAAAAACCTTTTAGGCCTATGGCTATGTCTATTCTGGCTTCGGGTGCTGTCTCTGCCCAGGAAGCTGTCGAATACGTCTGCGGCCTTCCCAAAGTGCAGTCAATTGTATTCGGTGCTTCGTCGAGAGGGCATATTCAGCAGACTAAAGAGATGATATGCTCAAACTGGGGAATAGGATAGTGAAGATTGTAAATGTCCACCCTCGAGAGATTGACCCCGAGCAGCCGCGTCTGCCGCTGCCTTTGACGCCGCGGTTCAAGTGTTATGTGAACTTGAAAAGCACGCTGCCAAAACTCGAGTGGTTATGCCGCAAGTACACCTTTTGCACTATGCGTGAATTGGCTTCAAGCTATTTAACTTCCACCGTTGATTGATTGCCTAAACCCCCTTTACTAAGGTAGCTTAGCAGCCATTTCAAATTACAGCTAATGAATTTACCATTGTCAATGTTCTTTTGTGTTTGAGAAACAAGTATCCGTTTATTTGCGCCGATTAGACTCGCCGCCTTATTAAGTTTTTCGACATCTGAAGATGCCGGTGATGATGTTAATTTGACCTCAATCGCCCAGACTTCCTTGCCAAATTCTAAAACTAAGTCTATCT
>Ga0315286_10004778_pt1 | contig 12998 bp, 11 predicted proteins | sample YL17G10_0_MG_FD_205038 | JGI IMG/M metagenome (GOLD analysis project Ga0315286, IMG submission 205038) | Sediment microbial communities from Yellowstone Lake, YNP, Wyoming, USA - YL17G10_0 | ecosystem: Environmental > Aquatic > Freshwater > Lake > Sediment | place: USA: Wyoming | collected... | reverse complement strand
TCGACGATGATCGCCGATTTCCCGGTCTGCCGGTCGCCGATGATGAGCTCGCGTTGGCCGCGGCCGATCGGGATCATGGCGTCGATCGCTTTAATCCCCGTCTGGAGGGGCTCGCGGACGGGGAGCCGGTCGACGACGCCCGGGGCGAGGCGCTCGACAACCTGATGAATATCGGTTTTGATCGGGCCTTTGCCGTCAAGCGGATTCCCGAGTGGATCGACGACGCGTCCGATAAGGGACGGACCGGCGGGGACTTCCATGATTCTGTGAGTTCGCTTGACCACGTCGCCCTCTTTGATGAGATGACTCTCTCCGAGAAGTACGGCCCCGACGTTGTCCTCCTCGAGATTCAAGGCCAGACCGATGACGTCGTGGGGAAACTCCAGCAGTTCGTTGTACATAACGCTGTCCAATCCGTGGACGCGGGCGATCCCGTCTCCTACGGAAATGACCAGGCCGGTCTCACGGATATCGACTTCGAGTTCAAATCCCTCGATATGGCGCTGAATGATCTTGCTGATTTCGTCCGCTTTGATGCCCATGGCTAGCTACCTTTCCCGGATGCGTTCTTTGAACCGATCCAACTGGCCCTTGAGGGAGACATCGTAAATCATGTTCCCTTTTCTGAGGTGAAGTCCGCCGATGACGGCCGGGTCGAGAAGATACCGGCAACAGACCTCTTTTTTCTCGAGCGCGCGGAGTTCCGTTTCCAGCCTCTCTTTTTGACCCTCGTTCAGGGGAACGGCCGACCGGACTTCGAATGTGACGATTCCCCGGCGCTCTCTCCACAGAGTCGGAAGCACCCGCGAAATCTCGGGCAGAAGATCGAGCCGCCGCCGCCCGAAAAGAAGAAGGATGAGGCGCCGGGTTTTCATCGCGTAGGCCGCCGTGTCCGCGATCTCGTTGATGATCTGCGTCTTACGGGCCGCGGCCAGGAAGGGTTGGAGGAGCGCTTTCCGCAGCGCCGCGTTCATTTCGAGAAGGCCGGCGAAAGCGGAAACCTCCCCGCTCACAGCCGCGAATTCCTCTTCGGTCTTAAGGGCCCCGGCCAATCCCGCGGCATACCTCTCAATGAGAATAGGATCTTTCATTCAGTTCCGCCAGGCGTTCAATGGACTTGTCAATCAGGCCGGATTGGAGAGCGTCCGTCATCTTTGCCTTGATCCGCGCTTCGGCCAGAGAGGACGCGAGCCCGGCCGTATATTCCGTAAGCTCCTGAATTCCGGCCTTGAGATCGAGGCTCATCTCCTGTTCGGCGAACGACCGGATCCGCTCCGCTTCTTTCTCTGCCAGGGCTTTGATTCGTTCTTTTTCCCTCAGTCCCTCTGCCTCGGCCTCTATCTTCATCCGCACGACCTCGCCCTCAAGCGCGGCGGTTCTCTGTTGCGCGTCGCCGAGCTTTTTCTCCGCGTTCGTCCTCGCCTCTCGGGCTGCGTCAAGCGAAGTCCGTATATCTTGCGACCATTTTATCAGGAAATTCCGGGCGGGCTTGTAGAGGATATAGCCCAGCCCGCCGAACAAGACGACGAAATTAATGACTTTGCCCAGGAAATCCGATGAACCGGATGGATGCGACGCCTCTTCGGCCATCATGCCTAGAAGCAGGGGAACGCAACAAAGGGCAATGACGGCCGTCTTTCGGGACGTCATCCGTTCAACAGCCTCTCTTCGATCCGTTCGGACAGCCGCCCCGCTTCGGCCTTCAAGTCCACTTTGAGCCGGGAGAGTTCCTCCTGAAGCTTGGCCCTGGCCCGGTCGATCTCGTCCTTGGAAGCGGCTCCGACTTCAGCCAAAAGACGCGCCTTTTCCTTGAGCGCTTCGGTTTCCAGGTCCGCCCGCACTCTCTCCGCGTCTTTTTTCACGGACTTGATCGTTTTGCCGATAGCCTCGAGGCTCTGTTCATAGGCCGTCAGGCTTGCCTGGGCGGCGGCCTGGTCGTCTCTGATCCGCGCGTTCCGCTCTTCGATGGTCCGGACCATCGGCTTCCAGAAGACACGGGAAAGAATAAAGACGAGGATCCAGACGAGGAAAAAGATGACCAGAAAAGTCAGGTCGATATTGAGCATAAAACGGCAATCCTATCTTCCAAATGAATGGCATAAGTTACCATTTTCAGGGGAATAATTCAACCGCCTTGGTTCGATCGGAATTTGTCGCCGAGCATCTCCGTTTGCACGGTTTCGAATCGGTGCCGGAATCACCCTCGGCCCTCGGGAACCAGTCCCGTCGGTTCCCTGCTTCGGCCCCCTTCCGCTATGGGCCTTAGGGAGATTCCGGCACCGATTCGAAATCACACTTTTTGGATGCGCACCAGGAATCTCGTCCTTCAGCTAACATTCCCGGTATCCTCGGAAGAAAAGAAATTCTATCGGCAAATGCGTTATCCGATGTTTCGGGGCCAGTTGCCGGGTTAGATCGCGCTCCGCGCCGAATTATTCCCGGCGGAAGCCGGGCGCGGTTAAGCCCAATTCGTCCTGCCGAAGATTTTCTTGGCCTCGCCGACCAGGATAAGGGATCCGGTGATCAAAACCGTTCCGCGGAAGCCCGCCGCCGCCCTGGCCGCGGCAATCGCGTCTTTCAATGCGGGAACAATTTGAATGCGATTTCCGAAAGGCCGGGCCAAGCTCAAGATATCCTCGGGTCGGGCCGCCCGGGAATAGGAAAGAGCGGGCAAGAGTGCTTTTTGGACTTCAGGAAAAAGAATCCGGATTATTCGGGGGATCGCTTTGTCCTTCATGACGGCAAAGATCAGGACCGGTTTCAGCGGGCATCGATCGCGGATGAACGTTCTCAAAGCCAGGGCACCGGCTTCATTATGCGCGCCGTCGAGGAGGATCGCGGGATTCCGTCCAACCGTTTCCAGGCGGCCTTCCCAACGGCCTCGCTCGACGCCGTCGATGACCAGCTTTTTGCGAAGCGGCCGCCAGGTCCGGCTGATAATTCCGGCCGCGGTGATAGCGATGGCGGCGTTGCTTCCCTGGTGCGCTCCCAGAAGGCAAGGGACATACCTGAATTCCTCATCATGGAACTTAAAGATGAAACGGTATCCGTGTTGAGTCTTTCTGGTCTCCAACCGGCCGTCCTTCCCGAACGGCCGGACAAGCGGCGCCCGCATCATCCGGGCTTGTCTTCCGATGACTGCCAACGCCCGGCTGTCTTCCACGCCGCAGACTACGGGCACCCCCGGCTTGATGATTCCGGCCTTCTCAAAAGCGATCCGGGCGATCGTCGAGCCCAGATGCTCCTGATGATCGAGGGAAATGCTCGTGATTACCGAAACCAGGGGAGTGACGACGTTGGTCGCGTCAAACCTTCCTCCCATCCCCGTTTCGAGGACGGCGATGTCGACCTTCTTCTCCCGGAAATAGAGAAAGGCCAGGATTGTCAGCACCTCGAAAAAGGTCGGGTGCGCCTTCAATTTTTTCTGTCTCAAGAGAAGCTCAACCCGGCGACGGACGGCGGAAAGGAGGCGATTGAAGTCTTTCGCCGGGATCATCCGCCCCGAGACGCGAATGCGTTCCTCGACCCGGACGAGGTGCGGAGATGTGTAGAGGCCGACTTTGAGCTTATGGCGGGAGAGGATTTCGGCCAGCATCGCGCAGACCGAGCCTTTTCCGTTCGTCCCGGCGACGTGGACGCAGGGAAAATCTCCCTGCGGATCGCGGAACGCTGAAAGGAGGACGGTGATATTCCCCAGCCCGAGCTTGATGCCGAACTGCTCCAGGCCCTGAAGATAGGACCGGCGCTCGGAAGGATTCATTGAGGACGGTTGAGCAGAAGCCGCAGGATGCGGATGATATAAGCGCGGAGAGATTTCCTCGGCATGACGTCGTCGAGCATCCCATGCTTCAACAGGAACTCGGACCGCTGGAAGCCCTTAGGGAGCTTTTCCTTGATGGTCTGCTCGATCACCCGGGGGCCGGCGAATCCGATCAGGGCGTTGGGTTCGGCGATGTTGAGGTCTCCGAGCATGGCAAAGCTGGCGGTCGTGCCGCCTGTCGTTGGATCGGCCAGGACTGAGATAAAAGGGATCCCCGCTTCTTCCAGGCGGGAGAGAGCGGCGCTCGTCTTCGCCAACTGCATCAGGGAGAGCGCTCCTTCCTGCATTCTGGCCCCGCCCGAGCAGGAGACAATGATCAAGGGAATCTTCTCTTCGAGCGCTCTTTCGGCAGCCCGCGTGATTTTTTCCCCGACGACCGATCCCATGCTTCCTCCCATGAAGCCGAATTCCATGGCGGCGATGACGACTTTGAGGCCGCCCAGGGTGCCGACGGCGTTGACTACCGCCTCGGGCATGGAGGTTTTTTTCTGGCTGTCCCGGAGCCGGGTTTCATAGCTCTGCGTATCGATAAACCGGAGAGGGTCGAGGGGAAAGATGGCGTGGTCGACGATGTCGAAACGGCCTTCGTCAAAAAGCATCTCCAACCGCTCGCAGGCCGAAAGGCGGAAATGGAACTCGCAGGCCGGGCAGACGGAGAGGTATTCGAGGATGTCCTCCTTGTAGAGGATCCTCTGGCAGTTGTTGCAGCGGGTCCACAGGTTGTCGGCCATGATGCCGGAAGAGTCTATCAACATTCGGCTCGACCTGTCAATTTTCCGGGCTTCGCTCGCCGCCGTCGTCATTTGGACTGAGACGATTCTGAAGAAAGGCGATGACCGACTCCGGATGAGGCAGGTCGAGCCCGAATTCCGCTTTCTCCCGAAGGAGATTCTGAACGGAGGACAGGAGTTTCTGGCCGTCCCACGGTTTTTCGAAGAAATCGGAAGCTCCGAATGATGTCAGCGCCTCATTCCGGTATTGGGATCCGCGGTAGACACCCGTCACGACCACGACCGGGACGGCGCCGCGAGACCCCTGGTGGATTCGCCGGGCCAGGTCGAAGCCGTGAAACCTCGGCAGCATCGCTTCCAGGATGACGAGGTCGGGGCGCTCCGCCTTGTACATGTCCCAACCCGTCAGCCCATCCTTAGCTTTGATGATTTCGAAATCGGACTCCCCGAAGAGCTGCGCTAACGCTTCCAGGCTTTTGGAATCATAATCGACGATCAGGATTTTTTTTCGGGCCATGCGCATCCCCTGTCAGGCCGCCGGTGCAACCACCGTCGTAGCCGCGTCACCTTCCCTGCCCCGGGAATTCACGGCGACAAGGGCAAAGCGATAGCTCAGGGTTTTTTGGGCGTGAAGGAAGGCGAAGCCGTATGTCCCGGAACTCACCTCTCCAAGAAGGGTTCTGTTCCCTCCGCTATCGAGGCGGTAGAGGCGGTATCTTTGGATATCCGAGTTCAACGGGTTTTGCCGCCAACCCAAAAGAATCGTATCCTCTCTCACGGTGGAGAAATTCCCCCGGGTCCGTCTCCCCCGGAAATTCAACGGCGGATAAATCGGGGCGAAAATTTCCGCGCGGACCTGGACCAGGACGGGGCTGTTGGCCGCCTCCGGGCATTCGACCCGGATCGTCCCGCTGTACGTTCCGGGGTTCAAGGCGCCAACGACCGGAAAAACGGAGACTTCGGACCAGGAAAACCAGGAAACATCCCGCTCGGGGGACACCCGGAGCCAATCTTGGCTTGGAACGAGATTGAATTGGAGGGGGCGGCCGCCGCTGTTGCGGATTTTCAGGATCTCGGAGGGAGGCGGCAGAGAACTCCGCTGGACCGCCTGGAGATTGAGCTCGGTCTTGTCGACCGCGATGGAGGGCGCGGGATTGGCGATCACATAGCTCGTATAGGCCAGGCCGTCCAGCCCGCCGCTCGGCAAATTCGTAAAGGGAGTCCGTCCGGTGCAGATATAATCAACCTTGGCCTGATTGTTTTTGAGGGTCAATCGGGTGATTCCCGACGGCCCCCAGAAATCCGGGTTGGACTTGAAGCCGTCGCCGTAGTGCCGCTGCCAGTACGCGCCGCGCCACCAAGGCGTTTCCCCGATGTATTTGGTCGACCCGGCGCATATCCCGTGAATCTCCCGCTCGTTCGCCCCCTGGCCGATTCGCGTCACCTTGAAAATATGGTCGTGGCCATAGATGAATCCGCGGAGGCCGTTTTGCTTGCCGAGATTGGTCAATTTCACTTGCTCGACGCGGGCCGGGTCGGCGTAGGGCGCGTAATCGTTTTCGCTGAAGAGGGGCCCCCGTCCGTATGCCAGACTCCGGTCGTCTTCCGTCGACCCCGCCGGCCATCCGCCGAGAACATGGTGATGACAGGCAAAACTCCAATCGTGCTCGCTCTGGCTCACAACGCTCTCAAACCACTGGCGCTGCTCCCCGCCCAGAGTCCATTGATCCGGACTGGCGGGGTATGCCGGCCCGCAAAAAGCGGTGGTGTCAAGCATGATGAATTGGGCCCCGCCGCGATTGTCGCGATCGCTTCCCCAGGAAAAGGCGTAGTAATTGCCGTCGGGATGACCGCCCTCCGGATATGCCGTCCGGTCCGGCAGGGTGAAGTATTGCTGCCGCCAGTATTTCGCCCGGAAACGGCCGCTATTCCAATTCTCGTCGCCGTCGTGATTCCCGAGGGCCATGTAGGTCGGCATGTTCGGTGTGAGTCCGGCAAAGGCCTTTCTCATCCGGAGCCAGAGGGTCTTGGCAATGTAATCGTAATCGCTCTCGGTCAGATTCCTGAACGGAAGGCCCCAGTTTTCCCAGCGGTATGACGCTCCTATCCCGTTCGAGTCACCCAGATTGACGAGGAAATCCGGGTCTTCGTAGGCCAGGATGTAGCGGACCGCCCTAATCAAGGCAAAGCTGAACATGAACCTGTTCAAAGGATATTCGGCCTGCCACTGCGGGTTCCGGCGCAGGCCCTTGAGAAAATCGACCATGTAATCGCCGCTGATCTTGGTTTGCCGATATTCGGGGGGAACGCCGTATTCGCCGTCGTCGAAGTTATGGTCGTCGGCGATAAAAAAAGCCTGGACCTGGCCTCCGTCGCGTATCCTCGCGTTGGGAAGCTTGAAATTCCGCGGAGGGAGCGCCTTCCAGATTTGCTGCCCTTCCCGGTACTGGACCTGGTAATAGAGGCGCGGGCTGTCATAGCCGTGAATGACTGTGTTGAAGGTTCCGCTGACGCCGATAAATGACAGTGTTTCCCTGGGATTCGCCAATTCTCCCCGCGTATCGGCGACCAGGATTTTCAGGTCGAGCGTTTTTCCGGCCTTGAGGATAAGATTGAGGTTCGTCATCCAGACGTCGGGATTATCCGGATTTCGCCGGACATTATAGATCCGCTCTGAAGCTTCGAAGACGTTCGTGTCATAGGGAAAGGGGAATTCGTCGCTCGTGAGCTGCTCGTAAAACGGAGACGTCGGGCTGATGCTCGATGAATTCTGGGCAAGGAGCGTCCCGGGATTGAGACCGGATAAAAGGAGACTAGTCCCCCCGATTTTAAGAAAACTCCTCCTCCTCAGTCTCATCCTTGGTTCATTCAGTAACAGAAAATAAAGGTCGTGTCAATCGAAATAAACAAAATCAACGGCCGTTTCTCAGGACGTTTTTCGGGCGAGGAGGACGACCTCGTCTTCCAGATGGAAGGCTTTGGCCAGGACCAGGACGGCGCTCAATCCGACAGCGACGATTTTGCGAGCGAGCCGCGGGACCGGAAGGTAATCCATCCGGAGATGGAGGCTGGGCGCCGAGTAGCTGTTTTCCAGTCTCAACCCGACGACCTCGAATCCGTTCGATTCGAGGAGCCGCCGGATTGTCCACCGGTCAAAACCATAAAAATGCTTATAGTGCCAATCGAGTTGATAGAGAACGCGAAGCGGGGCGACGATCCGCCCGAAGGACAAACGGTACAGTCCGACGGCGAGCGAAGGCAGCAGGCCGCGGACTTCGGGAACGCGGAGGGCCAGGATGCCGTTTTGACGGAGCAGATCGCGGATGCGGCGGAGGAAGGCCGATGGCTCGGGAACATGCTCGAGCACGGACCAGAGCGTGACGACATCGAAAGAGTCGGCTTCGAAGCCGGCCGTGGCCAATTCTCCGCGGAGGACCGGATGCGCTTTACGGGCGATCGCGAAGGCCGTTTTCGAGGGTTCGAGGCCGACCGGCCGAAATCCGCTGCGTTCCGCGACGGTCAAAAACTCTCCGGTGCCGCAGCCGATATCGAGAAGACGTTTTCCTTTCGCCCGCTCGAGGATAGAAGCCGCATCCCGTTCGTATTGGGGAATCCGGAACATGGCCAAGAATTTTTGATAGGTCTCGAGGTCGAAGCCGGCATAGTCTTCGCCGACCGGAAGATTCTCGGGAAGGGGATGCATCTGGATAAGCCCGCACCCGGCGCAGCGCCAGAATCGTTCTTCCCGAACGGCAAAGAACAAACGGTGATCCCGTTCACCACACAGAGCGCAGGGGAAGAAGGACTGCATCAGGGTGATTTCAAATAATCCCGGAATGGGGTGTATCGGGCGCGCAACCAGGCGCCGAGGTCGGGCAGAATCTTCATATAATCGAAGGCGACATCAACCCCCTTGGCCAGCTTGAGGCGAAAGAGGATCTCTCCGGAGGGAGGCGCGACGGTAAATTGGATCACCGCCTTCGAACCATGATCCTGATCCGCCGCTTCGGCGCGGAGAATGAACCGCTGGGCCTCTTCACCCCCCTCCTTGCGGACAATGACCTCGGCTTGGCCGATAATCCCTTCTGTTTTCCGGGGATTGTCAAAGAAAAATTCCGCCCGGTAGTCCTGCGGAGACAATCTCCTCGGCTGAGAAAGCCCGGTCAGGGCCTCTCCCTTGGAGCCGGGGAGCGTCACCCAGGCTTTCCGGTTTACGAACAAGTCGGATTTGAGCTCCGCTCCGTGCTCGAATGCGAATTGGTCATCGTCAACGAGAATCGACATGGTTGAGGCATAGAGAGAAAGGTTGATCCCGGAATAATCCTCGAATTCCCCGGCCCAGGCATCGCCCTTGTCGAGGGCTTGGACGAGAGTCCGGAGGCGCTCCGCCTCGGGATGGATTCCCGCGAATTGATCGATATAGCGGCGCTCTACGTCGGCCCGCCCGGTCATCCGCGCGCAATAAGCGAGATAGAGCAAGATCTCCGCGTCTCTGGCTTGAGCGGGCGGATTTCGGCGCGCCTGCATAAAAAATTCGCTGGCCCGGACAAAGTCGCCCATCCGGAACAATTCGAAGGCGATCTCGAAATCATCATGGCAGATTTTAACGAAACATGAACCAAGCCGGTCTGATGCCCCGAGGCGGAGCTTTGACATGTATTTAAAGAAAGGGAAGGCGCGCCGCGAGCCGAATAGGATGAACGCGTCGCGCCCCTTCCGGACCGGATATCGCCTTTGGTGCAAACCGCTGCGGAGCGTCACCTCGCCGTCTCCTTCCGGATTTTGGATGAACACGCCCCACCGGGCGATCGGTTCGCGGCTGACGAAAATCCGGTCGACCCGTTCACCCGAGGAAAGGAAAAAGCAGTTGACGTCTTTCCCGTAGGGCGATCCGTCGACGATATCGAATTCCCGGGCCGGACGGGGCTCGACAGGGACAGACGGCAGGGCCAGACGGGCTTTGCTTCGCCGCCCGACTTTGCCGCTGTAAACCGCAACATCGGGATTTTTGAATTCGATCTCTTCGAAGAAGAAACTCTTGAGGAGCTCGTGTTGGCTCTTCAGCCGCTCGTAGATCGCGACCTGGTCCGGATAATATTTGGCATACTTGTAAAAAAAGGCGTAGTTGGCGCTTGAAGCGAGGACGTAATCGAACTGGTCGAATGAGGGAAAATCGCGAACCAGCCACGGCTTGGTGAAAATCCGGAATCTCAACGCAGGGTCCCTGAGTTCGGGAGTGAACCACTCCCGACCGACCGCTCCGCCGGGAGGGCAATTCATCCTCATCCAACGCTCTGCAATCTCGGTCGTGTCGTTTTCGTGGAGATAATAAGTGCGGCCGAGCGCCCTGAAGCCGAAAAAAACAACGGACGCAGCCGCAAGCACGGCGAAGGCGGTCCGGGAAGCCCGGCCCCGCTTCAGGAGTTCCGGAAGAAGCGTCAGTCCGAACGCGGCTAAGAAAGCGCAGAACACGGCGAGGGTCGAGAGGTCGCGGAGTCGGGAAAAACCCAGAAATCCCAGCGCCCCGGCGAAATAGATCAGCCCCGAGAGACCGATGAACGCCTTCTCTCTTTTCCTCTTGATCAACAGGCCGGCGACGCCGCAAAGAATCAAGATAAAAAACGCCGGTCCCTCGGCGGCGAGGATGTTGCCAAGACCCTTGACATATTTTGCTTCGGCTATTTTTTCGATGAGGGTTCTCGGCTTAATCCATACCAGATACCACTCGGTCTCATGGACAAGCTTAGCCAGCGTCGCCGTGGCCTTGACGAACGACCTGGACCAGAGGACGGCATAGGGATGTCCGGCGAGGAAACTCGCCAGGGTGACGAAGGCCGCGCCGATGATTTTTTTATCGAAGAGGATTTTCAGGACGTTCCTTTGAGTCTCCGCTTTTTTCCAGATATGAGCGGCGAGGATGGAAAAGACGACGAACAGGCCGTTGTATTTTGTCGCGGTCGCCAGCCCGGCGAAAAACGCGGCGGAGAGATAAGGACCCCAGCGACCTTCCTTGAGAATCAACGCGCAAAAATATACGGAGAGGGCATAGAACAGGGTCATCGGAACGTCGAGGACGATCTGATGGCTGTACAGGATGTGAATGAAGGAGAGGCTGAAGAAGAAAGCGGCGGTCAGGCCGGTTCGTTCCGAAAAAAGCGTTTTTCCGATCTTGAAGACGACAAAGATGGTCAACGTTCCCATGACCGCCGAAACCAACCGGGCGATAAAGAGAATCTCGTCCATGCTGAAGGGATAAAGACCCGGGCCCTGGTGGACGCCGAGAACGGCGAGGAACCAGGACAACCCCCGGAGTAAAATTGCGACGATATAGTTGAAGAAAATCGGATAGAAAAGAATGGGATCCGGTTCGAAATTCCCCCCGTAGACGTATGAGATCTGCTTGGCCACGGGAAAGTCGTCCACCCTCTGATAGACAGATGACAGGCCCCAAATCCGAAGAAAAAAACCGGCGATCACGATCAGGAAAAGAATTAAGCCGATCGAGGGACGGCCCAGCCGAGGCGACCTTAAACGTATGCTCATCGTCGTTTACACTATATCCAAGGGCGCGCGGATTTTCAAATTCGCGGGGACTCTCCGGCGTCTTTTTCATCAGAGTCCGATGTCGTCCTGAGCCGTTCAGCCACGCCGGACGGCATCGACGATGAGAGATGTGGCTAATTTCCGGATGATCGCCCCGGCGGTCGCGTTGCCTTGGACACACCTCGCCCTTCCCATGGGGAAAAACAAATAATGCACATTGCGGATTTCGCCGCCCGCTTCCGTGAGTCGCTCCTTCAGCTCGGCGCAGGAATAAAGGCGGAAATGCTTGTATTTTTTCCGCTCGAACCGGCGGAATAGGGCTAAAGCTATGCTCTCGGCGTTGATCGTGGTTATCAAAACCCGTCCGCCCGGGCGGACGACCCGCAACGCTTCCCGGATAAAGACCTTGCCGTCGGGAATGAGCTGGATGACGCTGTTGGCCAGGAGGATGTCAAATCGTCCTTCCGCGAAGGGGAGGCGTTCGGCCGCCGACTGAACCGGGACGATCCCCTTGTTTCGAGCGAAGAGGAGCATGCCCCGGGAAATGTCGATTCCCACCACCCGGTTCTCGCCTGCCAGCGGCCGGGCGAAGTGGCCGGTCCCGCAGCCGACGTCCAGAATGACCGCGTTCCGGACCTGGCCGATCTCGGCCAGGACCATCTCCCGGACAAAGCGAAAATTCCGGACCGAGACATAACGATTGGCCGCTTCGGTATCGCCCTTCGCCTGCGAAACATCATCGAAGGTCCGGGTCCAGGCGGAGCGATCGTCGTCCGGCATCTACAGACCGACCTCCCTCCGGAAAAACTTGCCGACGAGCCGGCCGAGGGCGAGGGGCATGACTCCGCTCCAGATTCGGGGCGCCAGAGCCATGATTCCGCCCCCTCCGGAAAATGGATTTTTGATCGCGTCCGGCGCCAAGGACCGATAGACGTAGGAATAAGGCCGGAGATCCATCTTCCACTTTTTTTTGAAGACTTCCTGGCCGCGATAGCGAACCGGGCCGAAATCGAATATTTCGAAGCCGCGTTCATCGGCCCAGCAGAGGAACTCCCAAACGGCAAAATCGTTCGGCTTCAAGACAAAAGCGGCGGCGTCCGAACACATGTCCGTGACGTGGATGGTTTTCCCGACGGCCCAGGCGACGAGCGCCGCGACCGGGACGCGCCGGAACGAAACGCTGAAGACTTTCATCCGGCCTTCGAGATGGACGAAAAGCCTCCGGAAATAGCCCAGCGGATGAGGCGGCGTGCCGAGGCGGCGCATGGTCTCCAGATAGAGGGGATAGAATATCGTCCGGAGGGACTGCTCCGTCCCTTCTTCGGCAAAGACCAGGCCGTAGTCGCGGGCTTTTTGGATGATATTCCTGTCTTTGGAATCAAGGCTCTTCCACATCGCCTCCGGAGCGTCGAGCCGCCGGACGGCATATTTGAAAAGGGGAAGCCGGACGAAATAATCCGCGCTCTCTCCGCCGAGGCTGACCGGGTTTCGCATCTCAAGATGGCGGAACCGGGCGAGGCGTAGGGCGTGATCGGCCATCCGGCAGAACCCGTCCAGAATGAGGCCTCTGTCGGCGGGGGCGAGCCCGACAGCGAGGAGGATCCCTCCGTATTCGGAAAAAGGCTGGGATAGAATTTTCCGGCCGTAAACACGGCTCTTGTGGAAAAATCCGGGGAAGACGGCCTTGACCACGCCTCCCTCGATATAAGCTCGATAGAACGGTTTGAAGCCGTAGACTTCTTCGATGACGCGTTTGAATCCCGAGAGATGGACCATCCGACCATCGGGGTGCGCCTCGATAAATGCATCCCAGGAGTTTTTCAAGGAATCGTCGAAAAGCGTCCAACTCATCGGGCGAAGGCCTGGATGTTCATCGCCCGGAGGCCTTGGTTTCCCGATCCTCC
>Ga0315286_10004776_pt1 | contig 13000 bp, 17 predicted proteins | sample YL17G10_0_MG_FD_205038 | JGI IMG/M metagenome (GOLD analysis project Ga0315286, IMG submission 205038) | Sediment microbial communities from Yellowstone Lake, YNP, Wyoming, USA - YL17G10_0 | ecosystem: Environmental > Aquatic > Freshwater > Lake > Sediment | place: USA: Wyoming | collected... | reverse complement strand
CAAAAACCGCTTCGGGTAATTCAGCCTTGCCAATCTCTTTTCCTTCAAAATTGTAAACTTTGGCTTCGATCATAATTTTGACTTACCTACTTACTTGCTTACCTGCTTATTTGCTTACTATTTCAATTAAAGTCCCCTTGCGTCCGGGAACGGCTCCTTTAATAAACAATTGATTATTATCTTTATTGACGCGGGCAATCGTTAGATTTTTGAAAGTCATTCGCTCGCCCCCCATTCGGCCCCCCATGCGCATTCCCGGTATGACTCGCTGTTGACCACCAGTGCCAATGGAGCCCGGTTCGCGCTCCGAGTGCTTTTGACCATGACTGCGCGGTCCGCCATGAAAGCCATGGCGCTTGACTACTCCCTGAAAGCCCTTGCCCTTAGTAATGGCGCTGACCACAATCTTCTCGCCTTCGGCAAAGGCCGAAACGTCAATCATTTGGCCAATTTTAACAGTTGGCAAAGCGCTTTTTTTATTATTAAATTCTCTAATCACCGCGAAACCCATTTTCTCTCCCCGAGGCGAGCCTGCTTTTTTTATCATTTCTCTCTGTGGCTTATTGAGATTTGTCATCTTCCGGTCGCCATAGCCGACTACGACAGAGTCATAGTCGCCCCGCGAAGCCTTGGCGGAGTGGGGCTTATCACTCCCTTTCTTAATCTGGAGAACATAAACCGGTCCGGCGGAAATAATCGTCCCCGGAATTACTTGACCCGACTCATCAAAGAGCTGAGTCATTTTCTCCTTTCGGCCAAGAATAAATTTCATAAAAAAAGCTCGGACGAGCTTTTTTTATACTAACAGAATATCGTCTAAAGTCAATTATCTAGGGTTTATGAACCAGTTTGCTCGTAGGTATTATAGGTAGAGGTGCTTTGTAGATCAGAGCTCGTGGTCGTGCCTATAACCGTGCTAGTCGCCGTACTGGTGCTGGTTTGAGTTGAAGCTGGACCATTAAGCCGTCCGGGAAGTAAAAGATAGGCTAGCCCGCCAATAACCAGAATTAAGACAATAATGAGAGCTGATGATGTGTCTTTAAGCATCTTTAAATTATACACCCAAAAAATTAAAAGCAAAATGGATAGTTTAAGTCCCCCTTTACTTTTTTCTCCTTATTCTTGAAACTTGACATTACGTTACCGCTTGTTGCTGTTCCAATAGCAATTGCTGTATTTGCTTCATTAATTGCCGTAATTGTCGGATAAGCGATTGAATAAGTGCTCGATTGTTGGCGGTCGTCGTTCTCGCAGAAGATTTAACAACACTCAACGGAACCGAGTTGCTTAACGACCAAGGGCCCGCCTTTTCAGCGACCCCAAGAGTGTGCGTGCCGACGCCAACAGTTGACGGAAGCACAAAACTAAGAGAAGTTGGGGAGATCAGGGTGATTGAGCTCGGTTGAATAGCTGAACCATTGACGCCGTCAAGACCAACAAAAGTATTCTGGTCAAAATTTGTGCCATAAACATAAACTGTGCCGCCAACCGCCACCGGTGTTGGACCAATATAAGAAACTGTTGGGGCTTGCGAGCCCGCCATAGTAACAGACATTGATAAAATCGAGAACATCAACAAAAAACTAAAGCAAATATATTTTTTCATTATATTAGATTAAATTAGATTAATAATAATTGAAGACAAAGGGGTTAAACCTCGGGCCCACTAGAGGTTTAACCTCCAGAAGGGCCTGGGTTAATGATACCAAATAACACACACCCCCCCCCGCAAACAAATTAAACTTTTCGGCGTAATTTGTCATATTCTTCGACTGAAAGTTCGATTTGGCTTAAAATCTGTCGAATCAAAGAAACATCAAGGATTTTGCCGGAGTGTCGCGGAACAATGGTGCTTTTCTCAGTGCGATGGCAATGAAAGAAATGGTGACTGCCTTTAACCCTGATAAGAGAAAAATCCAACCTCTTGAGTATTTTCATCATCTTGGCTGGTGAAACGGGGGTGAGTTTGGGCATTTCAAAAAATAATTGCCGGCTCGGATTTAATGAACCAATTCGATATTTTGAATTCCGACAAATTGAGGAAATTCCATTTTTTGACCTAGAGAAGCTTTGGCCTCTAGATACAAACTAATTGCTTCCTTTAGGTTGCGCTGGAGAGCATTGAGATCTTTTGCTTGAGTGTGACAACCGGGCAAGGCCGGAACACTAGCGACATAATAACCGCTCTCGCCTTGTTCAATCACGGCGGTAAAATTGGTATTTTTTAAAGCTGAAATTCTTTTCATCATTACATGGTATCACAAACACAATTAAAAAACAAACGCCAAAGCCCGCCGACGCTTCACATCGGCGGGCTGGCTTTTTTTACATCATCTTCACATCAATATTCACTCCGCTTGGCAAACTTAGATTGGTTAAACTCTCAATCAGTTTGGTTGAAGGATTGGAGATATCAATCAGGCGTTTATGGACGCGCATTTCAAATTGCTCGCGCGAATTCTTGTTGATGAAGGAACTGCGATTAACCGTGTATTTTTTGATCTCGGTCGGGAGTGGAATTGGTCCTTCGATCTTGCCGTCATAACGCGCCGCCGTGTCCACAATTTGCTTAACGCTCGCGTCAAGCACCTTGTGCTCGTAGGCCGAAACGCGAATTCGCAATTTGGCCAATTCTTTCGCCTCCTCTTTTTTGACCTTAGGTTTGGCCGTTCTTTTCGGTTTGACTTTTGTTTCTGTCGGCATAATTATTTTTTAATGAGCAAACTTTACGGGGTTAGGCAGTGATTTTGGTCACCACGCCGGCGCCGACGGTCTTACCGCCCTCGCGGATGGCGAAGCGTTGCTTTTCCTGCAAAGCGACCGGGGCAATCAATTTGACATTAATGTTGATGGTGTCGCCCGGCATTACCATTTTAACATCCTCCGGCAGAATTACTTCCCCGGTCACGTCAGTCGTGCGGATATAGAATTGCGGTTTGTAGCCGGCGAAGAACGGCGTATGGCGACCGCCTTCCTCCTTGGTTAAAACATAAACTTCGGCCGTAAATTCGGTGTGTGGCGTAATTGAACCCGTCTTGGCCAAAACTTGACCGCGAGTGACATCCTCCTTCTTCAAACCGCGCAAGAGAATACCGGCGTTGTCGCCCGCCATTCCTTCGTCGAGTTGTTTGTTGAACATTTCGATACCAGTAACCGTGGCCTTAGTTGTTGGCTTGAGGCCAACAATCTCAATTTCCTCGCCAACCTTAACCATCCCGCGTTCAATCCGGCCAGTGACGACCGTACCGCGGCCTTCAATTGAGAAGATATCTTCAATCGGCATTAAGAAGGGCTTGTCAGTTTCGCGAACCGGATCAGGAATATAATCATCCATCACCGTCACGAGCTCCATAATTTTCTTAACCCACTCGTCATCCAGACTCGTTCCCGCTAAAGCTTTAAGGGCCGAACCGCGGATAACCGGGGCGTTAGCGCCGTCAAATTCTTGCTTAGTTAAGAGTTCACGGATTTCTTCTTCAACCATGTCAATCAGCTCCTTGTCGCTGTCGGCAATCATGTCCACCTTGTTAATGAAAACAATGATTTTGGGCACGCCAACCTGACGCGCCAACAAAATGTGCTCGCGCGTTTGAGGCATAATCCCGTCCGTGGCCGCCACCACAATCACCGCGCCGTCCATTTGAGCGGCACCGGTAATCATGTTCTTAATGTAGTCGGCGTGACCCGGCGCGTCGATGTGCGCGTAGTGACGCTTCGGCGTGCTGTACTCCGAGTGATGGAGCGCAATCGTAATTCCTCGCGCCTTCTCTTCGGGCGCGTTGTCGATTTTATCGACTCCCTCGACGCGTGCGCTGTAGCCTTGGCCCTTAGCTAAGTCCAAAGTATGCAAGATAGCGGCGGTCAGAGTGGTTTTGCCATGGTCAACGTGGCCAATGGTCCCAACGTTAACGTGCGGCTTCGAACGATCAAATTTATCTGCCATGTTATTTACTTGTCCCGACATAATGCCGAGATAAATTAATTAATAATAATTGGTAGCAAATTAAAAGCAGTGCCTGCCTGCGCAGTCAGGCCGAAACACTAGGATATATAATAGCAAATCACGGAGATAAGTCAATTATTTCCTCGATTCAATAATGGTTTGCGCCACACTGGTCGGGATAATGGCGTAATTGGAGAATTCCATCGAAAAAGGGGAGGCTAAGCTTCCCCTTCCCTCTTTATTCTCTTTATTCTTCTGTCTCTTTTTCGTCCATCTTCAGTTCTAACCAATCATTGATAAAATCACTAAATTCTTTGGGTGTGGAAAAATAATCAGGAAAAGCTTTTTTGTTTAAAACTAATCCATACAATCGATCTTGGGATTTCCAATAATCCAGATAGCTTGAGAATGCATAACTTTCTAAATGTTCTTGGGCGTTACCTAGATCTCTGATTCCAGAATCTTGCCAATCAGCTTGAATCATTTTTATCGGATTAATATGAATATAGGCAAAAAGATAATTTAGATAACGATCATTATCCACATGTTCAGCCCTAAAACTGCCTTCAAACAAAGAGCCTGTTCGTTTATATTTCCTATTAAAATAAAGGGTGTAGGCCGTTGAAACTTTATGCATAAATTCACTAATCCCATTCTCCCTTTTCTCGCGTAACAGTAAATGAAAATGATTATCCATCAAACAAGTAGCACCAATATCAACCAGCGTTTCCCCACGCCTGAAATCAAAAACTTGTTTCAAAATGAGTTCGGATATTTCAAACGGTTTTTCTCCATTGCAAAGAAATAACAAATAATAAAACCTCTTCCTGTCATTATCGTCTAAAAAGATAACTCTTTTGTCAGTCCCGCGATTATAAACGTGGTAAAATTCATCAACAGCAAATTGAAACTTTCGACTCATTGTTAAATTATAGCAAAGCGCCAGAAAAAGGGGAAGCTAAGCTTCCCCTTCTTCTTCCCTTTCTTTGATTTATTTCCAATGGTTTCCAACATCCAGGGTTGATATTACTGAAGTTTAAATGTTTCTAAGTATTTCAATGTATCAGAATGCAGACTTTGAGCCGAGGGATGATTTGAAATATAAATTTTTGTATTTTTATTTTGTTTTTTAATCTCACCAACCAATATTTGGAGCCAACGATCTGTTTTGAAATCTTTACTCTCAAATACTAAGAATTTTGGTTTTAATATTTTTATTTCTTCTTCTAATAAATCCCATTCTATGTCGTTTGATATGTGTTTTCTATCTTTGCCACCTAATCTACTCTTTCTTCCTATCGTCACAAATTTATAACAATTTGTCATGGCAATATGAGAAAGTGGATTAAAATTTGGTTTAAATTTTTTAGCTAAGTTAAATGTGTTTTTATATGTTTTGCCTTCAAATATTTTTTTTTGTTCATTTTTTTTGAACAGTTTTTTCAATAAAAAAACAGTTGCTACTGCCATACCATAAACATGGGTTCTGTGTTTCTTTTTGCTTTCGACGAGCCTTCTTTTTTTATCAAAACCAATAATCCCACCCCTAGGATATTCGTCCTTGCCTATCTCTAGGCCTATGAATAACACCCTGTAACCCCTACTTTCGGCATATTTAGACCCTATAAGTGGATAAGTAGGAAATCTCAAAAAAGACCATCTTGGTTTGATAAATTTACCGTTTTTCTTAATTTTAAGATTTACAAAAAACTTACCGTAAAGAATTTTTATACTTTTTTGAACAGAATTTATAGAATCTTTCATGGCTTTTCGCAACCAACAAAATTATCAATACCCTATATTAATTAAACATTTTATTTCCTCGATTCAATAATTGCTTGGGCAACACTGGTTGGGATAATGGCGTAATTGGAGAATTCCATGGTATAAGTGCCACGGCCTTCGGTCATGGAGCGGAGAGTGGTGACATAACCGAACATTTCGGCCAGTGGCACCTTAGCGGTAATCAGCTTAAGATCGCCCCGCTCCGCCATTAATTCGATTTGGCCACGTTTGGACGAAAGGTGGCCGGTGATATCGCCCATGAATCTTTCAGGCACGATTACTTCTACCTTCATGATTGGCTCAAGCAATACCGGTTTGGCTCGTTTAGCGGCATCTTGCAGGGCCATCGAGCCGGCGATTTTGAAAGCCATCTCGGACGAGTCAACTTCGTGATAAGAACCATCATAAAGCTCAACCGACACATCCACCATTTCGAAACCAGCCAAAATACCGCGCGAGAGGCCTTCGCGCACCCCCTTTTCCACCGCGGGGATATATTCGCCCGGAATAGTGCCGCCCTTAATATTATTGATAAATTCAAAATTGGCTTCGCGTTTAATATTTTTAGCGATCTTTTTGTTCTTTTCAATCTCCTTGGGCAGGGGCTTAATCCGAATCCGAACGTGGCCATATTGACCGCGGCCGCCTGATTGCTTAATGTATTTGCCTTCGGCCTCGGCTTCGCCGGTAATGGTTTCTTTATAAGCCACTTGCGGTTTGCCGACATTGGCCTCAACATTAAATTCGCGCTTCATGCGTTCAACTAGAACTTCAAGATGCAATTCACCCATGCCAGCGATAATTGTCTCCATCGTTTCCGGATCGGTTTTGATTTTAAAAGTCGGGTCTTCGTCAGACAATTTCTTCATGGCCAAACCCATCTTCTCTTGGTCGGCCTTGGTCTTAGGTTCAATTCGCATCTCGACCACCGGTTCAGGGACTTTTATTCCTTCAAGAATTATCGGCCGATTCTCGTCGCAGAGAGTGTGGCCGGTTTTGGTATTTTTGAGACCAACAATCGCGGCAATTTCTCCGGCATAAACCTCGGTTACTTCTTCGCGATGGTTGGCGTGCAAGCGAACAATCCGGCCAACGCGCTCTTTTTCTCCGGTAATTGAGTTATAAACGTAAGAACCCGATTTAAGCACTCCCGAATAAACGCGGAAGAAAGTTAATTGCCCGACAAACGGATCAGCTTGCAATTTGAAAGCGAGTGCCGAAAAGGCTTCGTCGTCAGAAGTCTGGCGAGTTTCCTCTTCGCCCGTAACTGGATTAATTCCCTGAATTCCGGGCATATCGAGCGGACTGGGCAGATAATCAACTACGGCGTCAAGGATTAATTGAATCCCCTTATTCTTCAGCGCCGAGCCGCAAAAAACTGGGAAAATATCGTTCTTGATCACCGCCTGGCGCAGCACTCGTTTCAAATCAGCCAGGGAAATTTCTTTGCTTTCCAAGTAATCGGTCGTTAATCGCTCGTCGTGCTCAACAATTTTTTCGACCAGCTCCGCGCGAGCCGCTTTGGCCCCGGCCAGATATTTCTCGGGAATTTTAATTTCTTTAATCTCTTTGCCTTTATCGCCTTCAAACAGATAACCTTTCATTCGGAGGAGATCGATGACCCCTTCGTGTTCAGAATCAACGCCAATCGGCAATTGAGCTCGCACCGCTTTTTTGGACAAACGGTCGAGAATGGTTTTATAAGAATGTTCAAACGAAGCGCCCATGCGATCGAGCTTGTTAACAAAACAGAGACGTGGCACTTTGCCCTCGTCGGCATAGCGCCAATTAGTTTCGGATTGCGGTTCCACGCCGGCCACGCCGTCAAAAATAACCACCGCCCCATCGAGCACGCGCAAACTGCGTTTAACCTCAATGGTAAAGTCGATATGACCGGGTGTGTCAATAATATTTAAACGATGTTTACGTTCCGGATTTTCCGCATCGTAAGTTGGGATCCAAAAGGCAGTCGTCGCCGCTGAAGTAATGGTAATCCCCCGTTCGCGTTCCTGCTCCATCCAATCCATAATTGCCTCGCCCTCATGAACTTCACCCATCTTATGAGAAACACCGGTATAATAAAGCACGCGCTCGGAGACCGTTGTCTTGCCGGCGTCAATGTGGGCGATGATGCCAATATTCCTTACTTTTTCTAATGGATAATCACGCATAAATTTTGTTGTTAGAAGTCCGACTTCAAGTGAGCCCGAAGTCGTACTTCGAACACCCTTTAGTTACTTTTTCCGCGCTAAAGCAAAGTGGGCAAAGGCGCGGTTGGCTTCGGCCATTTTATGGATATTTTCACGCTTCTTGATCGCCTCACCCTCATTTTTAGCCGCGGCCATGATTTCATCAGCTAATTTCAGAGCCATCGGTCGGCCCTTTTTACCCTTGGCCGCTTCAATAATCCAGCGGAAAGCTAGGGCCTGTTTACGCTCCGGGCGAACCTCATGAGGAACCTGGTAATTAGCCCCGCCAACTCGGCGGGAACGAACTTCAACTTGAGGCGACACGTTGCGCAAGGCCGTCTCAAAAATTTCGAGCGGTTCTTCTTTGGTCTTCTCTTTCACCAGCGCAAAGGCCTTATAAACTAAGGTCCGAGCCACATTCTTCTTGCCTCGTTCCATAATATAATTAATCAGCTTCTCAACCTTGAGTGATTGATATTGATGATCAGGGCTTAAACGTTCAATTTTTTTAGTTGGTCTCCTCATTTTTCCTATATACTATATACTAATCCCGACATACTATTTTTTCGGCTTCTTATTCCCATACAAACTACGACCCTGACGACGTTTCTCTATCCCCGCGGTATCCAAGAGGCCGCGAACAATGTGGTAACGCACCCCCGGCAAATCTTTCACTCGACCGCCGCGAATGATGACGACGCTGTGTTCTTGTAAATTATGGCCCTCGCCCGGAATATAGGCCGTGACTTCCATCCCATTGGTTAAACGCACCCGCGCGATCTTGCGCAAAGCCGAGTTCGGTTTTTTGGGCGTAGTCGTTTTGACCTGCAAACAAACCCCTCGCTTAAAAGGCGATGGGTAGAAAACCGGCCGGTTGTACAGACGACTATGAGGACAATTATTGAAACCGCGCGCTAAAGCAACAGTGCGAGACCTTTTTTTTATATTCTTACGCGGCTGGCGAATTAATTGATTGATGGTTGGCATAACAGACAAAAAATATGACTGCTATCAAAAGAGCCACGCTCTCTCGAGCAGTCAAGAGATACTTTAATATAAAACTCAATAAAATGCAACCTTGCCTTAATTTTTATTCGGTAAAAAACAAGTCTCTGATTTCTGACGATTCTGGCAAGTATTTAAGAATTTGATCATAAATATCCCGCAAAGTTCCTTTCGCAATGTCATCATGGAGAGGAATAACCAGAGTTTGGACTTGTTCGCCAATTATCCGTTTTAACTTGGCATGACTACCGCAAACCGAGCACGAGACAAAACTGTTTTTTTCTAAAAATTTTATTATTTCCCTGCCAGAAAGAACCCGCAATTTATTAGGCATAAACCGTGCGAGAAATTTCAAAATTAGCCAACAAGGATGGTTCGGAGGTGAGGCCAAGTGAAACCAGATCCTCCCCTTCCATATAGAGGGCGGTTGCCTCTCGAACATTATTCTCAAGTTCGGGAAGCGTTTTGGCTGAAGTAAAAATAGGAAAATCCACGGCTTTGGCGCAGTAAACGCCATCCTCATCTTTTTTAATTGTAAATTGGATGATACTTGACATAGACCTTGATTATACTACTCCTACGATCCTTGGCAAGAAAAGGGCTTACAGCCCCGTTAGAAAATGAAAGATGGCGGTCAGGAGATCATTGATGATAAAACCGGCGCAAAGAATCACCGCCAAGATGATGATGAATTGATATTTGTAGAAACTTTCAATTACCTTTGAACGATAGGGGAAAAAGGAGAAAAGAATCGTCGAGCCATCAAGGGGCGGAATGGGAATCAGATTAAATAAACCAAGCATGATATTGACCAAAACAATAGTCGAGAGAATTGGTAAAGCCTGAATCCCCAGCAGACTTACGCCTAAACCAGAACGAATTAGCAAACTAAAAATTATCGCGATGATGAAGTTTGAAACCGGACCAGCGATGGCTACATAGGCCGGACCGTTTTTAACTCGCAAATTATAAGGGTTATAGGGCACCGGTTTGGCCCAGCCAAAAACAATTCCGCCCGGCAGGAGAGAAAGCACAAGGGGCACAATAATTGAACCGACCGGATCAATATGCGGAATTGGGTTTAAAGTCAGACGGCCGGCCAATTTAGCCGCTGGATCGCCCAAAATATAAGCTACCCAACCATGAGAAACCTCATGAATAACCACCGACATAACCAACACGGCAATGGCAAAAATGAAACCGATAGATAAAACATCCATAATTCTAGTATATTGTATCTGGTAGATCGCCGATTGTATAGACGGCTTGCGGAAAAATGAGTTTATGTTAGTATCAAATTAGTTAATTGTTTGACAAGTTATTAGGAGCCCATTTCTCTTGAGAGGAGAACTGCCATGTCCATGAAACAGTGGGAAAGTAAGGTGGTGCACGAAAGATTCGTTATTGACGTTAACGAAGAAATCCAGAAATTTCTCAACAAAATGGGGAAGGATGGTTGGGAGCCGGTATCAGTGTTTCCGGACGATTTCAAGTTTGACTCTGACGGATACACGCTCGTGTTCAAACGGGAAATTCCTGAACCGAAACCGCCGGACACCTCCGATTTATGACCTTGGTTGATTCCATCGCTCAGCTCTTCGCTCGTGCGCCAAATTCTGGAAATTTCAGACCGCGGCGCTTTTTGATTTTGCAGAAAAATGAATTTATGTTAAAATTAGGGGCAATGAAAACTTGCCCGATTTGCGACAAAGGTTCAATTATGGTTGGGGGTTACTCCAATCGGGTTCGTGCCACCAAATATAACCCAATTCCGGTTCAACGCAAACGGCCGAATTTGCAGTGGGCCAAGACCGCCGACGGCAAACGTCTTAAAATCTGTACCAAATGCCTCAAAGGTGGGAAAAATCTGACGATTACAACTAAATAGATAAGAAAAACTCAAGCCGTTGGGACAGATTTCTGTCCCAACGGCCTCTGGCGTTCCGGTCAGACACTCCCGATGTCGATAGGAGGGTGATGAAACAGTTTGGCCAAGCGAAGAAAAGAGGCCGGTGAGATTGCCTGCTCGGGTAATCTGTCATAGGACTTGAGGCAGACAGGGCAACCCAACGAAATTTTTTTCAGACCATCCACTCCTTCGGTGGTCTTCTCGATCATCCCTCGACAGCTAGCGGTTAAACACCGGCTACCGGTGAGTATAATGCTAAGTTCATTTGCCATTTGACGCTCCTCCAATGGTTTTTCTATTATACTTATAACATATTTACCAAAATTTAAAACCCCACTGTTTGGCCGTCGGATTTTAGGGTGATAGTGCCAAGATCTTTGGTCTGGAGAATTTGGGCGCCGGTTAAATTCAGCCAAGTAAGAGTTTCGGGATTAGGGTGGCCATAACGATTTTTCGCTCCGACGGAGATAATGGCGTATTCGGGTTTAACCGCCTTGAAAAAAGCGAGAGAATTTGAAGTTTTGGCGCCATGGTGGCTGACTTTTAACACATCGGCTTTAATTTGGGCTGGCTCGACGCTCGCCAATTGATTTTCCAGCTTAACCGGCAAGTCGCCAGTAAAAAGAAAAGTGGTGCTGGCGTAAGTAAGTTTGGCCACAATCGAACTATTATTCGTATCCGGCTTCCCGCCCCGCGGACCAAGCATCGCCGGTTTGGCCGAGAGAATTTCTAAATAAACACCCGGACTTAAAATTATTTTGGTCCCCGCTTGACCTGCCTGCCCTGCATGCGCAGGCATGGCAGGCAGGGCGATTAGATGAGCTGACTTTTCTTTAATAACTGCTTGTTCTAGGTTTTTATAAACAGCGGTCTCGGCCACAAACGCCGGTTCGATAAAACCGGCAATTTGATAACGATTAAAAACTTCGGCCAGACCACCAATATGATCTTGGTCGGGGTGGGACTCAATGACCAAATCAATTGAGTGATCATAAAAAGGCATGGCTTGGCCGAGCGCCCGGATTACCGCTTGATTTGGCCCGCCATCAATCAGGACCTGATTTTTATTTGGCGCGGTAATTAAAATAGCGTCGCCTTGGCCGACATCAAGAAAAGCGACCGTGAGATATCGGCTTGGCGTTTCCCCCCACACCGCCAGCCAAACGGTGACGGTCAAAATAAAAAGTAAAAAAATTAAGCCCCAGCGATATTTCATTTACCCTATAGAGTATAACAAATAACACCACTTGAACTTAGATTGCAATTAGTTAGAGAAGTGTTATAAAGAAAATGGATTAACCTTGTCATGACTCGAGGAATCGAGTCGCAACCATATCTTCAGAAGAAGATGGGAGAAATCACGATGTTACACTTTAGCCAGGAGTTGCAGGAAAAGTACCTAGGCAAGAGAGTGAATCTAGAGGCTGGGACGATCTTGGGAATAACAAAGATCTTCCTGGACGAAGACCAAAAAGGAGGTTCCTGTTTTGGCCTGTCTGGATGGGCACTCTCGTGTCTGGTCAACGCGAGCGATGTCGAGTTGCTCGACCGGGGCGAGGGTGGAAATCAGTTCGATTATCACCCGCGCTTCAGCCGCGGGCTCATAACGGAAGATACTAAGTCGGACGAAGACGATATCCGCCTGGTGATTGCCAGGACGATGGTCTTGTGGGACGGAAAAGAGAAAAAAGATCCCGCCAAAAAGATTAGGGACTGGCTCACTCGGGTGATAAGAATGGGTGACCCAGAAGATGGTCTTGCCCCGATTATGAGTCTCGGCGACATAGTCGGATTTCTGGAGAGCTTGGGCCGGTTCGAAGGAGAGTTTGTCGATCAGCTATTCTGCGATGGTCTCACCCATCTCATCACGAAAGCAAGATGGTATGGGAACCCCATCTCGGTCAGAAAGGAAGAGGTGGCCAGAGAGAAAATCGTCATCGTCCACTCTCTCAAACAAAAGGGACTGATCCATTATGAACCCAGGATCAACCAAGCAATCAAACTTCTGCTCAGCCGGGAGGGAATGGGCCAAGTGGCCGAGAGATTACTCAAGACAATCAAGAATCGATGGTCGGAAAATGAGACCAAGAGACTTGACCATGTTGCCGACCTTCTAGTCCGCAAGGTACTTTTCAACCGGATGAATCTGATGCTCACTCTCGACCTGGC
>Ga0315286_10004775_pt1 | contig 13000 bp, 11 predicted proteins | sample YL17G10_0_MG_FD_205038 | JGI IMG/M metagenome (GOLD analysis project Ga0315286, IMG submission 205038) | Sediment microbial communities from Yellowstone Lake, YNP, Wyoming, USA - YL17G10_0 | ecosystem: Environmental > Aquatic > Freshwater > Lake > Sediment | place: USA: Wyoming | collected... | reverse complement strand
TCCCTCTGCCCGTGCGCTGCGGGGCAGGGGCGGGGAGAATGGGGACGAAGGAAGGGGCCATCTGGAAGATGTCACTGAGAAGATGGGTGTCCTCTGCAGCCACGGCGGCGATGCTGCTATGTGGACACAGCTGCGGGCCAGTCTCACCGGCCCCCCACCCGGCAAAGCTGGAGTCGGGTGCTGACACTGCGACTCCCGATCTGGACGTCCGAATAAAGGAGCTCGCCAGCGACAGCGCCACAACCCGGGCCGCGGCCGCCTATGCGCTTTCTCTGGTCGGCGACCGGGCCCGGGGCGCAATTCCGGAACTCCGCAAGTTGCTGACCGATAAGGAGCCGGAGGTGCAACTTGCCGCTGCGTGCGCGCTCTCGTCCCCGGACTGGGACCAAGCCGCGGCGTTGCCCGTCCTGCTGAAGTTCTTGGAGTCACCCGACGCCAAGCTCCGCGCCGAGGCTGCCAGGCCGCTATGCTTCTTCCGGGGCGCGGCCCGGCAGATCCAGCCGGCGTTGGCTAAGGCCGTGACGGACAAAGACGACCACGTTCGTCTCGCCGCGATCATCAGCCTGGGCATGCTTGGCTGGGAGGGACAGAAGACCTGCGACCTGCTTGCCGGGCTCCTGGCCGATTCAAACTGGAAGGTGCGGCTTTGCGCGATGGAGGCCATGCTCCAGCGGGGCGAGGAACTGAAGCCAGTCCTGCCCGCTATTCTCAAGCTGGCCGCCGATCCCGTTGCCCAGGTGCGCGCACACGCAGCGATAGCCTTCGCAGGGATGCCGTGGGCGCTGGCCGAGACGCGCGAGCCGCTGGGCAAGTTGCCCGCCGATCCTGACGCCGAAGTGCGCCGCGAGGCGGTATGGGCCATCGGCAACTTGGCTGGAGAGGGGGCCGACGTCTCTGCGCTGGCCCCGGCGCTGCGCAAGGCGCTTGCTGACAAAGATCCGCGCGTCCGCTCCGCCGCCTCCTCGGCGCTGAAGAAGATCCGCGGCGAGGAGGCGGGGCAATGAGAGCAACTGGGCGGAGAAAAAGGTGTCAGGGACCTTTTGCCGGAACGGCCCTTCGGCTGCTCTGCACAAAAGGTTCCTGACACCCTTTTCTCCCCGGAGGGCGACGCGGTGAACGTGGTTTCGATCATGGCTCATCAGGACGACGAGCTGGGCTGCCTGGGAACCATGCTGAAGTGCCGCGCGCGCGGCGACCGGCTCAGCCTGGTGACCGTCACCGACGGCTCCAAGGGCTTCGTGCAGCGGCCGGGGATCGCCCGCGAGGAGGCCGCGCGCATCCGCCACCAGGAAATGGCCGGCCTGTGCGCCAGCCTGGGCGCGCAGTTCGTCAACCTGCGCGAGCCGGACGAGTTCCTGTACGACACGCCCGAGCTGCGCCTGCGGCTCACCGAGGCCATCCGGGCGACGGGCGCCGAGCTGATCTTCACCCACTTCCTGGAGGACTACAACCTGGACCACACCACGGTGGCGGCGCTGGTCCGGCAGTGCGCGATGCACGCCTGCCTGCCGGTCCTGCCGACCGGGTCGGAGCCGCTGGCGGAGCATCCGGCGGTGTTCATGGTCCGGCCGCACGGCCCGTTCAGCTTCCCGGCCTCCCACTTCGTGGACGTCTCCGGGCAGGAGGCCGAGAAGGTCCGGCTGCTGAAGAACCACCGCTCCCAGGAGGTGGCCCTGCAGGCCGCCCTGGGGACCGGCTTCGAGGCGCTCTGTCAGGTGCCGGACGCCTACTGGGGCAGCCTGGTGGGCTGCGCCTACGCCGAGCCGTTCGCGCCCATGCCGGCGCGCGGGGCGATCAAGCCCGGGAGCGTGCTGCCGTGAAGGCGGCCGGAAGGGAGCCGGCGGGATGAGTTCCGGCAGGGTGCGCCTGGGGCTGATCGGCCTGGGCTGGATGGGCAGCGAGCACGGCCGGAACATCCTGGCCAACCCGCGCGCGGAGCTGGCCGGGCTCTCCGACACCAGCGACGCCAACCTGGCCAGGTTCGTGAAGGCCACCGGCGCCGGGTGCCCGGTTTACCGGGACTACCGCGAGCTGCTCGGCTCCGGCCTCGACGCGGTGGTCATCGCCGCGCCCAACGCCCTGCATGCCGAGATGTGCCTGGCCGCCGCCCGGGCCGGGGAGCACATCTACTGCGAGAAGCCCATGGCCATCACCCTGGCCGACTGCCGGCGGGTCCGCGAGGCGGTCGAGCGCTCCGGGGTCAAGTACCTGATCGGCTACCACCGCCGCTTGAACCCGCTCTACCAGCACGCCAAGCGGCTCCTGGACGAGGGCCGGCTGGGCGCGCCCTTCATGGTCGAGTCCGACTATCTCCACCACGTGGGCGGGGACCTGGACATCTGGAGCTGGCTGGGCCGGGAGTCGGTTGCCGGGAGCCTCTTCCACGCGGGGGCCGGGCACAACGTGGACCTGATCCGGTACTTCTGCGGCGAGGTCGCCGAGGTGGCCTGCATGAAAGGCACCTACCTGCCCAGGACCCGGCAGGTGGAGACCGAGGACACCGCGGTGGCCATTTTCCGGTTTGCCGGCGGGGCCATCGGCAAGGTCCAGTTCTGCATCGGGCCGGTGCTGCCCTTCACCTTCAACTTCCGGCTCTACGGCACCAAGGGCTCGGTGGTCAATAACCGGGTGTGGCTGGAGGGCATGCCGGGCTTCGCCGAGGCCGGGCCCGAGCAGGAGGGCCTCACCCTGCCGGCCAACTGGATCCCGGACAACGTCCAGGGCGGGGTGGGCGAAAGCTGGAAGCCGCTGCTGGACCACTTCATCGCGATGCTGGTCGCGGACGCGCCCTGCATCAACGACGTCGCGAGCGCCTACCGGACCAGCCTGGCCTGCTTCGCGGCCATGGAGGCGGCCAAACGCAGCCGGGTCATCGCCGTGAGGGATCTGGAATGATGGACCCCAACAACTGCGGGCGGCCCGCGCCCGGGCTGCGCGCGTTCAGGAAGGATTTCCGCGGCAAGGCCATCACCGTGCGCGGGCCGGTGGAGCCCGCGGCGCTCGGGCGCGTGCTGATGCACGAGCACCTGCACTCGGACTGCTACGACTGGGAGCGGCAGGCGCTGGTCACCGAGGAACGGCCCATCTCGGCGGAGCGGCGGGCGCTGCTCATGGGCGAGGCGGTCCCCTTCCTGCGCCGGTGCAACGAGCACGGCTGCCACGCCTATGTGGACGTGACCCCCGCGCCCTGGCGCGCCTGGCCGACCTTCATGGCCGAGGCCGCCGCGGCCGCGGAGCTGCACATCGTCGCCTGCACCGGCTTCTACTGCGAGATGAACGACGGCGAGTACTGGGTCAAGAAGCCCGAGGACAAGATCTGGCCCCTGGTCCGGGAGGCCCCGGTTGAGCAGCTGGCTGATCTCTGCATCCGGGAGATCGTCGAGGGCATGCACGGCACCGGCATACGCGCGGGGGCCATCAAGCTGGGCGGCCGCAACGCCGAGCTCAGCGAGCTGGAAAAGAAGGCCTTCCGCGCGGGGGCCCGCGCGCAGCGGGCCACCGGCGTGCACATCACCACCCACTGCACCCAGCAGGGCGCGGAGACGGGCCAGTTGGCGCTCCTGGACTCCGAGGGCGTGGACCTGGGCCGGTGCGTCATCGGCCATACCGCCGGGCAGCTGATGGATCCCGGGACGCGCCAGACCTGCCTGGAGTGGATGCGGCGCGGGGCCAACTTCCTGCCCACCAATCTGAAGATCAATCGGGAACGCGGCCCGGAAGAGTGGCGGCCCCTGGTGGAGGCCGTGCACGAGGTCTTTGCGGCCGGGCTCGGCGCCCACCTCGGCTTCGGCCTGGATTGGGCCTTCGTCTCGGAATCGGGGCCGTTCGGCCCCTGCAAGTTCATGCCGCCACCGCCGTACCTGTACATGTTCACCGAGGCGCTCCCGGCCTTCCGCAAGCTGGGGTTGACGGCGGCGGAGGAAGAGGCCATCATGCGCGCCAATCCCCAGCGGATCATCCCGGTGCAGTGAGGCCGGAAGGACGGCAGGCATGAAAGACCTGATCATTCTGGGCGCGGGCGTCCACGCCCAGGAGATGGTCGAGATCGTCGAGCGCGTCAACCGGGCCAGGGCGACCTGGCGGCCCCTCGGCTACGTCGCCTCGGAAGAGAAGCACCTGGGCCAGACGCTCAACGGGCTGCCCGTGTTGGGCGCCCGGGAGGTCATCGGCGCGCATCCCCAGGCCGACCTGGTCCCGGACAACTCCTGGCCGCGGACCGAGCCGGTGCCGCGCCAACGGCTGGTTTCGCTGGTGGATCCCAGCGCGTTTGTGTCGCGGACGGCGCAGATCGGCGCGGGCTGCGTCATCTATCCGGGCTGCTACGTGGGCCTGAACGCGCGGATCGGCGATTACTGCTTCTGCCTGAGCGGCAGCGTCGTCAACCACGACGTGGTCATCGGGGACAACGTGGTGCTGGCCAGCCTGGTCAGCCTGGCCGGCTACGTGCAGGTCGAGGCCGACTGCTACCTGGGCCAGGCCTGCACGGTCCGGCAGCACCTCCGGATCGGCCGGGGCAGCCTGATCGGCATGGGCGCGGTGGTGGTCAGGGACGTCCCGGCCAGGAGCGTCATGGCCGGCAACCCCGCGCGGAAGCTCAAGGACCGCGCCTGAGCCCGGGAGGGGCGGAGTGGATGCCGCCCCCCGCGGAATGCTGAGGGCGAAGGATCAGTAGGAAGGAAGCCCGGGGTGAGCCGGCCGGCGAGGCCCGCAACCGAATTGGGGATTGCAGAATGCGGAATGCGGCCCGGGAGCCCGCCGGGGGCCAACCCACCATCCGTAATCCGCAATCCGTAATCCGCAATCCGAATTGGGGATTGCAGATTGAGGTTGGCGGATTCGGGCTGGAGTTCGCCCGCTCCGGCAAGCTCACGGCCCTGGTGCTGCCGGGCGGGGCCGCGGTGCTCCACCAGGCGGAGGGGGCCTTCGACCTGGGCGGCGGGCGGCTCTTTCGGCCCGGGGGCTGGGACGAGTGCTTTCCGACCATTGAGCCCTGGAACGGGTCCCCGGCCATGGGCGAGCTGGTCTGGGCCGAGCCGGCCATCCGGGCGGCCCCCGGCGGCGTCGAGCAGGTCTGGACCAGTCCGGCCTTGGTCGCGGCGCGCAGCTTCCGGCCGGGCGCCGCCGGCGCCCTGGAGGTCGGCTTCCGGGCCGAGAACCGCTCCGGCCGGCCCCTGGAGTTCCTGTGGGCCAGCCACGCGGTCTTCGCGCTCCCCGGGCTCGCCGAGGTGAGCCTTCCGGACGGCCGGCGCCTGCGCGACTTCGCGCCCGACGGCAGCTCTGCCAAGTTCTTCGTCCGGAGCGGGAACCCGGTGGTGCTCAAGCGCAGCGACGGCGAGCTGCGCCTGCGCACCGACCAGCCCTGGTGGGGCATCTGGCTCAACCGCGGCGGCTGGCCGGCGGGGCGCCCCGCCGGTTTCGGGTGCATCGGGATCGAGGCCACCAACTGCGCGGCGGAGCGCCCGCGCCTGACCGTGCTGGGGGCCGGGGCCTCGTTTCGCGGGACCGTGATCGTGGAGGGCGGCCATGATCGTTGACGTGCACACCCACTTCTTCCGCGCCGAATCGGACTGGCAACCGCAAGTCAGCGAGGACGCCCGGCGCTGCGGCCTAGACCTGGCCGGCCGGAGCCTGCGCCAAGTCTACGACCAGTACGGGGTGCTCTGAGCGCGGGGGTAGTCTCGCCCTTGCGCCGCGGGGCAGGGGCGGGGAGAATGGCGGGCGGACGACCTCCGAGGAGAGGATGAAATGAAACGCTTCCTGGCGGGCGGGTTGCTCTTCTGCATTGGCGCGGTTGTCCTGTTTCTCCTGGCCGACATGGTCCATATCGGTCTCACCTATGAGCGCATCGTCGACAGCCTTATGGGTTCCAATGTGTTCGCGCCGTCCGATGCCGTGCTGGCGCACACCGAAGCCATCACGGTTCTTCTGGCCGTGGGCGTCCTGGTACTCTTCAGAACGTCCCTGTACCGCATCGGGGCCGCCCTCCTGGACCGCGTAGCTGGACACCTTGCCCAGAGGGCGGAAGAAGCGGGCAGACACGATGCCCGCCCGGCGGCACTGGTAACCTCCATGTTGCTTGTCCTCGGCGTCTTTCCGATACTCATCTATGTCGTCAGCCACGACTTCTTTCATTACGGAGATTTCTTCGTTTGGCCGATGGTGCAGGGAGGCTGGCTCATAGTCTCGGCGATCATTCTAGCGGGGCTCGTCAAGCGGCACTCCTGGGCCTACTACGCGCTCATCGGCCTCTGTGTCGCCAACCTTCTGCTCAGTGCCGGGTTGGCTCTTCAATGCTGGTGGCGTCTCGGGCAACCGTTCTATGGGCCTCACGGTTTCGGTGCACTGGCTGAGCTCGGTGTCATGATCGGCCTTGTCCTGTTCGTGATGTACCTGGGCGTGTCCGTTTTCCTTACCGTCTATCTTTGGCGAAAGCGGCGATGCCTCGCTCCCCCAGTCTCCGATCGGCAGCACGATCCCGAGGTGGGGGGATCAGGGACATCGTCGTAGTGCTCTCCTGCCGGAAGCCGGTGACCGGCCCGCCAAGCCTGCCGACCACCGCGACCGTGGAGATCCAACCCCAGGAGCCTCCGAAGTGACCGAGCCCGCCGACCAGCCGGTTCCCGAGAAGCGCAGCCGCAGCCTGACCGGCTTCTACGTGGCGGTTTGCATCATCATTGCCCTGGGGCTCTTCGGCGCGTGGTTCTGGCGGACCTGGACCGTCTGGTGGTTCGACGCAGGCGAGGCCCGGAGGCGGCAGGCGGAGGCGGCGGCGCAACTGGGCCTGCCGGTCGAGAAAGCCGTTGACCTTGGCGACGGCGTGAAGCTGGAACTGGTCCTGATTCCGGCGGGCCGGTTCCGGATGGGCAGCCCGGCGAAGGAGAAGGACCGGGAAGGCAACGAGGCGCAGCACTGGGTGATGATCACGCGCCTCTTCTACATGGGCAAGCACGAGGTAACCCAGGAGCAGTGGGAGAAGGTGATGGGGACGGACCCCAGCAACTTCAAGGGCGCGAAGAACCCGGTGGAGTGCGTGAGCTGGGGCGACAGTCAGGCGTTCCTGAAGAAGCTCAATGGCCTGGGGAAGGGGCCGGGCCAGTTCCGCCTGCCGACGGAGGCCGAGTGGGAATGGGCCTGTCGTGCCGGGACCAGGACGCGGTTCTGCTCCGGAGAGACCGACGAAGCCCTGGCGGACGTCGCCTGGTTCAACGCCAACTCCGGGAACACGACGCATCCGGTGGGCACGAGGAAGCCCAACGCCTGGGGCTTGCACGACCTGCACGGGAACGTGTGGGAGTGGTGCGCGGACTGGTACGACTCCTCCTACGGCCTCCAGTCTACAGCCTACAGCCTGCACACCGATCCGGCCGGGCCTGCCACCGGCTCGTCCCGTGTCTTGCGCGGCGGGTCCTGGGGCAACGATCCCAGGGGCTGCCGATCCACGTACCGCGGCGGGGTCGGTCCGGACGTCCGCTACGACGTCGTCGGGTTGCGGGTGGTGGCCGTTCCTGCAGGGCACTGATTACGACTTGTGTCTTTACCACTTGCCGTTGTTCGGCGCGGCTTCGTCGCTTTGGGCGGGCCTCGGGGGTCAGGTCTTGATTAGTGATTAGCGAGGGCGGATGGCAGGCAGCATTCTACTATAAACATATCGCCGCGGTCAAGGTTAAAGTGTCCCCACCAATTGCCCTTTGGGGCCGAAAGCCGCGAAACCACAAGAGATTGTGGATTATGGCTGTCGCGGGCTGTCCGGGTAACCACAAGTTGTGGCCGGAGGCCCGAAAACCGCTAAAACCGCCAAAATAAAAATCAAGAAATTATCCCCTTGAAACTACGTGGGTTACGCTCATTCCGGCCCGCTCGGAGCCCGAATTCGTGCGCTTTCTCGCTGTATATGGAGGGACTGATGTGAGGGCTAGCAGGAGGTCGGGCATGAAACACGTGCGCAGGAAGAGGAGCGCAGCCGAGCAGGCGGCGCTCCGCGCCACGCTCGACCGCTTGGAGTGGAAAGCATGGAGCATGATTCTGTGGGGCCTGGACGCGGGCGACCCCAAGGTGATCCGGTTCTACCTGGACACCTTCCGGCGCCTTCCCGACGGCTCGGTGCGGGCCAGGCCGCTGCCGCGCCTCGAACCATTGCGCGTCAAGCCAATCCGGCCGCCGACGTTGGCGAAGCTCCAGGCCCAGGAGCGCCGCCGGGGGCGCGAGACGGCCCGAGCCCTCGCGGCCGAGGCCATCGTCGCGGACATCCACGAGCGCGGCGCGGACACCTACGCGGCGCTGGCCGCCGTCCTGCCCCGGTGGCGCAAGCCGCCGACTTGGCGGCGACCCAGGCCCGGCGCCAAGACGCGCAGCAGCAATTGGTCCGACAGGTCTGACAGGTCTGACCGCCACCATAGGTCCGATGGTCCCCCGCGCCTGGGCGGTGAGCCCTCGGCCGCCGGCCGGTCAGCCGATCTTCTCCCACTTGAGCAGGTTGGTGACCTGGGCCAGCGTGGTCCGGCCCGCGGTGATCTCCCCGCGGATGCGGTTCTCCTTCTCCAGGCAGTCGGCGGCGTGGTTGGCCAGCTCCACGGCCTCGGCGCGGGGCAGCACCACCACCCCGTCGCCGTCGCCGACCAGCCAGTCGCCGGGGGACACCTGCTGGCCGCCGACCCGCACGGTCACGCCGGTCTCGCCGAAGCCGCGCGGCTCGCCCGCGTGGGACATCACCAGCCGGGTGAAGACCGGAAAGCCCAGCTTGAGGATCTCGGGCGTGTCCCGGACCGCGCCGTCGACCACCACCCCGGCGAGCCGCTTCTGGATGGCGCTGTGGGTGGCGAGTTCCCCCCACAGCGCCGGCCCCACCCCGCCGGCCTCGACCACCAGCACGTCGCCGGGCGAGGCCAAGTCAATGGCCTCCACCGGCTTGGCCCAGTCCCCGGGGGCGCTCCGCACCGTGAAGGCCGGGCCGACCAGCTTCATGTCCGCCGAGAGCGGCCGCAGGCCCTCCAGGCACGGCCGGCGGTGGGCGCCGTCGGAAATGTTGGGGGTGGAAACCCCGGCCAGCACCTGGCGCAGGCCCTCCAGCCCGGCGCGCTTGTAGAGCGCGCTGGCCACCGCCTGGCCGGTGACCATGGCCTGCTTGATCTCCCGCGCGGCGCCGGCCGCGTCGGCGCTCTTGGTGATGGCCCCGCCCACGATGATCACGTCGGCGCCGCACTTGACCGCCTCGGCGGCCGACTCCGAGTTGATCCCGCCGGCCACGCTCAGCCGCACCGAAACCGCCCGGCGCACCGCCCGGAGCATCTCGAAGGGGTCGCGGCCGAGCATCTGCTCGTCAATGGCCAGGTGCACGCCCACCCCGGCGGCCCCCAGCCGCTCGGCGCGCGCGGCGGCGGCCGCCGGGTCGGGAGCGCCGATCAGGTCGACGTCCACCTCGATGCCGCAGTTCTTGCCGGCGGCGACGCACTCCCGGACGGTCGCGTCGGAGGCCAGCGCCAGCACCGCGGCGGAGTTGGCCCCGGCCCGGGCGGCCATCTCCATCTCGGTGCGGCCCGCGTCCATGACCTTCAGGTCGGCCACGATGCGCCGGTCGGGAAAGGCCTGGCGCAGCGCGCGGACCGCGGCCAAGCCCTCGCTCTTGATCAGCGGCGTGCCGGCCTCCAGCCAGTCGGCCCCGCCGGCCACCGCCTCCTGGGCGCACTTCAGGGCCCGCGCGAGGTCCACGAAGTCGAGGGCCACCTGCAAGACCGGTTTCACGCTCGCGGCTCCTTAGAGTGCGTCCGGAAGGTAGGTCGCCGAACAGCCCGGCGACTCCCAGACGGTGACCCGCGCGGGCCGCACCCCCTCGGGGAGCGCCCCCGGCGCGGCCAGCCGCTCGAAGACCACCCGGGCCAGGTTCTCGGTGCTGGGGTTGGCCGCGCCCGGGGCGAAGGCCGGCACGTCCTGGTTGAGATAGCGGTGGTCGAGCTCGTCCAGCGCGGCGGCCAGCGCGCGCCGGAGCTCGCGGAAATCCACGGCCAGGCCCACGGCGTCGAGCCGCCCGGCGCGGACCACCGCCTGCACCCGCCAGTTGTGGCCGTGGAGCCGCTCGCAGTTGCCGCGGTAGCCGCGCAGGTGGTGCGCGGCGGCGAAACGGCCCTCGACGCAGACCTCGTACATCGGCGGACTCCTCCGCGGGCCAATCCTAGGACCGGGGCGCTCCGGTGTCAAGTCGGCGAGGGCCGGCCCGGCTCAACCGCGCTCCGGCTCCCGGTCGACCACCGAGAATCGGCAGACCGCCGCGCCGGCGACGATCAGGCCGCAGCCGATCCACAGGCCCGGTCCGGGCCTCACCCGGAGATAGAGCGCGCCGACCGCCGCCGACAAGAGCGGCGCGAAGTAGGAGAGCGAGCCGACCAGCACCAGGTTCCCCCGGCGCATGGCCAGGTCCCAGAACAGGTAGCCCAGGGAGGTCACCAGCACGCCCATGAAGATCATTTCGCCGACGGTGCGCGGCGTCCAGCGGGCGCTCCCGGGGAAGGCCAGCCACAGCCCGCCCATGGCCAGTCCGGTGACGATCAGGAAAAGCGGCACCGCGGAGGGCGCCTCCGGCGGCGACCAGCGCCGGCTGAGGTTGGAGTAGAGGCCCCAGCTGAGCGCCCCCGCCAGGGCCAGCGCGTAGGGCCGCCAGTTGCCCCGGAGGTTGGCCAGGAACTCCCCGGCGCTCCACTCTCCCGGGAGCATGACCAGGACGATCCCGGCCAGGGCCAGGCCCGCCCCGGGCAGGAGCGTCCAGCGCGCCCGCCTGCCCAAGAGCGGCACGGAGAAGACCACCGTCGCCGCCGTCCAGAGGTAGTTGATGATGCCCGCCTCGATGGCCTGCTGCCGGCCGGAGGCCCAGCCCACCGCCAGGTAGTAGCAGGGCACGTAGCCGACGAACAGGCCGCCGCAGACCAGCAGGTACCTGGGCGGCAGGCGCAGGATGGCTCGCAGGTTCCGGGGGCAGAGCGCCAGATACGCGGCGGAGGCCGCCGCGCTGACCAGGTAGACCGCCGCCGCCGCACCGATGGGCGTGAGCTGCTCGCCCAGGCTGCGCTGCAGGGCGACGGAGCTGCCCCAGAGCACGATGGCCGCCGCGCCGAAGGCGTTGCCGGCGCCGTGGCCCGAGGAGCGAGCGTTGCGGTCTGCAACCATGAGGCCACAGGATACCGGCGCGGCGCGGGCCGTCAAGGCCGGGACGAACTGCCCGGCGTTCCGCGGAGCAGCGGCCGCAAGCATTGGCGTCGCGGCCGCGGGGCTTTCTCAAAGGGCTGCTAGAGCCATGGCTCGGATCGGGCGGGTGGTGGTTGGCGGATATCCGCACCATGTGGTTCAGCGCGGGGTGCGCTCGGCGCGGCCGGAGCGGCGGACCGGGCGGGAGCTCTGGCCGCGCCAGCCCGGTCGCAAACCACATGCAAGGGTAGAATTAGTGTGTGTCCCCGGAAGCTCCCGCATGCCGGCCTCTCCCTGGGCCTGAGAATTCTCACACCAAGCCACCAAGCCACAAAGAAAAGAAGTTGCTCTTGTTGTTGTCCTTGGCGGCCCTGTGGCTTTGTGTGAGCACCGTCTCCCTTTCCGCGCCGAACAACGGCAGAGGGCAAAAGGGCAAGAGGGCAGAGAGCTACTTGGGCCCTGGAGCAGGAACGACGACCAGCACTCGCAGCCCGAAGTTGTTGTAGCGGGTGCCCGGAGTGCCGTTGCCGCGACCCGCCGAGCGGCACTGCGCTGGGTGATTGTTCCAGGAGCCGCCGCGGAGCACCCGCAGCGAGCCCTTGTCGGGCCCCTTGGGGTCAGTCAAGTCCTCCTTCCCGTAAGCCCCGTACCAGTCCTCGCACCACTCCCAGACGTTGCCGACCACATCGTAAAGACCCCACGGGTTGGGCTTGAAGCTGCCGACCGCCACGGTCTTGCCGCGACCAGTGCCCTTCTGCCCATCCCAGGCCTCCCCGCTGTAGTTGGCCAGGTCCGTGGTGATCTTCTCCCCGAACCAGAAGGGCGTAGCCGTCCCCGCCCGGCAGGCCTGCTCCCACTCGGCCTCCGTCGGCAGCCGGAACTCGGCCTTGCCCTTGAACATCTCGTTCAGCTTCTTCACGAACGCCTGGCAGTCGTCCCAATTCACCTGCTCCACCGGGTTCTTCGGACCCTTGAAGGCGGCCGGGTTCGCGCCCATCACCCGCTCCCACTGCTCCTGCGTCACCTCGTGCTTGCCGAGGTAATAGGGCCGGGTGAGCCGCACCTTGTGCTGCGGATACTCCCGCTCCGCCCACCAGCCTTCGCCGCCCTTCTTGATAAGCTCGGCGGCCGGCATGTCCCCGCCCATCAGGAACTCGCCCGCGGGGATGAGCACCAGCTCCAGCTTGACGCCGCCGCCCAGGTCCAGGGCCTGCTCAACGGGCAGCCCCAGGCCCTCGGCCGTCTCCTTCTGCCGGCGCGCCGCCTCCGCGGCGTCGAACGGCCACTTGGCGTAGACCACCGGCCCCAGCGGCAGCCGCGCCGCCCCCCGGAGCTTCTCCGCCTCCGGCTCCTTCGCCTTGGCGAAGTTCGTCTTCCCGTGCGCCCCGAAATACGCCTCCAGCGCCGCCAGCATGGCCTTGCCCTGCTCCGCCGCGTACTTCTCGCGGACGAGCCTGCCGATGTCCTTCTCCCAAGCCTCCTTGGCCGCCGCCTCCACGGCCCCGAGCTTCAAAACGTCCAGCCGCTTCCGGCAGCGCTCGGCCAGCACGTGGTTCCCGGCCAGCGCCAGCGCGCGCTCCGCACGGGCCAACGCCGGGTTCGGGGTTCGGGGTTCAGGGTTCGGGAGCCCCATCTCCATCAGCGCCAAAGCAATCTGCCCGTCCGGGCCCTCCGGCTTGAAGGCCGGCAGCAGCTTCTCCAGCTCCGCCGGAGCCACCTCGGCGAACTTCACCGTCGCCGGGCGCACCCCCTCGGTGGTCCCGATCTTGAACTTGACCTCCAGCTCAATCCCATCGTCGGTGACCTTCTTGACCTTGCCGCCGGCCGT
>Ga0315286_10004772_pt1 | contig 13001 bp, 10 predicted proteins | sample YL17G10_0_MG_FD_205038 | JGI IMG/M metagenome (GOLD analysis project Ga0315286, IMG submission 205038) | Sediment microbial communities from Yellowstone Lake, YNP, Wyoming, USA - YL17G10_0 | ecosystem: Environmental > Aquatic > Freshwater > Lake > Sediment | place: USA: Wyoming | collected... | reverse complement strand
TTATTCATAGCGTCTCTTTATAAACTCGAACTGCTGATATTTTGCCGTTATCAGGAAACATACGTTTGTTGCTTATGCTTCGGGACCATAAAAATGAACTTTTAATATAGATGATTAAGACATGAATAGCGGATATGTTTTTCTTATGAAAAACATGTAGTGGTTCTTTAGCCGGACCTTTCCATAAGGATATTTTTTCCATATGTCAACAATTTACTATTTTTGTTACGACATTGACGAACCCCGCGGGGGGATCAAAGTATTATATCGTCATGTAGATATTTTGAACAAACACGGTTTTTCCGCCTATATCATTCATCAGAAACCCGGATTTCGCTGTTCATGGTTTGAAAATTGCACGCCGGTTATTTCGGCTGCCGATGTATCTTTCAGTAAGGAGGATTGTCTCGTAATCCCGGAAGAGATTTTTTCAGAACTCAACAAACTCGTAAAGGGAGTTAAAAAAATAGTCTTTAATCAGAATTGCTACTATACATTTTTAAACGGATACTCATTGAACACTGAAGAGACATCGACTCCTTATAGAGACGGTGATCTTATTGCAGCAATAGTCGTCTCTGAAGACAGCAAAAGATATTTATCTTATGTCTTCCCTGATCTAAACATTATCCGGATCCGCAACTCTATTGATTCAAATGTTTTTAATTACAGTGAACAAAAATTGCCGTTGATATCATTTATGCCGCGAAAAAATATATTAGATGTTATGCAAGTGATAAATATTTTAAAATTTAAGGGCGTTCTTAACGACTTCAGAATTCTGCCAATTCACAACAAGAATGAAACAGAGGTCGCGCAGATTTTAAGAGAATCCCTTATTTTCTTAAGTTTCGGCTATCCTGAGGGATTTTCCCTTCCACCTGCAGAAGCTATGGCTTGTGGCTGCTTAGTGATTGGATATCATGGAATGGGTGGAAAAGAATTTTTTCAGACGGATTTTTCGTATCCTATCGCACATGGTGACATTGTTTCCTTTGCTCAAACTGTTGAAAAAGTAATTGAACTATATCACCATGATAAAGAAATTTTGATTAAAAAAGGCAAGTCAGCATCTGAATATATCCTGGCTAACTACTCAATTGAACGTCAGGAGAAAGAAATTGTTCAATTATGGAGTGATATCATAAAGGATAGTGTTTGCAGAAAACAATAAATATTTTTTATCATAGGCCGGCTCTAAAGAATTACATCGGACCATTTTTATTTTATTGCAATTAATTCGTTTTTTATTTTATATTAATAGAAAAGGCGGAAAAGAATTTTCTCTCTTAAAGTAATAAGCATAGCATATCAAGTCTAAATCAAGGAAACCAGAAATGGAGGTCAATAATGACAAGAAAAATAACCATAGTTCTTTCACTATGTGTGATGGCTGTTCTCAGTATGACAGCTATAAGTTCTGCGGCAAATTCGTTTACATTCAATGAAACATATAAGCAGAATAACAATTGCGTAGTCATATGGGGAATACCTTTCTGTGACAATAATGGAGAAGGTGGGAAATTCACTGTAACAGGGAAAATTTCCCTCAACGGAATTGATATAACCAAATTCAATAAAGACACCTCTTTCATTATTGCGGCAGGCGGTTTCTCTTTTGAAGCCCTTTTAGGAGATGATTGGCTCTATACACCCGGCAAGACTTCTTTTAGTGTACCGTATCGTAGCAGACTTGAAGAATCCGATAAGCTGATCATATATATCACAATAAAACTGAAATGGACCAGCAAACTCCTCACGGTGACGGTAACCGGTTTAACCCCTGACTTTATCTATCCGATAATAGCCGACTATTATGTAGGTGACGCTACTCATGGTATTGCCAATAGCACAATTGGTTACGTCGAACTGGGTGACCTTTACGCGGGATTTTATGTAAACTACTCCGGCAAGGTTACTACTAAAAACATAAAGAAAAAGGATGGGAAGGATTACACTACATCAAGTGTGACTGTTAAGGGGAAAGGAACAGAGACTTCTGAAGATTTCAGAGAGGGAGAGCCTGAACCGGAAACTGCGTCAGTACAATATTAATGTATCGGTGACCTCTTCCATATTTTTAGTGCAGTAATAAATATACGTCATTTCTATAAAACTTGTTCTCTATTTAGAGTCTGTGTATAAACTGTTTTAAACACCCTCTCCCCTCAAGGGAGAGGGTAGTAAATTCGCCCCTCCCTTGAGGGGAGGGAATAAAAAGGAGAGATTATATTCAGTATGAGCGAACATATTATGCCGCATGATGAATTAGAGAAATTATTGAGCAACTCCTCTTTTTCAGCGAATATCGTCAATCTTGTGAAAGAAGCTGATGAGAATTTCCGGAACGGCAAGCTTGTTTCTGCAGAGGAAAAACTTTGTGAAGCTATCGAGTTAGTGCCGGATAACCTGTATATGCTCGTTGCATACGGTAACCTCCTTCTTCGCCTCGACAGACCTCGGGATGCCAATCTTCAGTTCGTTAAGGTTATGATTATGAATAAGGAGTTTGCACTTGGACACCTCGGGATTGACGCCTTAATGCTGCTGACCGAAAGTTATATTGCAATAAACGACCTTGAGACAGCCAGTCAACTATTCCAACGTGTCCTCGAGATCGATGCAACCAATGAAGCCGCCATTAAAAAACTGTCTGAGATAAAAAAAATTTAGAAGAATTACGACCTTGCAATAGAAGGGGCGTTATAAATAATATAAATATATATAAATGGAAGACAAAGTAAGAGAAGAGATAAAGAAAAAGGCCAAAAATAACAGACTGCCGTGTCCTGTTGCCAGAAAGATCGCGGAGGAACTCTCCGTTTCTTACAAAGAACTCGGCAGGGCCGCTGACGAGCTTAAAATAAAGATCATGGGCTGTGAGCTTGGTTGTTTCTAAGCTGGATAATACTTGAACTTTCCTGACTTTCTATTCTTTTCCCCCCGACTGGTTTAACTTCACCACCGGGGCAATACGTTTCATCCGCCTATTTTCGACATGGACTTCAACGAATCATTCTTCCTTAAGGTTTTGCCCAACCATATCTCGCGAAACCCCATATTATGACCTTCAGGCTTTACGGCTACTGCAAGTGAAATGAGACGTTGGATCTCCGTGTCGTCACCGCCTCCGCGCACTGCGGGTTTGAGGTCAATCTCCGTATCCGAAAACAGACAGGGTAATAGCCTCTGAACCAGGATTCCTGGTCCAAGAGGGTGATATTGATAAATTTAGGTCAGAGCAATTATTATACGAACAGTAGTGGTCGTGTCACTATTTTTCCCAAAAGTGCACTGAAACTTCAAATTGAGAAATGAATACTAATAAAGCATTGCAATCAGCTGTTAACTATCACCGCGTAGGAGATTTAAAGCAAGCAGAAGCTCTTTATAAAAAAGTATTAAAAAAGCAGCCCAATAATATTGATGCACTTCGTATGCTTGGAGAGATATGCTATCAGCTTGGTGATTATGATAATGCGATCAGATATATCAAGAAAGAAATCGAGTTCACACCATCAAATGCGGATGCATACAATAACCTTGGGATTGTCCTTCAGGCAAGGGGTTTACTTTCCGAGGCAATTGAGTATTTCAGAAAGGCTATAACTTTAAAACCGCACTTCCCGGAAGCATATTACAATCTTGGATTTGCCTATCAGAATACCGGAAAAACTGACGAGGCTATCGTGCATTATCGAAAAGCCATACAAATTGAACCCGGATTGGTAGAGGCCTACAACAATCTTGGAATTCTGTTGAGGGCTAAAGGACATCTTGAAGAGGCCATAACATGTTTCCAAAAAGCCCTGCGAATTAATCCAAATTATGCAAATACCTATAATAACCTTGGCCTTTCCCTAAAGGACAAAGGTAATACTGACGAAGCGATTGCAAACTATAAAAAAGCAATAGATTTAAATCCTGCCTTTGCCGACGCATATTACAATCTTGCAATTGCTCTACAGGGCAAAAAGCAAATTGAAGAAGCAATTAGCTCTTATAAAAAAGCGTTGCAATTAAATCCGAATTATTCAAGCGCTTTGAACAATCTTGGCAATATTTATCATGACAAGGGACAACTCAATGAGGCTATTGACTGTTATCAAGAAGCCTTGAAACTCAAGCCGGATTTTGTTGATGCATACAACAATCTCGGAATGACATTACAAGAAAAAGGACAAATTGATGAGGCTGTAATTGTTTTTCGAAAAGCGTTGGAGATTAATCCTGACCTCGCTGAAGTACAAAATAATCTCGGGAATATCCTTGCCGATAGAGGACAGCTCGGTGAAGCTATAACATATTTCCAAAAGGCTATAACACTTAATACGAAACTTACAAGTGCATATTACAATTTAGGGAAAATATTTATGGATAAAGGTCAACCCGAAGAAGCAATATCTTATTATCAAAAAGCCATACAGATTGAGCCTGATCATGGTTACTCTCATTGGAATTTATCGCTTTGTCTTTTATTGCTTGGTAATTTTAAGGAAGGCTGGAAAGAGTACGAATGGCGTCGGAAAATAATAGATTTCCCCAGACGTGAATTCTCTCAACCTTTATGGGATGGTTCCGACATTTCAGGAAAAACTATATTACTTCATACTGAACAGGGCTTTGGAGACGCTATTCAGTTCATTCGTTATACTCCATTAGTTGCCGGGCGGGGGGCAAATGTAATCATCGAGTGCCCGAAGGAATTGATATCATTATTTCAGAATGTTGAGGGTATAAATCAGATAATAGCTCAAGGTGAGCAATTACCTTCATTCGATGTTCATTGCCCTCTTCTAAGTTTGCCTTTAGTATTCGGGACAACCATTGATTCTATTCCTGCAGAAATACCTTATATTAAGGTGAAGACTCTCTTAGTGCAGAAATGGAAAGATAGGGTCAAATATGATAATTCAAAATTCAAAGTAGGTTTAGTATGGGCTGGAAATCCCAAATTTAAAGACGCCCGGATAAAGGCTTGCTCACTCGAGACTTTCTCATCTCTCTCTCAATTTAAAGATATTACTTTTTACAGTCTTCAGAAGGGAGATGCAGCAGAACAGACAAAGAATCCACCTGAAGGAATGAAATTCATTGATTATACGGATGAGATTAGAGACTTTTCAGACACTGCTGCATTCATAGAAAATCTCGATCTGGTAATATCCGTAGATACCGCTGTGGCTCATTTAGCTGGTGCACTTTGTAAGCCTGTATGGACTTTATTGCCCTTTGCACCGGACTGGCGATGGATGTTGAACCGTGAAGACAGCCCATGGTATCCGATCACGAGGCTTTTCCGTCAGCCGTCACTTGGGGACTGGCAATCAGTTATTAACAAGGTTGCAGAAGAACTCCGGTTATTTATTAAGGGGAAATTACCCGAAATCTCTACTCAAGATAAAAGTACATATTTATATGCGAACCATGACAACTCTGTAAGCCGGTCAAACAATATAATCGAGGGGAAAATGGGAAAAATACCGGATGAAGACGATTTTTATCAAACAGATGAGGATATGCTCAAGCAAAAAGAAACTGTTGCAATTATTCTGAGCTGTGAAGGCATAGGTGATTGTTTATTCGCAATTGCGGTTATAAAAAAGTTGCACCTTACCCATGGACTCAATCATAAGTTTGTCATTTTCACACATCACCCGGAATTATTTATGAAATGCCCCTATGTTGAAAAAGCCTATGATATTAACAATGCACCTGAGCTTACACCATACCAGAAAAGAATTGTTCTTTTCGATACATCCCAAATGCCTCACTGGCTGGTTGACACTTATGATTTTATCAGTATCCCTGCCGGTATAGGCGAACTGAGTTTCAGGGAAAAACAGCCCGAATATTTTCCTCTCGAAGATGACCGTTCGGAGCATTATGATGTTGTTATCAATACTTCTGAAACCTGGCCGAGCCGAAGCTGGCCGATAGAAAACTGGCAGAAAGTCGCAGATTACATTCTTGCTCAGGGGTATTCAATTGCCGTTGTAGGGAAAGATACATTCAGCAAGGCAGATAATATGTGGAAACGAAGCCAAGGGCTGAAAGGCTGTGTAAACCTGACAAATAAATTAAGCCTGGATCAGACATACTTTACGATTAAGAACTGTGATTTGTTCATCACCTGCCAGAATGGATTATCCGTCCTGAGCGGTGCAACGGATACCGAGGTCATAGTGCTCGATATGTCCATTGAATGGAGCAAGCGTGCGATTTACCGCAACGAAGACCCCCATTACAAGGTGAAATATGTCAAAGGAAATTGTCAGCTTTATTGCTGTGGCAGTTTCGAGTGTCCGACTTATGGTGAATTCAGATGTATCCCTACGGTTGAACAGGTGCTCGATGTGGTCAGGAAAAAACTGAACTTGATAAAGAAGATGTAGTGAAGCTACCGCCCCTTGGGGCTGGGCATGTGCTAATATGATAATTAAAATGAACTACCCCGCAGTCCCGAAGGCTTTCGGGACGAGGTATCTTAAATCTCCCCTCCCTTGAGGGGAGGGGATTAAGGGGAGGGTGTTGAATTCATCTTCCATCAATCACCCTCTCCCTAACCCTCCCCCCTCAAGGGGGAGGGAATAACTGGAAACACCGAAGCAGAGCTTCGAGGAATTCTTTTGATTAAAATAAGTTAAGATAAACAATGAAATACGGTTGCATAGTTTTAATATTTAGCAAAGACCGTGCCTTACAACTTGATGCTGCGCTGCGCTCTTTTCTGTTACATTGTAAAGATCCGGAACTGTCAGAGATACGAATTCTATATACTACAACAATTGCATACCAAATGCCTGCCATCAGGAAGTTGAACTGAAAGTGCTTTCTCCTTCTAAAAAAATCAAAAAAGAAAAACCTGCGGTTTCAGTCATAATCCCCTGTTATAACCAGGCACAATATCTTCCCGAAGCAGTTGAAAGCGTCGTCGATCAAACCTATCAGAACTGGGAATGTATTATTGTTAACGATGGAAGCCCGGATAATACCAGCGAAGTGTCAAGAGAGTTAATTGCAAAATATTTCGATAAAAAAATAATTCTTCTTGAAAAAGAAAATGGCGGTCTTGCCGATGCAAGGAATTTCGGGATAAGGAATTCAAAAGGGAAATATATTCTTCCCCTTGATGCGGATGATTTGATCAATCCTGAAATGCTGAAGAAAACTGTAGATTTATTGGAAAAGCATAGCGAGTTTGCTATCGCATATACTGATGTTTTGTACTATGGCTTACATAATGCTGTTGTCCAGGCAGGTGAGTGGGATTTTAACAGACTCCGTGTACAAAATCATCTGAACTATTGCTCGCTTTACCGTCGCAAAGTGTGGGAGACTGTTGGTGGATATAATCGCAATATGGCATTCGGATATGAAGACTGGGATTTCTGGGTTGGATGTGCTGAAAAAGGCTTTAGTGGAAAGAGAATACCAGAAGTATTATTTATATATAGAGTCAAAGACTCGAGCATGTTTACAAAAGCTGTTGAGCATGATGATGAATTACGGGCACAAATTATCCTCAACCATCCCGCTGTTTACGATGATAATAGGAAGGAATGGGCCAAGCATGTTTTATTGCCTGCCGACCTCAGCAAGCCAAAACCTGTTCCGAAGGCAAGAAGTGTGACACGCAAGAAAAACATACCGATAGTCTCGGTCATTGTTCCAACTTACAACCGTACTGATATGCTTGCTGAAACTTTAAAGAGCATCCTAAACCAGACTTACCAGGACTTTGAGATTATCGTTGTAAACGATGCAGGGGTTGATGTCAGCCATGTTATTGAAAATTATAATCAAAGTGGAAAAATCGTTTATATTCAACATGAAAAAAACAAAGGCTTAGCAGCAGCAAGAAATAGCGGTATAAAGGCGGCGAGAGGTAAATATATTGCCTATCTTGATGATGATGATATTTTTTATCCTGACCATTTAGAGACGCTTATTAATTTCTTTGAGACAAACGATTACAAAGTAGCTTACACGGATGCGTATCGTGCATATCAGGACATGAGAGATGGTAGATATGTAACGATAAAGAGGGAAATTGCCAACACATCTGATTTTGATTATAATCGCATTTTGTTTGAGAATTTTATTCCAGTTCTATGTTTCAGTCATGAAAAATCATGTATTGATCATGTAGGCTTGTTTGATGAGACCCTTGGCGCCCACGAAGATTGGGATTTATGGATGCGAATGTCAAGGAAGTTTAAATTTGCACACATCAAAAAAATTACCTGTGAGTTTTCGTGGAGACCGGATAATTCAACCATGACATTGCGAAATAAAGAAATTATGGATAATACCCGGCGAATAGTTTTTCTCCGTGGTCAGGAATTGAAAAAAAAGGAAATGTCACAGGAAAAAATTTTAGACAGGGGAAGCGGTATGCTTGTGATACCAAATACCACCCTCTGCTGTATTGATTGCTATAATAACGCGCTTTCTATAAAGGCATTGAGACGCTGCTTGAAATTGTGCCGTTTTGAAAAAGTAATTTTCCTGACAGACAGGGAACATGATTTAGAAAATATTGAAGTTATACTAATACCCGGTATTCAGGATAAGAAACAATACTCTGCATTTATCATCAAAGAGCTGTATAAATATATTCCTACCGGGTTTGTTTTAATGATTCAGTACGATGGGTTTATAGTTAAACCTGATGTTTGGTCGGATGAATTTCAACAATATGATTATATCGGCGCTACGTGGTTTTGGTATAACGACGGTTTTAATGTTGGGAATGGAGGTTTTTCACTCCGTTCCAAACGTCTTTTGAACGCGTTGAGTAACAATGATATAGTTCTTGATTCGCTTGAATACGGCGAAGACACATTTATATGCAGGACATACCGCAGTTATCTGGAATTAAAATATGACATCAAGTTTGCCCCTGAACATATTGCAGACAGGTTTTCTTATGAACGCTCCGAGCCGGCTTCTAACACATTCGGATTTCATGGTTTATACAATATGTGGCGATATATTAAACCCGATAAACTGCAGAGTTTTATTAATTTGCTGTCCCCAAGGACACTGAATTCCGTAGAAGCTCTTGACTTAGGAATGAATTATCAGAAAAGAGGCCATTTCATCGAAGCAGAAATCATATACCGAAAGATATTGGAACACCATCCTGAAAATACTGATGTACAGGCATTGCTTAATGCAATCCAAACTCTGTCCAAATGACATTATAAATCAATGAAAATCGATAAAGTATTTCAATCAGCTCATCAATACTATCAGGCCGGTGATCTGAACCAGGCAAGTAATGTCTGTAAAAAGATATTGAGGGTACAACCAAGAAACATTATTGTACTGCATTTTCTTGGCGGGATATGCTATCAGCTTGGTGATTATGATTCCTCGATAGACTATCTTAAAAAAGTACTACAGATAGATCCATCACACGCTGATGCATATCATAACCTCGGAATTGCTCTCCAGGCAAAAGGACAATTACATGAAGCTATCAGTTTTTTCAGAAAAGCCGCAAACTTTCACCCCTCTTTTGCTCAGGCATACTATAGTCTCGCTAATGCTCTTAAGAAAACAGGCCAAACTGATGAGGCTATTTCCTGTTATCGCAAAGTATTGCAAATCGTGCCAGACTTCGTGGACGCATATAATAGTCTCGGGAATCTAATGAAAAAACAAGGCATGGTTGAAGAAGCAATAAACTGTTATCAAAAGGCTCTTCAAATCAATCCTGTCAACCCTGGAATACTGAATAATCTTGGGAATGTCTTATATGAAGCAGGTTGTTTTGACAAAGCCTTAATTACGTATCAGAATGCTCTTGAATTAGATCCGGATTACCCCTATTCGCATTTCCATATATCACGTGTACTACTCTTATCTGGAAATTACAAGCAAGGTTGGAAAGAATATGAATGGCGCTGGAAAACAAAAGATTACTTCGAGCGAGATTTCTCTCAACCATTATGGGATGGCTCTGACATTTCAGGAAGCACTATATTGCTTTATACTGAACAGGGATTGGGAGATGCTATCCAATTCATTCGGTATGTTCCTTTAGTTGTTCAACTTGGAGCAACAATAATTGTTGAATGCCAGAAAGAATTAGTTTCACTATTCCGAAACGTTAAAGGCATAAAACAAGTGATAAGTATGGGCGAACAATCGCCTCCATTTGATATGCATTGTCCTCTTTTAAGTTTGCCTTTAGAATTTAATACAACTATTGAAACTATTCCTGCAGAAATACCTTATATTAAAGTAAATACAGCTTTCTTGCAGAAATGGAAAGATAAACTTTCAGATGACAACTCGAAACTCAAAGTCGGATTGGTATGGGCTGGAAGTCCAACCTTTAAGCGATCTCATCTAAAAAAATGTCCTCTTGAGATGTTTTCCCCTTTAGCTCATAATGAAGATATTACATTCTATAGTTTGCAGAAAGGCAAAGCTGCAGAACAGGCAAAAACCCCTCCTGATAGGATGAATCTGGTTGATTATACTGATGAGATTGATGATTTTTCAGATACCGCTGCATTAATAATGAACCTTGATTTAGTAATTTCAGTTGACACCGCTGTAGCTCATCTGTCTGGAGCACTTGGTAAACCTGTCTGGACACTAATCCCCTTTGCTCCGGACTGGAGGTGGATGCTGAACCGTGAAGACAGCCCCTGGTATCCCACAATGAGATTAATCCGTCAGCCATCACCAGGAGATTGGGAATCAGTTATTAATAGTGTACTAAAAAAGCTTGAGGTATTTATCAGAGATGAAAATAGATAAAGCCTTTCAATTAGCTTATCAATCCTATCAGGCCGGTGATCTCAAACAGGCAAGCGATATTTATAAAAAGATATTAAGAGTGAAACCGAACAATCTCGATGCACTTCATTTCCTTGAAATGATATGCTGTCAGCTTGGTGATTTTGATGATGCAATCAGATATATCAGGGAAGAAATCGAGATTACACCATCAAATGCGGATGTGTACTATAAACTTGGGACCGTACTTCAGGCAAAGGGTTTGTTTTCCGAGGCAATTGACTATTTCAGAAAGGCTATTACTTTAAAGCCAGGTTTTCCGGATGCATATTACAATCTCGGACTTGCTTTGCATAATACCGGACAGATTGATGAGGCTATTTTGAATTACCAAAAAGCCATTCAAATTGAACCCGGGCAGATGGAAGCCTACAACAATCTTGGAATTCTGCTGAGTGGCAAAGGCCGGCTTGAAGAGGCCATAACATATTTCCAAAAAGCCATTCAAATTAATCCAAATTATGCAGACATCTATAATAACCTCGGCCTTTCCCTGAAGGACAAAGGTAATATTGATGAGGCGATAATAAACTACAAAAAAGCAATAGATTTAAATCCTGCCTTTGCTAATGCATATTATAATCTTGGAGTTGCCTTGCAGGGTAAAAAGCAACTTGATGAAGCAATTAACTCTTATATGAAAACGTTGCAACTAAATCCGAACTATGCAGATGCTTACAGCAAGCTCGGAAGTATTTGTCATGACAAAGGACAATTTGATGAAGCTGTTGACTGTTATAGAATGGCTTTGAAACTCCAACCGGATTCTGTTTATGTCTACAATAATCTCGGGATGACATTACGAGAAAAAGGACAGCTTGATGAAGCGATAATTAATTATCAAAAAGCATTGCAGATTAATCCTGACCTCGCTGAAGTCCAATATAATCTCGGTATTATCCTTGCTGATAGAGGACAGCTCGATGAAGCTATGAAATATTTCCAAAAGGCTCTAACAATGAATCCCAATCTTGCAAGTGCATATTATAATTTAGGGAACATATTTTTGGATAAAGGTCAACCCGAAGAAGCAATATCTTATTATCAAAAAGCCATAAAGGTTGAGCCTGATCATGGTGACTCCCATTGGAATTCATCGCTTTGTCTTTTATTGCTTGGTAATTTTAGTGAAGGCTGGAAAGGATATGAATGGCGTTGGAAACTGAAGGATTTACGTGACTTTTCTCAACCATTGTGGGATGGTTCTGATATCAAAGACAAAATTATTCTTCTTTATACTGAACAGGGATTCGGAGATGCTATCCAGTTCATTCGCTATGTTCCATTAGTTGTCAAGCAAGGGGCAAAGGTAGTTATAGAATGTCAGCAGCAATTAATATCATTGTTTCGAAATATTGAAGGCATACATCATATAATAGTCCGTGGTGAGCAATTACCTTCATTCGATGTTCATTGCCCTCTTATGAGTTTGCCTTTATTATTCGGGACAACCATTGATTCTATTCCTGCAGAAATACCTTATATTAAGGTGAATACTCTCTTAGTGCGGAAATGGAAAGATAGGGTCAAATATGATAATTCAAAATTCAAAGTAGGTTTAGTATGGGCTGGAAATCCCAAATTTAAAGACGCCCGTATAAAGGCTTGCTCACTCGAGACTTTCTCATCTCTCTCTCAATTTAAAGATATTACTTTTTACAGTCTTCAGAAGGGAGATGCAGCAGAACAGACAAAAAATCCACCTGAAGGAATGAAATTCATTGATTATACGGATGAGATTGATGATTTTTCGGATACCGCTGCATTGATTGAGAATCTTGACTTAGTTATATCTATAGACACCGCTGTAGCTCATCTGGCCGGAGCACTTGGCAAACCTGTCTGGACACTAATCCCATTCGCTCCGGACTGGAGATGGATGTTAAACAGGCAAGACAGTCCCTGGTATCCGACAATGAGATTATTCCGTCAGCCATCACCAGGAGATTGGGAATCAGTTATAGAGAGGGTAAAGGTAGAACTTACTGCGTCAGTTATGAGTAAAACTAAAAATTTATAGCTGTCATTCCGGCTCGTCCGGTAACCCCCTTTCATCCCCCTTAATTTAAGTGGGAAAGAGGAGATTACTAATTGAATCTATTTTCGGGTCAATGACATACTATGTGACCTTGCTTATTATCTCCTTAGTATGATTTTTATTGTTTTTCCTACCCGCCTATCTT
>Ga0315286_10004771_pt1 | contig 13001 bp, 9 predicted proteins | sample YL17G10_0_MG_FD_205038 | JGI IMG/M metagenome (GOLD analysis project Ga0315286, IMG submission 205038) | Sediment microbial communities from Yellowstone Lake, YNP, Wyoming, USA - YL17G10_0 | ecosystem: Environmental > Aquatic > Freshwater > Lake > Sediment | place: USA: Wyoming | collected... | reverse complement strand
GACGTTCTCGGGCATCGACGCCTCGATGGAGCGCCCCTCGATCGGTTTGAGCCCGGCCGGGCTGTACCACTGCGCTTGTATGGAGGTCGCAACGGGAAGGTGCTTCTTGACGAGAATCTGCACCGGTACGGCGCCGTTGGCGAGCGTCGTCCCGTTCGGAAATCTGACGGTGTATGTGACCGGTTGGGTGATGAACACGCCCTCATGGAAGTGATACCGCGTTCGCTCCCCGTTCTCGAAACGGATCTCGACCGCAAACGCAACGGGGACGATCGTCGATTCGTGACCCCGAGGAGTTGGGTACTTGTACCGGAACTCACGTGGCGGTTTGCCCGGTGAGACGTTTAGCGGCGATGGAGAGCTCAAAAGCGTATCGACCGCCTCGTTGCGCAGGACGACGATCGTCCGTATCCCGACGGGTTGCGCCCGCGTCGAGGCGGCGAAGCGGACCGGGACGGATTCGCCGGGACCAACGCTCGTCTTTTCGAGCTTCGCCGTGAGATCGAATCCTTGAGTGTTCCATCGACTCCTCACGACGAGGTTCTCGGCGTGCTGGAGTGTTTCGATGACGTCATCCCACAAATCCGACGCGGCGCCGTAGACGTCGAAACCGGGGATTTCCGACCGGTCGCTCTGCGAGAAGAGAACGCGCTGTTTCCACTTGTCCCTCAAGAGAGAGATGGAGAAGTACACCTCGCGAATCGATCGGGTGACGGTTTCGCAATCCGCCGTGCTGTCTGCGACACCGGCGGTGGAATCGGCGCTGCCTTGGCTGGACAAAAGAAAACGTTGCACTTCGGCGGCGCTTCGCCGAAGCGCTGCCGTCTTTTCGGGGTCGAGAAGCGCCTTCTGAAAAACGAGCTGATCGAGAAGCGTAAGCTCCTGGTATCTCGGGAACGGGGAGTAGGGCCCGGCGGATTCCAACACACACGACGCGTAGCGGCCCGCTTCGTCGTCCGGTGCGGTGGACCCACCTGTGGCTGGATCTTCGCCGATCCGTGCCCGAATCCCGGCGGCCCGCCGTGATGCCTCATCGCCGAGTCCGTTCCACTCGAGCGCGCCGAGAAGCAGTAGCGTCCGGAGCATTCGCGCCGTGTGACCGGCCGCCAGACGTTCAGCCGGAGAAAAATCCCACGTGAGGCTGTGAGCGGGATTCTCGGGCTGGAGGCCGCGATCGGCGAGAAGCGAGCTGCGGAGCACGTCGAGCGAGATCTCGTCCCCCAGCTCGGACGTGAAGTACGTGGGGAGGGCTGAGAGACCATAGAAGACATTCTCCCTCTTCGAAGCCGTCGCACGCGTGGGAAGAAAGTACGATGCGTCGGGGTCGTAGCTCGCCTTTACGAGCTGGCGGCTCACCGCCCGCATCCCCCGGTACCAGAACAGGGCGTCGACAGGCATGTTGAGCTCGACGCATATGCGCGACAGGCTCAACATGTCCAGCGCGAGCATCGCATTGAAACCGACGTCCTCGATATCCCCCGCGTCTCCTGGAATTCTACAAGACGACCGCTCGACCAGAAAATCCCTGTCCGCGTCGTGGTAAACGAGAAGGTAGTTGAAGTACCCCTTGATGACACCGTGCGCGCTCTCGAGAAACGCCACGTCCCGCGTCGCTCCAAAAACCTCGAGAGCCAGCGTTGCCATCAACGGATGGTGGTAAAACAGACTGTCCGTTCCTTCGAAGGCGATCTCGCCATTGCGTTGCTGCGTCCGGAATACCCGTTCGAGCTGATCCCGGATGTCCTGGAGAGGGCTCTCGCAGGATGGCGCCGGTCCAGCCGAGGCGGACGCCGGGCGCACCACGGAACAACGGCCGACAATCGAGGGTCCGTCGAGGGAGAGAATGCTCCAAAGCCCTACGAAGACGAAAATGATCCTTCGCAGGCTCTTCGTGTGTAAGTGTCTCATGGTCCGCGTCGGTCCAGGGTCTTCTCGATCACGATCTCGTCCAGGTCGAGGGGCGCATCGGCTGACCGCGGCCCTCGGGGTAGGGGGTAGCGAGAGAGGTCTATGCAAATCCGGTTCCCGACGCGACCGGGAAGTGTTTTTTTGTTGACGCACCGTCCGGTCTGCGCTAGGATCGATTCGGGCAACTCTTTGTTCCGCAAACGGTTAAGTTTCTGGATGGGTGGGACGGGTGAGGCGTGGGGCCCCACGTTTGGCCATGGCATGGCACCGGGATCTGCACTTTCCGCAGTCCGGTGTCATCGATTTCACTCGGACATCCGCCGTAATCTTTTCATCTCGCGGGACGCCCCACCGGAGCGTCTCGGGGGTGCGGAAGCACGATCCAGCCTGTAGGGGAAGGAGGAGACCGGTGATATACAAGCACGTTTTGGTGGAGAAAAGAGAGAGAATCGCGACCATCACACTGAACCGCCCGGAGGTTTTGAACGCGCTCAACGCGGAACTTATGGGTGATCTGGACGTTGTATTCGATGAGGTCGCCCGGGACGATTCCGTCTCGGTGCTCGTCCTCACCGGCGCGGGGGAAAAAGCGTTTGCGGCGGGAGCGGACATTTCGGAGATTACGAAAAAGAATGCTCTGAGCGGAGTCGCGATGGCCGAGAACGGCCAGCGCATTTTGCGGCAGCTCGAGACGATGGGCAAACCGTCGATCGCTGCGGTCAACGGATTCGCGCTGGGGGGCGGTTGTGAGATCGCGATGGCGTGCACGATCCGTGTCGCGTCGGAGAAGGCGAAGTTCGGACAGCCTGAGGTCAACCTCGGGATCATCCCGGGGTACGCAGGGACGCAGCGGCTGTCGCGTATCGTCGGCCGCGGTGTGGCGATCGAGTTGGTTCTTACCGGCCGGATCATCGACGCGGCCGAGGCGCTTCGCATCGGGCTCGTCACACAGGTGGTTCCTCCCGCGGACCTCATGCCGACGGCGGAGAAGATCGCGAGGACTCTTCTGGGGAAGGGACCTCTGGCGCTCCGCGCCGCGATGGAGGTTGTGAACCGGGGGTACGACCTCGATTTCGACAATGCGTGCAAACTCGAGGCGCAGATGTTTGGGGTATTGTGCGCCACTGAGGACATGAAGGAAGGCACAAAGGCGTTTCTGGAAAAACGCCAGGCGGGCTTCAAGGGAAACTAGTATGAAACGCTTCGACGGCTTCGATTTTTTGTCGATCGAGGATCATTTTTCGGAAGACGAGAGACTCGTGCGGGACACAGTCCGGAGTTTCGTGGAGGAACAGATCATTCCGATCATACACGAACACTACGACAGAGCGACGTTTCCTGCGCACCTCATCAAGCCTCTGGCCGAGCTCGGGGTCTTCGGCGCCACGATCAGCGGATACGGGTGTGCGGGGATCAACAACGTGGCCTACGGCCTGATGATGCAGGAACTGGAGCGCGGAGATTCCGGTTTTCGCAGCTTCGCCTCGGTCCAGTCGTCTCTCGTGATGTACCCCGTCTACACGTTCGGGGACGACAAACAAAAAGAGAAGTGGCTCACCCGCCTCGCGAGGGCGGAATCCATCGGATGTTTCGGTCTAACCGAGCCGGATTTCGGGAGCAACCCCGGCGGTCTCGTGACCGCCGCCGTCGAGGACGGTAACGAGTACGTCCTAAACGGCGCGAAGATGTGGATCACCAACGGGAGCCTTGCCGACGTGGCCATCGTGTGGGCGAAAATGGACGGGGAGATTTACGGTTTCATCGTCGAGAGGGATCGGCCCGGTTTCGAAGCGAAGGAAATGAAGTACAAGCTCTCGCTCCGGGCGAGCGACACGAGCGAACTCGTGCTCTCCGATTGCCGGGTGCCGAAAGCAAACCTCCTCCCGGGGTCGAAGGGTCTCAGGAAACCGCTCATGTGTCTCAACCAGGCGCGGTACGGGATTGCGTGGGGCGCGATCGGCGCCGCGATGGCCTGTTTCCACGAGGCGCTCGAGTACAGCAAGGAACGAATCCAGTTCGACAAACCGATCGCGTCGTTCCAGCTGACCCAGCGAAAGCTCGCCGATATGGCGACCGAGATCACACTCGGCCAGCTCATGGCCGTCCAACTCGGCAGGCTCAAGGACCAAGGGAAAGAGACCTTCCAACAGGTTTCGATGGCCAAGCGCAACAATGTCCGTAAAGCGCTCGAGGTCGCCCGTCTGGGCCGGTCGATTCTCGGCGCGAACGGGATCAGCGGCGAGTACCAGTGCATGCGGCACATGTGCAATCTCGAATCGGTCGACACCTACGAGGGGACCTACGAGATCCACACGCTGATCGTCGGACACGATCTCACCGGCATCGAGGCCTACTCGTAAGTCCCGGCCCCGCGGGGGGAACCGTGTGCCCCGCGATCGAACGCCCCGGAGGGACGCGGGGCGGGCTTCCCGCGCCCCGAGCGGTATATGCGGCGCGTCCTTATTTGGCTTGACCCGCTTTTTTGGCGGTTAGTAATATTGTCTGCCCACGGACCCCGCGCGTCGCGTGACTGTCGGAGGGCACGCCCCCGGGCGCGAGAGTGGCGGAATTGGCAGACGCGCTGGATTTAGGATCCAGTGAGATTACCTCGTGGGGGTTCGAGTCCCCCCTCTCGCACCAACGACTGGAGCTGTTCATGGCCGAGGAGTTTGCAGGCAGAATGGGAGACGATCGGAAGTTTACCGTGACGGTGAGCCGCCCGTCGGGCTGCAAGCGAATTCTGTCGATCGAAATTCCCAACGAAGAGGTCGAGAAAGAAGAGGTCCACGTGTCGGAGGAACTCCGGCGGGACCTCAAGGTCCCCGGGTTTCGCAACGGAAAGGTGCCGTTGAAGTACATCGAGAAGAACTACGCGGCGGCGATCCATGACGACGCGATCCGAAACCTGCTGCCGGCCGTTTACGAAGATGCCCTTGTCAAGGTGGGGATCACTCCGATCGGAAAACCCAAGTTCGAGAACCTCAAGGCAAAGAAGGGTGAGGGCGTCACCGTCGAGGTCGGAGTCGAAATCCGGCCCGAGATCAACCTGAGGGATTACGTCGGTGTGGAAGTTGGGGTCGAAAAGAAGACCATCGGGGACAAAGAGGTCGAAGAGACGATCGAGCGGATTCGGGAACAGAGGGCCGTGTTCGTGGTGGTTGAACGGCCCGCAAAAGAGGGGGACCTCCTCGTAATCGACTATGCTCCGGTGCTTCCCACGGGTGAGCTGGACACGAAGAGAACGGTCCGGAACTATCCGGTCGATCTGACGAGCGAATCTCTCCTTTCCGAGTTCAGGGAAGGCCTCCGGGGGATGGAGGTCAAGGGCGAAAAGGACATCGAGGTGCACTATCCGGACGACTTTCCGGAAAAGCCGCTCGCCGGTGCGCGCAGAACGTACCGGGTCACGGTGAAGGAGATCAAGGAAATGCGGCTTCCGGAACTCAACGACCCCTTCGCCCGCGAAGTGGGAGAGCAGTTCGCCGATCTCCCCGCGCTCAAGCTCCAGATCAAAGCGGACCTCGAGAACGAGGAGGAAAAACGGCGCCGGCACGAAGCCGAGGAGAAGATCATCGACCGGGTGATCGAATCGAATCCGTTCGACGTTCCCGAAGCGATGATCGAGAACTATCTGTCTACGATAATCGAGCAGGACCGGCGAAGACGTCCCAACGTCGCCGACGAAGCGGAGCGCGAGAGAGAGATACGGGAACATTTTCGCGGAGCAGCCTCGCGCACGATCAAGAAATTTATAGTCCTGGAGGCGGTGCGCAACCAGGAACATATCGCGGTTGATACCGAAGAGTTGGACGCGAGCATAGAGGAGTTGTCGAAGAACGGGGGGGAGAAGGCGGACGAAGTAAGAGCCTACTTCAGACACCCCGAGCGCCGGAGGAGCGTCGAGAACGAGCTTCTGGATAAGAAAGCAATCGACTTCCTTCGAGAAAAAGCGGTGGTTACGGTCGGCTGAGGATTTCGCTTCTGCGGCCCAAATCGAAGCGTTATATTCTCAACGTAGAAAGGACAGATACGCGATGCCGCAAAACCAGTACACCATTCCGTTCGTCGTTGAGCAAACCGGCCGGTTCGAGAGGTCCTACGACATCTACTCGAGGCTTCTTAAGGATCGGATCATCTTTTTGGGTTTGCCGGTGAACGACGCCGTGGCGAACCTCGTCATCGCCCAGATGCTATTTCTCGAAGCGGAGGACCCCGAACGGGACATCTTCCTCTATATCAACAGCCCGGGCGGGGTGATTTCTTCGGGGATGGCGATTTACGATACGATGTGTTACATTTCTCCGGATGTGGCGACGATCTGCATGGGTCAGGCGGCGAGCATGGCCGCCGTGCTTCTGGCGGCAGGAACGAAAGGGAAACGATCCGCGTTGCCCCATGGGCGTGTGATGATCCATCAGCCGTCCGGCGTGTCCGAAGGCCAGGCGGCGTCCATCGAGATCTACACAAAAGAGATCCTGAAAATGCGTGATCAGCTCAACGACATCCTTGCTGACCACACGGGGCAGCCGGTGAAAAAGATCGCCAAAGACACCGATCGCGACTACTTCATGTCAGCCGAGGAAGCCAAGGAGTACGGGATCATCGACAACATCTTCACTCGCCGTTCGAACGCGGCCGCACAGGGCGGCAAATGATATCACAGGAGCTTCTATGAAGAAAACAATGGGGACCCCGCAAATACTGAGGTGTTCGTTCTGCGGGAGGGGGCAGGATGAGGTGACCAAACTGATCTCCGGACCCTCCGTGTACATCTGTAACGAGTGCATCAAGCTCTGCAAAGACATCCTCGACGACGAGATTTCGGGACAGGTGCTCTTCGACTCGGAAGACTTTCCGAAACCGAAGGAGATCAAGGAGTTCCTCGATCTCTACGTCGTCGCACAGGAAGATGCAAAGGTATTGTTGTCAGTCGCCGTGTACAACCATTACAAGAGGATCGTTCACGAAAAGACGACCGACGACGTAGAGATCGACAAGAGCAACATACTGATCCTCGGCCCTACGGGCACGGGAAAAACGCTGCTTGCGCAGACCCTGGCGAGATTCCTCCGGGTGCCGTTCGCCATCGTGGATGCAACGGCATTCACCGAGGCGGGCTATGTGGGCGAGGATGTCGAGAACATTCTTCTCAGACTCTACCAGAACGCGGGATCCTCCGTGTCCGCGACGGAGAAGGGGATCGTCTATATCGACGAGCTAGACAAGATCGCGCGAAAAGGCGACAGTCCTTCGATCACGCGGGATGTTTCCGGGGAGGGGGTGCAGCAGGCGCTTCTCAAGATGCTCGAGGGTTCCGTGTGCAACGTGCCCCCGCAGGGCGGCCGGAAGATTCCGCAGCAGAGTTACATAGAGATCAACACCAAACATGTTCTCTTCATCTGCGGCGGGTCGTTTGACGGGCTGGAACGGGTCATCGAACAGCGCATCGGGAAGAAGGTCCTGGGGTTCGGTTCGGAGGCGTGGCGGCGGAAAGCGAAGGACAAGACCGAGATCCTCAAACAGGTGGCGCCGGATGATCTCGTGAAGTACGGACTCATCCCCGAGATCGTCGGGCGTCTGCCCGTGGTCGGGGTGCTGTCGGACCTGGACGAGAATGCGCTGGTGGAGATCCTCACGAGGCCGAAAAACGCGCTCGTCAAGCAGTACCAGAAGCTCTTCCATATGGAAGACGTCGAACTCGTGTTCTCCGATGACGCCCTTCGTGCGATCGCTTCCATCGCGAAGAAAAGAGAAACGGGTGCACGGGGCCTCCGGTCGGTGATCGAGGAGACGATGCTCCACCTGATGTATGAGATTCCGTCGAATCCAAACATTCGCAAGGTGATTGTCACGGAGGACACGATCCTCAAGAACGTCGAGCCCGAAATCGTCGTCCAGCGCGATCGCCGGGCCCGCGAGGCGTCATAACGGGTTGCGCCGCGTCGATCGCATCATATTCCGTTTTGCTGACAGGTTGTTTCGACATCGGTCCGGGTGCCTAGGGTTTGCGTGGACAAGGTGAGAATGTGGCTATACTCGAAAAAGACGAAGAGATCATAGAGATTCCGGAAACACTCCCCGTTTTGCCGCTGCGCGACGTGGTGATCTTTCCGGGGATGATTACGCCGCTGCTCGTTGGCAGAACGAAGTCTCTTGCCTCGCTCGACGAGGCGATGAAAAAAGATCGGCTTCTGCTGGTCATCACGCAGCGCGAGATGAACGTGGACGATCCCTCCACGGGCGATCTCTATATGGTTGGAACGATCGTCAAGATCCTCCAGATCATGCGTCTCGTCGAGGGCACGATGAGGATCCTCGTGGAAGGTCTCGCGCGGGGTGGAGTGGAGAGATGGACCGGCTCGAAGAGGTGCTTCAGGGCGAAGGTCGCCGTTCATTCTCCCAAGTCGCCGGGGGACCGTGAGATGCGTGCTCTGGTCCGCAGCGTGACCAATCAGTTTACGGAATACGTTCAACTCAACAAGAGGATCCCAGACGAGGTGCTCCGGACGGTGATCCCCATCGAGGACTTCGACCGTCTCGCCGATTCGATAGCCGCACACCTTGTGATCAAGATCGAGGTGAAACAGCCGATCCTGGAAGCCGTCGAAGTCGAGGAACGCTTCAAAACGATCGGGAAACTTCTTGCGGAGGAGCTGGAGATCCTCAAACTCGAGAAGAAAATCGAGAGCGATGTCAAGAATCAGGTTCAGAAGAACCAGAAGGAGTTCTACCTCCACGAGCAGCTCAAGGCGATACGGAGGGAACTCGGCGACACGGCCGACGAGACATCGGAGATCGAGGAGCTCCGTGAGAAGATCGAGAAGACCGGAATGACGGTCGAGGCGCACGAGGTGGCGCTCAAAGAACTCGGGCGTCTCTCGAGGATGCCCGGCCTCTCACCGGAAGGCACGGTGGTCCGTAACTACCTCGACACCATGCTCTCGCTGCCGTGGCAGGTGCGTACCAACGACCGTCTCGATATCAAGCTTGTCAAACGGCGTCTGGATGCCGACCACTACGGGCTGAAGAAGGTAAAGGAACGGATCCTCGAGTTTCTCGCCGTGCTGAAGCTTTCCAAGTCGATGAAGGGTCCGATCCTTTGCTTCGTCGGCCCTCCCGGCGTCGGGAAAACGTCTCTGGGGCGCTCGATCGCCGAGGCGCTGGGGAGGCGGTTCGTCCACTTTTCTCTTGGGGGCGTGCGGGATGAGGCGGAGATCCGCGGGCACCGGCGCACATACATCGGTTCGATGCCGGGCCGCATCATTCAGTCTCTGATAAAGGCGCAGAGCAAAAACCCCGTGCTGCTCCTCGACGAAGTCGACAAAATGTCGAGCGATTTCAGAGGGGACCCCGCCGCGGCGCTCCTGGAAGTGTTGGATCCTGAGCAGAACTACACTTTCAGCGACCACTATCTCGAGGTGGAGTTCGACCTGAGCGAAGTCATGTTCATCACAACGGCGAACGTCACGCACACGATTCCTCCCGCTCTCCAGGACCGCATGGAGGTCATACATCTCCCCGGGTACCTCGAAACGGAAAAAGTGAAGATTGCGCAAAACTTCCTCGTGCCCAGGATGCTCTCGCGTCATGGTCTCAAGCCGACCGACATCAGGTTGGACGACACGGCGATTCGCAAGATGATCCAGCTCTACACGCGCGAAGCCGGTGTGAGAAACCTCGAGAGGGAGCTCTCGAAGATCCTGCGCAAGGTGGCGGTGGGTTTTGCTTCGACCGGAAAAGCGACGCCGGTATCGGTGACGCCAAAAAATATCGCGCGTTACCTCGGCGTGCCGCACTACCTGGCGAAAGAAGTTCCCACGTCGGACCCCGTTGGAGTGGTCACCGGGCTCGCGTGGACGAGCTCGGGCGGGGACATCCTCCGTATAGAAGTCGGGTTCATGCCGGGGACGGGGAAGTTCTCGCTCACCGGTCTCCTCGGAGATATGATGAAAGAATCCGCGCAGATCGCGTTGACGTACGCGAGGGGCGTGGCGAGAGTGCTCCCGTTGAAGAAGAATTTCTTCAACGAGATGGATGTGCACATTCACGTCCCGGAGGGCGCTATACCCAAGGACGGTCCCAGTGCGGGGATCGCGATGGCCACCGCCCTCGTGTCGAACTTCTTCGGGATCCCGGTCAAGAAAGACATCGCCATGACGGGAGAACTCGCGCTCAAGGGTGAGGTGCTGGCGGTGGGTGGTCTAAGCGAGAAAACGGTGGCGGCCCTGCGTGCCGGTGTCAAAGAAGTCATCATCCCCAAAGCCGTCGCCCAGAATATCAAGGAACTCCCCAAAGAGGTGCGGTGCGGTCTCAAGATTCACACCGTATCCGACATGCGCGACGTGTTGAAGCTCGCCCTCACGAGACCCCTTCCGCGCGCCCCACGGAGATCCGCAAAACGCGAAATCGAACATGAACTCGGGTTCTTCGATTATATGAAGGAAACTTCCACGGCCCACTGACCTCGAGGCGGCAGATCCCAGTGTAGTGATCGGAGGTTGGTGGGGTGTTGTGGGCGCTTTCGCTGGAACGAGCGAGGATTGCCCGCCGAGAGTCTTGTCGCCGATTACCCCGCCTGTGCTCGTGGTCACCCCGCGGCGGAAAGCCGAGCGAAGTGGAGCGAGGGCCCGCCACGCTCCTCCAAGACGCGGGGTGATGAATCGGGCAGCGCCTCGACGCCTATCGATGGGGCCGGCCAAGGAGACCATGTGAAGGTAAAGAGCGTTTCGTATCTGGGATCCTTCGGTGATGCGCGTTCGTTTCCCCGTCCGCGGGGCCCCGAGATCACGTTCGTGGGACGGTCGAACGTGGGAAAATCGTCGCTCATCAACACGCTCCTCGGGCGTCGGAATGTGGCGCGCACGTCTAACACGCCGGGGAAGACGAGAACAGTGAACTACTATCTGGTAAACGAGGCGTTCTGTTTCGTCGACATGCCGGGTTACGGGTACGCGCAAGTCTCGAGGGAGGAGCGGGGAGGGTGGGGGCGGCTGATCGCCGGATATCTCGCGCAGCGCGAAGCGCTGTGCGGTGTGGTACAGCTTCTCGATGTCCGTCACACGCCGAACGACGCCGACCGTGATCTCGTCCTCTCGGTTGCGGACACGCGAAAGCCGTTCTGCCTCGCGTTCAACAAGATCGACAAGGTCGGCCGGGCGAGCGTCGCGAGAAACATCGCCGATCATCTTCGCGCGTTGGACGTGGAGGAGGACACGGCGGTTGTCGCGTTTTCGAGCGAAACCGGGGAAGGCAAGCGTGAACTGTGGTCGTGGATAGTGGAGGCCATGGGGTTAGAGAGAACAGATGATATCTCATGACCGGGTGGTGCTGAGGGAGCGTCCGGCGCGAAGAGACGTCGTTGTCGAGCCCGAACGTGACGAAGGGCGCCCGTCGTTTTTGCGGCGAAACCCAATCTTCCGAGGTGACGAATGAGACCGATCAAACTCTTTACTCCAGGGCCAACGGAGGTGCCCTGGCGGGTTCGCGAGAAGATGGCCCGACCGTTGATCCACCACCGGACCGCGGAGTACCGGACGATTCAGCGCGAGGTGATCGAGGATCTGCAGCGGTTCATGAGGACAAAGAACCCGGTGCTCCTCCTCGCATCGTCAGGCACAGGGGCGATGGAGGCCTCTGTGGTCAATCTGACACGGCCCGGAGAAAAAGTTCTCGTGACCGTCGCCGGCAAGTTCAGCGGACGGTGGAAGGAGATCGGAGAAGCCTACGGTCTGGACGTGGTCGCCGTGGAAGCGAGGTGGGGGGACGCCGTGCCGCCTGAAGAGGTGGCCCGAGCCCTCGATGAAAACCCGGGCGTCGGCGTCGTGTTTACGACGCACGCCGAGACATCGACGGGCGTTTTGCAGGATGTGAAGTCCATCGCGACGATTGCCCGCGAGCGGGGGGCGCTCGTCGTGGTCGACGCCATCACGAGCATCTGCGCCGAGGCGCTCGAGACGGATGTCTGGGGACTCGACATCGTCGTCGGGAGCTCGCAGAAAGGCGTGATGACCCCGCCGGGTCTCGCTTTCCTCTCTCTCTCCGGGGCCGCGCGCGAACGTGTGGAGCGAAACCGGGAGCGGGCGTACTACTTCGATTTGAACCGGGCGCTCGCCGCGTACGACGATGGGGACACGCCGTGGACGCCCGCCATCGGTCTGGTGACCGGACTCAACGAGGCATTGAAAATGATCGGGGAGGAAGGGTTGGAGAATGTGATCGAACGGCACGCGCGAAATGCGCGAGCCACACGCGCGGCGGTGCGAGCACTCGGGCTGGGCTTGCTCGCTTCGGTCCCGGCGAACTGCACCACGGCTGTTGTGTTCGAAGACGGAAACGCCGAGGCGGTTCGTAAGCATCTTTACGAGGTCTACGGGATGAGGATCGCCGGCGGGCAGGCGCAGCTCAAGGGAAAGATCGTGCGTCTCGGCCATCTTGGGTATTATTTTGAATCCGACATTTTCACGCTGATATCGGGTTTTGAGTCGACCCTGTTGGATCTCGGTGTCATCGAGGCGGGAGGCCGAGGTGTCCAGGCGCTTTTCGGGGAGTTTCACGAAATGTAGGCATTGCGAGGGGTCCCGGGACGGAAAGTGACGAACGCGAGGGGAAAAGCGAAGACCAATACGAACCTCGTTGGATCAATATGTACAAAGTACTCTTGACCGACAACATGTGTAAGGAAGCCGTGGCAGTGTTTGCAGCCTACCCCGACATCGAGATCGTCTGCGAAGGAACGCTCGACAGCACCGAACTCGTCAGACGCCTGCCGGACTTCGATGCGGTCATCGTCCGGAGTCCCACAAAACTCACCAGAGAAGTCCTCGCCGCAGGAAAAAAGCTCAAGTTCATCGGACGCGCCGGCGTCGGTGTCGACAACATCGATGTGGAGGCAGCGACGGCGCTGGGGATCGCCGTGCTGTACGTGCCGGCGGGGAACACGATTTCGACGGCCGAGCACACCGTGGGGTTGATTCTCGCGGTGGCGAGGCGGATTCCCGAAGCCGACCGTTCCATCCGTGCGCGGCGTTGGGACCGCGGGGTGCTCGACGGCGTAGAACTCCATGGGAAAACGCTGGGAATCATCGGGCTCGGGC
>Ga0315286_10004769_pt1 | contig 13004 bp, 6 predicted proteins | sample YL17G10_0_MG_FD_205038 | JGI IMG/M metagenome (GOLD analysis project Ga0315286, IMG submission 205038) | Sediment microbial communities from Yellowstone Lake, YNP, Wyoming, USA - YL17G10_0 | ecosystem: Environmental > Aquatic > Freshwater > Lake > Sediment | place: USA: Wyoming | collected... | reverse complement strand
GGCTGCGGTCGTGGGCCACGATACGGTGGCCGCCGCCCATCAGGCGCTGGGCCATGCTGGCGCCCATGCGCCCCAGGCCGATCAGTCCCAGGTCCATGGTTCTCGCTCCTTGCTCGACTATCAACCCGTGGCTTCCTCCACCAGCGCCTGGAGCCGCCTCAGGCCGGCGGCCACGTCTCGCCCCAGGTGCACGCGCACGACCCGTCGTCCCCGGCTCTGGAGGGAGGCGAGGTCGCCCAGGGCCTGGGCCTGCTTCAGGGTGCTGAAACCGTACGCCTCGCCGGGGATGAGCAGCTCCTCGGGGTCGTCCACGGTGAGCTGGATGAACACAGCCTTGTCCGGCCCGCCCTTGTGGAGCTGGCCCGTGGAGTGCAGGAAGCGGGGCCCGTAGCCCAAGGTGGTGGCAAGCCGCAGGCGATCACGCAGGCGAAGGCGGATGGCCTGCAGGGTCTGATCGTGCTCCCGCCAGGACGGCAGGTAGGCCAAGAGCGCCAGGTAGTCGCCGGGCCGCGTTCGCTTCAGGTGGGCCGCCAGGTACGCGGCCAGCGAGTCGTCGCCGGCGGTCTCGGCCAGCGCGGCCGCCGTCTCGTCATCGCAGTACAGGGCGAGGCCGTCCTCCTGGATGACCGGCGGCTGGGGGTCCCGCATCCCCTCCTTCAGCAGGCGGGCGGTGTTGTCCTTGCTCTCCCGCACGTTGGGCTCGTCGAAGGGGTTGATCGCCAGGATGGCGCCGGACGTGGCGGTGGATATCTCCCAGCGGAAGAACTCCCGCCCCAGGTCGTATGCGCTGGCCAGCCGGATCCGCACGACGGGATGGCCGGCCGCCTCCAGGGCGCGCAGCTTCTCCTCCAGGCCGTCCGGCTGCCCATCCAAGTGCAGGTGGACGAAGAGCCGGTCGTCGCCGTAAGCGGAAGGATCGCCGAGGGGTTCGCGGTCGATGGGTATGAGGCCGCGACCCTCCTTGCCCGTGCTCTCGGCCAGGAGCTGCTCGACCCAGGCGCCGAAGGCGACCAGCGCCGGCGAGGGTACCAGCGTCACCTTGTCGCGGCCGGCCTGCCCCAGCTCGTCCAGGATGGCGCCCAGCCAGACGCCCGGGTTGTCCCGAGCCGGGATGCACGACGCGCTGGCCTGCACCAGCGCCTCCGCGCCGTCCAGCAGTCGCTCCACGTCCAGGCCCAGGATGGCCGCCGGCACGAGGCCGAAGTACGAGAGCGCGGAGAAGCGCCCACCGATATCGGCGGCGTTCAGGAAGCAGCGGCGGAAGGCGTTCTCGGCCGCCAGGCGTTCGAGGGGCGTGCCGCGATCGGTTACGGCCACGAAGTTCTCTCCCGCCCGCGGTCCCTTGACTGCCCGTACCTTCTCGAAGAAGTAGCGGTAGAGGGCCATCGTTTCGGTGGTCGTCCCCGACTTGCTGGAGACGATGAACAGCGTGCGCGCCAGGTCAAGCGCGCGCTCCACAGCCAGGATCGCCGCCGGGTCGGTGGTATCCAGCACGACCAGGTCGGGATGGCCGGCCGCCGGACCGAAGGTGCGCTGAAAGACCTCCGGCGCCAGGGAGCTGCCGCCCATCCCCAGAAGGACGGCCCGCTGGAAGCCGGCGTCCTTCACCTCGCCGGCGAAGGCGCGGAGCCGGTCGCAGTGCTCCGACATGGACTCGGTGGCGGTGAGCCAGCCCAGGCGGTTCTTGATAGCCCGCTGCTCGTCGACGCCGCTCTTCCAGAGGCCGGCGTCCTTAGCCCAGAGGCGCCGCGTGAACCCCTGCTCCTCAAGGGAGCGCAGGCGTTCCTCCACTCGCTGCCGGTGCTCGCCCAGGTTGGCGGAATAGGGGCCGGTCGCCTCCGCCAGGATCGCCTCCCGCTTGTCGCGCAGGCCCTGGATGAGCTTTCGGTAGGAGTCGGCGAAGAGCTGGACGCCCTCCACCTGGAGCTGATCGGTGGCCTGCCGGAAGTCGATGCCCACCTGCGCCAACTGGCGCAACGTCTCGTGCGCCTCGTCGAGGCCTTGCTCGATGGTGGCGGCGGGCTGCCCGTGCTCGCGGAAGGCGTCGAGTGTGGTCTGGGGCATGGTGTCCACGGTATCCGGCCCGGTGAGGCCCTCGGCGTACATCACGTCGCGATAGTCGGGGTTCTTGGTGCTGGTGCTGGCCCACAGGCAGCGCTGGACGCGGGCTCCGCCTGAGGCGGACAGCGCCTGGAAGCGCTCGCCGCCGAAGATCTCCTGGAACTTGCGGTAAGCGATCCTGGCGTTGGCGATGCCCGCCTTCCCCCGCAGCGCTTCGATCCGCTGTCTCTCCTGCGGGCTGCCGGCGGCGCGGGCGCGCTCCTCCAACTGCTTGTCCACCAGGGTGTCGACGCGGCTGACGAAGAAGCTGGCCACGGAGGCGATGCGGTCAATGGACCGGCCCCTGGCGGCCAGCCTCTCCAGTCCGGCGATGTAGGCCAGCGCCACCTGCTCGTAGTTCTCGACGCCGAAAAGCAGGGTCACGTTGACATTGATGCCCTCGCTCAGGCACTGCTCGATGGCCGGGATCCCCTCGGGTGTGCCGGGGATCTTGATCATGACGTTGGGCCGGTCCAGCGCGCGGAACAGGGCGCGGGCGGAATCGATGGAGGCCTGCGTTTCGTAGGCCAGCTCCGGCGGGACCTCCAGGCTGGCGTAGCCGTCGCGCCCTTCCGTACGGTCGTAGGTGGGGCGGAGGATGTCGGCCGCCATCTGGATGTCCTGCACCACCAGCGTCTGGTAGATGGCGTCCACGTCCCTGCCCTGCGAGATGAGCTCCCGGATGGCGGCGTCGTAGTCGGCGCTGGCGGTGATCGCCTTCTCGAAGATGGTAGGGTTGGAGGTGACGCCGGACACGCCGTCCTCCTCCACCATGCGATGAAACTCACCGCTGGTGATCAGGCCGCGGCGCATGTTGTCGTACCAGACACTCTGGCCCAGCTTCGGCAGCTCCAGCAGCGGGTTGCTCATGTCGCTCTCACTTTCCCCGGGTTTCCGCTCATGGTGAGCCCCCGCCTGAGGCGGGTCCGCCTCCGGAGGATGTCGAACCATGAGCGGAGGGAGATGTTCTCTCTGCTTCTCTCTCCAACGCTTCGATCTTGGCCAGGCGGCGGCGATGTCGCTCCTCGCCGGAGAAGCGCGCCGCCAGGAAGGTGCGCACCAGCTCCAGCGCCAGCTCCGGCCCGATGACCCGCGCCCCCAGGCAGAGCACGTTCATGTCGTCGTGCTCCACGCCCTGGCGTGCCGAGTACGTATCGTGGCAGAGGCCGGCGCGTATGCCCGGCAGCTTGTTGGCGGCCACGCAGGCGCCCACCCCGCTGCCGCAGACCAGGACGCCCCGGTCCGCCTCTCCCCGAAGGATGGCCTCGGCGACCGCGCGGGCGTAATCAGGGTAGTCCACAGGCTCCGTGCTGTGGGTGCCGAGGTCGAGCACCTGGTGAGCGTCCTGGTCAAGGCGCTCGATGATCCGGACCTTCAGCTCGAACCCGGCGTGGTCCGCTCCGACAGCGATGCGCATCAGCGCACTCTCTGCCCGGCGCCGCTGGGCTGGCGTGCCCCCAGGGCCATGCCCACGCCGTTGGCGAAGCCCTGGCCCAGGGGGCCGGTGGTCGTCTCCACGCCGGGCGTGAGGCCGTGCTCGGGGTGGCCGGGAGTGCGGCTGCCCCACTGACGGAACTGCTTGATCTCCTCCAGCGGCAGGTCGTAGCCGGTGAGGTGGAGGAGGGCGTACAGCAGCATCGAGCCGTGTCCGGCAGAGAGGACGAAGCGGTCGCGGTTGGGCCAGTGAGGGTTGGTGGGGTTGTGTCTCAGGTAGCGCGTCCAGAGGGTGTAGGCCATGGCCGCTGCCCCCATGGGCATACCCGGATGGCCGGACTTGGCCTTCTGGACGGCATCCATGGCCAGCGTCCGGATGGTATTTACGCAGAGGTCATCCAGATCGTAGTCCATCAATATAATTATAAGCCTTCCTTGATCACGGAATCGTGTGAGCGGCAACTCTCACGCCGTTCCCGCATCGCCCGAAGCCGACTAGCCCCTATCTCCCGGCCGTCTTATAATACTCGCGGAACTTGGCTAAGAGCGCCCCTACGAGCGCCGGTAGGAGGTGTGGAATGGCTACTGTCGACGGCGGCGAGTTGGTGGGGCGCATGCTGGTGCGCGAGGGCGTCAAGCAGGTATATGCCCTGCACGGCGGCCACATCGACACGATCTTTCAGGCCTGTGTTGACCAAGGCATCAAGATCTATGACACGCGACACGAGCAGGCCGCGGGCCACATGGCCGATGCCTACGCTCGTCTCACCGGCCGGCCCGGCGTGGTGCTGGTCACCGCCGGACCCGGCGTAACCGACGTGGTGACCGCCGTGGCCAACGCTCATCTGGACGCGGTGCCCATGGTGGTGTTGGGCGGCCGCCATCCTCTCGCCGAAGAAGAGATGATGCCCCTCCAGGAGTTGCATGGCGTGGCCCTGATGCAGTCCATCACCAAGTGGGTCCGCCTGGTACGTGACGTTAAGCGCATCCCCGAATACATGGCCATGGCCTTCCGCGCGGCCACCACCGGCCGTCCGGGCCCTGTGTTCCTGGAGTTGCCGGTGGATGTGCTGACGGCCGAAGTCGACGACGGGAGCGTGGTCTTCCCCCAGGTCTACCGGCCGCAGCAGGCGCCGGCTCCTTCGCCTGAGGCCGTGGAGATGGCCCTGGCCCTTCTTGCCCAGGCAGAGCGGCCGCTCATCATGGCCGGGCGAGGCGTCTGGCTGGCCGGCGCGGCAGCAGAGCTGCGCGAGTTCGCGGAGCTGACTCAGACGCCGGTTATAGCCAACGGCATAACCCGGGGAGCCCTGCCCGAGGACGAGCATCCCCTCTGCTTCGGCAGTTTCGGCACGGCCGGCTCGACATTCCTGCCGGCGACCGGAGGGCCGGACTTGGTGCTGCTCCTTGGCGGGCGCTTCGGGCTGTTCACCGGGGGCCTGAACTCCTTTGTGCCGGCGCAGGCCACCATCATTCAGGTCGATGTGTTGGGAGAGGAGATCGGGCGGTCTCGGGACGTACACCTTGGCATCGTGGCGGACTGTCGCGAGGCGCTGCGGGCATTCATCGCCGCAGCACAAAATCAGACGTTCGAGGGCCGCCGCGAGTGGATCGCTGCGCTTTCGCGGGGCCAAGCCGCCTTTCGGTCCGGCTTCCAGCAGGTTGCCATGAGCGCCAGCGAAGAGTGCATCCACCCCTACCGCCTGGCCTACGAGGTGAACCGCTACCTCGGTGGCGACGGCATCATCGTCGCTGACGGCGGCGAGACCTCCATCTGGATGGAGCTGGCGGTGACCCCCAAGCGGGCGGGCAGCTACCTCTTCCACGGCTACCTGGGTTGCCTGGGCACCGGCATCCCCTTCGGGCTGGCCGCCAAGGCCGCTTTCCCCGAGCGGCGGGTGCTGGTGATCACCGGCGATGGGTCGGTGGGCCTGAACTTCGCCGAGTTTGACACTGCCGTCCGCCACCGCCTGCCCATCGTCGTAGTCATAAATAACGATCAGGCTTGGGGCATGTGCAAGCACGAGCAGGTCGTACGCTACGGCGAGCAGCGGGTCGTCGCCACGGAGTTGGGCCCTACCCGCTATGAGAAGGCGGCCGAGGGGTTCGGCGTCCACGCCGAGTTTGTGACGCGGGCGGCGGACATCGTGCCCGCCCTGGAGCGCGCTTTCGCCAGCGGCCGGCCGGCCTGCGTGAACGTAATGACCGACCCTGCCGTCATCTCGCCCATGGTGCTGGCCACTACCTCGCCCGCTGCGCGGCCGCGCCCAGTGCCCCAGGACTTGCGCTGAACGGGTCGCTGTAGTATAAGGGTTCCGGTATACATGGTATGAACATTACGCTATAACGCGGCCGAAGGAGGTGATGTTTTTGCTCCCTGGCTTCAACCTACTTGTTGCCCCAGCCCCGTCTCATTGGCTAGTCTATCGTGGGGAGGATACGCGGTGATTGGTTCAACTTCCGAAAAGATCAGCTACTGGCCGTTTCGGCGCTACCTGGAGGTGCATGACCGCTCGCTGCAGGATGTCGAGGGCTTCTGGGCCGAAGAGGCCCGCAAGCTGGAGTGGTCCCGCATCTGGGATAAGGTGCTGGATTGGGACGTGCCCTTCGCCCACTGGTTCGTGGGCGGCGAACTGAACGCCTGCTACAACTGTGTCGACCGTCACGTCAAGAACGGCAAGAAGAACAAAGTAGCGATTTATTGGGAGGGAGAGCCCGGCGACACCCGTGTCCTGACGTACGCCACCCTGCTGCGAGACGTCAACCGCTGCGCGTCGGTGCTGAAGAACCTCGGCGTGGGCAAAGGCGATATGGTGGCCCTCTATCTGCCGATGATCCCAGAGCTTCCCATCTTCATGCTGGCCTGCGGCCGCATCGGCGCCACCTTCACCGCTGTCTTCTCCGGCTTCACCGCGCAGGCGCTGGCCGACCGGATCAACGATCTCCAGGCTAAGGTGCTCGTCACTGCCGACGCCGGCTACCGCCGCGGTTCGCCTGTGGCGCTGAAGAAGGTGGCGGACGGGGCGATGGAGCTTTCGCCCAGCGTCGAGAAGGCGATAGTGATCAACCGCGTCGGCCTCGAGGTCGACATGAAGCCGGGCCGGGACTTCTGGTACCACCACCTGCTTTCGGAGGCGTCGGATTGGGTGGAGCCCGAACCGGTGGAGGCTAGCCACCCTTTGTACATCCTCTACACTTCCGGCACCACCGGGAAGCCCAAAGGCGTCGTCCACAGTACGGGCGGCTACATGGTGTTCACCCACTCTACCTTCAAGTGGGTGTTCAACACCAGGGACGACAGCGTTTACTGGTGCACGGCGGACATCGGCTGGGTCACTGGGCACAGCTACATCGTGTACGCGCCCTTGGCTTACGGCGCCACCAGCGTCATGTACGAGGGCGCGCCCAACTTCCCGGACCTGGGCCGGTGGTGGGACATCATCCAGACCTATAGAGTCAATGTCCTCTACACTTCGCCCACCGCCATCCGCATGTTCATGCAGGTCGGCGAGGAGTGTCTGGCCAAGTACGACCTGAGCAGCCTGGAGCTGCTGGGGTCGGTGGGAGAGGCCATCAACCCCGAGGCGTGGCAGTGGTACTTCAAGCACGTCGGCAAGGAGCGTTGCCCCATCGTTGACACCTGGTGGCAGACCGAGACCGGCGGCATTCTGATCAGCCAGGCGCCGGCCATCCAGCTGCCCCCGCTGAAGCCCGGCTCCGCCAGTTTCCCGCTGCCGGGCGTCGAGCCCCAGGTTGTGAACGAGAAGGGTGAGCCCGCGGCCGCCGGCGAGCGCGGCCTGCTGGTCATCAAGAGGCCGTGGCCCGGAATGCTTATGACTCTCTACAAGGACGACGAGAGGTACAAGGAGGTCTACTGGGCCCGCTTCCCCGGCAACTACCTGACCGGCGACTACGCCATCCAGGACGAGGAGGGCTTTTTCTGGCTCCTCGGCCGCGCCGACGAAGTCATCAAGGTTGCCGGCCACCGTCTGGGAACGCTGGAGCTGGAGAACGCCACGGTCTCCTTCCCGGCGGTTGCCGAGGCGGCGGCTGTCAGCAAGCCGGACCAGGTCAAGGGCGAGGCAATCGTCATCTTCGCTATTCTGCGAGAGGGGCGCGACCCCTCAACCGCACTGGAGAAAGAGGTCATCGGCCACATCCGCAATATGGTCGGGCCGATCGCCACGCCGGAGCGGGTGTTCTTCGTCAAGAGACTGCCCAAGACCCGGAGCGGCAAGATCATGCGGCGATTGCTCAAGGCGGTAGCCACCGGTGCCCCCATCGGCGATGCCACTACTCTGGAAGACGGGGCGTCCATCGATGAAGTGAAGTCCGCCTATGAGGCGCTGAAGAAGGAGATGTAGCGGCCCGCGCAGTCAGAGCGCGTACACGCTAGGGAGGTATGAGATGACGATCGCCAGCCCGTGGCCCAGCCAGATGCCCTACCCTAAGCAGCACCTGTCCGAGTGCTTGCGACAAGTCGCTGACCAACAGCCGGACAAGACGGCTCTCATCGGCGCCGACGAGCGGTTCCACAGCTTTGGAGAGATCTGGGATGCCTCTCGTCGCATCGCTCGCATGTTGCAGGAAGACGCCGGCATAAAGAAGGGCGAGGTGGTGGCTATTTTCGCCGCCAACAGCGCGGAATATGTGGTGGCCGTGCACGGCATTCTGCTGGCCGGCGGCGTGGTGACCACGGTGAACCCGCAGTATCGGGAACAAGAGCTAGTCGCGCAGCTCTGCGATAGCGGCGCCGTGGCCCTATTCGGCATGCGTGCCCTCTTGCCGCTGGTCAACATGGTGAAGGAGGAGCTGAAAGAATGCTCGGCGCTCCGCCGCACCTACGCCATCCACGATATCGGGGACATGGCGGCCGCGGCAGGGGGCTACGCCGAGCCTGTGCCCATCGACGCCGAGAAGGACTTGGCCTTTCTTCCTTACTCCAGCGGCACGACCGGTCTGCCCAAGGGGGTCATGCTTACCCACTACAACGTTTGCAGCAACGTGAGACAGAATCTCGCCACCGGCCTGGCGCGGCCGGGCGCGGTCAGCCTGGACTTTCTGCCCTTTGACCACATCTTTGGGCTCATACCGGTGATGAACGTGGGCCTGGCCAATGCCTCGGCCCAGGTCATCCTGCCGCAGTTCGATGCTCGTCTGGTGCTCTACCTGATCGACAAGTACGGAGTCACAGACCTGTTTGTCGTGCCGCCGGCCTTGCGCAGCCTCATCGACCTGATGGAGCAAGGGCGAAGGTACGACACATCCTCTCTGCGCTTCATCATCTCCGGCGCGGCGCCCATGCTGCCCCGCACGGCGGAGGCCGCCCAGCGTCTGTTCGGGTGCCCTGTGATCCAGGGCTACGGTCTCACCGAGGCCAGTCCTGCCACCAACATCAATCCGGAGAGCCGGCCGAAGCTGGACTCCGTGGGACCGCCCGTCGCCGATACGGAGGAGAAGCTGGTGAGTGTGGAGACAGGCGAGGAGCTGCCCGCTGGCGAGGTCGGCGAGATGCTCGTTCGGGGGCCCCAGGTGATGAAGGGCTACTGGAATCAGCCCGAGGCCACCGCAGAAGCCATCACCGCCGATGGCTGGCTGCGCACGGGCGATATCTGCCGCTTCGACGAGGATGGCTACGTCTACGTGCTAGACCGCAAGAAGGACACCATAAACTACAAGGGCTATTCGGTCGCCCCCGCCGAGCTGGAAGCCGTCCTGCGTCAACACCCCTCGGTCATGGACGCCGCCGTCATCCCCAAGGCCGACGTCAACGCAGGGGAGATCGCCAAGGCCTTTGTTGTCGCCCGGCCGGGCCAGCACCCGACTACCAGGGACATCATCCAGTTCGTCGAGGACCGGGTGGCGCCCCATAAGCGGATCAGGGAAGTTGAGTTCGTCTGGGAGATACCGAAGACAGACACAGGAGAGATCATGCGGCGCAAGCTCGTCGAGCGAGAGCGGGCCAGGAGCCAGGAGGCCGATTAACGGCGCGAGCTTGCCGCCGCAGAGCGGCAGTCCACAGCAGCGGAGAGCCCATGCATTGCGCATGGGCTCTCTTGGCGACCTGAGTCTACAGATCTCCCGCTTCAGGACGTGACGCTGAACGTACCTCCATCGGTGCGGCCCCAGACCTCGGGGAAGTACATCTCGTAGCCTCGCGCCGGCAGGACATTGTACTGGCCGGCGGTGGTCGCCTGGAGGAAGTAGACGTACTCGTGGACCCCCCGTGGCAGGTAGTCGGCGAAGAGGGCCACGCGGTTGTCGCGCATGTCCACGTGACTGAAGTACGACCTGGGATAGCCCCACCAGCGATAGGTCTCGTAGTTGGCTTCCGCCGATTTCGCCTGTTCCTGCTGCAGCATGTCGCGCACCTCCTGGCTGGTGGTGCGCAGGGAGGCGTCCACGGGCTCGAGGCCGGCCGGCAGGAAGTCCTCTACGACCACGTAGTGGAGGTCTGTGGGGGCCACCACTGTCAGGCGGACCTTCACCAGGTCGCCGATCGCGGCGGAACGGATGCCCTGCTCGCCGCCGTCGGCAGGCAGGTACTCGCGCGCCACCGCCAGACCGTTGTTCGCCGCCTCGACCTCCGTGGCCGGCGGGAAGTAGTGGAGGTGCATGGTGTAGTAGAGGCGGCCGGCAGCGTCCTGCGGGCTACGGGCGATGAGCACTTCGTTGTCCTCGCCGATGCGCAGGTCTTGCATCGGCACGACGACCTTGGTCGAGTCGGTTAGTCCCAGGACATCGACATCCTCCTCGGCCAGGACGCGGCCGTTGGCCTGAACCTGGTAGGCGTAGTCCGCCTTCAGCTCACCCCTGGCCGCCATCAGGTCGGTGAGGGCCAGCATGCTTAGGGCCGTCTCCTGCGTGGTCTCCCAGCGGCCCTCGCGACGGGCCACCATCAGCCAGCGCGCGGCGCCTTCCACCAGCGGGTGGTCCGCCTGAACGCGGATCAGGGCGGCGAGGGCCACGGCGGTCGTGCGGGTGGAGGTGGACATGGCCTCCTTGTCCGTCACTTCGTCCTGCCAGTGGGCGCCGCTGTTGCTGACGATTGCGGCGCTGGTGAGGTCGGCCATGAGGGACTGGACGCGCAGGTTGGACGGGTCCTTGGTCTGCTCCAGGAGCGCCATGAGGGTGAAGGCTTTGCCCTCGCTGCTCAGGCCCTCGGGCCGCTCGGCCAGGGCGTTGGTCAGGCCCAGGTCGCCGAAGCCGGCGTCTGCCATGACGAAGAGGGTGAAGGCGCGGACGTTGGGACTCTGCGGATAGCGCACGTCGCTGGCCCGGTTGAGATAGTCTCTGAGGAACTCCGAGGCGCGCTGCATGACATTCTCGTCCACGGCGAAGCCGTCCTTGTTCGCCTCTGCCAAGCCGAAGAGGGCGTAGGCGGTCATCTGGGGGCTGCTGCTGCTGCCGTCGTTGCCCCACCAGCCCCAGCCTCCGTCGGGGCGCTGGTAGTTGTACAGCCGCTGGATGGATCGCGACACGATGCCCGGCAGTTCCTCGCCGATGCCCTGCTTGTCGGGCAGACCCAGCTTCTCGATGGTGCGGTGGAGCAGCAGGCGCGGCAGAAAGCGACTGGTGGTCTGCTCCACGCATTCGTAGGGGTACTCTTCGACGTAGGAGAGGCTGTAGTTCATACTGGCCGCCAGCGAGGGTGAGAGCTCGACGGTGAGCTCGCCGCGGTCGGGCAGGACGTAGGGCGGGATTTGGACGACCTCCCTTACGGCGCCCTGCACCTCGCCCGCGTTGCCCACCGTCTCCTCCGTGCCATAAACGTAGGCGGGGAGGGTGAGCTCCACGCTGTCGCTGAGGCCGTTGGAGGCCTCCGCGCTGAAGGTAAGGGTGACTTGGTCGGCCAGGCCGACCGTCGTGTCCCAAGCGACGCTGGCCGATTCGCCCGGCTCCACGAGCACTGGACGGGAGGTGGGGTCCGGCAGCGTGAGGCCGTCGGCGTTGAGCTTCACCAGGACGGCCGCCGTCTCCTGGCTATAGTTGTGAACGATGGCCTCCAGGCGGGGCGTGTCGCCCACCACGAAGAAGCGCGGCGTCACCGGCCGGATGAGGAGGTCTTTGGCCGCGACGATGTCGTGGGTGGCGTCGCCCACCTGGGTGGCCTGGGTCGCGGCCTTGGCTATGAGCCGCCAGGTCGTCAGGTTGTCCGGTAGCTGTACGGTGACGCCGGCCCGCCCCGTCTCGTCGGTGCGGAGGGAAGCGTTCCAGTAAGCAGTGTCGGGGAAGAAGCGGCGCGTCTCGCCGGGCGTGTCGCCGCCCCCGCCGCCCTTACCGCCCGACTGGCGGAGGTTAGCGCCGCCGAGCTGATTGATTCGGTCCAGGGACACCGTCTGAGTGGCGCCGGTCATGACGCCGATGCCACGCCGGTTGTAGAAGGCCTCCAAGGGCGCCGCCGAGGTGTCATCGACGAGGGTGAGGACGGCCACGTCCACCAGGGCCAGGGATACTTCGGCGGCCAGCGGCTGGCCGGCGCTGTCGGTGGTGGTGATGGTGTAGCTGACGCTGTCGCGGGGGTGCACGTTGTCGCTGCTGGCCTCGATGGAGATGTTGACCTTCTTCTCGTCGTTGGCCACCTCCAACTCGACATAACCTATCTTGAAGGAGGGGATGGGGTTGTCGGCCGTCGGCGGCTTGAACAGCGCTACGGAGACGAAGATGTTGGGGACGTGAGCGCTGGTGATGGGGATATCCAGGACGGTGCTGTTGGTCGGGAAGTCGGTCAGGTGGTGCTCGATGATGCGCCCTCGCTCGACGGTGACGAGGCCGCGGCTCTGGGCAAACGGCGCGGGCACCAGGATCTTGGCCGTCTCGCCGGGGGCGTAGCGGCGCTTGTCAGCCACCAGCTCGATTCGGTCGTCGGTGTCCACGCGCCAGGAGATGTACTCGTGGCTGGAGACCCAGAGGTCGGTGGCGCTCTGGACGCGGTTGCCGGCGGCATCGACTGCCTCGGCGACCAGACGGTAGGAGCCGCCGCGGGGCGGCGCGAAAGTGAGGGCGCCCTCGCCGTCGGCGCCGGTGCGGGCCGATAGCGTCTGGACAAGAGTGTCCTCGGGCTCGCTGCGCCAGTAGTACTCGCCGCTGGGGTCGCGCTGCTTGACGCTGGTCCACTTGCGCTGGTAGACCTTGACCGTCAGCGGCACGTTGGCGGCGACCTCGCCCTGGGTATTGAGGGTGAGGATGTCCAGGGTCGCCGCCTCGTCGACGGTGGCCACGTAGCTGCGGGGCCGCAAGCCGATGTAGAACAGGCCCTTGTGTACCACCACCTCGGCGCGGCCGCTCACCTGCTGGTGGTTGATGTCGGTCACGGTGGCCTCGATGCTGAACACCTGGCTGGTGGAGTTGGTGCTCACGTCAGCGGGAAGGCGCAGCACCAGCTTGCCCTGGGCGTCCGTCTCGCCGGCGCCGTCGGCCCGCGGCAGCTCGGGCGGACTCTCGCTCCAGTAGTAGTCACGGCCGTAGACCAG
>Ga0315286_10004767_pt1 | contig 13006 bp, 11 predicted proteins | sample YL17G10_0_MG_FD_205038 | JGI IMG/M metagenome (GOLD analysis project Ga0315286, IMG submission 205038) | Sediment microbial communities from Yellowstone Lake, YNP, Wyoming, USA - YL17G10_0 | ecosystem: Environmental > Aquatic > Freshwater > Lake > Sediment | place: USA: Wyoming | collected... | reverse complement strand
GTGATCCAGAAGGCCATCATCGATTCGGGCTCGGTGATTCCGGACGACATGCAGATCGGCGTCGATCACGCCGCGGACGCGGAGCGCTTCTACGTGACGGAAGGCGGCATCACCCTCGTCACGCAGACCATGCTGCGCGCCGCCACGCGCAGCGGCTGACCGGACGCGCCGGCCTTTGTCGCACACCACCCCACGGGAGTTTCACCGGATGATCCAGTCTTTCTCGCGCGCGTCGTTGCTCGTCTGGGCCGCGGCCCTGCTCGCCGCTTGCGCCTCGCTCGGCCCGCAGCTCGAGTCGCCGAAGGTCACGATCCTGTCCGTGCAGACGCTGTCCACCGACATGTTCGCGCAGAAATTCAGGGTGCGCATGAAAGTGGAGAACCCGAACGACATCGAGTTGAAGGTGCGCGGCCTCGACTACCAGATCCTGCTGATGGGCGACAGCTTCGCCGAGGGCAACAGCAGCGACCAGTTCCTGCTGCCGGCGCTCGGCGAAGCCGAGTTCGACATGGCGATCACGACCAATTTCGTGAGCGGCCTCGGGCGCCTGATCAGCCGCATGGGCGGGGGCAAGCTCGAGGACGTCGACTACGAGATCGTCGGCGAGGTCCTGGTCGACAAGGGGATGATCAAGAAGGTTCCCTTCAGCCACAAAGGCAAGGTCGACTTCACGAAGGCGGCGGGCAGGAAGACTGACTAGCGACTGGCGGACAGTTTGTCGTAGAGGCGCTCGTACAGCGCGCCCTGCGTTGCCCAGGAGAAGTCCTCGCGCATGCCGTTCATGACCAGCCTGCGCCAGACGCTCGGCCAGCCGAACCACTCGAGCGCCGTCGCGAGCGCCCAACGCAGGCCACCCGGGTCGTAATCGTTGAAGACGATGCCGGTGCCGGCGCCGGACGCCGGGTCGAAGTGGCGCACGGAATCGGCGAGTCCGCCGGTGTGGCGCACGATCGGCACCGTGCCGTACTTGAGGCTGTACATCTGGTTGAGCCCGCAGGGCTCGTAAAGCGACGGCATGAGGAACATGTCGGACGCGGCTTCGATGAAGTGCGCGAGTTCCTCGCTGTAGCCGCTGTAGTAGACGGCCCGCCCCGGGAAGCGCTCCTGCAGGCTGTGCATGAAACGCTCGTAGTGAGGCTCGCCGCTGCCGAGCGCGACGAAGCGGATGTCCCGCGTTTCAAGCACCTCGGGCAAGGTGTCGAACAGCAGGTCGATGCCCTTTTGCAGCGTGAGGCGGGTGACCATGCCGATCAGCGGCGTGGTCACCGCCGCCGGCATGCGCAACAGGTCGAGCAGGGCTGCCTTGGTGCGCACCTTGCCGGTCAGGTCGGTCGCGTCGAAACGATACGGCACGTGGCGGTCCGTGGCCGGGTTCCATTCGTCGTAGTCCGCGCCGTTCAGGATGCCGGAGACGGCATCGCCTCGCGCGCGCAGGTCGGCATCGAGACCAAAGCCGCCTTCCGGCGTGCGAATCTCCCACGCATAGGTCGGGCTGACCGTCGTGACTGCATCCGCATGGAGGATGCCGTGACGCATGGGGTTGACGCGGCCCAGCGCGAGATCACCCTGGTGCAGGCTCTCGACCGGCACGCCGGGCCCCACGTCCGCCGCGGAGCCTGCGGAGAACGTTCCCTGGTAACCGATGTTGTGGATCGTGAAGACGCTGCGGGCGGCCCCGAAGATCGCCTGGTCCCAGGCGTAGGCCGTCCGCAACAGCAGCGGGGCGAACGCGGTGTGCCAGTCGTTGCAGTGCACGATCTGCGGCGCGAAGCCAAGGCGCTGGCAGCAATCAAGAGCGGCGCGCGTGAGCGTGAGGTAGCGCACGTGCTCGTCGGGTGCGTCGGAATAGATGCGCGGCCGGTCGAAGATGGCGGGGCAGTCGATCAGGTAGATCCAGAATTCCGACCCCGGTTCGCGGGCGGTGTGCACGTCGTAGTGAAACGTCCGCGCGCCGACCTGCACGGTGAGGCCCTGCAGGTTGGCCACCGGGTGGCGGTCCACGCCCTGCAGTTCCATCTGGCCGTGCAGCGGCACGAAGACACGCACGTCGTGGCCGCGGCGGGCGAGGTAGCGGGTCAGGGCCGCGGAGACGTCGCCCAGGCCGCCCGTCTTCGCATACGGGGAAATCTCGGCCGAAAGAAAGCAGATGCGCTGGGGCATGGGTTCAGTTTGCCACAGCCGGGACGCGCTTCATCAGGGGTCCGCCGAGGCCGGCCGACGATTTAACAGTTGGACCTCGCGTGCCCCCGCGGGGCTAACATCAGCACGATCCGGGTGGCGGCGGCGCCGCGCCCCGCTATCCTCGCAGGCATGAACCAGAACCTCGCAAATCCCGAGCCACGCGACTTCCGCCGCATCGCGCGCGCCATCGAATTCGTGGCGGGCCACTTCCGCAGCCAGCCCTCGCTCGAGGAGATCGCGGCCGCCGCCGGCATGAGCGAGTACCACTTCGCGCGCGTGTTCCGCCAGTGGGCGGGCATTTCGCCGAAGCAACTGGTGCAGCGCTTGTCGCTCGAAGCCGCCAAGGAGTCGCTCAGCGAGGATGCGTCCGTCCTGCAGGCTGCGCTCGATGCCGGACTGTCCGGTCCCGGACGGCTGCACGATCTGTTCGTGTCCCTCGAGGCCGTGACGCCGGGCGAATTCAAGTCGCGCGGCGCGGGACTGAAGATCCACTACGGCACGTCCGAGACACCATTCGGGCCAGCGCGCATCGCGACGACCGCGCGCGGCACCGCGTTCCTCGGATTTGCCGACGGCGCGGGCCGGGTGGCAGGTTGGGCGGAGTTCCGCGCGGCCTGGCGTGCCGCTACGTGGCAACAGGACGAGGCCGTGGCACGGCAAGTGGCGCGCGCGATCTGGGGAATCGCCCCGCCCGGTGGACGGCGGCTGACGCTGTGGGTGCACGGGTCCAACTTCCAGATCCAGGTGTGGCGCGCGCTGCTCGCGCAGGCGACGGAAGCCACGCTCAGCTACGAAGAACTGGCCCGAGTGATCGGCCGGCCGCGGGCTGCGCGTGCGGTGGGCACGGCGGTGGGGGCGAATCCCGTTGCGTGGCTGATTCCGTGCCACCACGTGTTGCGCAAGAACGGCGCGCTCGGCGGGTATCGCTGGGGCATCGAACGCAAGCGCGCGATGCTTGCCTGGGAGCTCGCGCGCTCGGTCAGGAGCGCTTCTCGTCGTCGTCGCGAGCCTTCTCGCGCTTCGGCATGAGTGCGCTCAGCACGGTCTCCTGCATCTTCGCCAGCGTTTCGAGATTGGCCTTGGTCATGTCCGCGACCGTCGCCAATGGCGTGCTGGCGACAATTTTCGAGATCTGCGCCTGCAGGTTGTCCTGCTGGTGCAGGAACGTCTCGACGCTCTTCTCGAGGAAGCTCGCGAGGAATCCCTGCATCGCGTTGCCGTAGAAACGGATGATCGCTTCGAGCACGGGCGTGCTCAGGATCGGGCGGCCGAACTGTTCCTGTTCGGCGATCACCTGCAGCAGGATGTGCCGGGTGAGGTCGTGACCCGTCTTGTCCTCGACGACGCGGATCTTCTCGCCCTTGACGATCAGATTGCGGATGTCGTCGAGCGTGATGTGACGGCTCTGCGAAGCGTCGTAGAGACGGCGGTTCGCGTACTTCTTGATCAAGCGTTCCTGTGTCATGGGACGCAGTTTACCCTACGCTTGCTGCGGTGCAAGAAACGCACTGCCAGAAGAAGCCGTCGGAATAAGGGGAGGGCGGCAACCCAGGGGGACCAGGCTACCGCCCTCGGGGGGACCGGACGATCAGGCAGCCTTGCGGGCGGCCGTCGTGGCTTCCTCGACCAAGCGGGCCACGCTCGCCTGCGCCTCGGTGGCGATCCTGGCGAACGCCTGCTGGCGCTGGGTCGTTCTTTCCACGAACTTGCTGGCGATTTCCGACTGGCGCGCGACGAGCGTGCCGAGGTCCCTGGCCTTCACCGTCGCCTGCATCTGGTCGATGGCAAGCTGCATGAAGTCGCCGGCCAGGTCGTACTGGAAGCGGGCGAGGCTCTCGAGGTTGCCCGCGACGGTCTCGTTGAGGCGGGTCGCCGGGGCGAATGACCGCTTGGCGAAGTCCGTGTAGGCGCTGAAATCGTCGAACTTTACGGCCATGACAGGTTCCTTCCGGGTAGTTTTGCGTTTCATGGGTCGCAGTGTACACGGCGGGTTTTTGCAATGCAAAAAAACCGGTTCATCCCCGGCCCCCCCGTTGCGGCGGTGGCCCCCAGGTGGGCCGCGCCGATACACTCGGCGCCCTGGATTTGTTTCACGCAGCAGGCGGTCATGTCCCAACAGCAGGTTCTCGCGGCATTACAGGCTCAGGTCGGGAAGGAGATTCACTTGAGCGACTGGCTGGAGGTGACCCAGCAGCGCATCAACGCTTTTGCCGATGCGACGGGCGACCACCAGTGGATCCACGTCGATCGCGAGCGTGCGGCGCGCGAGTCACCCTGGAAAACCACCATCGCACACGGCTACCTGACCCTGTCGCTGTACCCGCTGCTGCGGGGACTCGTGGATGCCAGTGAGCCGCTGTTCCCCGGCGTGAAGCAGGTGATCAACTACGGGCTCGACAAGTTGCGCTTCCCCAACGCGGTGGTGTCCGGCAGCCGGGTCCGGGCACGCTGCGTCCTGCTCAAGGTCGAGGAGGTGGCGGGCGGCCTGCAGATGTCCGAGCAGTACACCGTGGAGATCGACGGCCAGCCAAAGCCGGCCTGCGTTGCAGAAGCGATCATGCGGGCGTATTTCTAGACGCCGACCGGTCGGTTCTGGCGAGATACCTGCGCGGCATGCCTATCGAGCCGGCGCTTCGTTATAGTCCGTGGCCTGCACCAAACGCCTATGGGCGAAGGATTTTCGCATGATCTACGACAGCATCCTGCAAACCATCGGCCGCACGCCCGTCGTGCGCATCAATCGCATCGCGCCGTCCAACGTGACGATGTACGTGAAGTGCGAGTTCTTCAACCCGCTCTCGTCGGTGAAGGACCGTCTCGCATTTGCGATCATCGACGATGCCGAGCAGCGCGGTGAGTTGAAGCCCGGCCAGACGGTCGTCGAGGCCACGTCCGGCAACACCGGCATCGCGCTGGCGATGGTCTGCGCGGCGAAGGGCTATCCGTTCGTCGCGCTCATGGTCGAAACGTTCTCGATCGAGCGGCGCAAGATCATGCGCATGCTCGGTGCCAAGGTCATCCTGACCCCGGCTGCCGAGCGCGGCAGCGGCATGGTGCGCAAGGCGGAGGAACTCGCGAAAAAACACGGGTGGTTCCTGGCGCGCCAGTTCGAGAACCCTGCCAACCCGGCGTACCACCGGCAGACCACGGGCCCGGAGATCCTCAGCGATTTCGCGGGCCGCCGACTCGATTTCTTCGTGACGGGTTGGGGCACGGGCGGCACGCTGACCGGCGCCGGCGAAATGCTCCGCCTCGCACGGCCCGAGGTGCGGATCATCGCCACGGAGCCGTCGGGCGCGTCGCTGCTTGCGGGCGCGGAGTTCAAGCCGCACAAGATCCAGGGTTGGACGCCGGACTTCATACCGAAGGTGCTGAATCGCTCCGTACCGCACGAGATCGTGCCGGTGACCGACGACGAATCGATCGCCGCCGCGCGCTCGCTGGCGCGCAACGAAGGAATTTTCTGCGGCATCTCCTCGGGCGGTACGTTCGCGGCAGCGCTCAAGGTGGCGGAGAAGGCAGCGTCGGGGTCCGTGATTCTCGCGATGCTGCCCGACACCGGCGAGCGCTACATGTCCACGCCCCTGTTCGAAGGGATTGCGGAAGGCTCGGATCCGGAGCCCTGAACCGAGGGGGCGACACGCAGTCGTCGGCAGAGACGCGTCCGGCCCGTCGGCCGGCGAGCGGGATCCACGCTCGTCTCCGGTCGGCTTCGGTGTGATAATTGCGGGCGTCAATCCAAGGTCTGCGTCGGAACGGCGCCCCCCAATGCCGGACACGATCAAGAAGGTGCTGCTGGGCGCCGTCGCTGGCGCGCTGCTGGTAGGTTTCGTCTGGCACGCCATGAACGAGCGCGCCAAGCGGGCACCGCTGCCAGGGTCCCCGCCAGCCGTCCAGACGGCGGCGAAGCCAGGTGGCGGCAAAGCGGGTCCGGCCGGGGCAGGGGCCCCTGCGGTGGGCGTCATCGCCGTCCCGGCGCGCATCGAGCGGCTGGCGCTCGAGATCGAGGCGCTCGGCACGGCGAAAGCCAACGAATCCATCGACGTCACGGCCAAGGCGTCCAACATCGTCACCGCCGTGCGCTTCACGGAAGGCCAGCAGGTTCGCCGCGGCGACGTCCTCGTCGAAATGGACGGTGAGCAGGCCCGCGCCGACCTCGCCGTGGCCGAGGCCGCGCTCAAGGAGAGCACGAGCCAGTACCAGCGCAGTCGCGAGCTCTACACGACCAGGGTGCTCTCCGACGCGCAGATCGAGCAGATCGAGGCGGCGTTCCGGTCGAACGAGGCCCGTGTGGCGTATGCACGCTCGCGCCTCTCGGATACCGTCATCCGCGCGCCGTTCGCGGGTCGGGTCGGGCTGCGCCGGGTGAGCCTCGGCGGTCTCGTCAGCCCCGGTGCGGTGATCACCACGCTCGACGACACCAGCCGCATCAAGCTCGATTTCACGATTCCGGAGACGTACGTCGCGGTCATTGCGCCGGGCCAGGAAATCAAGGCGGTGAGCCCGGCCTATCCCGGACAGTCCTTCGACGGCCAGGTCTCGAGCGTCGATTCGCGGGTCGACCCGGACACCCGCTCGGTCACCGTGCGCGCGGTCCTGCCGAACGGCGAGGGCAAGCTGAAGCCGGGGATGTTCCTCACCGTGCATCTCACGCGCAGCGAGTCCGACGTGCTGCTGATCCCCGAGGAAGCCCTCGTGCCGGAGCAGGGCGACGTGTTCGTGTTCGTCGTCAAGGATGAGAAGGCCACGAAGCGGCGCGTGCAGATCGGCCAGCGCCGCATCGGCTCCGTGCAGATCACCGAAGGCCTCGCGGCGGGCGAGGTCGTGGTGACCGAAGGCACGCAGAAGCTGAGGGAAGGCGCCACCGTGCAGGTGATGGCGCCCGCTCCGAGCGGCGCTCCAGCGGCACCGCCCGGGAGCGCAACCGGCACATGAGGCTGTCCGAACTCTCGGTCAAGCGCCCGGTCTTCGCGACCGTCATCAGCCTGATGCTCGTCATCATCGGGCTGCTGGCCGCAACCCGCCTGCCGATCCGCGAGCTGCCGGACGTCGAAAGCCCGGTCATTTCGATCGAGACGGATTATCTCGGCGCCGCCGCGGATGTCGTCGAGACCAAGATCACGCAGGTGATCGAGGATCGGGTCGCGGGTCTCGAGGGCATCGCCAAGATTACTTCGCAGAGCGTGGACGGCCGCTCGAGCATCAACCTCGAATTCGACCCGGCCCGCGACGTCGATGCGGCCGCCAACGACGTGCGTGACCGGGTCGCCCGCGTCGCGTCGCAATTGCCCCCCGAAGCGGACCCGCCCGAGATCGGCAAGGTCGACTTCAGCGCGGAGCCTGTCGTCTGGCTCAACCTGTCGAGCGACTCGCTCAACGTCCTGCAGCTCACCGACTACGCGGATCGCGAACTCGTCGACCGGCTCGGCGTGCTGCCAGGCGTTGCGCGCATTCAGCTGCGGGGCTCGCGGCGCTATGCCATGCGAGTGTGGATCGACCGCGAAGCGCTCGCCGCGCGGCAGTTGACGGTCGCCGACGTCGAAGGCGCGCTGCGGCGCGAGAACGTGCAGTTGCCCGCGGGGCGGCTCGAGTCCACGCAGCGCGAGATGACGCTGCGCACCGAAACCGGCCTCAATACCGCGCAGGACTTCCAGCAGCTCGTCATCGGTCGCGGACCGGACGGCTACCTGGTGCGTCTCGGCGAGGTGGCCGACGTGCGGCTCGCCGCGGAAAACGAGCGCAGCCTGTCGCGATCGAACGGCGTCGCGGGAATCAGCGTCGGCGTCGAGCAGATATCCAAGGCGAATACGCTCGAAGTCGCGCAGCACGTGCGCGACGAGATGGAGCGCATCCGCCCGGACCTGCCGCCGGGCACCCGGCTCGACATCAACCTCGACCGCTCGGTCTTCATCGAGGCATCGATGAAGGAAGTGTTGCTGGCGCTGCTGATTTCCATGGCGCTGGTGCTGGCCGTCATCTACCTGTTCCTCGGCAACCTGCGCGCCACGCTCATCCCGGCCGTGACGATCCCGATCTCGATCATCGCCGCATTCGTCGTCATGGCAGCGTTCGGGTTCTCGATCAACACGCTCACGCTGCTCGGCCTGGTGCTCGCCATCGGCCTGGTCGTGGACGACGCCATCGTGGTGCTCGAGAACATCTATCGCCGCATGGAGGGCGGGGAGGCGCCGCTGATCGCGTCCGTGGACGGCGCCCGCGAGATCGCCTTTGCCGTGATCGCCACCACGGTCGTGCTGGTCACGGTGTTCCTGCCGATCTCCTTCCTGCAGGGCAACGTCGGCACGCTGTTCCGCGAGTTCGGGTTCACGATCGCCGCCGCCGTGCTGTTCTCGGCGCTGGTCGCGCTGACGCTCACCCCGATGATGTGTTCGAAACTGCTGTCCGGCGGCTCGACCCGCTCGCGTTTCTCGCACGTCGTCGAGGACTTCTTCGGCCGGCTCGCCGCAGCGTACGAAGCGTCCTTGCGCCGCCTGATGCACCGGCCGTGGCTGGTCATCGGCTGCACGATTGTCGCTGCCGCCGCCGCGGCGCTGCTCCTCAGGTCGTTGCCGAGCGAGCTTGCGCCGCCCGAAGACCGGGGCATGCTGTTCTTCGGGCTGACCGGGCCCGAAGGCGCCACCCTCGACTACATGGACCGCCACGGTCGCGAGGCCGAGGCGATCGTCAGGCAGGTCGATACCGACAGCTCGATCGTGCGCACCGTCTTCCGCATCCCGGGCGGGTTCGGTTCGACCGATCTCAACCAGGGCCGCGGCTTCATGCTGCTGACTCCCTGGGGCGAGCGCGAACGCAGCGCGGAGCAGATCGCGCAGTCCCTGCGCGGGCCGCTCAACAATATCCCCGGGGTGCGCGCGCTGGTCGTGGCGCCGGGCGGCTTCTCGATGAATACCGGCACGCCGGTGCAGGTGGTGCTCGGCGGCACCGAGTACGCCGATCTCGTGCAGTGGCGGGACGAACTGATGACGCGCATGCAGCAGCATCCGGGCTTCACCAACGTGCAGTCCAATTACGAGGAGCGCAAGCCGCAGCTGCGCGTCGCGGTCGATCGCAATCGCGCCGCCGACCTCGGCGTTTCGCTGCAGACGGTGTCCCGGACGCTGGAGACGGTGCTGGGATCGCGCATCGTCACGACCTACATCGATCGCGACCGCGAGTACAACGTGATCCTGCAGGGCAGGGCCGAGGACCGCGCCACACCGACGGATCTCGACAACCTGTATGTCCGCTCGGATCGCACGGGCGGCCTGATCCCGCTCTCCAACCTGGTCAAGCTGAACGAACTCGGCGGCCCGACGCGCTTGAACCGCTTCGACCGCCTGCGGTCCATCACGGTGAGCGCGGCGTTGACGCCCGGTTACACGCTCGGGCAGGGGCTCGAGGACGTGCAGAAGATCGTCAAGGAGCACCTGCCGTCCTCGGTTCGGCTCAATTACGACGGCCAGTCGCGCGAGTTCAAGCAGTCGGGAGGGCAGCTGTACCTGATGTTCCTGCTCGCGATGCTGGTGGTGTTCCTGGTCCTCGCGGCACTCTTCGAGAGCTTCCTGCACCCGTTCGTGATCATCACGACCGTGCCGCTCGCGGTGATCGGCGCACTGGTGGGCCTGTGGATCTACGGCATGTCGATCAACGTGTTCAGCCAGATCGCCGCGATCATGCTGGTCGGCCTCGCGGCGAAGAACGGCATCCTGATCGTCGAGTTCGCCAATCAGTTGCGCGATCGCGGCCTCGACTACCGCGAGGCGGTCATCGAGGCGGCGGCCATCCGCCTGCGCCCGGTGCTGATGACCAGCCTCTGCACGGCGTTCGGCGCGCTGCCGCTCATGCTGGCGAGCGGCGCCGGGGCTGAGGCGCGGCAGGCGATCGGCGTCGTCGTCTTCTACGGCGTCGTGATTTCGGTGGTGCTCACGCTCGGCGTGGTCCCCGCCGTATACACGCTCGCGGCGCGCAACACCCGGTCGCCGCAGGCAATAGCGAAGGTGATCGAGCGGCTGCGCGCGGGGGTCCCTCAGGCGGGTGATCCGGCCGGAGAAATTATTGTAAAGCAATGATTAATAAGGAAAATACTCGTATCCTGTCGTGCTTGCCCTGACCGCCTCGGCGCGACGCTTGCTAGACTGCGGGCGTCCCATGGCCGGTCGCCCTGCCGATCAGCTTTGGCGGGCAACGGCTGCGCCGGACACCACAACGTCCCGCAGTCGAGCACATGGCACAGACCCCATACCAGCAACTCGAACAGGAGTTTCGCCGCCTGCACGCCTTCCAGGGCGCGACGAGCGTGCTCCGTTGGGACGCGGCCGTGATGATGCCTCGCGGCAGCGCCGACGTGCGCGGCGAGCAACTCGCGGTGCTCGAGTCGGAATGCCATGCATTGCTCACGTCCCCGAAGGTCTCACGCCTCATCGAGCGCGCGCAGGCCAACGCGGCGCAGCTCGAGGACTGGCAACTCGCCAACCTGCGCGAGATGCGTCGCGAGCGCGATCATGCGATCGCCACGCCGCTGTCGCTCATCACCCGTCTCGCCAAGGCGACGTCGCTGGCCGAGGTGCGCTGGCTCGAAGCCAAGCAGCAGGACAGTTTCGCGCTGTTCGCGCCGCACCTCGAGGAAGTCGTCGCCCTCACCCGCGACAAGGCCCAGGTGTTGTCGCAGGCGCTCGGACTCTCTCCCTATGATTCGCTGATCGACGAGTTCAGCCCCGGATTCCTCAGCGCCGGGATCGACCAGTTGTTCCGCGTCGTCGGACGGCGCCTGCCGAACCTGATCCGCGAAGCGATCGAGTTGCAGGCCTCGCGTCCCGCGCTGCCGCTCGTCGGCAAGGTGGGTATCTCGAAACAGCGCACGCTCGCGGTCGAAGTCATGCGCAAGATCGGGTTCCCGTTCGACCGCGGTCGCCTCGACGAAAGCGATCACGCGTCGACCGAGGGCGTGGCCGGCGATGTGCGTGTCACGACGCGCTTCGACCTGAATGATCCCTTCACGGGCCTGATGGGCGTCCTGCACGAGGTCGGGCAGGCGATGTACGACCTCGGCCTGCCGGAGCCGTGGCGCGACCAGCCCGTTGGCCGCGACCGCGGCATGGCGCTCGAGGAGAGTCAGTCGCTGCTGCTCGAGATGGTCATCGGTCGCAGCCGGCCGTTCCTGGCATGGCTGAGACCACTCCTCGAGAAGCACTACGGCGCGGCCGGCCCGGAGTGGGAGATCGAGAACCTGTACCAGACCCTGATCCGCGTGCGGCGCGGCGCGATCCGCGCCGATGCCGACGAACTCACCTATCCGGTGCACATCATGGTGCGCTACGAACTCGAGCAGCAGATCCTCGATGGCTCGCTGCCGGTGCGCGACCTGCCGGAGGCGTGGAAGGACGGCCTCAGCAAGCGTCTTGGGCTGCGGCCCGCGAATGATGCCGAGGGTTGCCTGCAGGACGTGCACTGGGCCATCGGTTCCTTCGGCTATTTCCCGTCCTACGCCCTCGGCTCCTTCATCGCCGCGCAGCTCTACGAGAGCATCCGCAACGAGATCGAGGGCTTTGACAGTGAGATCGCGGCCGGGCATTTCGGCGGGCTGTTCGAGTGGCTGCGGCAGAACGTGCACGGCGTCGGCGCACGCGTGAGCGCGCAGGCACTGATCAAGAACGCCACCGGCAAGGAACTGTCCGCGACGCCGTGGCTGCGCTACGCGGAAGCGAAATACCTCGAAGACGTCGCGCCCTGACCCTCCATGAACGCCGCCGTCCTGGAACAGCGCCCGCCGTCCAATACCTTCAAGCGCCTGCAGGCCCGCCTGCGCGGGCTCGTCGGCAAGGCGATCGAGGATTTCGCGATGATCGCGGAGGGCGACCGCGTGATGGTCTGTCTCTCGGGCGGCAAGGATTCCTACACGCTGCTCGACGTGCTGCTGTCACTGCAGCGCAGCGCACCCATCCGGTTCGACCTCGTCGCGGTGAACCTCGACCAGAAGCAGCCGGGTTTTCCCGAGCACCTGCTGCCCGGGTACCTGACGGCGCTCGGCGTACCTTTCCACGTGATCGAGCAGGACACCTATCGCGTCGTCAAGCGGGTGATCCCCGAGGGCCGCACGATGTGCGGGCTGTGCTCGCGGCTGCGGCGCGGCGCCCTCTATCGATACGCCGCCGAGAACGGCATCACCAAGATCGCGCTGGGACATCACCGCGACGACATCGTCGAGACGATGTTCCTCAACATGTTCTTCGGCGGGCGCCTGAAGGCAATGCCGCCGAAGCTGCTCTCCGAGGACCAGCGGCACATCGTGATCCGGCCGCTGGCGTACGTGCCCGAGCGCGAGATCGAGCGCTACGCGCGCGTGCGGCAGTTCCCGATCATCCCGTGCACGCTGTGCGGCTCGCAGCAGCAGCTGCAGCGCGTCACGGTGAAGAAGATGCTGGCCGACTGGGAACGGGAGTACCCGGGGCGCACGGAGACGATCTTCTCGGCGCTCCGCAACGTGTCCGCGACGCATCTGGCAGATCCGGCGGCGTTCGATTTCGCGGGGCTCGAGGCGCGACGCACTGCCGCAATCGGCGACGCGACGTCCGCTGAGCCGACCGGGCAGGAGCCGTGGGAAGAGCCCTGAGCACGGCTTCCGGATTCCTCATTCCCTTCGCGGGACGCCGCAAGTACATCCCTGTAGGCTCCGGGCGCGGGGTCCCTCCCGCGCACGGCCCGCGAAGGGAACAAGGAACCCGAAAGCCGACGGAGCGCGCCCACACGAGCGTCCGGTGCGGTCGGACGGGCCGTCGCGCGACATGGATGTCGCGCGCGGAGCCTACAGGGATGTACTTGTGGCGTC
>Ga0315286_10004764_pt1 | contig 13012 bp, 8 predicted proteins | sample YL17G10_0_MG_FD_205038 | JGI IMG/M metagenome (GOLD analysis project Ga0315286, IMG submission 205038) | Sediment microbial communities from Yellowstone Lake, YNP, Wyoming, USA - YL17G10_0 | ecosystem: Environmental > Aquatic > Freshwater > Lake > Sediment | place: USA: Wyoming | collected... | reverse complement strand
CACGGTCTTGCGGGCGGCCGGCACCGAGGTCGGGTCGGACCCCGTCGGCGCCGGGGCCGGCGTGACGCCGCCGCCCTGCGGCTGGAAGAGGCCCGCGGGGGACCCCTTCATGACTTCCCAGATCGCGTCGTACTTCGCGTAGTCGTCGGCGCCCTTCTTGAACCGATCCCGGAGTTGCTGGTAAGCCAGCAGCGCCTGTTTCCAGTCGCTCTTCTTGCGGTAGCACTCGGCCACGACGCGCATGGCCTCAGTCTTGGCTTTCTCGTCCTTCGTCTTGAGGATGAAGGCCTTGGCCTCCTGAAGGGCCTCGTCGACGTTGCCCGCCAGCATCTTGGCCGCAATCTCGGCGGCCCGCTGCTGGTCCTCGGTGAGCGCCGCCGGGGCGGTGCTCGAAGGCCCGGTGGACTTCCCGCTTGGGCCTGTGGAGGTCTCGCTGGACCCGGTCTTATCGCCGGCGGGCGTCTTGCCCGACTTATCGGCGGGCCCCGTCGTCTTGTCGCCGGACTTGTCGGCAGGCTGCCTGGTCGAGGTCCCGCCGGCCGGGCCCGTCTTGTCACCGGGCTTCTTGCCGGTCGTGTCGGCCGCCTGCACCCAGGCTGCGGCCACCGCCAGGCTGAGCGCGGCCACTACAACGGTCATCGCGATCTGTCTCATCTGTTTCATGGGTACTCCCCCACCCAAGGTGCGCCTACACTATAGACACGCTACCCAAGACCCGAGTTCCACAAAAAACCGTCGCGGTTATCTTATCAAGGTATCCGAGTCTGAGCAAGATATTCCACTCGTCCCGTCAGACAGACGGGACGCGGAAAAGTCAAGATGCCGACGACTTGGCGTGCACTCCGCTGCAAAGATAAATGCTCCAGCCGTCCCGCTTATTGCATCGAAGGGCCTGAGGCATCGCGTCGGGCGCCGTGTGCCGGCCGCCGCCGAACGTGCCCTGGCGACGTGGTTCGCTGCTCGACCCGCACTTCGCAATCCGCGATCTCCTCACCCTTTGATCCCAGTCATCGCGATGCCGCGGATGAAGGTCTTCATCGTGGCGAAGAACAGGATGATCAGAGGCAGGCTGAAGACGGTCGAGGCGGCCATCAGCAGGTGCCACGGCGTACCGCCATGCTCGGCGTAGAAGGCCTGGAGCGAGAGCGACAGCGTGAACTGCGTCGGGTGGTTGAGGTAAATCAGCGGACCCATGAAGTCCTTCCACGTGCCGAGGAACGTAAAGAGGGCCACCATCGCGATGGCCGGCCGCGACAGCGGCACCACGACGTGCCACAGAATCTCGAGTTCCGTGCACCCGTCGATGCGGGCGGCATCCAGCAGGTCCTTCGGAAGGCCCAGGAAGAACTGCCTCAAAAGGAAAATGAAGAACGCCGAACCGAACCACGACGTGACCCACAGCGGCTTGAACGTGCCCACCCATCCCAGGTCGCGGTACAGAAGATAGACCGGGATCATCGTGATGGCAAACGGGATCATCATCGTGGCCACCGTGATGGCGAACAGGAGGCCCCTGCCCTTGAACTCCAGGAACGCAAAGCCGTACCCCACCAGCACCGACGAGATGACCGCCCCCGCCACGGTCATGACGCACAGAAAGAGCGTGTTGATGAGGCTCCGCAGGAAACCGACGCGCCGCAGGGCGATCGGGTAGTTCTCTGGGATGACGCGGCTGGTCTTCGTGATCCGGGAGGCCGGCAGGACGTCCCACGCCCGCGTGACCTCGCGGTCGGTCGAGCCGACCTCGCGCATGTCGGTGTCGGCCGGGCGCCACTCCCGGACCACCCACAGCGGCGACCCGTCGGCCGACGGGTCGATGCGGCGAACGAGTTCAGCCGGGACCTTGCGGCCGGAGTGCAGCGTCAGGACGCCCGCCCCCGGGTCGAACCGGTTCTTCTCGTCAGCCAGGACCTTCATCTCGGGCGTAACCTGGGCGTTCATCTGCCCGAGTTCCTGGAGGTTGAATACGGCGAACTTCGTCCACGTCTCCGGCCCGAACGTCAGCCACAGTTCCCCGGCCGAGAAGGCTTCCCTGGGCCGGACCACGTAGAAGGGCTTGTCGGGCGCCGGCTTGATCTCGCGCTCCAGGATGACCTCGTGCCGGCGGCCGTCGACGGTGGCCCGGTGCCCGACGCCGAAAAAGACGTCGGACGCGCTCTCGGGGTACTTCATCGTCTCGCTGAGGGGCTTCAGGGACGTGGCCATCATCCACACCAGGGGCATGAGGAAAAAGAGCGCCCCCGTCGCGAGGATGGCGTGGACGCACGCTCGCAGGTACCAGGGGCCTCTCTTTTCGTCGGAGGCGGCCATGCGCCGCTTTCCATGTCTCCCGCCGCTCACGCGGCGGGCGCGTAAGAGCCAGTGCGGCAGGCTCGGCTCAGCGTCCCGCGTAGTAGACGCGTTTCTGCGAGACCCGGAACGCCAGGACCGTCAGCGCCACGATCATCAGGAACAGGACCCATGCCACGGCCGAGGCGTACCCGACGCGCTGGTACTGGAACGCCTGGTCGTAGACGAACACGGCGACGAAGCGGGTCTTATCTTCCGGGCCGCCGCCGGTCATGATGTACGGTTCGGCGAAGATCTGGAATGTACCGATGATCGCCATGACTACATTAAAAAGGATGACGGGCGAGATCATCGGGACGGTGATCTGCCAGGTCTTCTGGGCCCAGTTGGCTCCGTCGATGTCGGCGGCCTCGTAGAGTTCTACGGGCACGTCCTGGAGTTTCGCCAGATAGATGACCGCCATCTGGCCGACGCCCCACATCGACATCACGATCAGGGCCCACAGGGCCCACGACGGCGCGAACGAGGCGAACGAGGGGAGCGGGTTGCCGTCGGCCAGCCAGCCGGGCGAGTGCAGGTTCTTGGCGTCAACCGGCAGGCCGAAGTGGAGCGCCGCGTTCAGGATCGCCACCAGCGCCGCCACGCACCCGGCCACCGCGACGGAGGCCAGGAACGTTTTGAGTTCCGGCCTCCGGCGGACCCACTGCGGCACCAGCCGCCCCATCGACACGGCCGCCAGCACCGGCGCCGCCAGGAGCGCCAGCGCCTCGGGCCGCACGAACCCCTGCCCCGGCGTCTCGGCGCCGAGGCCGAAGAAAAGCCCCGTCCACGCGTCGGCCAGGTTCATCAGGCCCGCCAGCACGATATTCAGAAGGCCGAACTTCGGGTTGAAGATCCACAGCCACAGGATCGCCACCACGACCGTCGGAATCAGGTGCGGAATGTAGTAGATGACGCGGTAGAAAGACTGGCCGCGGATCCGCGCGTTGAGGAACATCGCCAGCGTTATCGCCAGCACCACGCCCAGCGGAATCGCTACCGCCGCATAGATGAACGTTACGCCGAGCGACCGCTGGAACTTCGCGTCCTCAAGAAGTTCGGCATAGTTGTCGAGGCCGATAAACGCCGGCGACTTGAGGGGCGGAAAATCGCAGAACGAGAAGTAAAACCCCGCGATGAACGGGTACCCGATAAACAGCACCAGCGCAATCAGCCACGGCAGGATGAAGCCGTAACCCGTCAGGTGCCTGCGGAGGCTGGCGGCCATCAGTCGGCGCTCCCCGGCTGGAGCCGCCGGCGCGCGATCTTCGCGTCGAGTTGCCGCTGAACCTCCTGGCGGACCTCCGCCAGTGTCCTGGCGACCTCCTCGCGGCACAAGGCCTCGATCTTCGCCTGCCGCGCGGCCCCGGTCAGGCCTTCCAGTGCAGACTTCTTCTCCAACTCCACGGGCCAGTTCCAGATGTGCTCGAAGGCCCGGTTCATCTCGTCGCGGTACTCTTGCCCCACGAGCGTGTTGGGAACGATGAACGACTCCGGCGCCAGCGCCAGGTCCTCGAACACCTTGAGTTCCAGGTTCGGATGTCCCTGGTGGAACCACGCCGGCGGGTTCCGGATGGCGGTGTTCTTGCCCTGGAGGCGCGACAGTATCGCGATGCCCTCCTTCTGGACCCAGCACACGAACTTCCACGCCTCCTTCGGGTGCTTGCAGTGGCGCGGAATGCCGATGACGTCCTGCTCCATGACCGAGCGCGGCCCGGGCACGCCCGCCGCGCTCGGGAACGGCGCCACGCCGAACTCCATCTGCGGCCGGTGCCGCCGGATGAACATCGGAAACCACACGCCCTGCACTTCCATCGACACCCTGCCCTCGATGAAGGCATTGAACGGCGAGTCGAACGTGCCGAAACCCGACTTGAAGCGCAGCAACTTCTCGCGCCCGTACGTCTCGGCGTAGCGCTTGATCCAGGCGTAGGCGCGGACGTTTGCCGTCTCGTCGGTGGTGATCCTGCCCGTCTCGGGGTCGATCAGTCTTCCGCCGAAGTAGTAGCCCCAGGTGTGGTTGAACCATCCCGGCTCGGTCGGCAGGAACCCCATGATCCGCGGGGTGCCGTCGGCCTCGAACTCGTTCAGGACGTCGGCGTAGCGGTCAAGTTCCTCGATGGTCTGGGGCACCCTGTCGGGATCGAGGCCGGCGGCCCGCAGTTCCGCCGCCTTGCTGCGGAAGTGCTCCTTGTTGTAAAAGAGCGCCATCGTCATGACGGCCGTCGGCAAGGCCCAGACGTGGCCCTCGAACTCGCCCAGTTTCAGGTAATTCTCTATGTAGAAGTCGCGCGTGAGGCCCGACTCCTTCATCAGGCCTTCGAGCGGCATCAGGGCGCCGCCCTCGGCGAAAGGAACGACGTTGCTGTTCCACAGGCCGACGACATCGGGCGGGTCCCGGCCAATGGCCGCCAGCATCGCCTTGCGGTCCACCTGGCTGGTGCGCAGGTAGTGCACGAAGATCTCGTTCTGGACCTCGTTGAACGTGTCGACCATCTTCTGGCAGGCGTCGGCCTCGAAACTGCCCCACTTCTCCCAGTACGCCAGGTGCACGCGCTGGTTCCACGTATCCTTGAATGCCGCATGGCGGACAGGGTCGAAGTCTTCCAGGGCGGGCTTCGTCTCGAGCCAGGCGATGAGGAAGACGGCGACGATGAGTCCGGCAAGGCCGACATGGACACCGCGCATAGTCGCTTCCGATCAGCCAACACTGTATGCGCCGGTATAGTAGGTTGTGCGCCTGACCGCGTCAACGGGCCACGCAGCGCCGGGCGGCCAATCCGCAGTCCGAAATCCGCAATGGCTTACCGCGCCCCGGCCACGTTCAGCCTCACCATCCAGACCTCTGAGCAGGCCGTGATGAAGAGCGTCTTCTTGTCGGGCCCGCCGAAGGTGCAGTTGGCTGCCGACTTGGGCGTGCGAATCTTGCCCAGGAGTTTCCCCTCCGGGCTGAACACGTGCACGCCATCGCCGGCGGTGCTGAACAGACGCCCGTCGCGGTCCATGCGAATGCCGTCGGGGACGCCGGGACTGATGACCGTGAAGACCTCGCCGACTTCGAGCGTATTGTCGGCCTTGACCGTGAGCCGGCGCACGTGGTGCGGCTTGCCCGAATCGGCGATGTAGAGCAACTTCTCGTCGGGCGAGAAGCACAGTCCGTTCGGCATGTCGAAATCCGACGCGACCGCCACCGCCTCCTTGGCGCCCGGGTCCAGGCGGAACACGTAGTTCTTGTCCTGCTCTCGGGGCTGGCCCTGCGGCAGCCCGTACGGCGGGTCCGTGAACCATATCGTGCCGTCGCCCTTCACGACCACGTCGTTCGGCGAGTTGAGTTTCTTTGCGTTGTAGGTAGACACCAGGACCTCCACCTTGCCGTCCTTGTCGGTGCGCGTGACACGGCGGGCGGAGTGCTCGCAGGTGACGAGGCGGCCTTCGCGGTCCACCGTGTTGCCGTTGGAGTTGTGCGACCCCTGCCGCCAGACCTTCAGGCCCCCGGCCTCGTCCCAGCGGTAGATGGCGTCGGCGGGGATGTCGCTGAAGACGAGGAACTTGCCCTCCGGCATCCACGCGGGGCCTTCGGTGAACTTGAGGTCCTTGGCAATCTGCGCGATAGGCGCATCCGCCGAGACCACCGCCCTGAACGCCCCATCGAGGACCTCTATCGCGGGCTTCGACGTTTCCGTTTTCATGGCAGGCTCCTTTCCCGCGGCTGAAGCGGCTGCGACGATCAGCACGATCAGTGCCGTCAACCATTGGCTGCGCATGGATGCCCTCCTTTGGCAACGCAGCGTCACTTTGCGCGGCGGGTCTCCTGACCCGCCGCGCACGTGCGTCAAGTAGCGCTGTAATGCTCGCGCTGTGGCAGCAGCAGCCCAGCGTTGGCTCACGGCCGCCAGAGCGTTCCGTCGGGCAGGCGCGACTCGGTCCAGTCGGTGGGCTTGTCGTCGGGCGGATACTTTGCCGCCAGCGACTCGTTGAACTCAACGCCCAGGCCCGGCCTGCCGCCGGGGTACGCGTAGCCGCCGCGCAACTCGGGCGTCCCGGGGAACATCTCGTATTCCAGCGGCGGACGGACCGCCCACTCCTGGATGCCGAAGTTGCGGCACGCCACGTCGAGGTGCACGTTGGCGGCCATGCCGACGGGCGAGACGTCGAGCGGCCCGTGCCACGCCGTCCGCACGCCGAACGCGTCGGCGAGGTGCGCTAGTTTCAGCGCCGGCGTGATGCCGCCGATGGCCGACACGTGGCAGCGGATGAAGTCGATCAGCCGCCCGGCCACCAGCGGCACCCACTCGCGCGGATTCGCGAAGAGTTCCCCCATCGCCAGCGGCGTCGCACACGCGCTGCGGATGGCGGCGAACCACTCCACGTCTTCCGGCGCCAGGGCATCTTCGAGGAAGAACAGCCGGTACGGTTCCAGCGCCTTCGCGAGCCACACGGCATCGATCGGCGCCAGGCGCTCGTGCACGTCGTACAGGAGTTCTACCCCATCGCCGAGTTCGCGGCGCAGGTACTCGAACAGGCCGGGCACCCGGCGAAGTTTCTCCTTGGCGTCGAAGTAAGCGCCGGGCGGCGCCCCGTCGGGCCGGGCGGCCTTCTCGCCGTCCGTGCCGGGATAGCCGCCCAACTGGCAGCGGATGTGCTGATAACCCTCGGCCATGAAGCGGCGGACGCTCTCGGCCGCCTCCTCGGGCGTGCTGCCGCCGGCGTGGACGTACACCGCCGCCGCAGGCCGGCACTTGCCGCCCCAGAGGTCGTAGCACGGCATGCCGGCGAGTTTGCCCTTGATGTCCCACAGCGCCATGTCCACGCCGCTGATCGCATTATTGAGCACCGGGCCGCTGCGCCAGTACCCGTTGACCATCGCCGCCTGCCAGAAGTCCTCGACGTTCCGTGGGTCCCTGCCGACCGCCAGCGGTCCGATGTGGTGCTCGAGGGCCGCCTTCACGGCCATGTGCCGCTGCGTGAAGGTCGCGCAGCCCAGGCCGTACAGCCCCGGCTGGTTCGTCAGGACCTTCACGACGACGAGCCGCTGTCCGCACGGCTGCGTGATGAACGTCTGCACGGCGGTAATCTTTAGCGTCGCCATGATTAGATATTTATCCCCGGCGGCGTCAGTTGGGCCGTCAGGCCGCCGTCAACGTAAAGGACCTGCCCCGTGACGTAGCCGCCAGCGTCGCTCGCCAGGAAGGCGACGGCGGCGCCGATCTCTTCGGGCGTGGCCGCGCGGCCAAGCGGAATGCCGCCGGTCTGCTGCTTGTACTTCTCGGCCCACTCCGGCCTGAGCGTGCGGGTAAGCGTGAGGCCCGGCGCCACGGCGTTCACGCGAATCCCGTGCTCCGCCAGTTCAATCGCCATGGAGCGAGTGAGGGCGTCGATGGCGCCCTTCGAGGCATCGTACCCGCTCAATCCGTGGTGGGCCCTCAGGCCGCCGACCGACGAGAGGTGAACTATGCTGCCGCCGCCCTTCTCGACCATGTGCCGGGCCGCGAGGTAACTCAGGCCGTAGACCATCCGCATGTTGGCCTCGAACGAGGCGCGGTACTCCCGGTCGTCGAGTTTCAGGATCGGCCGCGACCGCAGGTTGGCCGCGTTGTTCACCAGGAGGTCGATCCGTTCGTACCGGGCCACGGCCTCGCCGAAGACGCGCTGGGCGCCCTCCGGCGTGGCCAGGTCGGCCTGCACGAAAAAGCACTCGATGTTCATCGACCGGAGTTTGCCCGCAAAGGCCTCGCCCGCCTCCGCCGAGCGGGCGCACAGGGCCAGTTTCATCTCCTGCCGGCCGAGAAACTCCGCGATGCCGCAGCCGATGCCGCGGCTCGTTCCGCTCACCAGGGCCGTCTTGCCCGCAAGGTCCGGAAACGTGGCCGAGATCCTGCGAGCCGCCTGCTCTTCGCCCATCGTCGTGCGTCCTTGTACATTTGCGCCCCTCGCCGCAAACCTCGAACGTTATCCCGAGGACCCGACCGGCCGTCAACCGAAATCGCGCCGCGCAAGGAGCATGCGGGTTCTGGGGTGGCATGGCCACGCGCCGTTGCGTGGCCATGTGACAGCCGCTGTCGAAGCATGGCCACGCAAGGGGCGTGACCATGCCACCCGGCTCCCCGCCAATCGGCGCCGAGCGCCTTTACCCGGCCTCCGCGAAGGCTACAATGCCAGCCGGCGAAAACGTAAGGTGAAGGGCATGCCCGAGCGGCCCATCAAGCGTCCTGAACTCCTCGCCCCTGCGGGCGATTGGGAGTCGATGCGCGCGGCGGTTGCCAACGGGGCCGACGCCGTCTACTTCGGCCTCACACGCTACAGCGCCCGCCAGCGGGCCGCCAACTTCACGGTCGAGGAGTTGCCCGAAGTCATCCGCTACCTGCACGGGCACAACGTTCGCGGTTACGTCACGCTCAACACGCTCATCTTCTCCGACGAACTCCCCGAGGCGGCCGGGTTCGCCACGGCCATCGCCGAGGCGGGGGCCGACGCCGTCATCGTCCAGGACCTGGGCCTGGCGCGGCTCATCCGGCGCCTCGCGCCCACGCTGCCGGTCCACGCCTCAACGCAGATGACGCTGACGGAACCGCGGGCCATCGAGTTCGTCCGCCGCCTCGGCATCGAGCGGGTCATCCTGGCGCGGGAACTCTCGCTTGGGGAGATCCGGGAGATTGCCGCCGCCACGCCGATGCCCCTGGAGGTCTTCGTTCACGGGGCCCTGTGCATGTCGTACAGCGGGCAGTGCCTGGCGAGCGAATCGCTCTGGGGCCGCAGCGCCAACCGCGGCCTGTGCGCCCAGGCCTGCCGCCTCCCCTACCGGCTCATCGTGGACGGCCGGCCGCGTAACCTCGGCGACAAGTCGTACCTGTTGAGCACGAAGGACCTCGCCGCCTGCGAGCGCATTGCGGAACTCGCGCACCTGGGCATCGCAGGTCTTAAGATCGAGGGGCGCCTGAAGAGCGCCCAGTACGTCGCCATCGCCACGCAGGTCTACCGCGCCGCCATCGACGCCGCCGTCGCGGGCCTGCCGCTCTCCCTGCCGCCGCGGCAGCAGTTGGACCTGGTGCAGAGTTTTTCGCGCGGGTTCACCCACGGGTTCCTCGATGGTGCAAACCACCGCGACCTCGTCCACGGCCGATTCCCGAAAAGCCGAGGCGTTCGCATCGGCAAGGTCACCGCAAGGACGACCACGGGCATCCTTGTCGCCGTTGAGAAGCCGGCAGCGGGCCATGCGGGCGACCTCAAGCCCGGCGACGGCGTTGTCTTCGACAACGGGCGGCCCGACGAAGACGAGCAAGGCGGCCGCATATACTCCGTGGAGCCGCGCGCCGCCAAGAAGCGACCGGCGACGTGGCTTCTGGAGTTCGGCCAAGGCGACGTGAACTTGGCGGCGGTGGAGGTGGGCAGCACGGTCTGGAAGACCGACGATCCGAGGCTGCGGCACGAGTTGGCAAAGACCTACGCCCGCGACGCGGTCTTCCGCCGCGCACCTTTGAGGGCGCAGGTCCGCGCCGTCGTCGGCCAGCCTCTGCAAGTAACGCTCGAAGATGATGCCGCCGGCGCGGCGCACGTGACCTGGAACAGGCCGCTGGAGCGCGCCGCGAAACGCCCGCTGACCGAGGGACTTCTTCGCGAGCAGTTGGGCCGCCTCGGCGGCACGCCTTTCGAACTGGCGGCCGTCGAACTCGTCGGCGTCGAAGGAGGGCCGGCCGACAGCGTCATGGTGCCCAAGAGCGTGCTGAATGACCTGCGAAGGCAGGCGGTTCAAACGCTTCTGGAATCGCGCGAAGCCCGAGCCCGCCACGCGATTGCCGAACCCGACGCCCTGGCCGCTATCCGCCGTGAGATTCGGACCTCGGTGGACGCCGGGGGGCCGACGCCCGACACCGCGCCCTGCCTCCATGTCCTTGTCCGCCGGTTTGACCAACTGGCGGCCGTGCTTGGCTGGGCGCCGCCCGACGGCCTCAGCCGGCCCGCGACGGTGTACTGCGATTTCACCGACCCCGGCGGCTACAGAGACGCCGTGGCCCGCTGCCGCGCGGCCGGGATGCCTGTCGGCCTGGCCACGCTTCGCATCGCCAAGCCGGGCGAAGAGGAGTTGCTGGCGGCCATCGCCGAGGCCGAGCCGGACGCCGCGCTCGTCCGCCACCTGGCGGGCCTCACGTTCCTTCGCAACCGTGCGCCGCGGTTGCTGCTGGTGGCCGACTTCTCGCTCAACGTCGCCAACGAGATCACCGCCGCGGTCCTGAGCGAGAACGGCGCCACACGCATCACCGCCAGCCTCGACTTGAGCGCAGCCCAACTTGCAGGCATGCTCGCCCGATTTCCTGCCGCGAGGTGCGAGGTCATCGCTCACCTGCACATGCCGATGATGCACATGGAGCACTGCATCCTGGCGGCCCACCTGGCCGACGCACGCGACGCGAGAGGCTGCGGGCGCCTGTGCGCGCAGCGCCGGGTCGAACTGCGCGACCGCGTCGGCGCCGAGCACGCGCTCGTTGAGGATGCTCGGTGCCGCGGCACCCTCTTCAGCGGACACGTGCAGTCGGCCATCCCGCGGGTGGCGGAGATGCGGCAACGGGGCGTGCGGCATTTTCGCCTGGAATTCGTGAGCGAAGACGCGACCATGATCACGCGCGTCATCGACCTTTACACGCACGTCCTGGCGGACCGGCTGGAGCCCGAGGCGGCGTGGCGGCATCTTGAGGAGATGTACCCCGCGGGCGTGCTGCGGGGCACATGGGACTTCCGATGAAAGGCGACAACCGATGCCCACGAAGAACCTTCTGATTCCGGTTCGAAAGTGCACCCGCCGGCGGGGCCGCTTCCGGTGGCCGGAGGCTGCGGTCCTGGCGAGCGCCTCGAGCGCAGACATTCTGCCGCTCGGGCAACTCGCGACGGACCTGGGCCGACTCGGCCTGCGGACGCGGTTGGAGCGGAACGCCTGGGGACCGGCCGCCGTGCGCATCCGGCGCGACAAGGCCGTCGCGGGGGCCGAGGCATACCGCCTTTCGATCTCACCGAACGGCATTGAGATTGCCGCCCTGGCCGACGCCGGCGCGTACTACGCCATCCAGACGCTGCGCGAACTTCTGACGCTCCACGACCGCACGCTGCCCGCGTGCACCATCGACGATGCGCCGGACTTCGGCCGTCGCGGCGTGTACCTTGACTGCTCGCGCGGCAAGGTCCCGACTGTGGCCACGCTCAAGGGCCTCGTCGAGCGGCTGGCCCACTGGAAGATCAACGAACTGCAACTCTACGTCGAGAACGTCTTCACGTTCCGGCGGCATCCGGCCATCGGGCGCGGCTACAGCCCCTTCACACCCGAGGAACTCCTGGAGGTCCAGGACCACTGCCGGCGGCACCACGTCCGGTTCGTCGGGTCGCTGGCAAGTTTCGGCCACTTCGAGAAGATCCTCGCCCTGCGCCAGTACAGCCCCCTGGGCGAGATGCCGGGCTTCGGCAACCTGCCCGGCGGCACGACGCTCTGCCCCGGCGACCCCGGCTCGATACGCCTCTTGGCGGAGATGTACGAGGAGTTCCTGCCCCTCTTCGAGGCGGCCGACTTCAACGTCTGCTGCGACGAGACGTGGGAACTCGGCAAGGGCCGGAGCAGGCAGCGGGCCGATCGCCTCGGCGTGGGACGCGTGTACCTGGAATTCCTCAAGAAGATTCGCCGCCTGTGCCTTATGCACGGCAAACGCATGAACGCCTGGGCCGACATCGTCCTCGACCACGCCGAACTCCTGCCCGAGGTGCCCAAGGACATCGTGATGCTGAACTGGGACTACAGCCCCGAGGGCAGCCGCATACCGCGCACCCGCGAGATCGCGGCGGCGGGCCTGCCGGTCGTGGTCTGCCCCGGCACGAACACGTGGAACAGCCACGGTTGCCGCCTGCGGATGGGGATGCTCAATATTGCGGCCTTTGCGGCCGAGGGCCTGAAACGCGGGGCCGAAGGGCTCCTCAACACCGACTGGGGCGACAACGGCCACCGCAACATGCTGGCCGTCAGCCTGCACAACTATGCGTGGGGCGCAGCCCAGAGTTGGCGCCCCGGCGGCGTTTCGGAGGCCGGCTTCGCCGAGCGGTTCTGCCGCGACACCTTCGGCACGGCCGGCGGTCGGCTGGCCGAGGCCATCCGCACGCTCGGCCGGGCCGACGAGACGCTCGGCCTGCCGTGGGCGAACGGCGGCGTCTTATTCAACGCGTTCCTCGGGCCGATGCGCAAGGTCCTCGCGCGCGACGACTGGCTCATGCGGTCGCTGAGGATCGTGCGTCCGGCCGGCCTTGCGCGGCATGCCAAGGCGCTCGCTGCCCTGCACTGGCCCGAGCCGTCCGCCACGAAAGACGCCTTCCTTCGCACGATGCTCCAGGAGTTTGCGCTCGGCACGAAACTGGACTTTGCCGCCTGCCTGAGGACGGCGGCGATGAGGGATATCATGGCCGGCCGCACACCATCGCGGGCCGAATTGGCCAGACTCATCGAGGCCACGGTTGCGGCCGCGCGCGAACTCCAGCGCGTCTGGCTCCTGGGGAACAAGCCGTCGCGCCTGCGCGACAACCTCAAGGGGATGCGGCAGGCGACCCAGGAGTACCGCAAACTGGCGCGCTCGTAGTGCTATAGCGCCACTTGACGCCGTGCGCGGTGGGTCTCCCGACCCACCGCGCCGTAGATGCCCTGGGGCGGCCGGAAAAC
>Ga0315286_10004762_pt1 | contig 13013 bp, 14 predicted proteins | sample YL17G10_0_MG_FD_205038 | JGI IMG/M metagenome (GOLD analysis project Ga0315286, IMG submission 205038) | Sediment microbial communities from Yellowstone Lake, YNP, Wyoming, USA - YL17G10_0 | ecosystem: Environmental > Aquatic > Freshwater > Lake > Sediment | place: USA: Wyoming | collected... | reverse complement strand
CGGGCCGTGGACTACGGTTGTTGCGTCACTCGCGGATATCTACACCTACGACGACCTGCTGAATGACGGTGAGTCCGCCAATACGCTGTCGCTGGTGCGTGACATCTACTACCGCATCAAGGCTACCCCACCGAGTGGCGTACAGAACGCAGTTTACTCCCCCATCATCAACCTGGATGGCTTGTCGGAAAGCGCTCTATCCGAGGAGGAAGCAGGAAACCCAGAACGTCCCATCCCTGTGGCCCAGTTCGAGCCAAACCCGCAAACTGGGCAAGCAACCTACCCGACGTCCGCAGACCGCCGGAGGAGGCTCATCAAAAGGAGTCTGTTGCGAAACGCGTACCTGATGCTGCGACGCTTGAACGGTATCGAGTTCGTCCTGCTCAAGCGCCGTCACTTCGGAGCGCGCTGCAGCTGCTACGAGCCAATCTCCCGAGTGGTGCTGCAGTCCAAGTGCGCCACCTGTTACGGTACATCCTGGGTCGGTGGATACTTCAATCCAATCAGTGTTCTAGGGCGCGTCGTTCGAGGCGCCTCGTCTGACATCCAGAGTGGATTGTCGCAGCAGAGCAAAGACGACCTCAACTTGGTTCAAATCCAAACACTGGATTTCCCCAAAATAGACGAAGGGGACCTCCTGGTCGCGCGTGACCAGAACCGCAGGTTTGTCGTGAAACAGCGCTTCAACACCTCACTGAAATCAATCACTGTGCACCAGACTCTGACCGCGTCGGAACTGTCCCGGGTAGACCCGGCATTCTCGATCGCCATCGACCTGTGAAAGGATTTACCCCGTAAATGTCCGACCCAATTCCAGTTCAGGGGCAACACTCCTACGTCAACATCTCGAACCCACTCACTCTGATTGGGCTCTTCGTAGAGATCTTGCGTGAGCGCTTCAAGGCGACGACCCCTTCGACCCCTGCGTTGTTGTGGAATTGGGAGAGTGACCTGAAGAGCACGCCCATCTTTATCGAAAGCGGGTTCAACCTCCACATGGAAGCTCGCAATGCCCGCCCGGGAATCTGGATTGACCAGGACCAGACAGTGTTCCTTCGCCCAGTTCTGGGGGACCGAGACCAGATACCTGAGAACCTCCCACAGAACATCAAGCAGTACTACGCCCTGGTCGAGACCGACATGACCGTAGACTGTACCTCCGCCGATCGTGGGGAGAGCCTGATGTTGGGCAGCGTTGTCCACTGCTTCCTGCAGATGTCCGCTCGAGTCATCATGCAGTGGTTTGGGTTGCGAGACATCTCACCTATCATCATGGGGAAGACAATCCCTTTTGAAAAGGATGTGGCCCTCATGTCAACCCCCATACAATTCCGTGTGGGATACGAAGCACGCTGGGCCACAATTCCCATATTGCCCATTTTGCAAGGGATTGATCTGCGTCTCAGTGACAAAACGGACCCAGAAACCTATTTCAGGGAAATTTCCCTGCAGAGATAACTGGTTGCGATTGCTAGGAAAATAATCTATCATTGGGCAGATAATTCGCACGGGAGACACCGCAATGCCATTGACCCGACCCATTGTTCAGGTTTATCAAGAGTATGCGTCCCTGACCATCGCTCCTGGGACACCGGATTTGAATTGCCTCGTGGTGGGACCCTGCTATCACATCCAGGATTACCCCACGGACAAGGCCGACATCGACATAGGGAAGTTCGTGAAGAGCCCCTATACCGACGACGCCGCTCCCTGTGACTCAGCGGGCGACAGTTCGGGCCGTCCGGACTCGGGCGCGACATTCCTCACACTGTCCGAACCCCCCAACAATGCCACGGGAGCAATCCTGGATTCCGCCAGCGTTGAGGTGGTGTTCGAGGGCGCGCTGATCCAGCTCGGCAAAGGCATCGACGGAGAGGTCACCGAGAACAGCAACGTCTTCACGTCTGACGGCTCCGACTTTGTTACGTTGGGTGTGGTAGCTGGTGATCGCGTAGTCATGACAGCGACTGCGGGTGGGGACGACAACACCGTAGTCGGGTATGTCAGATCTGTTCCTGAGGACGCCCCCACCACTCTCGTGCTGAACAACGAGCTCCTCGCTGCCGACATCGTGAAAATCGGAAGCTCGAGCATCCGTTTCCGCATCGAGCACCCGTTCTCCGATACCGACGAGTACCAGATCATCGACGCCGACTACTTCACCGTGGTTGGGCAAACAATCTCCATCAAAACCGGAGCTTTGGGGCTGCTACTCGCTTACAACGACAGCACCTACCCAGTCAACTATGCGGCAGCAATGTACGTCGGGTACCGCTCCCTGCGGCAGGACATGCAGGAGCTCAAAACTCTGGAGAATTCCGACGCCATTGCCGCCACAGTCGGTCGCGTGGATGAACGCAATCCGCTAGCCGTGGGACTGTTCGTGGCATTCCAGAATACAGGAACGTCCTTGCAGGCCTTCGGCGTTCTTTCCGACGACTTGGCTGGTCAAACCAGCGCGCGGGATCGTATCAGCTCCCGGAGTGACATCTACGCTGTCTGCCCGGTCACTGGTGCCCTCACCGGAAGTTCGTGGGTAGCCGTCATCTCCATGTGGAAAGCACACTGCGTGGCCTTTGAGGATCCGGCCAAGTCCCGTTTCCGCGTGGTAGTGGGGTCCTACGACATCCTGCCGACTGCCAAAGACTCTGCCCCGCCGAGTCTGGTTGGGTATACCCTTGAGGACCCAACCGAAACCAACCACAGCATGTTCATCGACCCGGCCTCCACCACGGACTTCCAGGTAGCCCAGGTCACCAGCAGCCACCTGCTGGATACCACAAAAAACAGCGACGCATACGCAGACCTCGTCACCCTGGAAAACCAGAAAACCATCTTCACTGTTGGGTACGCCGGAGCGAAGGCAATCCTTGGAGCAGTCGGGCAGAAGCGCTTGCGTGTCGCCGTCGGCTCTGCCTTCACGACCAAACGTTTGAACAAGACCGCATGTTACACAGTCCGTGGACCGATTCTCAAGTCGGAAGGCGTCACTACGGCCTCCATCAAAGCCGATACCACCGGTGCCACAATCGGAGACAACACGGGGAAAATCCGGGTTACCAAGGCCGGGACTCCCTTCGCCAACGTTCTAGTCGGCGATCTGGCTCACCTCAGCGGTGGCACAACCCCTGCACACAACGACGGCTTCATTGTCATCGCCAGGACAGACAGCACCCTGGACCTGGAGGCAGCGTACACTGATGCTGATACAGTCTCGGTCCAGGTATACCGCCCGGTTGCCTACAAGAACCTGGCCACCGTCGCTGGATCGCTGCACAAGATCACCACCACCGGCAACGGCTTCGCAGCTGTGGCTGTTGGTGACATCTGCTTCGTACTCCAGTCGGGAACGGCTGGAAACAAGGGCATGTGGATTGTCAGCAACAAGCTCGACAACAACAATGTCATCCTCACGCTGCCGAGCGGTTTCACCATGACCAACGGCACCACTGATACGAACGTTGCTTTCTTCCGAGCCCAGACTTCCAACGGCGCTGCCACCGTTACCGTGCGCAAGAGGCTGACTCGCCTGCGCGACGAAACAGCCAGCTTCCTGACCACCATCAACATCGGCGAGAACATCCAGATCCCGTACCCCACGAACCCAGACCCGGATCATTGGGACACGACCACCACCCAGTGGCCGGTTGAGACTGTCATCAGCAACCAGACCCTCGAAGCCGATCTCTCCCCACTGGAGGAGCTCGCTCCCGAGAATTTCGTGGATGGCTACAACGGAGATTGCGCGTATCGCGTCTCCATCGACCTGGATCGCACGGCTCAGGTGGTTGAGCTGAACACCATCCCGAGCAGCCTGGCCAACAAACGCTGCCTGATGGCGTGGCCCAACGAGTGCAAAGTCAGCGGTGTGAAAAATGTGAAGACCGGGATCCAATCCAAACAGAAAGGCTGGTATCTCGCCTGCGCCATCGGCGGCATGACCGCAGGACTCCCTTCACACCAGGGTTTCACCTTCATTGGCATCGGAGGCATCGAGCAGATTTACAACAGCAACGACTACTTCACCGACGACCAGCTCGACGACCTGTCGGAAAACGGTTGGTACCTCTTCCTGCAGGACAGCGCTGCAAGCGCGCCGTACTCCGCCCACGAAGTCACCACCGATACGTCGGCGTACGAAATGGGCGAGTACATGAACGTGAAGAACTTCGATTACATCGCCGCGTTCTACCGGGACTTGATGCACCCCTATCTCGGTAAATACAACATCTACTCCGAGACCATGGACTCTCTGGCCGCGACATTCAACAACGGTACCGACTTCCTCCGACTGCGCTTGCTGCCCAAAATTGGTGCACCATTGATCGGAGCTGACATCACACTGCTAACCCAGCAAGACAGTGAAACCGATCGCGTCGCACTCTACGCCGAGCTCGACTTGCCCAAGGTCCTGAACAAGATCGGTCTGTACCTGAGGGCTTAAGCCGATGCCGTTCAAGAGCAAGGCACAACAGCGGTTCATGTTCGCCGCCGAGGATCGGGGAGAAATTCCCAAAGGAACAGCAAAGCGCTGGGCAGCGCACACACCTAGCTTGAAGAAGCTGCCCCAACACGCCAAAAAGAAAGATGGTCCTGCCATGCTACGGAAAATGGCCTTCGACCTGGGGAAACTGTACGCCCTGGAAACTTTGTACGCCCAGTTGAACCCACCCATGGAGAAGACGTCCAACGTCCCTCAGGGACTGGTTGACACCTTCATGAAATATCTACCGACCGTAGGACCCACCCTTGCAGGAGCCTACCTCGCCGGGCCTGGGTACCGAGGCGAGGGAGCGCTGGCCGGCTTTGCTGCGGGGCACCTGGGCAAGGCTGTTGGACGGCACGTAGGGGTAGGTAGAAATCCAGATTTGGCCCGGATGCGCTCCTCCCTGAACCCGGATCAGATCATGTCGGGGTTGCGTCAGAGGTCCCCAGGATTCGAGCATTTTGGACCCGAGGTGCTGAAGCACATGGAACGTCCTGAGCTGATCGGTGGGCTCGTGGGAGGCGCAAGCGGTGGGTACGCAGCCGGAAGACTGTTAGGTGCCCAAAATCCCTATGGCCTACAGCCAGTGTTCGGAGGGGCCGGAAAAGAGAACCCCATGGGTATCCGAGCTCCGGGCGACTCCTTATTTTCATGAATTTGACGTCACAAACCCTTAGGACAAAGGGAGTAAATACATGCCAATCCCCGTAATCACGACATCTGCCGCAACGTGGGCCTTTCAGCAAAATAATATCGAACGTCTGATGGACCACGCAGCTCTAACGAGCGCCCACCCGGATGATACGCTCATCCTCGCCGGGCCCGCTCGTTATGGAACCTACTTAACAACAGGCGCCGTTGGCGAACAGGATACGATTCTTGAAAGTGGCTTGCTACCAATTGGTATGGTACAGAGCTTCAATGCCATGCTGCAGAAACCCACACAGCCCATGCAAGCTATCGGTTCAGGCCGCATGTTCTTCGTCAGCGGGAAAGCCCAGGGCAACGCCCAGATTGCTCGCTTGTTCGTCAACGGTCGAAACCTGCTCCGGGTCTTGTACACCAACGCCAAGCAGGCCGGGCTGGATGTTTCGCTCTTCGACGACAAGGCCAGCATCTCCAAAGATTCCACATTCTTCATGAATCTGGACTCCGAACTGTTCCTCATCCCCTTCGGCTTGGCTTGCTTCTTCCGCGACAAGATCCACAACAAGCTTGGCGCTTTCTACCTGGAACTGTGTGCCCTGAACAGTTACAACATTGCGTTCAACGCTGGACAGAACATGATTCTAGAAAACGTATCTATGCTGTTCGACCGCGCGTTGCCCATGGATATGGCTGCTTGGGGCAATAGGATCGGTGGGACCAACACTCTAACCGAAACCAGCCTCACTGGCCCCAAGATCCTGGGTGGCACCGTTACTGCTGGAACTCCCAATCTGTCCACGTATTAAGTTCTGGAATCGCCCCCCTCAATCCCCTATAATTTTTACAGCGTAAACTGAAACCACGAGCGTGTAATGTCCAGCAATACCATTTCGAACGAATCCTCCCGATTTGGCAGCGCCCTGGCTGCGGGGCCAGGACGCTCGCGTCACGGTTCCGCAAATTCCGTTACGTACCTGCGCGCAACCATAGTGCGTGTGAACCCGGATAAGGGAAAATGTGACGTAGCTGGAAACAACAGCTACTATAGCGACATCCCACTTCCAAACATGCGCATGTCCGCTGGTGGCGCAGGAAGCACTGTAGAAATCCCTAAACGCGGAACGCCCGTACTCCTGCGCATCACTGCAGGTGAAGCCACCATTTCCCAGATCATTGCAGTTCCTACAGACTCAAGTGTGGAAACGCGCCCCCGATTCCCTGTCATCGAAAACGCTACTGACACCACCTTCTACCCCAGCGATGACGGACCCAGTTTCGGTCGTCTCCCCAAAGGACTGCTCCCGGGAGACTGGTGCAAGATGGGAGAAGAGGGCCAATGCTTCGCCCTGTTAGATGGTGGAGCCGTAACCATGCGCGCCACGCCCATGGCCAAGGTAGAGGCCAGTCGCATACACGACACCCTCAACCTCAAAGGTCGAAATCTTAACATGTTCACCGGATTTGGGAACATGATATTTACAGACAGTGGAGGCAAAAGCTCATTCGTCTTCGAAGGCGGAACCGACCAGATGACTCAAACGGGGGGACCGCTCGAGAAGTGGCAAGTCCGCGCTCGGGTTGGTGGCGAGGCAGAGGGGTTAGCCGACTTTCAAATTCTTGGTTCACACGGTGAGCGCCTCTTCAGCGTTGTCCTGGATGGCGACGGGTCAATCCGCCAGGGCCGCACAGGGAACACCAACTCCAACTATGGTGGAAACTTGGTCGAGGAGATAGGGACGGGTTACGAGAAGTTGGTGCGCTCGGGAAACCACGACCTAACCATCATGGACGGCAGCCGCAATGACTTCATCGTGGGAAATGACGAGCTGAAACTATTTGGCTCGAAGGCAACCATGATTGCCGGATCGCGGAACGACAACATCCGCAATCGCTGGACCCTATCCGTGGGTCAGACAGCCACGTTCAACATCTCGGGCGATTCCACCCCCACACCCCTTTCTCGAGCTATGTCATTCATTGTGTCTAACGGCTCTGTTGTCTTTGACATAGGTAACCCAATAGCTGGAGACGTACCGTCTGCCTTTAGCAGCTTTCGCGTACTCACCAAGAGCCAAGGTGGACAGATCGAGCTCCGCAGTGGAATTACTGGCTTCACCTGGATCGATTCCGATAAGCCGATTGGCAGCGTCATGATTGGAGGTAACATCCTGAACCCTGCCATCGAACCTGCTGTACTGGGCGTGCAATTGTTGCAGTTGCTCCTGAACCAAGCCATGTTGTACGATACACATACACACATCTCAGCATCGCCAGGGTCTCCAACGGGACCTACGCTATTGCCACAATCCCCTGCACTCGTATCAACTGGCGCAACCATAATGTCTAAAAAGGTCTTGATCGGAAAGTAGGAGAACGCATGGCTCAATGGCAACTAACGAAAGATGCTCCCATTGTAAAGTTCCTGGACAAGTTGGCAACAACCTATACCCAGATTGTGCGCCTGCATGCTTTACGTCAAACCCAACAAGCCATGTTACAACTGAAGTCGCTTCAGTATAGTGAAAGGACCGAACGTGGAAACCGGTTGGAACAAAGCGGACCTGCACGGAACCCCTGACGCGCTCAAAGCGCTACAGCAGTTCCAGACATCAGCCAAGGCAGTGGTTGACATTGTCGAGACTGTTGTGAGCATGGCAAAGACTATCCTGGAGCTCGTCCTCAAGGTCACAGTGGACATGAAGGACCTGGAAGCGATAGCCCTGAAGGCAGCAGTGGCAGCCATGCGCACAATCCTCAAAGACCTGACAGAGAGTGCAAGTGCCTACTTCTTGTTCGTACCCATCCGCGCCACAGACCCCTATGCTTGGACCGGCGACCCCAAGTTTTTCTACATCGGTGGCAGTACCTCATTTGGACTCCCAGTCTTGCAAACCCTGCCCGGTCCCAACAGTATTTCTCAACCCTCCGGTGGTGCTGGTGGAAATTTTGGGTTCTACAGCCAGGTAGCACAGTCGCTTCAAGATGCTGGCGACATCATGCGCCCCCAGTTCACTGAAGACGCCTACGTCGCCAGCATGGTGTTCCTGGCGGGCGCGGATCCCGCCAACCTCAGCAACCTGCTCATCCTGGCCCAGAAGCTCCAGCGCCTGTGGGGGAACGCGCCCTGGGCTGTACTGACTCCGCCGGACATGATGCCTGTACCCAGTAACTTCCGAGCGACCTTGATTCCAGCTCCCCCCACAGGTCTCAGCCAAAGCCTCGCCTCCCAGTGGCTCACCGCCAAGCCCGAGTTCACCACCCAGCCTTACGCGGTTCGACTGGACTGGGATCGCCCGAAGAAGAACTGGACCCTGACTGCCTACGGGAATGTCGAGTTCGAGCTCACGCACATCACGTTGTGGCGCTGGGGAGCACAGATGTACTCCGTAGAACAGGCTCAGGCAATGATCGACCTCGGCAGTGGGGACGTTACAGAAAGTTGGTCAACCGATGACGAATTGCCACTGAAGGTGAAGCGGTGGGAATTCGACGGAATATCCCCCTTATACTTCATCGACCCAACCATCCAACCAGGGAAGACCTATCAGTACGGAATATCCTACAAAATCAATGGACACGACCAACCCATCGTGTCACTACGCATGGCCATCCCCGCGCGCATCACCCTGTCCAACCGCTCCGGCGTCCCACCGGACTGGTTCGCCGCGAACGTCTTCTCCCTCATCCCCGGACTGGGTTCGTTGGTTGCCAAGCTAAACGCCTGGATGGACGGCCTGGAAGCACAGGTCACCACCGAGAGTGATGACTTGAAGAAGTTCGTGCAGTTCCTTGAAGACGAGATGACTCGCTACTCCAACTGGATCCGGGACATGGGCCTTACCATCCAACAACTCATCGACGCGCTCACCTGGCCCTCAGTCTACATCGGCATCTGGAACATGGAACCGGGTAAGGGCGGAAATGACTACTTTCTTCAACAACTTGGAAAGGGGTTGTTCAATCCCCTGGATGACAACCGCCCCCCGTTCGACCTGGGCAGCGAGTTAGTATGTGGCTTCGTGATGTATACGGGGTCCGAGAGCTACGGGGCCCTGCAGAAATTTGCCACCACCATCGACCTACTCTTCGGCGGATTCGTCGGAGGGACCAAAAATGCTTTCCTGACCGCCTCGGAAGAGCTCGGAGTCCTGAACGAGCGTCTGCAACAGGACATCTGCCTGACCGAGGCCCTGGTCAAGAAGACCTGCGAGGAGGTAGTCCCCAAGGAGGCTGCCATGTCTGAAGACCTCAGACCCGCAGTTGAGGACTGTGGCTGTACTACCCGTTCCCCCCAACCCCAAGGTACCTTTGAGAGGTGACAAATGGCTGGCACCCCAACAACCAAGAACGCCAACCTCGGAGCAGAGGACCAGGTCCGTAAAGCCCGGATGGTCGCCGCCCTGGAGGCCCGGAACCTGCTGTCCCCCAGCGCCAAAAAATTCATTCTGAGCGGAACGCGATAGGAGGGGAAGTGGCACTGAAAAATCTATTCTCCTGGCTGAGAGACCAGAACCTCCGAACCCTATTCGATGGAATTCTGGACGGGAAAGCCCCGGATCCGGCCGCTGCGCGCCGTGGGCTAGACCTCCTGCGCGTTGACAGCCAGAACACCATCCGCGCCATGGTCACCCCCGAGTTCTACAAGCTCTACTACCCTAGCACTCGCATGGGGGGCCCCTGGGGGCCCAGGCGGCCCGTAGGCATCGTCGACCACTTCACGGGTGCTACGACCGCAGCCGGCACCTTGCGGTGGTTCTCGAGCGAGCCCAGGAAGCCAGGGGAGGGCAACTCGTCGGCCCACGTCGTGATCGACCGCGACGGAACCGTACTGATTGTAATCAACCCTCTTACAGTAGTCGCCTTCCACGCCACATCCGCGAACCCCACACACATCGGGATTGAGCACGTCAACTGCGGACGACTCAAGAAGCTGGAAGGGACGGGCGGGTTCCTGTTCATGGACACCCTCCACTACCCTGAAGCCAGAAAGAGTCAGGTCCAGGAGGTGAACGGGGAGCACTGGGAACCCTACACCGCCGCCCAGCTGGCCTCCAACATCTTCCTGAAGAAGCTCTTCCGCGCAGCCATCCCCACACTGGACCCGAAGAGCATCGTCCAGCACAAGGACATCGACCCCACCCGGAAGGTTGACTGCGGGCCCCTCTGGCCCGCCCCTGAAATCAACAACCTGGTGTTCCGCAACGTGGCCTTCCGGGGGATGGACTGGGTTACGAAAGACACCCTGACCGTGCAAGATACCCAGCGATTGCGGCAAGAAATCCGGACACTTCTAGGCCACCGCTAGCTTCGCTCGCGCCAGCAACTCCCGCCAACTCTCATCAACCCGTGTCAGCAGATCTCTGGTGTGCTTGAGCTCCACAAGTGCGCCCTCCAGCACTGGTTGCAAACTGGAAAGCTTTCCCTCAATGATTTCATTAACTTGTTGGGGCGACAGGTGGACTGCATTGCACCATCCCGCCTCGACCTCACCGGACATTACGCTCCTCCCGCAATTGGTCACGTACGTATAGCTTCAGTTCACTGAGGGAGTGTGTAAAGGCCTCCTCGATCTTTGAATTGACATTGGGCGGGATCTCCCGAACAGCATCCTGCATTTGGTCCACTACGCGGAATAGGGCGTCAATTTTTTGTCCCCGTGTGCTGTCAATTTTCAAGTATTCGCGCAAAAACTCTTCCCACTTATCTCGCAGACGGTCATGCGCTTCAAAGTACTGACCAATACGCGCAACCTGCTGCGCCAGTGCCGTCTGTACCTGGACATTGACAGCCGCGGCATCTTTAACCATCTCGTCAAATTTTTGTTGCCAGTGATTCCGCGCCGCCCGATCCACTGCTTTAATCAGAAACCCCAAGAGTGTGCCAAACGCACCAAAGGCGCCCACAATGATCGCTACTAGGTATTCCCAGGGAATTTGTGCCACATGCGCGTTAGGCGTCACTATACTTGCTCCTTACCAAGCCAGTCTGAATCTTGGCTTCGTGGATAAGTTTCTGTATGGGCGTGCCTTTGATGTAAATACCGTTCGCGCCATACTGAAGAGCCTGTACCTCTAAAGTATCACAAACGAACGCGGTCATCACGATTACTGGCAACACCAATCCATCCAGTTTCAACTTCTTACGGATCATGTGTAAAAACTCCCAGCCATCAATACGAGCCATCATGATATCTGTCACAACCAAGTCAACTCGTCCTTCCCCGCGGATCAAAATCTCGAGGGCCGCTTGGGCAGAAGTCACTCCCACGACCAAGAACCCTTCAGCTGTCAGGTAGTCCTGAAACAGCCGCAGGGTCATAGCGTCGTCGTCAACTAGCAGAATGCACGGCCGCCGCTGGCGAGTTTCCATGTACCACCCATCATGGACGGGTCTTGGTGACGGCTTCCTTGAAGGAGATTCTCCCGCGCAGTACAGTATAGGTTTTGAGATTTTGCAGTGTTACTTGGATATCCCACACATAGATGCCTGGGTTTGCGTTTTCAGTGTCCAGGGGAACGATGTAGATTTCAGCCTTGCCACCCAAAGCGTCGATGATGGCAAAGTCATCAGCGCTCCCGCCCGCACTTGCCGTCTTCTTTTGAAACAATGCCCTGTTGTCCGCATCGGAACCTTTTTCCTTCACAGTGAAGATGCACTTCGCATCCGTGAGGTCTACCGGCCCCCCATCTGGATACTTGAGCGTGAGTGTCAGCGTCCGGTCGTCTTGCGCGAACATGTTGATCCGGATCTCGTTTCCAGACATATCGACACCCTCCTCCGACAGGTATGCGTTCAGAACGTCCTCATAGTCCAGGGTCGCAATGAGTGACTCCTCAATGACGAGTTCTGCACAGATAGCATTGCCTATAATTCGAACCACCATGTTAGCGTCGTACCCGAAACCTCTGGTTAGGACCGTTGGCATATTCTACACCGGAACTCGCTCAAAAATGCTAATATTGGACGGAGCTCCGTGTATGTCTCGTAAGTGAAATTGCATCAAAGGCGTACTTCCGTCTTCCTCGTAAAAGGTCATTTGGTTCCCGTGAATCTGCCAGCGCCCACTCTCTACCCGTTTGATGAAGGCAACATCCGCCTGCCGCGCGATGTCCCGGATATCCATGTCCTCTGCCGCGACAAAAAGCGCACCGTCCGGATCAGTCAGTGTGTACTCCACGAAATAGTGTCCGATGGGCAAGTTTGCCGGTTCCCACACATAGCGCCAGGTGCTGCTGTCCCCCACTTGGACCATGTCCACTGGGTGCAAATCCTCCAGCTCCGTGTGACCGCTGAGGTGGTAGACCCGCACGCTGGCAGACGTCAGAACCGTCTTGGGTGTGCCATCCAGATTCTGTGCCAGAACCTGAAGGGGAACATGTACAGGGTCTACAGTCTCTATAATCATTCTAGCACTTTCGTAAAAGAATCCGGATGCTGGTCCAGAAACAGAGCAATCTCCGCCGGACTGGTCCACTGGGGAGACTCGAAGGCAACGGCGAACTTCTTGTTGAAAATTGTCGCCACGAGCTCAGAACACATCTGGCCCTTGAGCGTCCAGTGTGGCCGAAACAGTTTGAGCTTGAAGTAATCCCAGATGGCGAACAGCCAGCCAAACAGCAAGATGGCCAGAAAGTCGTATCTCTGGCCGATCAGAGTCTCGCTCGATTGGATATGAGGGACAAGGTCACACCCAGGATTTACCAAGTAAACGTGAGTCCAGACGCGCTTACGCACCGGGAATGGCTGAGCCCCACGATTGACAGTAGCCTCCAGCACCCAGGACGTTCCCCAGTCGTCGGAGTCGTAGCGGATGGCCACATGGTTCGAGTCGTACTTGGTCACCGCGCGGATGGCAGCAGCCACGAAGCCTTTGTCACGT
>Ga0315286_10004761_pt1 | contig 13015 bp, 3 predicted proteins | sample YL17G10_0_MG_FD_205038 | JGI IMG/M metagenome (GOLD analysis project Ga0315286, IMG submission 205038) | Sediment microbial communities from Yellowstone Lake, YNP, Wyoming, USA - YL17G10_0 | ecosystem: Environmental > Aquatic > Freshwater > Lake > Sediment | place: USA: Wyoming | collected... | reverse complement strand
AGCATCGAGCAAAGTTCATCCTGATCTCTAGATACGAGGTGTGAGACAACAGCCTTCTCCCCCTCTCGTACCTGAGACAGAGGAACATCCTTGCTTGTGCACTTATCACAGGTTATTGCCTTCTCGCACTTGGGTATCTTCTTCCCATCTGGGCACTCTGCAGGATGGTGCATCATTCTACACAGGTTGTGTTCCGCCTCGTCAGTGAGCACATGCTCCATCTTGCACGCCTGCTCGTGGGTCGACCGTCCGGTTATTCCGACGAAATCTGCTAAGAACCGTTCCAGGAGCCTGTGCTTCCTCAGGACTTTGGTTGCCATCCTCCGGCCCTTGGGTTTGAGCGCTACGCCTTTGTACGGTATGTGCTTGACATATCCCAGCTCTGAGAGCTTGTGCAACATCTCCGTGACGCTGGCCGGAGCGACATCCAAAGCCGAGGCGATCTCGGTGGTCTTCGCGGTGCCTCCTTCCTCGGTCAGTTTGTATATGATCTTCAGGTATTGTTCCGTGACTTCGGCGACCATCGTCAACGAGTTAGGTCTACCTAAACTATAAACGTTTCTCCATACTCCTGTCCCGCGAATGCTACGTTCTCTTCGAATCGAGATACTTCTTGAAAGGATAGGTTTTCAGCGTTATAGCCGTCTCGCCCACGGGCGGGTACTCCTCGTTGTACTCCCTCTTGGCCAATGCTAGTGCCTTCTTGTCGAGGCCCACCGCTTTCATTCCATAGGTCTGTACGAGCCATGTATCGAAATCAAACCTCAATCTACCACCGGGCACATACGGGCGGTCATTGGCCTTAAAACTAGTCCCAAAAGGCGAGAAAAGGTTTCTGGCTCAATGCCGTATGCCTGACCGCTCGTCGGCATCGAGAGGGCACATGTGGTCCTCGGCAAACAGGTCGCCGGTCCTTCCGAACGCCCTGGCACGGCAGCCGCCGCACATCTCTCTTTGGGAGCAGTCGTGGCAGATCCCCTTCAGATTATCTCGGTTCCTCAAGTCCTTGAAGAGCTCAGAGTCATTCCAGATCTGCTCGGGCGTCTTTTCTCTCAGGTTCCCTCCGCTTAGGGGCACGAATGCGCAAGGCCAGACATCTCCGTTCGGTTTGATGTAGAACATGCCGTTGCCGCATATGCATCCCCTCAGGACATTGCTCCTCCTCCCGGAATTCCTCTGGACGTTGTGCAGAGCCCAATACTGTGGAAGCCCGACCGGTGCAATCACGGGGTGGAGATTCTTCTGCAGCATGCCCGCGAGGAGTATCTCCTCGCGGAACTCCTCCACGCTCAACTCCAGCTCCGAGCTCTCGAGTCCTCTTCCCGTTGGGATGAATTGGTAGAGCAGTATCACATGAGCCCTCAGGTCGTCCGCGAAGCTGATTATCTCCGGGAGCTCATCCTTGTTGATCTTCGACGCTGTGATGTTTATCTGGATGTACATCCCCTCGGCCGCGGCGTTCGCAATCCCTTCCTTGGCGAGCTTGAGGGCACCCTCCTTCTTGCGGAAAGAATCATGGACCTCGTCCTTGGTAGAGTCGATGCTGGCCGCGATGCCGAGTGTGCCCGCCCTCTTGAGCCGCTCGGCGACCGTGGCCGTGATGAGAGTGGCGTTGGTCGCGATGATCGGATAGAACCCTCGCCTCTTCGCGTGCGCGATCAGCTCAAATAGGTCCTCACGAACAAGTGGCTCCCCCCCGGAGAAGATCAGGCTCTTGAAGTCCGAGACCTGTGACAAGGGATCAATAACTCTGGTCTTTCCCTCCTCTGTCGTCAGCTCGTCCGCGGAGTCAACTTTGCCCGCGCGAGCGTGACAGTGATCGCACTCCAAGTTACATTTCGCCGTCACTTCCCACACTGGGTGCACGGGATATCCGAAGCACCCCACGCCTTGGCAGCCAGCGGCTATCTGGAAGATCTTGTTGGCCTGCGTTGTCCACCAGGGGAGCTTGGTCCAGCCAGTGAGCCTTCTGATCAATAGGGCGCTCTTCAACTGCTTCAAGAGTAGCGAGGGAGGGTCGTAGAAAGGCTTGACCATCTTATCGTTCAATCGATTTCACCATAGTAGGACGACTGGTATGAACAATAGTGATGACAGCAGGTTCGCGAAAAGGGTTGTGCCTGAGATCGTCATCTGCGATTTCGGGACCGCATATCCGCCTCTGAGCGTCTGTACAACTGCTATGACGGACAAGATGAGGACTGGCAACCCCATCACTGCAATCCAGTAGCTAATCCCGACGAGTACACTGGCAACCATCATAGGATAGATCAGTACCATCGCTGCAACGTATACCATCGATCCTCTCTTCAGCCCGAGGCGCACTATGAGATTCTTCTTGTTGACGGCCTTGTCCGCGTCGTAGTCGGGGAACTCGTTCGCAACTATCACGCAGAAGACGCTCAATGATGCCGGCATCGCTACAAGAATCATGTTTGGCTCGATCACATCAGAGACCAGATAATATCCGCTCGTCAGAGCCAGTATCCCGTAGCATCCGCCGATGACTATCTCTCCAATGCCTTGGTATGCCAACTGTATCGGTGGGTGCGAATAGAAGACGCCACAGAAGGCTCCGAACAATGCGAGCGGCAGGAGCAGCGGATAATCCTCAAAGTAGAAAAGCAGATAGAGTGCTGCGATCGCAGCGAGGATTGCCACGGCTGAGAATCCCGCCACCTTTGCAACAGGTCTGTCTACCATGTTATCAGGCAGCGCCCTGCTTCCGCCCGAGAACACGATGTAACTCCTGTTGATGACATCGCCCTCATAATCGTAGTACTCGTTGAAGTAGTAGGTCGCCAGCATGATCAACGCTACCCCACCGATAGACATCCAGACCAAGCCCCATTCTGGGTGGAATCCTCCGCATAGGGCAATCACAATACCCGTAACCAGAGCGGCTAGTCCGGGCGATAGGAACGGGATCCTTGATAGAACCAAGAACCCCTTGACCGAGCTAGCTACCTGTGTTGCATCTTTGGACGCGCGATTCATTTCAATCTTCCGCCCCATCAGGGAAAGGCATGCAGTCTTTGTTTAAAACCCTATTTTCGCCATTGTCCACGGGCGGTCATTGGCAATAAAAACGATGTCTTTCCACTTCCGGAGGCATAGGCGCGGGCCAGCATCGGGACTTCCGCCATACCCCTTAATATAGCGTAATTGGCTTCCCCTGGCTTGGGGAAGAGATGGCTGCTGACGTTGAGCCCACTCATATTGGTGGTTTGAGAACTCGGACTGTTGCACTGTTGGTTTGCATTGTCATGGTGTCATCGGCGATCCCGATGTTCGCCCTCATGACGGCCGGCGGGACACAGAGCGCAACCGTGATTGCACCGATTCAGGACGATGCCAATGACTATGCCCGGTACATCCAAGTGAACAATTTCAGGTTCGATCCCTTGGTGGAGTCGCCTGACGTACCTGAATGGTTGTCGTACGGATCTCTGGAATCCAGCGTTGAATCGTATTGCATAGTCCAGTTCAATGGTCCTGTTACCCAGCAGATGAAAGAGGACTTGGGTTCCACCGGAATGCAAGTGCTCTACTACATCAACTACAACGCGTTCATAGTAATGACGGACGGAAACGCTCTGGACAAGGCGAAGGCACTTCCAAGCTTCAGATGGACCGGCGTGTTCGAACCAGCTTACAAACTAAGCCCGCGCTTGTCGGATTCCTACGAGCAGATGCTCTCCCAAGCGGCCGAGCGCAACATCGACGGTGTTCCTGGAACAGTCTATTCCCCCTCGTCAGGAGGTTCCATCGACTCCCTCTCCAAATCATTCGACGCATCCTCTTCAGGGTCCAGAGCTGCTGATAAGTCATCTGCAGAAAGGACCTCGAGTCCATACCAGGGCTTGTCCTTGCCCGCGAAAACAACGTCGACTCTGACTATCGACGTTCTGATCACAACCTTCGAGAAGTCCTGGGTCGACGAGATTGCGGGAGCCGTATCCGAGCTGGGAGGTTCTGAGATCCTCTATTCGTACAACTCCTGGGGCATGGTCAGAGCGGTCATCGACAAGGACGTTCTCACACAACTCGCTCGCGAGCCTGGCGTCATGTGGATAGACAGGCAGACCGATGCGTACATCTTCAACGACATTGCACGATGGGTGATTCAGAGCGCAGACACTGTTGACTTCGCGACCCCAATTCACGAGCAGGGAATATGGGGCACCGGCCAGACGGTGACTGTGGGTGACACTGGGATCGACTACGATCACAACGCCTTCAGAGATCCCTCTAACGTTACACCTGGTGCGAACCACAGGAAGGTCACAGACTACTACATACCCCCGGGAGCTTGGGGAGACAGCATGGACAACGGGATCAACCATGGGTCACATGTGTCCGGAACCGTCGCAGGTGACGACGGAACATGGCACATCTACGACGGCAATCCGAGCGGTTCGAACGGGACAGCGGGACCGCATGACGGCCAGGCGTTCGACGCCAAGCTGCAGGTCCAAGATCTCTCCCAAGACGGCTATGGCGTGGGTCCGCCAGCGGATATGCACGACCTATTCCAACCCGCTCTGAACAGGAATTCTTCGATTCACACCAACAGCTGGGGTAGCAGTGGCAATGAATACATCACTGGGGCGGCTCAGACCGACGACTTCCTCTGGGACAACCAGGACTTCATAGTCTGCTTCGCCGCGGGCAACTCTGGTTCGGGGCTCTACTCGATTAGCCCATATGCCGCTGCCAAGAACGTCATCGGCGTTGGCGCAACAGAGAACGGCGTATTGATGCAGGACGTGGCCGACTTCAGCAGCAGAGGGCCATGCGCCGATGGCCGCATGAAGCCAGATGTAATGGCGCCAGGGAGCGGGACATGGTCTGTGCGCGGCACTGACCCGAGCTCTACACAAAACGACTACTGGCAGCTGAGCGGCACAAGCATGGCAACGCCAACTGTCGCGGGCGCTGTTGCGCTCATCCGCCAGTACTACATGGACGGATTCTTCCCGACGGGGACGAAGCAACCTATCAACGGATTCGTCCCATCCGCAGCCCTGGTAAAGGCTACCCTGATCAACGGTGCCGCTGAGATGACCGGGAATGGCGCCTACGCGAACGGCGAGTTGAAGTACCCCAACAACAACCAGGGCTGGGGCCGAGTGCTGCTCGACGACGCGCTCTTCTTCCAGGACGATCTCAGAGGCGTGATAGTCGATGACAAGAGAGCCGGGCTCGCAACTGGTGGCTCGGAGAGCTACAACCTGGCTGTCGGCGACACTTCGATGCCGGTCGAGATCACCCTCGTCTGGACGGACTACCCCGGTGTGCCCGCGTCCTCCCCCGCCCTCGTGAACGACCTCAACCTCGTGGTGACAGCTCCTGATGGGACTGTCTACCGTGGAAACGTGTATCAGGGATACGATCCGGGCGAGTCGACCCCCAACCCGGCCTTGTCGGCGTCTGACCATCTGAACAATGTCGAGAGCGTCCTCATCGTGACGAACCCCCAGGCAGGTCTATGGACTGTCACTGTCTCCGGGTTCAATGTCCCAATGGGACCGCAGCCTTATGCTATAGTCATGTCCGGCGGCCTAGCCACTGAAAAGGGCGCCGTTCGCATGGGCGAGAGCGTGTACAAATCCTCGGCGACGGTCAATGTTCGGGCCGTGGACTCAGGCCTCAACTCGGACCCGCTCTCAATAGATACGGTGACCGTGAACATGTCCAGCACGACCGAGACAGTGCCTGAGGTCCTGCTGCTGACGGAGACCGGGGTTGATACTGCCGTCTTCGCTGGTTCCATCCAATTGCAGAACTACGCGATCCCGACCCACGGGGACGGGCTACTTCAGGTTCAGAACAGAGACAACATCACCGCTGAATATTTCGACGAAGATGACGGGCTAGGGGGGAGCGGTCCGACCTATGACTATGCCGTGGTCGACGACGACCCCCCCGTGATATCAGACGTGGATGTCATCAACATCAGATTCAACCGTGCGACGGTTATTTGGACCACTGACGAGGATTCCAGCTCGGTCGCGAGGTATGGCGACTCACTTCCTCCCACTTCGTCTGTATCCAATCCCCAGCTCTCCACCAGCCACCAGTTAATGATCAGAAGTCTCCATGAGAGCACAACATACTACCTATCTGTCGAATCGACCGACGAGGCTGGCAATCTTGCCATTGATGATAACGGCAGTGCCTACTATGAGTTCACGACGACTGCGAGCCCTCCCGTTCCCAAAGCTAGCGACCAATGGCCGACGTTCCACAACAACATGGCCCGCGTTGGGTCGTCACCCCGCGTGTTCTCGCCTCCAATCGAGATGCAGTGGTATTCGACTGAGAACTACAATTCCTGGTTCTCATCGCCGATCATGGCTGATGGAATGCTGTTCACGACCACGCTCGACGGCTATATCAGAGCAAGGGATGCCTTCACTGGAGACCTCCTGTGGCAGAAGAGGTTCGGCGACAGGGGTATGTACACGGGCACTCCCACGGTCGTCGACGGAGTCGTGTACACTACCTTCTACGAAGAGCCGGTCAACGGCGCCGGTGGGACGGTCTACGCGCTTGATGAGCTCACGGGCGATGTCATCTGGTCCGTCGGGCCTGAAACAGGCATCGATTTCAACGCGCGCATCGCCATGGCCGATGCGGACGGTATGGTCTTCGGCGCAGCATGGTCAGGTGAGATCTTCGCCATGAACGCCAGCACCGGCGCGATAGAATGGACCTATCAGACTGGACCTTTCCCGTTCGGCGGAATAGTTGTCGACGGCGGCCAGGTATTCATAGGGACCGTCAACAATCCGCGGATCATAAGCCTGGACGAGTCCACGGGCAGCCTTCTCTGGGAACGTGCGGTGGATGCCGACGTCACCTCGGCGCCAATGGTGTCCGCCGGTTGCGTCTATGTCGGCACATACGGTGGGACGCTTTATTGCCTCGACGAGCAATCTGGAAGCGTAGTCTGGCAGGTCGGGGGCTTCGGGGGGTTCTTCTACTCCACGCCTGCTTTTGACGGGGCGTATCTATACTTCTCCACCAAGTCCGGCATGTGCTACGCGGTCGACGCCTTTGACGGCTCGCGCCTGTGGAGTGTGTCGATCAGCTACACCGTTTACGGCTCGCTCGCGTTTGCGAACGGGTACCTCTACTTGGGAGCATTTGAAGGGGACCTGTTTGTTCTCGATGCAAGTGACGGGTCAGTGGTTGATTCGGAACCTATCGGCGACTACGGTATCTCTTCCAGCCCATCTGTTTCCGACGGCTGGGTGTGGATCGAGAACTACTATGGCTCAATATTCGCCTTCATGGGTCAAATGCCCGTGGGGCTTCTCGTCAGCCCGACCTCGCAGACAAAGGATGTCGTCCCGTCGTCGGTAGTGGATTACACGGTCGATGTCACTAACACGGGCTCCTCCGGGCCCGACACCTTCGACGCACTTGTGACTCCGGGCGCCCTGGGCTGGGCCACCGAGCTGTTCATGGCAGACAGTGCCACACCGCTTCCTGATACGGACAGCGACTCGGTCCCAGATACAGGCCCAATCAGCAAAGGTAACTCGGCAAGGGTAGTCGCCCGGGTCACCGTGCCCGGGAGCGCAGATGCTGGCGACAGAGAGTCTACGATCGTGAACTTCAGGTCGAGCAATGACCTCGCGATAGACAAGGATGCAATAATCGTGAGCATGGTGCCTCCGCCAGGTGTCTACATAGGACCGAGGTCCTACTTCCTGGTCAGTCCAGGCGATGTTAGAACCGCTTGGATGAACATTACGAATACTGGAGCTATCAGTGACACGATCGATATCACTGCTTTGTCCCAAAACGGCTGGAATTTCTCAATACTCTCTCAGGATGGCGTCACGCCTTTGCCGGACACGGACACGGACGGCTTACCAGACACGGGCCCAATACCGGCCTTCGACCATGTGACGATCAGTGTCAGGGTAGAAGTGCCCTCTGCAGCACTCCCGGGCACGCTCGAGAGGACCACGGTCACTGGGAGATCGTCGCTGGACGTCGATGCCACGGGCTCGACCTTCGTTGTGCTCGAACTGGCTAGCACTCCGAACAGCGACTGGCCAACGTTCCATAACGGTAACCAGCGCCAGGGAGTATCACCGAGCCTGACCACCCCGCCTCTGAATCAGGAGTGGGTGGCTGGTCCCTACCTCGACAGCGACTGGGCCGGTCCAGTGTTCGCAGACGGGATTTTGTTCTCAACCACAATGGACGGCTTCATACGCGCTCACGATCCGTACACAGGCGAGCTGCTCTGGTCGAGGCTCATTGGAGAAGAATACTACTACACGGGGACGCCGGCCGTCGAGGACGGGATCGTCTACATCACATTCGATGGAGACAGCGGAGGCTTCGTGTACGCTCTGGACGAGCTAACCGGAACCACGGTCTGGTCCTTCGGCTCAGAGAGGGGAATGGACCTGAACGCTCGAACGCCCATGGCGGTATCCGCCGGGCTCGTGTTCGGCTCCGCATGGTCCGGTGAGGTGTTCGCTGTTGACGCGTACACCGGCGCCGAGGTCTGGAGGTATCAGACAGAGAACTACTGGCCGAGCGGAGTGGCCATCAGCGGAGGCACGGCGTACTTCAGCACTGCCGATGGCTACGCGTTCGCCCTGGATGAGTTCACGGGCCAGCTTCTATGGTCATGCTCGCTCGATGGAGGGGCCGTCGCCGCCCCGATGTTCGCTGAGGACACGTTGTACATCGGCACCGGCGCAGGGTCGATGTACGCGCTGAACAGCACCAGCGGAGATGTCGTGTGGCAGCGATATGTGGGATCAGTTTGGCTATCTACGCCGGCATACGGTGGCTCTGCCATATTCTTCGGGGCTGACGGATACTTCTACGCCCTCGACGCAAGGACCGGTTCCACGGTCTGGTCGGTCTACGTGCCCTCGTATATCGAGAGCTCCGTTGCGTATGCGAACGGATATGTGTTCGGAACGGCTGCGACGGGATTCCTATACACCCTTTCCGCGTCTAGTGGCTCCGTGGTTGACGCTGAGGACCTGAACGCCTATGGATCGACATCAAGCCCCGCGGTGTCCAACGGCTGGGTCTGGGTGCAGGATTGGGACGGGTACCTATACGGTTTCAGAGGCCAGCTCCCCATCGGGGTCGAGGTAGAGCCCCAGCTCCAGGAGATGAGTGCCGTGCCGGACTCGACGGTCGCCTTCACCGTCACCGTGAGGAACATCGGCACCTCAGGCGCCGATACTTTCGACGTGACGCTCAGCATGGGACCGAATGGATGGCCCGTTGCAGTGTTCTCCCCGGACGGAACCACTCCGTTGCCGGACACGGACAGCGACGGGATTCCGGACACCGGACCTCTCGGATATCGGAACGAGACTCGCATAGTTGCGAAGGTCTCGGTCCCGGCTGGCGTCGTCCCCGGAGACCAGGAGGTCTCGCTAGTTACGTTCACGTCTAGCAAAGATGCCAATGTCTCAGCATACGGGACGCTGATCACAGCGATCCCGCCGCCGGGCGTGATGCTCGGACCCGGCGGATACAGGATGTCCTCTCCGGGAAGCACAGAGTATTTCGCGACAAACGTGACAAACACGGGCGCGAATGAGGACCTGTTCGATCTCACCGCCGTCTCGTCTTCTGGTTGGACGGTCATGCTGCTCGAGTCTGATGGTGTAACGCCTTTGGCAGACACGGACGGAGACGGAGTCCCGGACACTGGCATTGTATCCGGCCTTGCGTCCTACCCGATTGTGGTTGCTGTCTTCGTGCCTGCAAGCGCTCCTCTTGATTCGTCTGATGTTGTCACAGTTCGAGGGACTTCCACTGTCGATCCATCAGAGACCGGGTCGGCGAGGTTCAGGTTAGAGGTCCCGGGCCCAAGCTCGCTCGAGTGGCCCACCTACCAGCACGATGCGGCCAGAAAGGGACGCGCGCCTCAGCCGTACGATCTGCCGCTGACCAAGATGTGGACGTATAATGGGTGGGGCGGAGACTCCTCGTACATCTCGCCGATCGTGGCTGGAGGAGTGGTGTACTACACATCGAATTCAGGCGACGTCATGGCAGTCGATGGCGGGAGTGGTGAAGAGCTGTGGGTCGCCCATATCGGAGCGGATTGGTACAGAACAAGTTCACCTACATACTCCGATGGGAAGGTGTTCGTGGGCTACGAAGATCATGCTACGTGGAATACCTTCTTCAGCGCATTGGACGCCGAGACAGGTATCGTGCTTTGGACGTTCTCGCTCAATGGTTACATGGACTATGGAACTCCTGTGACAAAAGCCGGCGTCGTGTATTTCTGCACCCACTCAGGCATGGTGTACGCTCTGGATGCCGACACCGGCGACGAGTTGTGGGAATATGCCGCCTCGGGCTCGATCTATGCCGGTCCGAGCATTATCGACGAGATGCTTGTAATCACGAGTACGTATGGCAGCATCACAGCGCTTGATCTGGACGGCAACTATCTCTGGAGTTTGAACTATTACTCCACATTTTACTGCGCGCCAAGCGGCGGTGACGGCAAGATCTTCGTCGCAGACTATTCAGGTTATGTCTATGCGATCGATTCCGCAACTGGAACTCCTCTTTGGACCAGCGACATGTTTGGCCCGTTTGGCCTTTCCGCCCCTGCATACGGCGATGGAGTGGTCTTCATAGCCGACCTTTCGGGCAGCACGCACGCGCTAGATGCGGAAACAGGTGAAGAAATCTGGTACTATTATTGGCCGTACCAAACTGACAGCCCGGCTATATTGAACAACGGAATTGTCTACCAGGTTTCCGGCGACGGATACCTCTCGATGTTCGACGCAGCCACGGGCGACCTGATCGATTCAATGATGGTGTCCACCCACTACATCTACAGCCCCATGGCTATGGCGAACGGTGCCCTCTATATCGTCGATCAGGCGGGTACGCTGTCCGCCTTCGGGTTTGCCGGCTGGGTCGAGGTTGCGAGCATCGAGGTGACTCCAGCAAACGCTGTGGTCCCAGTTGGCGGGCTCCAGATGTTCGACGCCGTCGCGAAGAACATGTACGGTAGAGTCCTCCAAGATCAGGAGTTCACATGGACCATTGTCTCAGGGACCGGTTCACTGATGCTCTTGGATGATGCCGGTGAGTCGATTATGTTCGCGGCGGGAGTGGATTCCGGCACGACCGTCCTGCAGGTCTCCATCGGGGACATCTCGACGCAGGTGCAGGTCGTCGTGCCGCCGGGCGATGTCCGAGAGATCCTCATATCGCCATCCGAAGGATCGGTCACAGTTGGCTCGACGATTCAGTTCACCGCCACCGCCTACGACGCCTTCGGGAACGAAGTGGCCGGAGTGAATATGACTTGGTCGAGCACGATAGGCAGCGTCGATTCTTCCGGGTTGCTGGACGCGGGTAACGGATCAGGCGCAGGAACTGTCAAAGCATCGAACGGTTCCGTTTTGGGAGAGGCGACAGTCCATGTCCTGCCAGGACCTTTGGACCACATATCTGTCACTCCGAGCAGCCTCTCCGTCGTTGCTGGTGGAGTGTGGACGATCTCCATCGTCGGAGAGGATCAGTACGGGAACGAGGTCACTGGGATGACATACACATGGTCATCCACGATAGGAGCAGTGCACTCACTTGGGGAGACAGATGAAGCGATCTTCGAGGCGGGGACCGTCGTCGGCTCAGGTATCATCAATGTGAGCTGCGGGAGCGTGAGCAAGGAGATACCAGTCGCCGTCGTCGCGGGAGCTCTCGATAGTCTGGTGATCGCTCCGTCCACAGCAGCGCTCGCAGTCGACGGGTTCCGACAGTTCACGGTCTCTGGATTCGATGTCTATGGCAACGCCATCTCAGACCTGGCGATCGCGTACAACGTCTCCGGCGGCATCGGCTCGATCAACAGTACCGGCATGTTCACAGCTGGCAGAGTGACCGGGACTGGGGAAGTCATCGCGACCTCTGACGGCCACACCGCAGTGGCGTCCGTGACGGTCGGCCCTGGATCTCTGGTCAACATATCCGCAACCCCTGCCAGCCTTTCCATGGTGGTGGGCAATATGTCGTCCCTGTCGGTAGTCGGGGAAGACCAGTACGGTAACGAGATCAAAGGAATGACGTACACGTGGTCGTCGACGCTTGGCGCGGTCTACCCATTGGCAGGGACCGACGAAGCGATTTTCCAGGCGGGGACCGTCGTCGGCTCAGGTATCATCAACGTGAGCTGCGGGAGCGTGAGCAAGGAGATACCAGTCGCCGTCGTCCCGGGAGCTCTCGATAGTCTGGTGATCGCTCCGTCCACAGCAGCGCTCGCAGTCGACGGGTTCCGACAGTTCACGGTCTCTGGATTCGATGTCTATGGCAACGCCATCTCAGACCTGGCGATCGCGTACAACGTCTCCGGCGGCATCGGCTCGATCAACAGTACCGGCATGTTCACAGCTGGCAGAGTGACCGGGACTGGGGAAGTCATCGCGACCTCTGACGGCCACACCGCAGTGGCGTCCGTGACGGTCGGTCCTGGACCTTTGGACCACATATCTGTCACTCCGAGCAGCCTCTCCGTCGTTGCTGGTGGAGTGTGGACGATCTCCATCGTCGGAGAGGATCAGTACGGGAACGAGGTCACTGGGATGACATACACATGGTCATCCACGATAGGAGCAGTGCACTCACTTGGGGAGACAGATGAAGCGATCTTCGAGGCGGGGACCGTCGTCGGCTCAGGTATCATCAATGTGAGCTGCGGGAGCGTGAGCAAGGAGATACCAGTCGCCGTCGTCGCGGGAGCTCTCGATAGTCTGGTGATCGCTCCGTCCACAGCAGCGCTCGCAGTCGACGGGTTCCGACAGTTCACGGTCTCTGGATTCGATGTCTATGGCAACGCCATCTCAGACCTGGCGATCGCGTACAACGTCTCCGGCGGCATCGGCTCGATCAACAGTACCGGCATGTTCACAGCTGGCAGAGTGACCGGGACTGGGGAAGTCATCGCGACCTCTGACGGCCACACCGCAGTGGCGTCCGTGACGGTCGG
>Ga0315286_10004760_pt1 | contig 13016 bp, 7 predicted proteins | sample YL17G10_0_MG_FD_205038 | JGI IMG/M metagenome (GOLD analysis project Ga0315286, IMG submission 205038) | Sediment microbial communities from Yellowstone Lake, YNP, Wyoming, USA - YL17G10_0 | ecosystem: Environmental > Aquatic > Freshwater > Lake > Sediment | place: USA: Wyoming | collected... | reverse complement strand
AGCCCGCCAACTGTTGTATTCCAGTGCACCACTTTCACTAAGCGAGGCTAGTGATGTACGCCAGTTGGTTTTTGAGGCAGGCGTGGGCAAGACGCTTGATCCAGGCCATCTGCTTGAAATAAAAGCCACTCTAGGATCCGGTAGATATGCACGTTCAACACTGAGCCGCCTCTCCAAAGAACTGCCTCGTCTCTGGGATGTAGCTCAGCAAATCACCGAGCTTCCTGAGCTGGAAGCTGATATCAATCGGTGCATCAGCAATAGTGGGGAAGTGCTTGACTCTGCCTCGCCAGCTTTGGCCGACCTGCGCCGCAGGATAAAAGTGGTGCATGAGCAAATACTAGCGAAACTGGATGCCATCACCAAATCACCCCGCAGCCAAACCTTGCTGGAAGAGCCTTTCATAACTATGAGGGACGGGCGCTATGTAATCCCTGTCAAAATGGAACATAAAAGGCAAATGAAAGGCATAGTCCATGATGTGTCCAATACCGGAGCCAGTGTCTTTATGGAGCCGTGGGCAACCGTGGAAATGGGCAATACCTGGCGAGAGCTACAGGTAGAAGAGGGACGGGAAGTACAGCGGATTTTGCTGGGGCTTAGTCGCAGGGCAGGCACACAGCAGGAAGCTATTTCACAAAATGTGGAACTGTTGGCCCAACTTGACCTGGCCATGGCCAAAGCCAGATATGCTGATAAATACAAGGCAGCGGTAGCGAAGCTAATGCCTATGGAAGCTACTGATATAGGTGATGGGACTAACCGGAACGGGGTACTACTAAAGCTAGTTAGCGCACGGCATCCGTTGTTAAAGGGCGAGGTAGTGCCTCTATCCATAGAACTGGGCAAGGAATTCTCTATTCTGGTGATAACCGGCCCTAATACCGGTGGCAAGACTGTAGCCCTCAAAACTATCGGCTTGTTGACACTCATGACCCAGGCAGGTATGCCCATCCCCGCCAGTGGTGACAGCCTGATCCCGGTCTTTGACAGCGTCTTCGCTGACATCGGCGATGAACAAAGTATTGAACAAGCGCTGTCCACCTTTAGCTGGCATATGGGGAATATTATTAGAATCCTGGGAGCGGCCTCAAGACAGAGTCTTATACTACTTGATGAGATAGGCAGCAGCACAGACCCCAATGAAGGTTCAGCACTGGCCCGTGCCATCTTGCTCCATCTTCTATCAAGAGGGATTGTAACAGTGGCTACCACCCACCATAGAGACTTGACCATATTTGCTCATGCCACACCTGGACTTCAAAACGCATCGATGGACTTCGATGCGCCTACTCTATCCCCTACCTTCAGATTGAGGGTAGGCCTGCCTGGCGGCAGCAACGCCATGGCCATTGCCTCTCGCCTGGGCTTGAATGCCGAGATCATCGCAACAGCCAGGGAGATGCTCTCCCCTGGTACTCAGCAAATGGAATCACTGCTGGCAGAAATAGCCAATGAGCGTGATCAAGCAACCGCTCAACGCCAGGCTGCAGATACAGCCAGGGTTGAGTCAGAAAAGCTGAGGGACAAGCTGTCCCACGAGATGCAAGAACTGGAAGGTCAAAAGCGGCGTATTCTTGCCGAGGCTCGTGAAAATGTGGAGACGGAGGCCGCTGAATTGCAGAGGCAGTTGCGGCAAGCCTCGTCAGATCTTAAGAAGACGTTGACCAGGCAGAGGCTGGAGGAGACTCGCAAAGCTCTTGATGCAGTGCGGGAGCAACTACGGGTCACAGAATTGAAGTCCCCATCCGTGGAAGTTGAAGACGTAAAGCAGTTCCAACCAGCCAAGGAGCTGGCTATAGGTGACCGTGTTTGGCTACCGGAGATGCAGCTATGGGGCACGGTGCTCTCTACACCCAACGATAGAGGAGAGATGGAAATCCAGGTGGGTAACATCAAGTTGAGGCTGGGCACAGAACATATTGAGCGCAGAGAGGTAACGGCGGCCGGTACTACACCACCCCTACGTACTACTATTATCCGGCCTCGCATCACACCAAGTATGGAGCTTGATCTGCGTGGCAAGCGTGCTGACGAGGTGCCCCCCGAGCTAGAGCAATATTTGAACGATGTCTCACTGGCCAGATTAGCTCAAGTACGCATTATTCATGGTTTTGGCACGGGGGTAGTGCGCCAGATTGTGCGTACCATCCTCAGCCGGCATCCACTAGTGAAATCGTTCCATCCTGCTGATTCCACCCATGGCGGTGACGGAGCAACTGTGGTAGAACTATAAAAGGCCACCGAAGAGGTGCAGGGAATCTCCCTGCAGAAATTTGTGGTGTCTCTGTAAGGGCAACTGTTCCAATCGGTCCAAAGACCGCTAAATATTAGGGGCCTGAGCTAGGTTGAGACTTTTCGGCGCCACCATCTACTCTTGAAGCCACTTTTCAAAAGCACCGAATGAGTAATCACGACCGAGAAAGTTTTTAATCATATCCGCTGCATCGATGCAGCAGCCTTGCTCCAGTACTTTATGGCGATACGTCATGGCCATTTGTTTATCCATCAGACCGTTTGCCTGAAATACAGTAAACACGTCTTTGACTAATGCCAGAGACCACATATAAGTATAATACGCCGAACTGTATTCATTATCACTCAAATGAGTAAACCTATCATATAAATAAGTATTATCCTCGTGGGGATAAGGTGAATATTCTTTTTGAATCTCTATCATTATGTTAAGTAGGTTTATATTAGTGGGGTCCTGGTTATGATAAACTAATGACATCTTGGCATTAACCATCTGGCCCATTACAGCTAATCCTCTGCCAAACCCCTCAGCTTGTTGCATTTTCTCAACTAACTCATAAATAATTGGCTGCCCAGTCTGATATTGCCTGGCAAACTGACTGAGTACGTCTGGGTCCCGGCTCCACTCTTCCATAAGCTGAGATGGCATCTCTATAAAATCCCACTCACAACCCATTATGTTATTAAGCCTGACCCACTGGCTTTTACTGGCAAGTAGATGATGCATAAGATGACCAAATTCGTGGAACAGATTAACCACATCACTGTACTCCAGAAAAGCCGGCTCATTGGCCGTGCCCGGTCCAGGGAGATTGGCTACCAGACTTGATACAGCTGCTTGACACCCCGGTACACCAGTCAACACTGGAAACAAGGCTTCATGACTGTACTTTCCCTCTCTGGGAAACAGGTCCAAATAAAAACGCCCGATAAATTGACCACCATCAAACACATCATAAGCTTCTACACTATAATGCCAAACATCTGGATTCTGCAATTTCTTGATGGTTACGCCGAAAAGCTGCTGTGCTACTCCGAGCAATCCTTCTTCCACCCCGGACAATTCGAAATATGAGCGTACCTCCCGGGAATCTACCCCAAAATGCTCATCACGCACCTTCTGTATGTAATACAACGCGTCCCAGGCATGGACAGTGTCAGCTCCTGGAGATTCCAGTTTCTTTTCTGCCAGAAGTTCGCTAAGATCGTTTATCATACGTGGTCTGGCCATACCAACAACATTATCGATGAAATCTGAGATGACTTCTTCAGTCTTTACCATCTTGTCCTCTGCATTGTAAGCCGCCCAGTCGCTATAGCCAAGGAGTGTTGCATACTGATAGCGTAGATCCAGTAACTCCATCAAAGTCTTTTCGTTAGCCGGATAACCGCACTGCATGTATTTGAGGTAAAGGTCTTTACGTAGGTCCTCCCGTGTAGAGTAGGTCTCAAACGGAACATAGTCAGAATAGTCGGTAGTAATTTTTATCTTGCCATCTTCCCCCGGCTGGTGTGACGCTACAAAGTCAGCAAGCAGACCAACGAGGTCATCCTTACTCACTTCAATAAATAGCTTTTCTTCGTCAATATTACGCTGAAACTCTTTTCCAGTGCTTGCTATCTTTTCGTACAGTGTGGCCAATTGTTGCCGTGTATTATCATCCTTATCTACACCAGCACGATTATAGTCACGAAGCAAAAGAGTATATAATTGTTCAGTTTCACTATCAAGCCCATTAGTAGACACACTAGCAACTGCCTGATAGAGGTCTTGGTCCAGATTAATATCATTAAGGAGCTTGTTCGCCCTCTCATAACTCTTCTCAGCAGCTTCCCTGATAGTTGCTTCCGGATGTACATATGATATTAGGTCAGACAAACCTGTAACACGATCTATCTCTATTAGCATATCGTTGTAAGGTATCAGAGTGTTCTCTGAAGTCCGCTCTCCCTGGACGTCAAGTAATCGTTGACAAATAGCCTCTGCTTCACTCAGGTGCTGGTTAGTATATGCTTCAACCTCTGCGGCAGAATGCCAGATTGGCGGCACAACCAGGTAATTTGATTGCTGTTTTTCGGTCGATTTTCCACCACAGCCAATACTGACCAGCAGAATCACCAGAATACAAGCTATGCTTATCCATTTACCAATGGTACTTCTGGTAACCCGATTAACCCCAAACATAATATTATCCTTTATGAGCCTGTTGCATAAAGGGTCTTCCTGAAGCTGGCAACTGCATTACTCCAGCTTTGGCCGACAAGTTTGTGCAACAGGCTCTTATACGTAATTTAAATCTTCATCAGCCATTTTACAACAGTATTCAACCTATTAACAAGATATTTGGGTGGGGTTAAAACCCATATTTTCATACTAAAGCGTAGTATAATAGTAGTAACCAAATGCTTTGAAATTAGTGTTTCAGCGGACACACATAGACCGGTAAGTCTATAAACACTCCTCGGTAAGCGGGTGAAGTGAGCAGATGATGACAGTGCAGGAATATTTACAGAGGCTTCTGGGAACCAAGGACAAAGTCCAAAGTGATAGACTATATTAACATGTTAGAACTTCTCAACAATAACAAATATGCTTTGGCTACTACGGGAGTTTGGTTGACAAAAGCCCCAAAAGCCAGCACCTTCAAAAATACCGGGGGAACTGCTGATTCCATAAATAGGAGAGTGGTTGATATCACACCATTGTCTTTTAGCGACTTGCCCGAATCACAACGAATTTCCAGAGATGCTCAAAAGGTTAACCTTCAGGGGGCTACTATATCCCACAATTTAGTAATAAAAAATTTGGCTGATGGTGATGTGGCTTGGAACTACGATTTTATGGACCCACAATCCCATATCGTAGACTGGCCGGTGACAATAATCTTCTGTGGGCCTAGTGCTACCGTAGAGAATATTAAAAAACATTATTGGGATGCCGTTTCAGCAGATGTGCGTTGGGGTGAATTCAAAAATCAAGGCAGTTGGGAGCAGATTGGAGATACAGGGACAAAATCCGGAGGGCGGATTGCGTGTCATATGAGGCTCTACGCACATATCGGCATCTGCAACTATAACTCTGAGCTAGGGCAATACGTTATTGCCACAACACATTATGACAAAAATGAGGGCTGGTGGTGGCCAGGTCGGCATCAGGTTGGATGGAGTGAGGACGCCGCCTTGGAGATAGCTGCCAAAATACCTTCTGGCTGGTGGATAGAGTCTGCAAAGTCACCTGAATACGATTGGCACAATTATGAAGGTGGTTACTGGGTTGATAACCATTATTATCAATGTGATGGTTATGTAACGCTGATCCACACTGCAAAACCATGAAGATCAATTGTGCTAGCCTGCTGTAGCGATCCACCCAATTTCTGTGAAATGTCCTTGTAGCGGAACCTTTATACATTACTGACTGTACCGTCTATGCCTTAAGAAAGATCTCTGGATTTTTCCTGTATTATTCTTTTAACTGCTATTTCTAGAGGAGTCAAATTTATTCTTTCACTAAACGCCTCTTCGGTTTCATCTTCCCAAGGAACGGGAATCTCCTCGTCACACCCTATAAGACCTCCGCTTGCTAGTTTATCTAAGATTTCTCCGGAAGAGTTCCCTAGTTTTATAACCAGTCTTTTTTTTATAGGGAAAAGGTCACCGGGAACTATTGTCGGTACACTAGGTCTATAAACATCAACCTCTGTATCCGCCCCCCTTATTTTTTGCTCTCTTATTATAAATCCATAGTGAGGAGTGGTACCTGAAAGCCAGAACTTGCAGGGAGTCATTTTGCTCAACTCCTCCAAAGAAATTATATGTTTATTAGTTCTGACAAAGAAAGGGCCAAATAGCGGTATTCTACCTACAGTGCCTGTTTTTACGTTCCGCCACAGCTTTCTATCTCTTCTTTCTGAATATAATTCTATTCTTCCAAGGACATAAACTAAAAACAGTATAACCAGAAGACCCATTCCCCACACAATCTGACCTTCAGGCACAAATGGATTTAGAATTCTATCTCCAAGTTTATTTACAGCATTTAAAACACCATATATTATCCAACCGATTATCGCTATCGGTAGAGCAATTATAAGACCCCTCCACAGAGTCCTCTTGACCTGGAATATTCCGTGTTGTTGTTTTTTCACCGTATCTAACCTGATATTTTTTTGCGTATAAATGATTATACAACTATTATAACGAGATGATGCCAGAAAGGCTAACTCAAGTATTTATGTCCTACTATTATAATACTCCAATATTTCAATTTTTATGTGGGACTACATTACTGAATGGGTATTTTGACTTCGCATTTGAACATACGAATAGTCCAGAATCCGCCATGCTGGGGTTGCCACCAGCACCATGAAGCATGAACGGCTCAAATGTTTCACACTTCGATCTGCCTGAGGCGGACTCAGTGCCAACGGAACAGCACCTATTTTCGGGAGAAGAGACAAGGCAACACAGAAGCAGTATTACAGCCAATAGAGGAGAGCTTCCCTCAGCTAGCCGATTGCCTGATTCCGCTTTAATTCCTGGATCTGCTGCTCGGAATATCCCAGAACTCCCTGAAGGATTTCTTCAGTGTTTTGCCCTAACTTCACCGGATACTCATAAGGTTGTTGGACAGTTCCAGACATCTTAATTGGGTTCCCAACTAGCTTTATCTCGCCCCCTTCGGGACGCTTCAAGCTGACAATCATGTTGTTGTGAAGTACTTGAGGGTCATTAAGAGCAGCGTCTACAGAGTTAATTGGGGCACAGGGCACGTCACATTCATACAAGCGCCCCAACCATTCAGAGGTCGTCCTGGTGGCAAAGATTTTGCCCAGTAAATCCCAAATCTCACCAGCGTTCTGGTGGCGCGTCAAATCCGAGTTGAAACGTGGGTCGTTTATCAGTTCCTCACGATTCATAGCACGGCATAGATTCTTCCAGAAAGGTCCTCTGTGGGCACAAATGGCAACATAACCGTCTATAGTCTTGAGAGCACCGTAGACCGGGTTGTTTTGATGGCGTGTTCCAAGCCTTCCCTGAATCACCCCGGAGATAAGATAATAGGCAGCTACATAACCAAGCATAGAAATCTGCCCATCCAGTAAAGATACATCTACCTTCTGCCCCTCTCCAGTGCGTTCTCTGGAGTAGAGTGCAGCCATGATACCGTGAGCAGCAAACATGCCCCCACCTAAGTCAGCCACAGCTATGCCAGCCCGTATCGGTGGACTATCGGGGTCAGAATCACCCGTGATGCTTATCCCGCCGCTCAAGGCTTGGATTATCAAATCAAAGGCAGGTCTTTCCTCATATGGTCCGTCAGGCCCAAAGCCAGTCAGCGAACAAGAGATAATGCGCGGGTTGATCTTCTTTAGAGACTCATAGTCAATACCCAGACTTTCCATAACACCCGGTCTGAAGTTGTCGAACACAACATCAGCCTTCTTGGTCAGATCATAAAATACCTGTCTAGCTTGGGGCACCTTTAAATTTAGAGTCAGGCTTTTCTTATTGCGATTGACACTCAAGAAATAGACATCCTCACCTCCATAAGAATAGCGTGGGTCCAATGCTGTTCTTGATCCAAACTCAAGGGCCACCTCTTGAGGAGTCTCGATCTTGATAACTTCAGCCCCCAGGTCACCCAGGATCAATGAGCCATACGGTCCAGCAAGCGCCCTGGTCAAGTCAAGAACCATGACCCCATCCAGAGGCCCTTTTGTCTGCTTCAGCCGTTCCATTATGTTTTCTCCAAAGCTTATTATTAAACCAATGCAAATAATTCTATATAAGGCGTCTGAGGTGGATGATGGGGGAACTGGGAATACACCACAGAGCCTGTGGGATAATAAATGACTTGGGTGGACACTTCTCTGTTATCCAGGGGTATTCCCAAGGAGATAGGGGATGTCCTCCATCGCTACCAACTGCGATTGAAACATCTATTATCGTGGCAAGAACATTCCACAACTAATCGCTCTTTTTACTATGGGCTATATACTCTCTACCTAATAGCTCTCTAGCCACGATCAATTTCATAATCTCCACAGTGCCTTCGGCAAAACTAAATGATCGTATACCTCTCAGCGCCTTTTGCTCCGGGCATTCCTTGGAATAACCAAAAGCACCCTGCCATTGCATAGCATCATTGATAGCTTCAAAAGCCCAGGTGGGAGCTACTGCCTTGGCCATAGCTATCGCCTTGGTTACCTCAAAGCGATGGAATCTGCCCGCCTTCTGCTCGCCCTGGTACATCCAGAGGGCTTTATAGGCCAAAAGCCTTGCTGCCTCAATTTTAATATAGTCCTCAGCCAAAGGAAACTGAAGCCCTTCATGTGAGGCAATGGGACTTCCGAAAGTCTTCCTACTCTTCATATAGGTCATAGCATTCTCCAGCGATTTGGAGGCCGCACCAACACATACCAGCGCCACCAGACACCTGGCAAATTCATAGCCTTCGTGTACGATATAAAAACCCTTGTTTTCCTGGCCGATCACGTAGTGTCGGGGAATTCGAACATTATCAATATGCATGTTACCCCAGGAAATACCATCCCTGCCCATCTCTTCCAGAAAAGTTGTGGTTATACCATCAACACCCTTGAGTGGCAAATAAAAGAGTGTCATCCCTCTGGTCCCCAACTCCGGGGTCGTCATGGCCAAAGTAACAAAGCCACCTCCCCAAACTCCAGCCTCTCTCACACCACTGATATAGCATTTCTCTCCGTTCAGCAAGTAGCCGTCGCCGTCTCTGGTTAACCTGGTTTTCATAGCGGCCAAATCGGAACCCATATCCGATTCTGTGCTAGCTATACCCAGAAAGATCTCTCCCTTTCTTATTCTAGGTAACAACTCATCTTTGAGTTTCTTAGTGCCGTATTTATCAACAAGGTAGCTCCAGGAGTTATGAATCAAGAAAAACGCTGGGATAGCACCACTAACGTCCGCCCTGGCCAATTCCTCCGCAGCAATCCCTGCCATAACTGCATCCAACCCTCCACCACCATACTCCGGTGAGACAGACATGGCCAGCAGTCCTATATCTGCCATATCACTAAGTAGCTGGCGCGGAATTTCTTTTTTCTGCTCCATCTCCTTGAGACTGGGAGCAACCTTGCTCTGACAAAACTCCCTTAAGTTGGCTCTAAAAAGCTCCTGGTCTTCGCTGAAGGAGAAGTCAAGCACCGTTTCCGCTCCTTTCTTATCCATTAGCACTTCACATGAACCTTCAAATTATATCACTGTCATCCTTAAGATTATAAATCTGTGATTCTGTTTGAAGCTTTGCCAAATTTATACTTGACCAGCTACCCTGATTATCCCAAAAGTCTAATTCATTTCGCAGGACAACTAAATATTCTTCAGGGAGCATGCACTCAGATAATAGCCATATAGCACCAAGAAGATTACTATCTGAGGCGCACATAATATGAGGCTAACATTCCAATGATTAGAGTATGAGAAAAGTTAACTATCAAGAATGTTGAAGGCTTATACGCCTCGATGTCGCCACCAGAACAAATAGGCTACAGCCACGGCTGCTCCGGCTAGTATCACTCCCAGTGCCACCCACCACCAGTGGAAATTTGATCCCGTCGTTGAATCGGGTATTGGACTGGGAATGGGGCTAGGTGTAGAGCCGGGAGTTAGACTAGGCGTTGGGCTAGGTGTAGAGCTGGGCGTTAGACTCGGCGTTGGGCTGGGCGTTAGACTCGGCGTTGGGCTGGGTGTTGGACTTGGTGTCGGACTAGGCGTCAAGCTATGCGTAGGGCTAAGCGTTGGACTCGGTATCGGGCTGGGCATTGGGCTGGGTGTCAAGCTGGGCGTTGGGCTGGGTGTAGGACTAGGCGTTGGACTTGGTGTGGGTGGTGGGATGAATCCGCCATCATCTCCTGAGACAGGTGTAGGACTAGGCGTCGCAGTAGGCGCTATAGCAGTATAGGTCACCAAGCCCATATCCTGAGATGCAGGCAGAGCACTTGTGACATCAAACGGTTTTGCCCCAGAGATATAAACCTCAGCTTCAATTAGTTTCCCGGTCACATTGTAGTCACCTGATACACTGTCCTGAGGAAACAGCAGACTGACATCCTGAACTATACTATAACTATCACCCTTGTTATTTGGGAAGTGAGATATGTCTATAGTATAACTAGCGTTCAATACCTTTACGTCGCCAGTTGTCTGAGATTGAGCTACAACCTTGATTATGATGGTGGCTTGGCTCACCTGCACCGGCAAATCCTGTATACACTTGGCTTCACCCCTGATGGGAGCAATGAAAACATCCCCTGTTTGCATATCAACCTTGCTAAATGGCTGGTATGTGATCTCAAAATAATCTGAAATGTTTAGGGTTAGGGCTCTCGTATGTGAAGGGTTTAAGTTGAGAAGGCAGACAGCCAACATCAAGACAATAAACAAACATAATGTTATCTGAAGCTCAGCGATTCGTTTCGTCATATCTTTACACTATTGTGAGTCTCCCTAGAACGTCCCCTGAAGCAATGGTGTAATTTCTTCTACCTGATCCATAGTTAGTTCCAGATGTAATATTAGCCAGTTGTCGCTGATACTAAGACGTACTGAGTCCAATAGGTCTATTAAAGCGGCAGTCTCAGGAGTACTACTGCTATCCTCAGACATCTTAAGAAACTCTTTGAGATTACTTATAAGCTCTTCGATACCACTTTTAGCACTATTCGCCGAAGCGCCATTGGAGAAACCAGCCTTAATTTCAAGGTTAGTATTGTCTCCGGCTTTATCAAAGGTAATAGAGATCGTTTTCATTTCCTTAAAAGCTTCCAATTCCGATGTGCTCAGAATACCCGTATCCTGTTCGTCTTGCATCTGGTTCAGCCACTCATCGGGAACACTCAGTGCGAGTTTGCCCAGTGATCCATCAATATTCTCATAGGTAGCAAGCAGGTCTCCGCTCAGACCAGGTTTACCATTTTTGACATCAATTACGTCTTTTATCGCTTCACTGGAGCCTGTGACCAGAACACTTTCATCTAATAAGGCTAAAGTATTAGTATTAGAGTTAGAAGTGTCCGTAATAGTATAGATTTTGTATCCATTGTAGCTCTCAGATTCCAGCTTCTGCCCCGTTTCGCTCTCAATACCTGCAATCAACTCATCATTCTTAAATGTTCCACTGATGATAACACCGAAATAACCTTGGCTTGCTGCAAGCCCGTTCTCAGGAGTAACTTTACTCAGATCGTTGATGTCTCCGAAGAGTGTTGCCTCTTTGAAAGCCGTGAAATCAAGCCCGGTTTTGTCCCGGGACGTCTGTAGTAGCTCATCCAAAGTGGTCGGTGCATCAGTCCCTTTATCAGCCTCGTCATATGCATTCCGAATGGTATTGTCAGCCAAAACAGACCCTATCGATATTCTGGCTATCATGCCGGCCCTTTGTGGAACCAGCACTTTCTCCGAATTCTCCGAAACAGAGCTTGTTGACTCTGAGCCACAGGCTACAGCAGCCAACATCAAAACAATGGTAAGCAGAGATAAAAACAATATGGCAATTTTCTTCAACATCTATAGTCGCCTCTTTACAAAGGTTTAAACTTCCTTGTACCTATCCAACACAATAACATATCCGACCCAAAGTTTCAATCAGATTTATAAACACTAGCAGACTAATAGCTGCTAACAGGATTGGCGATTTTGAGATTAGTACCAAGGAAATCGGCTCCCTGTGATAGAAGTTTTTACAGTGCCCCCTGACCTGCTTTAAGCTGAACCAGCTTCAAATCACTGAGCTTGAACGGTTGCGGTTTGACCAATTTCGTCTGGCCACATGGCGGTATAGCTAAATCCCTACAGGAAATATGGCAATTGGCAGTGCAGCCCTGGATGGGATAGAAATAGCCATCCAAGCCTTTAGCACAAAAAGGTAGTGTTAGTCCTTCACAGTGTGGTATCCCCTCCGAGTCGCTCTCAGCAGCGGATAGCTCCTGGCAGGTAGCATAGGTCATCCCATTTGATTCCACTACATTCCTGACCTTGCGATGAAATGCCAGACGCAAGTCCTTGCGCCATAAGTATCCTTGACTGGTGCCCCCACGCTGATAGACGTATTCTTTCTGAAACGCCTGAGCAGCCGTTGGTGAAATTTCTTCAATTACACTGGCCACTCGCTGCCATATACCCGGCTCGCCTGGCTGTGAGGTCATCCGAGAAAGCCTGCCGGTGCTAGCCACTATGTGCTTAGCGCCGCTGCGAGCAAACGCTTCAACCACTCTCTCAATGTGATCAAACCAATTGTCTCCGTAAAGAGCCTGGAACATATGGGGGAAAACGGGGTCAAAGCGTATAACGGTTCCTATGCCCAACTGCGAAAACCAGCTCACCGCCTTGAGTCGCGCTTCAAAATGCGGCGCTTGAGGTGAAAGGATGTCAAGAACATCAGAGGTGCCCTCTATGGTCACCGCTAAAAATTTAGGTTCATGCTCCACAAAACCGGGGACATCGAGCAGGAACGAGGGGTCACCTTTGGTAGTGATAGCAAAGGTGACCCTGTACCTGACCAGCAACTGCACCAGACGCTTGACCTCTTGCCTCAACTCAGGGACATCCTGGCAGGGATCGGTTACATTGGACAGCGAGATGGGAGGGCAGAGGTCAATTTTGTTCAGGTCGTGCTCCACCAGCTCAGGCAGGTTTTTATATATCTTCATATGGTCCGAATAATCGGAGTAGATAGCGTCTCTGCCATAGCAATAGAGGCAACTATGAATACAATGCCTGGG
>Ga0315286_10004759_pt1 | contig 13020 bp, 9 predicted proteins | sample YL17G10_0_MG_FD_205038 | JGI IMG/M metagenome (GOLD analysis project Ga0315286, IMG submission 205038) | Sediment microbial communities from Yellowstone Lake, YNP, Wyoming, USA - YL17G10_0 | ecosystem: Environmental > Aquatic > Freshwater > Lake > Sediment | place: USA: Wyoming | collected... | reverse complement strand
CGGGCGTGGCGTGGTGGCCCGGCGGCCGCACCAGACAGAAGGCCGAATCGATTTCGCCGGCCAGCACGGCGTCCGTGGCCCTCAGGCAGCCGCCGGCCGCCCGCAGCGCCGCCTCGTACGAGCGCGAAGAGACGGCCGTATCCATGTCCAGCGCCCGTTCGCCGGCCTCGATGCGCTCCCGCACCCAACGGATCATCTCCGGCTCGTGCACCAGCTCGAGGTCGGCCAGGGTAGCGTCGTTCGCCGCGACGGGTGTGAGCTGAGAGCGCAGGCCGCTCTCCTCCAGCAACGCCATTGTGGCCTGGAGGCGCTCGGCCTTCTCCGGGTGACCGTCGGTATCGTGCTCCAGGTAGAGGGCGTCGTAGACCAAGCCCACACGCGCCATGGCTGGCGGTCCTCCTGGCATCATCCTAGGGGAACCGCGGGGAACAGACAACCGCTCCCAAGCCCCGCCGGTAGGGGCGCTGCTTGCTGCGCCCCATTGCCCGGCCCCTGCAGACAGGCCCAACGCCGTAGGGGCGGTTCGCGAACCGCCCCTACGAATTTCCGCCCATCATAACCTGGGCCAGCTAGAGACAAAACGCCCGCGGTGTGCTAACATCTTTCGCCGAACAGATGTACGTCATAGGCACCGCCGGCCACGTCGACCACGGCAAGTCGGCCCTGGTGAAGGCCCTCACCGGCATCGACCCCGACCGCCTCCAGGAGGAGAAGGAGCGGGAGATGACCATTGACCTGGGCTTCGCCTGGCTGCGCCTGCCCGGCGGCCAGGAGGTCAGCATCGTCGATGTCCCCGGCCACGAGCGCTTCGTCAAGAACATGCTGGCCGGCGTGGGCGGCATCGACCTGGCCCTGCTGGTCATCGCCGCCGACGAAGGGGTCATGCCCCAGACCCGCGAGCACCTGGCCATCCTCGATCTCCTGGACGTGCGGCACGGCATCGTCGTCATCTCCAAGAAGGACCTCATGCCCGACGCCGAACTGCTGGCGGTGGTGGAGGCCGAGATCGCCGAAGCGCTCCAGGGAACCGTCTTCGAAGGCGCGCCCGTCGTTGCTTGCTCGGCGGTCAGCGCCGAGGGCCTGCCCGAGCTGCTGGCCACCATCGAGGAGGAACTGGCCCGCACGCCGACCAAACGCGACCTGGGCCGGCCTCGTCTGCCCATCGACCGCGTCTTCACGGTGGCCGGCTTCGGCACCGTGGTCACCGGCACCCTCATCGACGGCTCCCTCCGCCCTGGGCTTGAAGTGGAGGTCGTGCCCGGCGGGCTGAAGGCGCGCATTCGCGGCCTCCAGACCCACCAGCACAAGGTAGAGGACGCCTCGCCCGGCCGCCGCCTGGCCGTGAATCTCACCGGCCTCTCGCCCGCCGATTTGCTCCGCGGCATGGTGGTCACTACCCCCGGCTGGCTGCGCCCCACCGCCGCCGTCGATGTTCGCCTGCGGGCCGTGCGCTACTTGCCGCGGGCCATCCGTCACAACGTTCAGGTCACCTTCCACACCGGCGCCAGCGAGGTGGCCGGCCGCCTCCTCCTTCTGGACTGCGACGAGCTCGCCCCCGGCGGGCAGGCCTGGGCCCAGCTCCGGCTGGAGGAACCCGTGGCCGTAGCCCCGGGCGACGCCTTCGTCATTCGTTCTCCCAACGATACGCTGGGCGGGGGCCGCGTGGTGGACGCCCACCCGCGCCGCCACCGTCGCTTCCACCGCGCGACCCTGGAGACGCTGGACAAGATGGAGCGCGGCTCGCCGGAGGAGGTGCTTCTCGTGGCCCTGGCCCGCCTGGAACCCTGTGAGGCGGGCCAGCTCGCCCGCCACACCGACCTCGCCGCCGCCGAGGCCGAGGCGGCCGCCGCCGCCCTGGTGGCTGACGGCCGCGCCGTGGCCCTGAGCGAAGGCGAGCTCACGCCTTCGACCCTCCTCTTCACCGCCGACGGCTTCGCGCGGCTTAGCGCTCGCGCGCGCGAGCTCCTCTCCTCCTTCCACCGGCAACACCCGCTGCGACAGGGCATCGCTCGCGAGGAGCTGCGCAGCCGTCTGGGCCTGGAGGCCCGCCCCTTCGACGCCCTGCTCGCCACTTGGGCCCGTCGCGGCGAGCTGCGCGAGGCGGCGGGAAGCGTAGCCCTGCCCGACCACGAGCCCCGCCTCTCGCCCGCCCAGCAGTCCGCCGCCGACGCCTTCCTAGCCACCATCAAGGCCAACCCCTACTCGCCGCCCACCGAGCGCCAGCCGGAGCCCGAGCTCCTGGCCCACCTCGAGGGGGAAGGGCGCATCGTGCGCGTTGGCGACGGGATCGCCTTTGCCCGCGAGGCATATGATGAGATGACGGCCCGCATCATCGAGCACCTGCGGGCATTTGACACCATCACCCTGGCCCAGGTGCGGGACATGTTCGCCACCAGCCGCAAGTACGCCCAGGCCCTGCTAGAGCATCTGGACGATCAGCGCATCACGCGCCGCGTGGGCGACGAACGGGTGCTGCGCAAGGGAGGCTGACGAGTTGTCATGACCCTGGACTTCCAGCAACTGGCCGCCCAGCTCGACGACTTGGGCCCTGAGCTGCGCTCGCAGGGCGAGAAGGCGGGCCAGGTTCTGGCCCGCGCCCTGGAGGCCGCACACGCCTGGGCCCGCCGGCCGGACGACCTGCGCCGCCGCCTGGCCGAAGCGCAGACCAGTTGGCGACCGGCCGAGCCCCTGAGCGAACCCCTGGACGCCTCTATCGACGCCCCGTCCGCGCCGGCCGACTACGTGGCCCTGGCCACCGATGGCTCCCACATCGACGTGGAGCGCCACAACCCCCTGCCCTGCTATCTGCTGAACCTGGGCTGGGCCCGTATCCGCTATGGCCGCTCGCCGGACGCCGAGCTCTCCAGCCAGCCGGAGCTGGCCTACGGCGACCAGCGCCTCGTGCTGGGCGACCCCGCCGACGCCAGCCGTCAGGCGCCGGTGCGAGGCGATCTTCTCGCTGCGCTCCGCGCCGTCGGCGAAGTCAAGCTACTGGCCGACCTGGCGGCCGCCAGCGACCCCGAGCTGCCTGTCCTAGCCCTGGTGGACGGCACTTTCCTCCTCTGGGGCCTGGCCCGCGAGGAGATCACCGCCCCGGTCAAACGCTACCTCCTGGACGACGGGATGATCCCTGCCCTGGACCGCCTTCGGGCCCTCGCCCAAGAGCGGGCGGTCCTGCCGGTGGGCTACGTCAGCCGGCCCGACCGCGGCGAGGTCGTCCACTCCCTGCGCGTGGCCGTCTGCCCCATGCCGAGAGTGGATTGCCGCGCCTGCCCCCGCCGCGAAAACGGCTCGCGCCCCTGCGACGACGTGGGCGTCGCCTCCGACCGCCAGCTCTTCGCCCATCTGCTGGCGCCGGGCCAGCGCTCGGCCGTCTTTGTGCGCCAGCCCACGCCGGGCTCTATCGAAGCGCAGTACTACGGCGAGCACCGCCCGGCCGCCTTCTACCTCCGCACTCCTCCCGGCGGCGCCGACGAGATCGCCTGCGTGGAGATGCCCCTCTGGCTGGCCCAGGACGGCGGACGCGTGGCGGCGCTCCACGCCCTCCTTCTGGACCAGTGCCGCCGCAACATGGGCTACCCCCTGGCCCTGATGGAGGCCCACGAGCAGGCGGTGATCACCGGGCCCGAGCGCGAGTCCTTCCGCCGCCTGCTGGAGGCAGAGGTGGCCGCCGAGGGCCTGGCGGTGAGCACATCGGCCAAGGCGTTGAGTAAGCGAGGGCGCTGGCTATGAACGAAGCCTCATCGGACATCATCGGCCAGGTGGTGCAGGCGGACATCGCCGGCTTCACCGCCGGCTGGCCGTTGCTCCAATCGCCGCCCCTGGGCGGCCTGCTCAAGGTGGCAGACGGCGGCACCATTTTCGCCGTCGTCCACGACGCCCGCACCGAGAGCATCGACGGGCGCCCCCCGGTGGCGCGCCTGTCCGGAGAGACGGACCTGGAATCGTACCTGGAGAAGCACCCCCACATCCGCCATCTCCTCCAGACCACCTGCGAGGCTGTCGTCGTCGGCCACCAGGACGGCGCCCAGGCCCGCCACTACCTGCCATCGGCGCCCGCTCCCCTCTTCGCCCCTGTCCGCCTCTGCTCCGCCGAGGAGACGGCCCGCTTCAGCCAGGAGCTCGACTTCCTGAAGCTCCTGCTGGCGGCGCCGACCCATGCCGACGAGATGACCGCCGCCTGCCTGCGCCGCGCCGCTGCCGCCCACGCCACCGCCGGGGGCGGATCCGCCTCTGGCGGAGACAGCCGCGCCTTCCTGGTGCGCGCGGGCAAGGAACTGGCGCGCCTGCTGGGGGCCGAGCCCCAGCGCCTCACGTCCATCCTGAGGAGGGTGCGACCATGAACGACCACGACTCGCCGGTACAGGACGCGAGGCGGCTGGGGCTGGTGGTGGGAGGCTCCCTGTCCGAAGGCCTCGACGTGCGCCTCGACAGCGGCCGTTCGGTGGAGGACATGGCGGTGGGCAAGTACGTCATCATCCAGGGCCAGCGCTCGCGCTTCTTCGCCATCCTCAACGACGTGAAGCTGCGCTCCACCAGCCAGGAGTTCGCCTGGTCGCTTCCGGAACTGGCCGACGACTTCTCGCGCGAGGTGATGGCCGGCACCGCCACCTTCGGCAGCCTGCACATCGTGCCCTACCTGAAGACCGGAGCCACGGCCGACGCACCCTTCGAGCCCGCCAAGACGGTGCCCGGCCACTTCGCCGAGGTGTGGGACGCCTCGCAGGAGGACGTGGAGCGCATCTTCGGCCAGGACGACGGCGACCACTTCGTCATCGGCAGCCCGCTGGACATGGAGGTCAAGGTCTGCCTCAACTACCAGCGCTTCGCCGAGCGCAGCAACGGCGTCTTCGGCAAGAGCGGCACCGGCAAGACCTTCCTCACCCGCCTCATCCTGGCCAGCGTCATCCTCAAGAGCAGCGCCCAGCGCGACGCCCGCAAGCGGGTGGTCAACCTGGTCTTCGACATGCACAACGAGTTCGGCTGGAAGGGCACCAGCGAGGGCCCCAGCGGCGAGGTCAAGGGGCTGAAGCAGCTCATGGGCGCCAGCGTGGCCGTCTTCACCCTCGACCCCGAGAGCTCCCGCCGCCGCGGCGTCCCCACCGACGCCGTGGTGGAGATCGGCCTTGATGAGGTCGAGCCCGAGGACGTGGGCGTGCTCCAGGAGACCCTGAACCTGACCGACCTGGCCGTGCAGGCCTGCTACCCGCTGGAGCGCCGCTTCCACAAGCGCTGGATCGAGCAGACCATCGCCCTAGACACCGCCGACGAAGAGGGCCGCGCCACCCTCAAGGACATGAACATCGACGAGCGCTCGCTGCGCAGCCTGCGGCGCGGCCTGGAGCGCCTGACCCGCCTGGCCTTCCTTCGCCCCCACAGCGAGCAGAGCTCGGTGCAGACCATCCTGGGCTACCTGGAGAAGGGCCGCAACGTGGTGCTGGAGTTCGGCCGCTACGCGGACGACCTGACGGCCTACATCTTTGTGGCCAACCTGCTCACCCGCCGCATCCACGAGCGCTATCGCCAGCAGACGGAGTCGGCCATGGGCGAGAGCGCGCAGGAGCCCATCCACCTGATGATCACCATCGAAGAGGCGCACAAGTTCCTCAACCCCGCCGTGGCGGGCCAGACGGTTTTCGGCCAGATCGCCCGCGAGATGCGCAAGTACAACGTCACGCTGCTGGTCGTCGACCAGCGTCCCAGCGCCATCGACGGCGAGGTCATGTCCCAGGTGGGCACCAAGATCGCCTGCCTCCTGGACAACGAGGCCGACGTGGACGCCGTGCTGGCCGGCGTGGGCGAGAAGCGCGAGCTGCGGTCGGTGCTGGCCCGGCTGGAGTCGCGGCAGCAGGCGATGATCTTCGGGCACGCCGTCCCCATGCCGGTGGTAGTGCGCGCCGAGGAATGGGGCTCGGAGGAGTGCTACGCCCGCTTTGCCCGCCCCACCTTCCGCGAGCGGCTGGAAGACATAGTGAGCGAATGAGCCCGTAGGGGCGCTGCTTGCTGCGCCCCATTTGGCCAGCAAACCGCCTGGGCGCGCCAAGGGGCGCCCCTACGATGGCCGCCTCGCGCGTGCGGCCGGCCCGGTAGGGGCGGTTCGCGAACCGCCCCTACGAGCGATGGCCGTCGTCCGTCGCACCGGCGTCCCTTGACAAGCCGCCTCCGCACCGTATGATCGGGCCACGGCCTCGTACAACGTGTTGCCCTGCCAATCACAGGCCAAGAAGGAGTCCCCGCTGTGCTGAACAGAAGCCTTCTCTTCCTACTGCTCGTCGCCCTCGCTCTCCTGGCGTCCCCCGGCCTCGCGCCACCCGCTGACGCCGCGACAACTCTCATCGTCGACGACGACGGAGTCGACTGTCCGAGCGCCGGCTACACCACGATCACCGCCGCTCTAGCGGTTGCCGGCCCCGGCGATACAATCCAGGTCTGCGCGGGCAACTACACGGAGCCGTCGCTGGTGATCAACGACGCCGAGCTACGCATGACCGGCACGGGGACTGCAGTAACGCACGTACACCATGGCGGCGGGAGCAGCGCCATCCTCACTATCCGGGCCGCGTGGGTGGTCGTCGAAGGTCTGGACCTGGATGCCACGCCGCCGCCATTGTTCAGCAGCGATACCAGCGGCATTGAGATCAATGGCGCCAGCGTCACGATTCAGAATAACGAAATCCGCAACGCCACCAGCGCTGCGGTGTCACCGTACGGCTCCTCCAGATACGTCCACATCATCAACAACAACATCCACGACAACCAAGACGGCGTCATCTCCTATGTCGACGACTCCGTGGTGGCCGACAACACCGTGAACGTGACAGACCGCGCTCTGGAACTGGTAGGCAACGGGGGCAACGTCACAAACAATGAGTTTAACCATGGTCGCGTGACCGCCATCGGCGATGGCATATCCATCTCCGGTAATCAGATGATGGGGGATGCCGCCGGTTCGTACGCCCTACTCGCCTCCGGTAGTAGCACCGCTGTCATGGACAATAGTATCGCCATCACAGACAACACTTTTGGCGGCGCCGCTGCCTACGGCATCGAGGCGCAGCCCGGCTCGACCTCCACCTCCTTCACCATCATCCGCAACACCTTCAATCAGGTCGACAGGCCCATCTACCTCGATGACCCCAACCCCAACGATGCCGCCATGGTCGTAGCTACCATCGGCGGCAGCGAGGACAACGCCAACACGTTCGTGGACTCGGGGGGCACCCTCGGCGACAGCAACTATCTGGTGGACATGGACGGCCCCACACTCCCCGTCGACGCCGAGTACAACAACTGGGGCCTCTGCACGCTGGCCGAGATCGAGCAGGAGATCTTCGACCACGCGGACGACCCGGCGCAGGGCTTCGTCGACTACGATCCGTTCATCGCGCCCAGCGGTTGCTCGGCGACGCCGACGCCGACGGCTACGCCCACACGCACGCCCACACCTACGCCCACGGCCACACCCGTCGCGACTGCCACGCCAACGCCCGGCGGTACGCGAGCGGTGACCATCCCCGCCGGGAGCTGGGCCAACTTCGCCTGGACCGGCGCCAGCTCTCCCCAGACCGTCGCCGACTGCTTCGGCGCAGGCAACATCGCCGTCATGTACCGGCTGGACGCTGCCACCCAGACCTTCCAGCGCTGGATCCGCGGCCGCGATGATCTGTCCAACATGGGCGACGTGCAGCGCTACGATGCCCTGCTCGCCCTCAACGCCGGCGCCCAGCCCGCCACCTGCAACATGCCGCAGCAGTTGCTCGTCCAGGGATACACCATCCCACCCGAGAGCTGGGCCAACTTCGCCTGGGTGAGCAATGGCAGCTATGCGGTCGCGGGAGCGGCCGACGCCTGCGGCGAGGGCAAAATCGCGGTCATGTATCGTCTGGACGCCGCCACCCAGACCTTCCAGCGCTGGATCCGCGGCCGGCCGGACTTGTCGAACATGGGTGACGTGCAGCCCTATGACGCGCTGCTGGCCCTCAACAGTAGCGAGCAGCCGGCCGGTTGCGTATTCCCCGTGGTGATGCCCTTGTGAACCCGGACAGGCAAGTCGCAATGGCCCGAAGGGAGGCCTCGCCGTGCTGAACAGAACTGTTCTCTGCCTGCTGATCGTTACCCTCGCTCTCCTGGCGTCGCCCGGCCTCGCGCCGCCGGCTTCGGCCGCACAAACGCTCGTGGTCGACGATGACTACGACCCCTGCGAACCCGCCATCAACATCTACACCAGCATCCAACAGGCCCTGGGGGACGCGAGCAGCGGCGACACCATCCGGGTGTGCGAAGGCGACTACTGGGAGACGCAGATCCAAGTCGGTCATGACTACCTGACTATCACCGGCCCGGGCGCCACCCCGGCGGACGACGGCGTGGCCACCGTTCACCTCAGCTTCCTCGCCACCCTGTTCGTCATCTTCGCCGACTATGTCGTTGTGCAGGGTCTCGACCTCGATGCTGCGCCGCCAAACCCGGGAGCCATGACCCAGGCCATCCAGATCGTCGGCAGCAGCGTTACGATCGAGCACAACGAGATCCGGAACGCCACCCGCCGCGCCGTGTTTGTCGGGGACATCCCCACGCCGAGGCACGTTCGCGTGCTGAGCAACAACATCCACGACAGCCAAGACGCCGTGGTGTGCAATTGCGACGACTCTGTGGTTGCGGGCAATACCGTGAACGTCACAGACTTCGCTGTAGACATTGTCGGCGACGGAGGCAACGTTACGAACAACACCATTGTCCACGGTCGCGTGAACGCCAGCGGGGACGATTCGTTCATCTCGACCAATCAGATAACGGGGCCTGCGTCTGGCCCCCTCCTGAGGGTCAGCGGCAGTCGCGTCGGGGTCACAGACAACACCCTGAGCGGCACCACCGGCTACGGAATCCAGGCCTTGATCTACCAGGGTTCCGAATCCATGGACGTCACGATCCTCCGCAACACCTTCACTGACATCCGCACGCCCATATACCTTTCTGACTGGGACCCCAATGACCCCTTCACTCTGACCGCGGGCATCGGCGGCAGCGCATCCGACGCGAACACCTTCGTCGACTCGGGGGGAAGCCTCGGTGACGGCGACCAGCTGCTGTCGCTGGTCAACGTCACCATGGACGTCAACGCCCAGTACAACAACTGGGGGCTCTGCAGCCTGGCCGAGATCGAGCAGGAGATCTACCACCAGGTAGACGACCCGGCGCTGGGCTTCGTCGACTTCGACCCGTTCATCGCGCCAAGCAGTTGCTCGGCCACGCCAACGCCAACGCCCACGGCCACACCCACGCGCACACCCACGCCCACGCCCACGCCCGGCGCGACCGCCACGCCCACACCCGGCGACACGCGGACGGTCACCATCCCTCCGGCGGGCTGGGTCAACTTCGCCTGGACCGGCGCCAGCTCCCCCCAGACCGTCGCCGACTGCTTCGGCGCCGGCAACATCGCCGTTATGTACCGCCTCGACGCCGCCACTCAGACCTTCCAGCGCTGGATCCGCGGCCGCGAGGACCTGTCGAACATGGGCGAGATTCTGCGCTACGATGCGCTGCTGGCCCTCAACGCCGGAGCCCAGCCCGCCACTTGCACCATGCCCGTGCCCCAGGGGGGCCCCGGGGTCACATCGACGATCATTCCCGCCGGCGGCTGGCTCAACTTCTCGGGCAACTTCAACGCGCCTGCCGGAGAAGTGGCGCAGGCCTGCGGCGAAGGCAACATCACCGTCATGTACCGTCTCGACGCCGCCACCCAAACCTTCCAGCGCTGGGTCCGCGGTCGCCCGGAGCTGTCGAACATGACCGACGTGCAGCCCTACGACGCGCTGCTTGCACTGACCGCCAGCGGCCAGCCGGCCAACTGCACGTTCCCCATCATAATGGGGTGAGGTTGTTGAATTCGGACCGGCAGGTGTCGGCGTGGCTGGGTTCCGGATAGGCAGGCGAGTGTCATGAGGCGGTTCATTAGGGCTCTGTTCCGATTCCTGGGGCGCGTCTTCCGGCCCTTCCGCTTCTACAACTTCCCTAAGTCAGGCGCCTACTCCGGCTTCAGATACCCGCCCAAGGCCGGGGCGGAAGAGCTGTCCAAGGAGCTCGACCTCGACCTCACGGAGGCCGACGAGCCGCAGGAACCCCTACCCGGGGCGGAGATAAGCGAGAAGGAACGCCGCAAGGCGGTGCGCCGCTACCAGCGCGAGCTCAAGGAGAAGGGCCGGCGGTAGCTCACAGCCGCCGATAGAGGTACCAGCGGCGCCGCTCCGGGTGCTTGAGGCTCCCCCGGTCCAGGTAGATCTCGAACACCTCACCGCCGGCGGTGCGCACACGATAGTAGTTGCGGTGGTGGCGCAGGCGCCAGTTCTTCTTCAGGGGCTCCGCCAGCCCAAAGCCGTGGTCCTGCCAGGCCTCCAGCACCTCCGCCACCTCGTACTCCGTATCGCCCAGGCGGAAGGCCACCGGGGGCTTGATGTCCCCGGCCTGCCTCACCTCGATGGGCCGGCCGATGAACTCGCCCACGACGCCCTCACGAGATGCGTCGGTGGGCGAACCAGCGGCTCTTCTCCTGCCGGCGTTTGCCCAGGCGGCGGTCGGCCTGCCAATCGACGTACAGCTCGTACACTTCGCCGTCGCTGGTGCGCACGCGATAGTAGACGCGCTGGCCCTGGCCGTGGCGATCCAGGTGGCCGCGGATCTGCTGCCCGGAGCCCTGTTCCTCCCAGCGCTGGAGCACCTCCGCCACCTGGTGCTCTGTCTTCCCCAGGCGAAAGGCCACCGGCGACGGCGCCTCGCCTTCGCCCAGCTCCACCTCGATGGCCTTGCCGAGGAACTCTACCGGCACGGTCGACCTCGCACTACAACGCTAAGGCTACTGGCCCGGCGACTGGCCCGGCGACTGGCCCGGCGCCGGCGCCAGACGCGGGAAGAATCGCCCCAGGATGCGGCCCAGATCGCCTTCCTCCCAGCTCACCAGGATCTGGCTGGCCACGAAGATCGAGCTGTAGGTGCCGCTGATGACGCCGATGAGCAGCACCACCAGGAAGCTCTGGATGGTCACGCCGCCCAACAGGAGCAGGGCGACGAGGGTGACCACCACCGTCATCGAAGTGTTGATGGAGCGGGCCAGCGTCTCCGTGAGGCTGGCATTCACCACCTCTGCGAACCCAACGCCGGGGTTCCGCCCCACGTTCTCTCGAATACGATCGAACACCACGATAGTATCGTGCGTGCTGAACCCGATGACCGTGAGCAGACCGGTGATGAACATGGTGTTGACCTCGGTGCCGAACACCTTCCCGAAGATGGAGAACAGGCCCACGACCACCACCACGTCGTGCAGGGTGGCGATGATGGCCGCCACGCCGTATCGCCAGGGTTTGGGCAGCCCCCGAAATGCGAAGCTTATGTAAAGCACAATCGCCAGCGAAGCCGCCGCCACGGCTAACGCGGCGTTGCGCCCGATCTGCCGCGACACGATCTCCGATACCGAGTTGAAGTCGCGCACCGTCAGCGGCCCGAAGCGATCCCGAAGTTCGGTTTCGATGCTATCCCGCTCCGAGGACAGAGCCGGGCCTACCGGTGGCACGCCGCTCGCCCCCCTCAGTTCCCCCGTCCGGATGATGAAGTCACCCTCGCTGGTGCGCTGGACGCGCGCCTCGGAGTGGCCCAGGTCGGCCAGGGCCGTGCGCACATCGTTCTGGTCCACCGCCTGTTCGAAGCGGATTGTGAAGCTGCTGCCGGCGGAGAACTCGATGCCCGGCTTCAACGCCGGCGGCACGACCAGCGAGATGACACCGGGTACCATGATGGCCACCGAGAGCAGGTAGTAGAAGCCGCGCCGGCCCACGAAGTCCAGGAAATGACCGCGACCCGGCGAGCCATCGGGCACGCTCTGCCTGGCCGGCATGCCCGCCGCGGCGGCGGCTGACGGCTGCGCAGCCTCGGGGCCGAACCAGGTGAGCCGCCGCGCCAGCGGCGTTCGCACCACCAATCTCAGGAAGGTGCGGGTCACGATGATGGCCGAGAACATGCTCAGCAGCACACCGATGGCCAGGGTGAGGGCGAACCCCTTCACCAGGCTGGCCCCGAACTGGTCGCCGAACCACCAGAGGATGCCACAGGTGATGAGGGTGGACACGTTGCTATCGCGGATTGAGGTCCAGGCCCGGTTGAAGCCGGTCTCGACGGCCGTCACCAGGCTGCGTCCGGCTCGTAACTCCTCTTTCAGCCGCTCGAACACCAGCACGTTGGCGTCCACGGCCATGCCCACCGACAGCACGAAGGCCGCGATGCCCGACAGGGTCAGGGTCACCGGCCAGAGCTTGAAGATCATCAGCAGTGCGGACGTGTAGACGACCAGGGCCAGGCTGGCCAGCACCCCCGGCAGCCGGTAGTAGGCGATCATGAAGATCATGACCGCCAGGATGGCGATCTCGCCCGCCTGCACCGTGTGCCGCACCGAATCGTCGCCCAGGGTGGCGTCCACGGTGCTCTCCTGGATGACGCGCAGGGTTATGGGCAGAGCACCGGAGTTGAGCTGGATGGACAGCTTTCGCCCCTCGTCCGCAGTCAGGCCCTCGATCACCGAATTGCCGTCGGAGATGCGTGTACGGATGGTAGGCGCCGAAATGATGTCTTCGTCCATGTAGATCGCCATGGGGAAGCCCACCAGCCGACTGGTAAGCTGGTCGAACAGCTTGCCCCCCTCGGAGTTGAAATTGAGTTGCACGAGAGGCCGGCCCAGCGGATCGAAGATGACGCTGGAGTTGGCCCGCAGGAAGCGGCCGGTGAGGGCCTTCTCGACGCCATCGTTCCCCACGCCCGTGGCCGCTTTCCACACCACGCTGCCCGTCGGCGCCGCATCGTTGGGCCCCTGGCACTGCGTGAGGTGGCCGTTGGCGTCGGTCACAATGTAGGGCGACCGCCCCACACCTTCCGAATCCGGCACCGTATCAGCCGGAACGGTGAATCGTTGCCCGGCGGCGTCCTGACAGACGATGTTGTTGTTCGCATCCCGCTCCGGCTCGCGGAACTCCA
>Ga0315286_10004756_pt1 | contig 13028 bp, 7 predicted proteins | sample YL17G10_0_MG_FD_205038 | JGI IMG/M metagenome (GOLD analysis project Ga0315286, IMG submission 205038) | Sediment microbial communities from Yellowstone Lake, YNP, Wyoming, USA - YL17G10_0 | ecosystem: Environmental > Aquatic > Freshwater > Lake > Sediment | place: USA: Wyoming | collected... | reverse complement strand
ATGGCCGAGATGAAGAACCGGGCCCCGGTGAGAATGCACCTGGGCCATCCGGCCGAGCATAAAGTGATCCTGCCCGCGGCCTATATCGCCCTTCTGGCGTACCGCAAGGAGAACGAGGCCAAGATCGTCCCCCATCTCGCCGACATCCTCCATGACTGCCAGGGAGAGGTTTTGAGTCAGGCGATCGCCGAGCATGAGTGGCAAGGCCGTTTCAATTTGATGATCGTGAAGCGCCTTGGACCTTCTCTCGTCCCGGCCGAGATCGTCGTCCCCCTGGATAAGCTCGGAGAGGTCATGGACGAGATCGAGCATAAGATCAACCTGCCCGTCGTTAAGGAGGGCGTCATCGTCAAGAAGGGCAAGGACGGAAAGCCTGAAGCCGTGATCCTCGGCTTCATCCCCAGCGATCAAAGAAAGTTCTCATACAATTTCGTCTTTGGTCTGGTCCTGACCATCATGAAGATCGCCGAAAAATACGGCGGCCGGCCCTATTCCACGGGGCTCTATTTCACGGGAAAGGCGGCCAAGATCCTGGGCGCGGAGAGAGTGGCGAGGATCAAGAGGTTTAAGAAGACCGTCGACAAGAAAGGCGTCCTTAACCCCGGCAAGGTCATCGGCCGCGGGCTCGTCAGCCGGGCGCTGGGGATTGCCAAGGTCTTCGAACCCGTAGTCCGGCCCTTCGGCAACAACGTCATGACCCAGGTCGGCGAGCGGCTGGAGAAACCCGTCCGCGGCATTCCTGCCGACGTGGCCTGGTACGCCTATGCCTGTTCGCAGTGCGGCTACTGCGTCGACGAGTGCGACCAGTTCTACGGCCGGGGCTGGGAGAGCCAGTCGCCGCGCGGCAAGTGGTACTGGCTGCGCGAATATCTGGAAGGACGCGTGGACTGGGACCAGAAGATGGTCGATACGTTCCTCGTCTGCACAACCTGCGAACTATGCAATCTCCGCTGCTCGGCCTCGCTTCCGATCGAGCCGAGCTGGATGAAGCTCCGGGGCAAACTCATCCACGAGGACAAGAGGATGACCTTCCCGCCGTTCGAGATGATGGCCGCGGCGACCGTGGCCGAGGGCAACATCTGGGCCGGCTACCGGAAAGACCGCTCGAAATGGCTGCCCGAGGAGATGAAGGCCAAGCATGGCCCCGGGACCAAGGCCAAGACAGTCTATTTCGGCGGCTGCACCGTCTCCTACGTCGAGAACGATATCGGTCAGGCGGCCGTGACGCTCATGGACGCGGCGGGGGTCGATTTCACCACTCTCGGCAATGTCGAGAACTGCTGCGGGACGCCCATGCTGGTCGCCGGCAAATGGGACGTCTTCGCCGACACTATGAAGAAGAACATCGCCGCGGTCAAGGCCGCCGGGGCCGACACGGTCGTCTCCTCCTGCCCGGCCTGCGACATGATGTGGCGGCACGTCTATCCCGAGTGGGCCAAAAAGCTCGGCCTTGAATTCGGCATCACGGCCAAGCATTACAGCGAGCTCGTCTCGGCAAAGATCAAGACGGGAGAGTTCAAGTTCACCCATCCGGTGAACAAGCGCGTCGCCTGGCACGACTCCTGCCATATCGGCCGCGTCTCGGGCGTTTACGAGCCGCCGCGCGACGTCATCAAAGCCATCCCCGGCGTCGAGTTCGTCGAGATGACCCACCATCATGAAGAGGCCCACTGCTGCGGCAGCGTGCTGACCCTGATCAAGGATCCGCTCATCGCCCACGACATCGGCGAGATGCGGATCGGGGAGGCCGCGGCGGTCAAGGCCGAGGCCATCCTCGCCCTTTGCCCCTGCTGCGAATTCCAGCTTCGCGTGACAAAGGAGAAGAAGCATTCCCCTATCGAGATCCGCGACCTGGCCGCCTTCGCTTGTCAAGGGCTGGGAAAAACGTTCGCCGACCCGAGCGATGAGGTCTCCAGGCAGTGGAAGGTCTTCGAGGGCATGATCGCTCTCATGACCCCCCAGGGATTCGCCGATCTGATGGGCACGATATGGCCGGAGATGCTCAAGGCCATGCCGCTCGGCATGGGCGGAATGATGAGGTTCATGGGCAAGCTCGGTCCGGTCGGCGGATTCATGTTCGCCCTGATGAAGCCGGTGTTCCCGATTCTCTTCACCAAACTCCTGCCCGGGATGATGCCCAAGGTCATGCCGGCCATGCTCGACCGGGTCGGGGCGATGATCCCCATGCCCGACTACATGAAAGAGCAGATGCCGGCCATGATGCCCAAGGTCATGGACAACCTGATGCCCCATATGCTGCCGGACGTCGTGCCCCTCGTCGTGCCGAAGATGATCGCCTATCTCCGCGGCCGGGCGTAAACCGGGATACGAACGGGGGGAAATTAATACCCCCCTTTTCTAAAGGGGGGCGTGGGGGGATTATAACCGTCGGGCCCTTGACGACATCCCCCGATGTGCGTATCCTTAAAGCGCAAAACAAAATAGGGGCTGGAGGCTGATTTTGAATCACGTCTGGGTCTTGGCCCTCGCGGCCATGTTAATGGTTCCGTCTCTGGGGGGATCCTCTCAGGAACAGGTCGTCGAAGTTCGTATCGTCCAGGGCGATACCCTGAGGACAATATGTCAGACGTATCTTGAAAATCCCGGCGATTGGAAGGAAATCGCCCGAATCAATCGTCTGGCGAATCCCAACGTCCTTGTTCCAGGCCAGATCCTCATCATTCCGGCGCGCATGCTTAAAGCGGCGCCAAGCGAAGGCGCGGCGGGTTTTCTCCGCGGCAAAGCCGAGATCCGCCCGCCCGGAAGCAAAGACTGGATCCCGATATCGCTCGGCGACAGTATACCTCAAGGCAGTGTGGTCAGGACACTCGAAAGGAGCGCTCTCGAAATCGTGTTCGAGAACGGCGATTCCTGTTTTCTTCGGCCTGAAACGACCCTTGGGATGACGACGGCAACCAAAGAAGGGAATACCTGGGTCCGTAAAGTCTTTCTTCAGGTGGGAAAGATCATTATCAGGATCCAAAAAGCGACCGGAACTCAGTCCCGCTTCGAAGTCAGCACCCCCTCGGCCCAGTGCGCCGCCCGGGGAACCGTCTTCCGGGCATCGGCCGATACGGATGCCGTAACCCGCTCCGAGGTCCTTGAAGGCACGGTCTCAATTGAAGCTATGGGCGCGCGTGTCAACGTCCTGGAAAACCAGGGCACGGCGGTCAAGAAGGGCGAGGCTCCGCTTCCTCCCCGCCCCCTTCTTCCCGGGCCGGTTCCTCTGAAAGTCGAGAGCTTGTACCGCAAGATGCCCTTCGTCATCGAATTCGGGACGGCCGCCAAGACCGTTTCCTTCCTCGCCGAGTTGACGAAAGACAGGGAGGGCAAGGACTCCGTTCTCTTAAACGTCCTGAAACCGGGCCAACCCTTTCGCGTCGCGGGGCTCGAGGACGGTCTTTATTATCTTCAAAGCTGGGCGATCGACGATCTCGGGCTGGAAGGCATCCCCGCTCCGCCCCTCGAGATCAGGATTCGAACCCAGCCCCGGCCTCCTCGGCTCCAGGGGATCAGCTCCGGGGCCAAGCTGCGGTGCGGACCTCCTTCGGTCCGATGGGTTTCCGTCGCCGGAGCCGGACGGTACCATCTCCAGTTGGCAAGGGATCCGGGATTCGCTTTGATCAGCGACCAGGCGGATACGTTGCAGACGGCTTGGACGTCAACCCGCTTGGCCATGGGGGACTATTATCTCAGAGCCCGGTCGATCGCCGATGACGGCTATGAGGGAGAATGGTCCGAGACCTTGAGTTTCTCCGTCCTTCCGCCCTATGCTCCCCCCGTTCTCGAAAAGCCCGCGCGGGATCAGGGCCAAATACGTCTCCGCTGGAACGATTTTGGTCCGGGAGTCCTTTACAGGGTTCAGGCGGCGAAGGGACAGGACTTCCGAGTTCTCGTCCATCAGGAGCTCGTCCGGACGACGGAGACGCTCATCCCCGTGCCGGCCCAATCCGGTCTTTATTATGTCCGAGTCAAGGCGTTCGACGGCGAAGGCTGCGAGAGCCCATTTTCAATCCCTCAAAAGTTCCGCGTTGGAGGGTTCTGGTCGTTTATCCTCACTCCTTGTTGGCTCACGCCTCTCGGAATCCTGATCTATTTATTGGCGCGATGAGGCCGATCCGCGCCTTCCCTAAGCCGCCCCGTGAGTTCGCCGCTCTCTGCTTGTGCCTGATCCTCCTCCTGACGGCGGAATTTTTGGGAGTCTTTGGAGGGCTGAATCGGTCCCTTTATGATCTCTCTTTCCGGCTGCGCGGGCCGGTCCCCGCGGACCGGACGATCCTCATCGCCGCCATCGACGACCAGGCCCTGATGAAGCTCGGGCGTTGGCCGATCAGGCGCTCGTATTACGCCCGCCTTCTCGACGCGCTGATCGAAGCCCGCGCCGTCGGGCTCGACGTCATTTTGACTGAGCCTTCGGACGACGACCGGGAGCTGGCCGATGCGATCCGGCGCCACGGCCGTGTCGTTCTGTCGGCGGCGATTCAAAAAGGATTGGAAGTCGAGCTTCCGCTCGCGCCGCTCGCGGACGCGCCTCGCGGGCACGTCTATGTCGAGCCGGGCACGGACGGGATCGTCCGCGAGGTCTTCCACACGATTCGCGCTTCGGAAGCCGTTCTCCCGTCGCTCTCGTCGCTCATTTATGAGCGCGTCCGCGGAACAGCTTTGAACCGGGCCGCGATTCCCCCCATCCCCAAGGGAACGAAGACGCTTATCCAGCGGGACGGCATGTTGATTGATTTTTACGGTCCGCCCGGGAGCTTTGAATCGATATCGGTCGGCGATATCTTGTCCGGTTTATATCCCCCGAGCTTCTTCAGGGACAAAGTCGTTCTCGTGGGGGTCACCGCGGCCGGCCTGGAAGACCGCCGCATGGTCCCTTTCACCGGAGATCGCAACGCGATGTCCGGCGTCGAGATCCACGCCCATATCCTGAACAACCTCCTGGACGGGCGGAGGATCCGGCCCTTCGGGAGAAGCCTCCTGTGGCCGGTCGTGTTCTTCGGAGGGATCCTTTTCTTCATCGTTCTAAGACGAAGGAGCGACGGGATGTCGACGCTTTTTTGGGCGGCCTCCCTCGCCCTCGTCGCCGGAGGGGCTTTTGTCTTGTTCTCCAAACTGGAAATATGGATCCATCCGGGGCTGCTCATTTCGGCCTCGACTTTGGCCTTCATCTCGGCATATGTCTTCCGCCTCGACGAGGCCGCCCATAAGCTGGACGGGAAATATCAGACGCTCAACGCCCGGCTGGGCTGGCCGCTCGCCGGATCTCGAGCCGCCGGCCGCGAGACCGGTTTGGCCGGATTCCTCTCCTCGCGCGGGATCCAGGCCAAGATCGGCCGCCTGCTCCACGCCGAACAAGCGTATGAGGGCGTCCTTGAGGATACGGTTCGCCGGCGGACGGAAGAGCTCTCCAAAGCCCTGCTGATGATCAACCAGATGTCCAACGAGATGATCCTCCGGCTGATGAAGGCCGTTGAGTCGAAGGAACGAGGGACGGGAGAGCACATCTCCCGGATCGGATTGTACTCTAAGAAGATCGCCGAGTTTCTCGGATTGGCCGGGGACCACGTCGACATGATCTCCTTCGCGAGTTCCATGCACGACCTCGGGAAGATCGGGATTCCGGACCGGATCCTTCTCAAGGACAGCGAGCTCTCAAGGGAAGAGTTTTCGATCATGAAAGAACATACCCGGATCGGGGAGAACATCCTCTCTCATTCCGTCCATCCCAAGATCCGAATCTCGGCCGCCATCGCCTTGAACCATCATGAAAAATGGAACGGCAAGGGATATCCCCAGGGACTCCGCGGCTCGGACATTCCTCTCGAAGCCCGCATCGTGGCGATCTGCGATCAGTACGATTCGCTGCGGAGCGTGCGGCCGTACAAGGCCTCCTTCGACCATGAGAAAGCGCTCCGCATCATTCTCGAAGGCGACGGCCGGACAAGCCCGGAGCATTTCGATCCCGACGTCCTCAAGGCCTTCCTCGAGCTCGCCCCGGTCTTTAAAGAGATCTACGATCACCATCCCTCGCTGTGAGGGAGCATCTGAAGACAGGGGTCATCTATCGATTTTTAAGGAATTCCCGTCAACGTCGGGCGTTTCGGCGGCATCCCCGAGCTAAAGGGCGGAAAATAACTAACGGGATACCGTCGGGACGGGAACCCAGCCTTTTCCGTCCCAGGCCAGGACGTCCTTTTCCGCCTCCCGGAGAAACGCCTCCGCGGTCAGGGATACTTTCTTCCTGATAAAGAGATCCTGATATACTCTCTCGGAATCGGCCCCCATGGACACGGAGAGGAGGCGTGTGTTCAAGTCGAAGCGGAAGTAGAGGAACGCGTAAAAACTGTACTTGACTTGGATTAATAGGCCTTCCGGAGAGGCGTGAATTTCCGTGACGTTCAGCCACCTCATCAAATCCGCGGCTGACAGCTGGTTGTGTCTGAAGCGCAGGTAATGGTTTTGGGAGGCATGTTGAGCTGTCGCCGGGACGAAGGCCTCCAATTCCGTTTCTTTTGACCGAAGATCGGCCGGTATCGCGTAGGGAGGGCCTAATCCGCTCTTCAAATCCGCGCAGTCCAGAACAACCAGGACGGCGTCTCCTCCGAGCAGGTTGTTCGTTCCGCCCAACAGGATCTCTTTCGCCGCTCGACCCGCAGGATCATGGCTGACGACGAAAAACTGAAGAATGCCGGTGTGGTCGTATTGAAAAAGCCGATCGCCCGCGAGGGAATGGACCTCGAAAACACCGGGAAAATCCCGATCATGGCCCCATAGGGACAAAACTTCGGGACGCCCGTCGCCGTTGATGTCTTCAAGGCCGACCTGAAACAGGCGGAAATCGTAAGTCGGGGCTCCTCTGGGATAGATCTCATGGTATTCGAGGTTTTTTTCCCAGAGCTTCTTCCCGTTATGATCCACGAGAGCGAGAGCTCGACTCGACGGATCGTCGTGGTTCAGGTAGCAGACGACCTCTTTTTTCCCATCCTGATCGACTTCGGCGATGGCGATCTTCGGACGGTCCCATATCCTGAGGTTTTTTCCTTGTCTGTCGAGGACCGGAGGATCATGATAAAAACGCTCTTGCTCCAGGGAGCTGTCGATCCCGATGTCCCAGAGCTCCCGGTCTTGCGTGTCGAAAAAAACCAGCGTTTGCCCTTTCAGTTTCCAATAAGCGGGTCCGGATGACGGTTCGGCGATGAACAGCCGATACGCCGCTCCGGCCAAAATGAGGAAAGCGGCCGCGGATAGTCCCGCTCGGACGAGGATCGCTTTTCGTTTTTTGGAGATGACCGCGGCCGCTTCGAGCCTTTTGCCGCCGGCCAACCATTTGTCGATGTCCGCCATATAGGCGATGACCTTGGAACGCTTGGACTCTTTGTTGATCCGGATGACGGGCAGGCCGAGGTCCTTCTCCCAGCGAAGGCAGGTGCGGACGTCGCAGTTGAGGTAGGTTGAGATCTCCTTCCAGCCGTCGAGCCGGTTGGACCCGTTTCGTTCGGTCCTTATTCGGTTGTTTTCCGCTGCGGTCATGTCCGGCGCTTTATCCTTTTGAATGAAACCCATTTTTACAATAATTGATGAACTTATGCAATTCCAGCGGCGGCCGGGGGCCCCGGGCTTCAGCCCGCCCTCATTTGCTTCGCGAATGAGGACTGCAAAGCCCGGGGAGTCGAATGGGTTGATTTAGATAAGCCTTATGAATATCCTTGAATCTAAGACAGGCGAAATATCTTCCGATCACGAAGGAGAGAGCGCATGATCCATCGAAAGCCGGCCTTCTATTCCCTATTTCTGCTTCTATTCCTGATGTCGATACCGCGTCTTGCCGCCGAACCCGCGGCCAAGCCGACCTTCGAAGTCAAACCGACGGTCCTCTTCGTCGAAGAAAAGGGAGCGCTCAAGCAGAGGCTCGATGTCCTCATCGACAATCCCGGCGCCCCAGCCGCCGCCACGCTCGAGATCAAGCTGTCGGGTCAAACCCTCTCCTTTCCATTTGCTCTGATCCCCTCCGGCAAGTCTTCGGTCCCGGTCCTCGTCCCGGAGATCAAGAAAGCGGAAAAGGCGGGCGTTGTCCTCAGAATCGGAAAGGAGACGGCCAGGACAGACATCCAACTCTCTCCACAGCGGAAATGGACGCTTTATCTCCTGCCGCACTCCCATTCCGATATCGGCTACACCGACCTCCAGACGCGGGTGGCCAAGAACCACATGGACTACTTGGATTCGGTTATCGATTTCTGCCGGGCCACGAACGATTACCCCGACGAAGCCAAATTCCGCTGGAATATCGAGATCTCATGGAGTCTCCAGAATTTCATCCGCAACCGCCCGGCCGAGAAAGTCCAGGAACTCTTCGCCTTGATCCGGTCCGGCCGGGTCGAGCTGTCCGCCCTCTACCTCCAGCTCTCCGATTGTTTCGCCCACGAAGAGCTCATCCGCGCCGTCACTTACGCCAAGCAGCTCAGCCGGGCGAACGGCTTCACCCTGCAATGCGCGATGAACAACGACGTGACGGGTTTCAGCTGGGCCCTCCCGCAGATCCTCAACCAGGTCGGGGTCAAATATTTCACGACGGGCATCAACGAGGACCGCTCGCGCGCGCCGCTGCGCCGGCCCAATCCCTTCTATTGGCAGGCCCAGGACGGGAGCAAGGTCCTCCACTGGAACGGCGAGCATTACCTGTTCTCCAATTACGAGCTCCTCATCCACGAGAGCTACGACAAAAGTTTGCCCAAAGTCACGGATTATCTGTCCAAACTCCAGGCGCGCGGCGATTATCCCTACGACCAGATCGCCTTCCACATCAGCGGCTACGTCACCGACAATTGCCCGCCCAAAAAGGAACTCTCGGACCGCGTCCGCGAATGGAACTCGCATTGGGCCTATCCGAAATTGCGCCTGGCGACCATGAGCGAGTTCTTCACTTCCTTCGAAAAGAAATTCGCCGCGGCCATCCCGACTTACAAGCTCGGCTGGCCGGATTACTGGACGGACGGCGTCGCCTCGACGGCCTTCGAAACGGGCGTGAACCGGCTCGCCCACAACGAACTCCTTTCGGCCGAAAAGATGGCCGTCGCGGCCGGGCTGGCGGATAAGGATTACATATTCCCCGCCAAGGACATCGCCGACGGCTATGAGAACACGATGCTCTACGACGAACACACCTGGGGAGCCTGGAACTCCATAAGCGACCCCGAATCCGAGTTCGCCCGCAGCCAGTGGGCGATCAAATCGGGCTTCGCCTACGGCGCCCGCGAGATCGCCCGGACCGTGCTCGACCGCGGCCTGCAGGCGCTGGCCAGGACCATCACCGCCCCGGACGACTTCGCCCTCGCCGTCTTCAATCCGCTGTCCTGGTCCCGGACGGACGCCGTCAAGGCCGTTCTGCCCGGCCCGCTCCGGGAGAAGGGCGGCAAGTTCAAGCTCGTCGACAAACGGATAGGACTGGAGGTTCCTTTTCAGCTCATGGATAAGACGACGATCCAGTTCGTCGCCGAGGATGTCCCCGCCATCGGATACGCCCTCTTTTCAATTGTGCCCGACGCCGTCCCGGCCGCCGACGCGCCCCAGACGAAGGCGGCGGGGAACGTCATCGAGAACCGTTTTTACAAGGTCACCGTCGATGCGGTCACCGGCGGCATTTCGAGTCTCATCGACAAAGAGACCGGCCAGGAGCTTGTCGATCCTAAAGCGGGCTATAAACTGAATCAGTATGTCTACGAGAATCCCGAAGGCGGGCGCTCGGCGGTGAACGATATGGCCAAACCGGCCAAGTTTGTCCGCCATAGCCCGGTGAATGCGACGCCCGCGGTCGGCCTGTCCGGGCCCGTCGCTTCGAGCCTGATCGTCAAGTCGAAGGCCAAGTCCTGCCCGGACATCCAGCAGGAGATCGTCCTCTACGAGAACCTCAAGCGCCTCGACATCATCGACCGTCTGAAGAAGGAGGAGACGACCGAGTCCGAAGCGCTGTATTTCGCCTTCCCGTTCAACGTGGCCGCCGGCACGTTCCGCTTCGAAATCGCCGACGGCACGATGAGCCCGGAGACGGAGCAACTTCCCGGGACGACGCGGGACTGGCAGACGGTCCAGCACTGGGTCGAGATCGCCAACGCGAAGCAGAGCGTCATCTGGTCGCCCGTCGAGGCGCCTCTCGTCCAATTCGGCCAGATCAACACCGGCCAGTGGCTGAGGAAGCTAGACCTCCGGAACACGGCCCTCTTTTCCTACGCGATGAACAACTACTGGCATACCAATTTCAAGGCGGGCCAGGGCGGATCGTTCGTCTTCCGGTATTCGATCTCGAGCCGGAGCGGGGGGGCCGATCTGTTGAAATCGACGCGGTTCGGTTGGGAAGTCCATACTCCGCTCGTCTCAGCTTGGCTTCCCGTGAAAGCCGCGGGTCCGGCCGCCCCCCCGGCCGCGAGCTTCTTCAGCCTGGACAAGCCCAACGTCATCATCCAGGCCGTCAAGCGCGCCGACGATGGGGACGGGATCGTCGTCCGTCTGCGGGAGGTCGCGGGAATCGAGACCCAGGTCAAGATCACCAGCCCGCTGTTAAAGGGCGACCTCGTTACGTATACCGCGACCGACATCGGGGAAGGCCCGGCCAACGCGGCGACCGTGGTCCCGAGTTCCATTTATGTGACGGTCAAACCGCTCGAAATCCTGACCGTCCGGATCCGGCAATAGTAATCCCCCCTCGCCCCCCTTTAGAAAAGGGGGGCGAATAAAAAAGGGGAAACGTACCGGAGGGACACCTCCTTTTGTCTTGGGAGGTGTCCCTCCGGTACGTTTCCCCGCTTGACCCGTTGTCCGGCCTTACTTCTTCTTCCGGATATAAATATTGCCGTTGAAGTTTTGGAGATCGTATTCCGGACCGCCGCCGTTGATCGTTCCGATGACGGCTCGGTCGAGGCTGATTCGGAATTTTCCGCCTTCCTTGTTCGCGCTGTCTGTGGTTTTGACGGGAACGGATTTCAGGCTCACCTCGAAGTCGCTGTAGATCTCGCCCATGTTGGATTTGATCTTAAGGCTGGCTTTGGCATCGGCCGGCAGGGTCACGTCGACGTCGCCGTTGAAAGTGACGAATGACATCGGCTTGTCGGGAGTCACTTTGGCCAGGGTCACCTCGATGTCGCCGTTCGTGGTGTTGGCCACGACCGAGCCGGAGACGTTCTTGAGGGTGATCCCGCCGTTGGCCGATTCGATCTCGATCTCGCCGCTGACGTTCTCGACGGCGACCCCGGGCTCATAGAGGTTCGTCCCGTCGAGCTTGAGCGAGGTCGCGTAGGGGACCTTGACAACGACGTCGACAGCCCGCCTCATGGACTCGATGTCGACGGACACAACATTGTTGTCCTCCTCGACGGTCAGCCCGGTGCCTTCGATCGGGATCTTCTTCATACCGGCCGTTTTGTCTTTTTTGGTTTTGTCCTGTTCTTTTACGGAGACGGGCGGGGCAACTTCTTTGACGGGTACGGGCGGGGCGACGGCCTGAGCCACGGCGCCGGCGATGGCCGGCTCCGGCTGTCTCGGCGGCCTCGGCGCTCTGGCCGGACGGGTCTCTTCCCCGAGCACTTTCTCCCTGGGCGTGGCCTCGACGATGACCTCTTTGCCTTCGTAGCCGATGACCTTGATGCTGCCCGTCATCAGGCTGACCTTGACGGTCGCCGGCTTTCCGGGGTTGCTCAACGGAACGACGACGCGGTCCGTTTTCGAGTCCTGAGCGGCGGCCAGGAGGGCCGCGGCCAGCAGGACAACCATGCCGATACGGATGGGTTTCTTGTTCATGAGGATTCTCCTTAATTTCCTTTCTTGATCAGAATATCGCCGTTCAGCGTGTCGCAGGTGATCTCGGGGCCGCCCTGGCCCACCCGGACCTGGCTGAACTTGTCGCGCTTGTAAACGAAATGCCCCTTGACGCTCTTTTTAACGGCGGGCGCGGCCGGCAAGGCCTTGACCTCGAAATCCGAATAAGCCTCGCCGCTGAACGTCTTCATTTTGAAGTCGGCGGTCAGCCCGTCCCGGAAGAAGAGGGTCACGTCGCCGTTGACCGTGCGGAAGGAACAGTTCGAGGCCGGATTTTTCGTGAAACCGACCTTCACCGGGCCGTTGACCGTATGGGCTTTCCCGGAGCCGGCGACGCCGTCCATCGTGACCTTTCCGTTGACGTTGGACACCTCGAAATCGCCCTCGACGCCTCTGACCGTCACGTCGCCGCTGTCGACTGTCTTGAGCGTAAGGGCCGTCTTCCGGGGCACTTTCAGAACGAAATCGAAATGGACCTCATAGCCCAGGTCCCGCGACTTGTATCCATTGCCGTCTTCGCATCGGCAGCGGAACGGCCCATCCACATAGATATCGATGCCGCCGCCCTCCGCGGTGATGTCGAGCTTGACCTCGGCCTTGGCTTTTTTGACTTTGTCCTGGTCCTTGGCCTTGATCGTCTTTTGGGCGACGAGCTCGACCTCGCCGCCGTCATAGGCTTGGACGTCGATCGCGCCGAAAACGTTGTCGAGCTGGAGCGTCTTGGGTTTGGCCGGGTCCTGGAACTTCAAGGTCTGCCGGATCTCTTCTTTTTCCTGGAACTTGTATTTATCGTCGGCGATGGCCAAGACGGCGAATCCAAGCATCATGATCGGAATCGCTTTGAGATGGCCTCGCCGCAAGGGCGGCTCGCAATGACGGCTGAATATTTTCATGAGGGTCTCCTAAAAGCTTAATTGTTGGATCCCGAGCTCGGCCTTCTTCTTGATCTCGGGCCGGAGCTTTTCGCCGCCGATGAGGGTCTTGAGCGCCTGCACGGCCCGCTGCTCCCGGCTCACGACAAGGAGGTCGATGAGCGCGGACTGGACCAGGGGCGATTCCTGGCGGGCGAGCGATTTGAGAAGGCCTTCCTTGACCTCCGGGTTAGAGGCGAAGAGGTAGAGCGCGTCCGCCGCCGCCAGGCGGACATTGACGTTGGGATCGTTGTCCAAGGCCTGAAGCAGGGCGTCCAAGGTGCTTTGGCCGGGCTACTTGAGCTG